>ERZ794936.70-NODE-70-length-80821-cov-60.548882_pt1 | contig 80821 bp, 52 predicted proteins | sample MGYA00511083_ERZ794936 | MGnify/ENA primary metagenome ERZ794936 (study PRJEB30137, sample SAMN04331409) | food metagenome | isolation source: Y2 must sample point D1 replicate A | place: Australia: South Australia | collected 2014 ... | reverse complement strand
TTTGAGAATTGGGCGAATTTTGAGAGAATTGTTTGGATAGACGATAGTGGATTTTTATTCCAACAGATTCCGGTAGTTACTATACATTGATGTGACGACTCATATTCCTCATATATGTACCTACCATAACATGTTCAACTAATAGGTCTTTAACACAGCTTCAGTATTGTCTGAGCTTCTCGTTTAACATTCCTTCTGCAATAGGCGCAATCACACTTAAACGTATACGAGGTGTACATTAATATACGATGTAAGCATTAGATTGTTACCATAGCAACGCATGTCACTATTAATTACTCTCGTTCCAACATTATCGGAAGAGGTTTGGTTTATTCCAACAATTAGAATCGCAGTAGTGATTACCCTTTTAAGTAATCGCTGTGTTTCGGTGGTGATATAGTCGCCATCACTTATTACCTCGTCATTACAGTTACACTATCCAACACATGGGCGGTTAGTGTAGTGGTTATCATCCCACCCTTCCAAGGTGGGGACACGGGTTCGATTCTCGTACCGCTCAAATTTTTTGATGACATTGCTTGTATTTTCAAGTATTATATCGACATTTTATTTTGTACTGTGAAGTCATAAAGCCCTAATCCATTCTGTTTATTACATTGTGTTCACTTGTTTTACTTAAGTACCAAAGATATGGGGGTAATACATTTTTTTACTGCAATTCTATATAAGGTCATCTTCCACTTCGCTGTCCTCATTCTTGTCACTTGTGCTTGAAGTGTTCTCATCTCCAGAAATGAAAGCAAGCAACTTTTGCCCATCAAAATAACGTCCGGTCATGATTTTGCAACATTGCAATGCAACTTTATTGTTCTTAAAGACGACCGTCGCTTCCCCCTTATTGGGAGATACAGATATACTGTCTACTTGACCTATCTCTTCACAGCCTTCCAAAAGATCTTCCTGAATATCATTTATATCATCATTTGTGTATGATTTGTAAATATTGAATACGTTGGCAAATATCACCGTTCGATCAGCTTTTGCTAGGCTTTCATCGTCATTGTAATCTATTACTTCCCCCTCCCCTTCAGACTTCGCTTTTTTTAGCTTCTTTATTGGAGGCTCAGGTCCGTTGAACTCCTTTAAATCATTTTCTTTCCCGTGCATATTGTCACCTTCCTTGTTTTGAAATTGGGCTCTTTCGACCCTGATCTGTTTTCCCAGGAAGATCGACTCGTTCATCATTTCGATTGCTAATGTAACACTTTCTTCCTTGGAATAAGTGATCAAAGCATCCCCTTTGAAAGCGCCTTTATCATTCACATATAGCTTGCAAAGGGGTTCCCCATCTCGATTGGTTCTTATCATTCCATACTTGCAAAACTGCTCAGTGAGTCCTTCTTTCGTCGTTTTGTCTGTGGGAAGACCAGAAATATATATTGAAGTATTTTTTGAGGCATTATTATATTCAAGCTCTCTTTTCTGAAGATTACTCTCTTTTAACTGTTTCCTTCTAAGCAATTCTTCTTTTTTCAATTTTTTCAAATGACCTTTCAATTCCAATTCATCAGCATCCATCGCTGTCAAACAGTAATGTTGGTAACGGAATACAGTGAAAAGTGTAGTGCGTTCAAGGGTCTGCAGCCTTTTACAATATGCCTGGTCAGACTAGTGCTTTTTTTTTTTGTTTTTTTTCTTCTTCTTCTTTCATCAGTTGCATAATGTCAACTTTTTTCTGCCCTGTTGTCCTGTTTCTTCCATTTCGTTTTCTCTTGTCAAACTATTATAGTATTTTTCTTTAAAAATTTTGTTTATACAAAGATTACATAATTTATTCTTCGTGTGGTGATGATCCGTCATATTCTATCCGTGATTTTTTTGGTTTATTATTGTTCTTGCTGTTCATGCCCTTATTTGCATGCACGCTTGCTAAAGCTGACGCATTTCTTTTAAGTAATACTATTGATAACAAAAGAAGGGATTAACTGAAATAAAATTTCACAGCTTACTGCATTAGACCATTCACCAGATCAGAGCATAATAAGCTGTCTTCACCTTTACCATGAACTTTCAAAGCAAGACCTTTCGAACTCTTGATCATCTTAATCTGTAGGGCTACTTTAGATCCAGTTAAAGCACTCTTACCAAATAATTTCAAGGTGTGGGAGTTTGAATCACTTGGAGCAAATTGGGTACTTTCCACCGGTAAGCAGCTACTGTTCAAAATAATCTTATCTACTACTTCTTGTATGGATAAATCTTCTTGAATGTTGAAAACAGCAACTTCTTCGCATGGCAACTCATCAAATGTAGCGGAGAAGTTACCAGTGAAAGAACTCTTAACATAATCACCAGCATTCAAGAAAATCGAGTCAATTTCATATTCATCTTGGAAACCTTCATCACCATCAAATGGCTCATTAGTGTCAGGGTTTATTTCTTTTGTAGTGAATGTTAAGTTGTTCAAGAAACCTTCCATTACAATTTCATCAAGTTTTTTGAATGCAACGTAACAAGCTGCTTCCTCGGATGGTAATAATCTGTCCACTTGTAGGGTGAATAGCTCTTCTAATTCAGCTTCATCAGAAATTTCAGGGGTACAGACTACAGAAACATTGTCTAGGGCAATATCCGTCAGAGTATTCGTAATATTAAATTGTAAAACAACATTGTCTTTGAAGAGATGTTTGACACCACGTACAACGAATTCTGCTTCTGGCTCAGTTAATGAGATAGCCCTAGAACTATTTACTAATTGACCAAATGGTTTAATTTGTTCAATGGATAGCAATTCGTCAGCGTACTTAGTAGCTAGTAGATCTTCTTGGTGGTCGTCCAAGTTTGGACCAGCAAATGAATTAGCGTCAGCTCTTTTTTCTGGAACACTCTCTGCCTCTGGTGTAGTATCCAAAGTGGTTTCAGACTTTTGATTGAAAATTTGTTCTTGCTTTCTCTTCAGATTTATTGCCTTCATTTCATCCTCAGTAAACTTACGAACTTGATTCACATCAAATGCAGTTGCAAATGAATCAGTATTTGAGGAAATGTAAGAACTTAATTTTGACTCTAATGATGGAATATCGTAAAAATATTTGGATTCGATTAGATTTTGTGCTATAACATCATCTTTATTCCTAGCCGAATCAATGAATTCTAGTGCAATGGTGGCTCTGTCTCTGACTTCATCGTCTTTATCATTAGCGATTCTCTTTAACAAACTTATGATTGACTCATATAAGGTAGGATCGTTCTTCGTCAAAGCAAACTTAGATAAAGCTACAACGGCAGCAGATCTAATAATAGAATTTTCCAACACCACTCTGTTATAAATATGTCTAACATATAATGATGGATTTGGGGCAGATGGACCTTCTTTACCCAAAAGATGTAGTATTCTCACTAGTATTTCGTTGAATTCACAATCCTCGATGAAATCACACAAGTTTTCTAAGGCGAGTTCTTTAGACTGTGGAACAAATGAAACAATATCGATTAATGCTTCGACAATACTGTTTTTAAATTTGAATCCACCTTCACTATTTTTCAAAACATCGATTAAGAAGTTCAAAATTGACTTCCATTCCTGTGGGAAGTTCAAAGACAACGTACGAACGGCGTCAATAATAATGATCTTAAAGTCATCACTGACATCATGGATAAAATTAGTAATAGTCGAAATCAGAGATGAAATATTTTTGGAAGTTCCTGTCTTCAATAAAGTGGTGATTGCATAAGTAGAAATGTTTCTATTAGAATCATTAATTAAAGATTCTAGTTCAGGATTACAAACAACAATCTTTTCTGGTGAAACCATGGATATTCTATTTAAGATTCTCAATGCAGCGAATCTAGAAGAAACACGAGGAACGGTCAGTAAGGACTGTAAAGCACTGATAGCTGCCGCATATAACTCGGGAGCCACTAAGCGGGAATTGCGAGTAGCGAAAGAAGTAATCAATTTCGCCGTTTCCAACTGAACAGATTCGAACTTGTTGGATAGCCAATCAGACAAAAGTGGCCTGAATTGACTAAATAATTGAGGATCCCTATAAATCAAATCGTTGACAATCTTGACCAATTCTACCTTGGCCAATTGATTTTTCATAGAATTGTTTTCAGAGAAATGTCTAACCAATTTTAGTAACGCCATTTTATCAGTTTTCTTCAGTTGATAAAGCAACCCAAGAGCATGATATTGAGAAATATAAGTGGAGTTTGGATAATATTCGCTATTACCGTGTTGATTTGGAAATTGTTTCAAATCCAAAACAGCTTCTTGAGTTTCATTGGTGAATCTTCTGATAGTGACTTCTGAAATGGGCAGCAAATGATAAGAAGTACATAATGCTGCTGAGGATATTGAAGGATGTCTACTTACCACGGCACTTTTTAATAACCTTTCAGCGGAAAAAGCAGTAGATTCATCCAAGACATAAGTCAGCGATCTAATAGCGTCAGGCTTAATCAAATCGGAACCGTTTTGAACGTCCTTCATGATTGAAGAGGTTGCCATCAACACATCCTCCGAAATGCCACTCAATTCCTTGATTGCCAAATAAACAGCCTGCCTTAAAGGATCGTTCTGGTGTTGAAATAATTTGGAGATAGAGAAAAATAATGCAGTTGCTTCATTCTGTGGGAAGGTTTCGCCCTGGGCCAAGAGTCTCAGCAAGCGAGAAATCAATAAACGACATCTCTTGGAATTGACAGGTGATTCGTTAAACGTGTTCATACAATCCTGATAAATGGTCATTTTATCAGGTAAATCGCCCGAGGTCGAGTTTTCAAACTTTTTGTAAGTATGTGCAGACATGTTGATTCGCTCTGTGATTTAGTATCGCTTCTTGGCTTTTGTCCTATCCGTATTTGTTTAGTTATTTTGTATTATACGTCGTTCTGTAATGTTTGCGGGCTCACCTGGATGAAGCTAAGAACAAAAAAACGGGTTTAGCAGAATAACTGAAGAAGTACGTTGGTAATGAGCACACACAATTCCTCCCTTGCACTTATTTGTAAAGAATTGTGTTCTCAACAATGCAACTCGTATCCAAAAAAACGCCTATGTATATTTCATTGATCTTGACGAAACCTTTAGATTTCGAAAAAAATAGAATCGTGGTTCGTGGCGTCGTAGTGAATGACACAAGGGGTACATTCCGGGTGATAGGATGAAAAATGGGTAATAGTAATAGTACAGAAGAACCTTCTGGCACTTAACTTAAACCATTCTGAAATATGAGTGGACTTTATACATTTCATGCATATAAATATAACTATACAAAATTAGGAGAGGTGAGGAAGTGAAACTAAAACAAAAAGGCAAGGTTAAAACAATACAGGAAAATAGAAAGAGAAAAACAGTAATATATCTATGGGGATGCATCATGAGGTTTCTTCGTTTAATGTCAGTAGCAATTGTGCCAGACATCTCTTGGACCCGACGTCGTCTCTTAGTACTTCCGTAAAAGTGTTATCTCTCAGTTTGGCAGGTAAGACTATTTTCAATAGCCTGCGTGCTTCGAGATCGTCGCTTAATCTTAAGTAGCATCTAATGATATGTTTCAGTAGTCGTCCCGGTGGTGTGCTCACGGTCAAGTGCTCAACCATATCTTTTAAGACATTAGTTACGGCGTAGAACCTTTCCAAGGTGGCACAGATGTATTGCAATCCAACGTCATCTAGTAGGATTTTCTGTAAAATGAAAATGGCGACTGTCTTGGAAAGCTCAGAAGAAGATTCCATGATCCTTAGGCATAACGGCACGATATCGGTTCTTAGCAAAAACGTTATTACGTCTTGTGAGTCATTTTTGACCAATGCGCCTATCACACCTAATGAAGTCAATCTCAAGTACTCAAAAGTTCTTTGCCTGGAGGTAGTATTTAGGAAGGGGAAAAGAAAGAGAGGAATATGGGCCTGTAAAAAGAGATGTTTTGTCTCTGGGTGAGATGCAACACACTGTAGAAGAACTAGAGCGTTGCATACACGATTTGATAGATTGTTAGAGAGCATCTGAGGTTGCAGCATGGGATATACGGAAATGATTTCGTTCAGTAATGAGGTCATTACACCAAAGGAAGACCAAAGCACAACGGCAAGGTCATCAAACTGTTCTCTTTTGCGACCTAATTCAAGCAGTGCTTGTTCCTTTTGAGGGCCGTAGGTCAATTGACAAATCCAGTGGTATACATTGGGATCATCTAGAGCATGCACTGCGCCTCTATTATTGACCATGTTGGGATTGTTTCGAGTTGCGTTAGCATCGTTACCGCCGTTATTGCCGTTATTGCCGTTGTTCTCGCCATTTTCATTGCTATTATTATTATTCGGAGTATTGCCCATTAGCATGGGGCCTCCACTTGGAATTTGTTGATTCATGCCTGGACCCATTGGAGTTGGAACCCCAGGCATGGACATAGATCCTGGATTATTAGTTGAAGGACCACCATCACCCATGTTCACGCCTGCTCCATTGCCATATATTGGCTTTTGAGCGGAAAACATATTAACTTATTCAGAGGATGTTCAGTTGCTGTCGTTGTTGCTTCAGGAACACAGTTTAATCTCGTCAAGATCAGCAGAAACACACACACTCGCAAATTTGTCAAAACTTGGGAGTTTTAAAAGATGAACGGTTTCTAACTTGCGTACTCTACGTCTTTGCAATCCCTTTACAATGTCTTCTATGCGTAAATTACTTTAAATTTGGATTTTGCCTCTTGCTGCTCGCAGCAAAATTCTCAGCATGTTGAGGTGTGTGGGTGGAGTTTTTCCTTTTCTGCTAGTAATACTTATGCAAGAATCTACGTCTAATGAGGTGCTCACGTTTTGCAATGATGATATAAATAGGGACAGTAATCTAATATAGACAAGTGGGCGTAATAGGGTTTTCTTCTCTCTCTTATGCATTCTGTAAGCATCTCGCTTTATGTGAGGAATAGTAGTAAAAGCGTATGATACAGGGAAATAATAGTACTTTTACAATAGTATTGCTACTTGCATTCCCAAAAACATTCAATAAATGCACTTGATTTCGAGCGTCTTTTGTTTATTTTTAAGTTTTGTTTGTTTTTTTTATTGTTTTGCTTCGTAGTTTCAATTTTAAACATTAATGTGTGCAAAAACTATAAGGCAATGGTATACGCAAGAAAAACTATAAGTAGCATATTTAGTCTACTCCGAGCCATATCGGAAAGAACAATGTCGCGTCTTGCAAAGGCTGTTAATACATAGAATAGGCCACTCCAGGCATGTAAATACATGCTTGATTGGATGAGCAACACTGAAATGGACCAGTGGCAACCTAACAGGCCTTCTGATCTATTTCACGCCCAGAAAAAAGGCGTACATTCTATGATTTACTTAACAGACCTATACAAGCACTGTCCTACATATTTCAAAAGATTTAATTTACATATCGATTCCGTTCAACGTAAACAGTTTGCTCATAATACAGTCACAGATGAGAAAAAAAAAAAAAAGAAAATAAAGGAAAATGGATCAGAAATTTGGGTATACTTAATGCTTCATAGGACACCTGAGTACTTGTGGCATCCATGTTCAGACTGGTGCACAGCTTTTTTCTCGTCATTTACCATTTTTCCTTGAATTCATGTTTAATTTTCATCTTCGTCACGTGTTAAGGTACTATTACGAAACAAAATGTTAACGCCTTTGATAAACTTATCAAAGTTACGAGACCGGTTCGCACTACGATACTTTGCTATTGCTTCATTTTTTCTATCATATGTAAAACATAAACCACTGAGAGAAAACTTCTGCATTTAAATCAAATATGTCCGCCTTTTATACTTTAAGAAGAAAAAATTTGTCTTTTTTCTTCCTCATATTGCAAGTATCACCCGAATGGAAGTTATAACGGCACAATCACTTAGGGCTTAACATACAATAACAAATACCATTTTTAATGTTGTGTTCAGTTGATTGTTATTATTATTAGGTATCCTTGATTATTTAAATTTATAATATATTATGTATCCGTTAATTATGCTCTATTAAAAATCTTTCTCCCACTAAGAGCCCCGTAAGGGCCATCTTGTTTACCACATTAAAACCCATGTTGACTCATGATCTGTTCCAGATCCCAACTTTGCCTGTTGACATTGTCGTTCCATTTCTCTACCGTCCTGACGTAATTCGTGTTAGCGACTGTGTTGTTCGCTATGTTGGTTACATCTTTTAGCCTTCTTAGATCATTACAACTGTCGACTAGAGTAGCAGAACTTAAATCGGATGCTATCGACACGTTTCTCTGTTTTTCGTAGAGTTTGAATCTGTTGTTTGATCTGATAGGACTCGTGCCAGCACAAGTCCTTCTGTTCATGGACATCATCATGTTAATTCTCTTCCTTTGGTCGCTGGATCTTGCCAAGTCTTGCTTGATGGGCTCTAATAGAGGCTGCAGATCTAGGATCAAATCTTCTGTGTTCACCCTGAGGTCCCAGTTCAACAGCTGTAACAACTGCCTTTCCATAAGGTTGATATCCTCTAGTGTAAAGAGACCATCGGTGTACCTAGCCCAGTGCTTGTTTAAAGGAGAAGAGTCATTGTGAAACTTAGCACTCAGTATCAAACAGGCCAAGAAAATGCGATGGATGGTCGAGGGGAGACCAGTAGCGTCCCTGGGCAGAATACGCTTTAATTTGTTCAAATAGCACGCAGCGGTGAGCAGAGTGGGAGTGTATACGTTGGTGTATCTGACCAATCTAGTGATAAAAGTCATTAGCGATGGCAGCCTTGTGAGGTGTTTCTCTCCTGGAGAACCGGGAGGCGTGGGGTAGTTGCTTGAAGGAACAACCCTCAATGTTGTGTCTGTTAAGAATTTTATTATGTCATCCGTTACTGGCGACTTGAGCAGAATATGAAGAGCCTTGCTGTATTCACACATTTTATTACTTTACTGTTATTTGTATAATTGATTGTTTTTGTTATTGTTTTTGTTCTTGACAATGGATGATTGCTGATGTACGCAATAGTAATTCCAAGACACAAGAGTTAAGGACAAGCTTATCAATCCCATTACCATGTAGGCCTATTGACCTTATATATGTTTTCCTATCGCTATATGGAAGCTACCATTCCTTTTATTCTCCATAATAACGCCAAAATCTGCCCACAGCCTTGTAGCCTCATTTGGCTCCCGACATTTCGAGTCGCTTTTGCGTCGCATGCCTCCGCGAAAAATTTCGCGCCGGACGCGATTTTTAACACGAAATTCTTGTTCGTGCCGCTGTTGCCCTTTTGGGAAATATTTCCCGATCTGGCATTCGCAGAACACTAGAGCCAGAGTTCTGCCATTCTTTACGTCCAAGAGGTTAAAGTACAGATCACGTAACGGAATGCTAGTTTCTGTAACAATTTGGCGATTCGCATTCTCAGTTGTTAGCTAGACGCCAATTGATTTACGGTTTCCGGTATGCAAATTGAAAATGCTTTCATCTATTTCTTTTATTTTTTTATTTTGCTCTGGGCGCTGTGTTATGTTGTTATATTGCACAATGCAGTTGTTCTGTACATATTGTATCTATACATATTTGCGTCGATTATACGTTGGATTTAACAGTTTCGTTCTCGAAGCTGGCCTTGATAGCGCCAATGACCGCGCTGCCCTGAATCTGGTCGTTGCCACCCTTGGATATCGAGTACTCTATATCGGCCAGTTTGGTAAGCAAATGCACTCTTGTTTCCTCATTTTGAAGTTCGTAGTCTTCCAGTATCTTCACTATGCCCTCGATTAGGTCGATCAACGCGAGACCCTTGGCACTGCGTACCTTATTAAGTGTGTAGTGGGCGGTACCCCAATCGTCCTCCAGTATCGACTTCAATACTGCCTTTAAGTCACTTGGTCTAGGTGCCCCACAGCATTCATAGATAACGTCGTCACTGATCTCATCCTCGTCGGGATTGTCTAAAGTAGCTTTGCAAGACTGCAAAACGTTTAACACACGTCTCATATCCCCATTAGAAAGTTCTATTAAGGCCTTCTCCGCATTCGGAGACAACTTCAGCTTCTCATGCACCAAGACGTTGGCTATCCGACGCTCAATGGCCTCCTGGGGCAAGGGCTGAAATCTGAATCTCGTGCACCTACTCAATAACGCAGGTGTAAGTTTATGCGCATAATTGGCCAATACACAGAACCGCGTATTCTTGGTGTACCGTTCTATAACTCTTCTCAACGCATTTTGTGCGGCATTGGTCATGGCATCTGCTTCATCCAGTATAATTAACTTGAACCCTTTAGAGAAGATTTGTCTTGTAGAGGCAAAGTCTTTAATTTGATTCCTCACCACATCAATACCTCTGTCATCGGATGCATTCAGCTCCAAAACCATGTTCGAGTAATTCTTACCATATATCTCACGTGCCAAAGCAACAATTGTAGAAGTTTTACCGGTACCTGGAGGCCCATAGAATAGAAGATGTGGCAATTTACCTTCATCTACAAATTTACGAACTGTGGTGATCACCTCATTTTGTCCGTACACTTCGTCCAACGTTTCGGGTCTGTATTTTTCAACCCATGGAAGGTTTTCTTTGCTCCTCTTCTCTGTACTTGTCGACATTCTTGTATGTCGGGCCTGTTCCTACACCTTTTATAAAATTATTCAAGCTTTGAAAAGATATTTATCCTGTGCTCTTTATAGCTTCTTTCCATTTCTTTCAAAATCGCGTACTGACCAAAAAAAAAAAAGATCAAAATTGAGAAGCCATACATAATATAATAATGATATAGTTTCGATGCCATCGGACCGCAATAGTAACTCTACAAGTAAACGTGTTGTTTTCTCAAGAACAGGTTACTGAAACTGAGCCATTGGTTGCGGAAAATTTCCCTAATAATTTCGACCGGCTGACGTACCGTTTTGGCTATTTCTCAAATACTTGACTGGCTTAACTGCCATACTGAATTGCAGTAAAACCCGTAACACTACAATTTCTGTCCAGCGGCAGTATTATTTCTAAGGATGATAGTGTGGCAAGCACTATTCGTGGTTTACTGCCTATTTACCACTTCTATTCACGGTTTATTCCAAGACTTCAATCCTTTCGCAAATAAGAATATTTCCTTAAAGTTTCCCAGCCTAAATAGATGGGAGAAAAACGTTATGGCTACTGGTCAACAAACAATCATCAATTCGGATAGCATTTATGAATGGACCCCGATCTTATCTAACATAACAGCGGGCAAAAAAGACAGTTTTGTATTTACCATTGACGCAGAAGCCTCCGGTTATGGGTTTGCTCCCACGTATGAAGTGTTAATGTTTATTAGCGGCAATATATGCCAAATGCCCATGAATAGATCAGATGTGGATTTAACAATATACTACTCTTTTAATGAAACGGTTTTAGAGAACCCAAATATAGGTCAAAGTGCAGTTTTTCAGGATGGCTACATCCAAGCATTAGCCATCAGTCCAGTGCAGTCTTCTAGCTCGAACGCTACCTCCACGTATTCAAATCTTTATGTGGTCGCTGAGCTAGTGAATTCCACTACGGAGCAACCTCTGTCCAGTTCCGACGCCTCTGAAAATTGGGAATATAGACTGAGTATCTCTGAGAACGATTTGGTTTTTCAGTGGGATGTAAGGCCTTGGGTAGAGGTCCTGGACACTGATATGAATTCTGCATTACTATCAACGGGGAATGTCACCGCAGACGCCAAAGTTTATCACAATTATTCAATATATGATCCATCCTTGTACGATCTGTATGTTTACTCGCACGAAGATTCTGTTCAACTAAACCAAAACTATAATTTATCTCTTTGTGCTGTGAAAAATGGACCATATTTAGTGTCTTCCCAAAATACATCAAATGCAACAGTTACGTCAAATAGTACAAATCCTTTAGAGCGTACTGACTTGGCGATTCAAAAAAAAATTACAGAATATGGTGGTAGCGTGACAGAAATGTTTTACGTGACAGGACTGAATGCCTCAACAACTTATGTAGCGTACCTGACAAAGAAAATCAGTAATGGTGATGGGTTGTCAAGTGTGGGCGGCATTTTATTTTCACATGTTTATTTTACCACAAGAAGTACCGATGTCTGCTCTTTGATCTTTGGTTTGGACTTCTGCAGTGACGTCGCTTACTCTGTTCCTACATCCTCATTTTCTGTGGGTAATAAAACTCTCATGGCGCAGACATATGACCACATTGCAGAGGCACTATATGCAAATTTTAGCAAAGCTCTACAGTTAATATCCTGTGACGCAGACAAAGACGCAAGATATTCTCCGGTCATGACTTGTGACGATTGTGCCGAAGCTTATCGTGATTGGGTATGTGCAGTATCAATTCCGAGATGCACCACGACGTCTTCCCAATACTACATCCACAGAGATAAAAGTCACAACCGTAATGATTATTTGAATAAATTTATTAAACCTTTGGATGACTATTACGAAATTCTACCTTGTATTGACATGTGCTATACATTAGTACGAAATTGCCCAAGCGATTTTCAATTTTCCTGTCCGAATGATCTTACTACGGAAGATCTTCTTTATCAAAGTTACAATTTCTATATGGACACTGACTACTCAACCTGTAATTATATAGGTAACTCATCCTTGATGGTAATTCATCCATTGGACGATACGTAGAAGAGACCGAACTATCACAAAAAAATTGAACGATTTAAATGCATAAGTACATCGATTTTTTTTAAATCATATATACACATAAAAAAATAGATAAAATGAGAGCGTAGTCTTCACAAGACCAAAAAAAAAAATGGTTCGAACTTCCTCTTTTTTACACCTGTTCGATTTTTCTTTTTAGTGTATTAGAATGTTCTTCGGCGTTAGCAGTTTCAATTGTTTCAGCCGTAGCCTCATCACCAGGTTGATCACTCGAAACTATACATTCCTTCACGTCCGCTGGTATTTCCTTTTCTGCTTTCTTTAGCTCTTCTATAACATCAACAGTTGCTCCCTCGTCTAGAACCTTCTCCAGTACCTTACTCCACACCTTCTCGTCTCTTTCAGTAAAATCCGTTAATTGGAACACATTATTTTTTTCAAGAGACCAGTCCTGCTGTTGCAAACGTATCAATTTCACCATATAACATGAGCTCCTCATAGATTTACCGATGTCGCTCACTAAGGACCTTATGTATGTTCCAGAAGACACATTAGCTTTGAAGTGCAATTTTGGAGCCCTATAAGAATCTCCTTCTTTTTGGATTTCTTGCTCTTCTTGTTCACTCAGCGGAAATGGTTCTTCTACCTTTGCCACCTCAGAATCAAGGCCGTGCTTCTCTGTATATTCTTTTGAAAAGTATAAAACATCGTTTAGCATGTTTGCATTCAAATTTTTCACGGTATCAACAGCTTCTTCTGTAGTGGGCCTCAATAAGGGATAGTCATGATCACGTTTAAGAGAGTCTGAAAACACCTTCAAGTCATAAATAGTAACTTGTCTGGGCTCAATGGCTCTAGGTAAAGGCTTTCCTTCTCGAGCATATTCATGCAGGGGTTTGCCATCCATCTTCAAAGCTGCGTATATTGGCGGCGTCTGCTTTAATTGTCCAACAAATTTTTCCTCCACAGTCTTTAAATCATCGAAATTTAAATGTTTAACGGAGTTCTGGGACAAAATCTCACCTTCTACATCTCCTGAAGTAGTGGAAACACCAAACAGGGCTTCACTTTCATAGACTTTAACGGTGCCTGAAAGATAATTTGCAAGTTTTTTGGTGCCCGCTCCAATCCCAATTACCAGGACACCAGAGGCCAACGGATCCAAAGTGCCTCCGTGTCCCATCTTTACCTTTGAGACTTTACGAAGTTTCCTCTTGCTGGCCTTCTTACCTGTCTGTTTTTCATATTGCTGCTTTCTTTCCGCTGTTGCCCTTTGAATTTCCTTCGAGAATACTTGACTTTTAGTTAAAGCATGTTGCAACTTTAGCATAAACTGATTGGATGTAATACCGCTAGGCTTCTCAATAGCAAATATTCCATTCATGTTTCCCTTGATTGAGTTTTCTTTTTATGTGATGCCCTAACTTACACAATTTACAAGCTTAGCTCATCTTTAACAAATTTTTCACCTCGCTGTTAGAAGATATCATGGAAAATTGCCAGATCAATACCAGAGAAAAAACGCCAAACAAAATTCTCTGAAATATAGATGCTCAAAAAAAAATAAGTCTGTGTATATGTATATGTTTTATATGCTAGTTAATTATCACATATTTGTTTATGCAAAAACAAAAACAGGAAGCAAAAGTTAGTCACCCTTGTCTTTTTTCTTCCTCATCTGCTTCACTTTCTCCTTGATGCTATTATTCCAATGAACTCCAGCTAGGCTCTTTTTAAACCCATATACCTCTGAAGATAATGCTTCATTGACTGCATCACTTGTTATGTGGATACCTTTATTATCTGTATTATCATTAATTGGCAAATCTGCCTCTGATGTTGAATTTCCAAGAAGTTCACCATATGTCTTAAATTTGAGACGCTGAGCGGCAACAAATTTTCGACACCTGTCTATTTCATCCTGATCTAACCTATTTAAATTAAATCTCCTTTTGAAAATGATTTTCTCAAAGATCTCATTTGGGTTCAATAATGTCTTAGGGAATGTCTGTATGACCTGAAAAATTTCCATATCGCTATCTTCTTGGCCCATTGATCCGCCTCTCTGGTTTAAGTTAGAGCCCCAAGAATAATTCAACGAATTGTTACGAGGTTTTATTTTCGAAAGGTCATGCTCGCTCAATTTTAAGACAGCCAACGAAACTTTGAATAGAAAATGTGATTCCTCGTAAAACAGACAATCCCATATTCTAAGCGTGGTCTCTATCGGCACTACACCGACAAAGCAACTCATGAACCAGCTCGCCGTGCACAAAGTAATGGGCGGAAGTCTGTACAAGAACTCATTCTTTTGCATATTGAATAAAACTTTTTTATTTGACGGAGAAAAAGTTTTGTTATTTTTTTGGTGGTGGTCAATGGAAGGCTTAATGTACGACCAAACTTCTGGAATATATTCTTTGACACATAGCATCAGTACCCCTTGGTCGATGTTAACACCTTCTAGATTGATATTATGCACCCCCGGTAGGTATCTTGAAGTAATAATCACTAGCATCCAAAAGGCCCTTTCCTCGTCTAAAAATAACAATAGCAAGCCTGCAAGAAAGTTCATAGATTGACAATAGCCAATCTTCGGATTGTAGAGAGAGAACGCAACAAGCACCCGGCGTAAAGATTTTATAATCGGAGGTCCCTCTTTGTTATGCAAGCTACTTTGGAAATGTATATTGTCCGGAAATGTTCTATTCAAGTCACGTTCAATAATATCCAAGTCTTGAACTTGTTTTTCATTAGGGTTTTGTTTCTTGATCTGCTTCATCTTTCGTAAAAGTTGTGAATAGACGCCTTTATTCTTGTTTAACTTCTCTTGCCCTCTAGCGAAATGCCACCATGCATTTCCTCTCCATTCCGCTGGAATGCCCTTTCTGACATACCTTTTTAACCGTTCACTCTTTGATGGAAATCGTGAAGGAGAATCATCGGTCACTGGCAACCCACTTTTCTCCAACAGCAATTGCCATTTGTGCTTACGGCGAACGCAGTACTGCGAATATTCTACCCACCACTTATCGTATTCTGCTTCAGATATGTAATTATTCTGTTTTTTGAAACCGTATCGATCAAAATGGGTATTGTTGATTCCATTGGAATTCGCACTTGTGGCACTAGCGGCACCCTCCAATTCTACACGCTGACGGTTGTCATCATCAGGAACCAAATCGAGGTCATCACTGTGCACTTCCTCCAGATCTTCGTTACCATTATCGCCATTATTATCATCATCATCCTCTCCTTCGGCACGTTGGGATTCCACTTCGTCTCCATACAGGTCAATAACGCTTAAATTCCCATCATGTTCAGAGGGGGATGCTTGGCCCAAACAACTTGGTTCCACAGAGCGATGATCATTCGCTCTAAAGCTTCCGTTCACCAGAGCTGAGTCGCTAGAACTATGATCTGAATGCATTTTATCATGAAAGTTAGGAACAGACGGTGATTTCACCGTAAATGCCCCTCCTAGCCTTTTGTATGGATGCGCCAGTACCGTCCTATTTTGCAGGGAGAACCTCTGTTGATCGTTCTGCATGCTAATTACAATGGTTCTGGGTGCGCAACTCTTTGACTCCTACAAAGCTTCTAGATGTCCCTTTAGCTATTTTTAGCTACTTTCTTTCTACGTGACATAAACGAGGTTTGATCCTGTTAATTCTGATACTGCCCGAACAGAAAAATAGCAGCTATTGAAAGAGAAGATGGAACCCGTTGTATCGGCGAGTAAAGATAAGTACTTTACAAGAGCAACCCACATCGTTTAGTTACAAGAAAGACAAAAGACTGGTACTACAGATTCGGTGTCCTTTACCTGTTTTCTTCTTTCCTGTGTGCACTTAATCAGTCATTTTAGACTATCGTTTTTAGTAGCACATAAGGAGGAAGACACTCGATGAATAGTCGATTCTGCAAACATGAACTTGTGGAGACATAGTCCAGAAGAATTGGCTGCTTACAATAGCTGTCATCCAATGAAGCTAGGTTCAGGGGTGCTGATACAATTGCCTCTTTATGACAATTCGGCAGTATATGCAGAAGATATTACTTTTAGGAGTTTCTGCTGTGAAAGAGTGCCCGTTTATGTATCTACGGTGCTAAGAAACTCTTCCCCATATAGGTATCTTGATGAGGTGATCAATGACTGGCAAAAATTCATTCAAGTAAGCGATTATGTCGGCGGTTCTGCTGAGTATGCGATTTATGCTGTGATTTTGTCGATAACTTCTAATTTTGTCATCACAGTGTTCCTGACTGTGATATGCTGTATAAATATCAGCGGGCGCGCATATAAGAGAATTCTACAACTACTGAGGATAGCCTCGTTGTTAGCCTCGTTGAACTTAACGATTTTTATCACGAAGGTGTTGCGGAGATTGGAAAAAGAGCACAATGTCTATGGTGTCGTTCGGGCTCATTCCATTATGCACATCTTTTCCGATGATATGACATTTGTTGTCTTGGATTTCTTGGCTACTTTAATGTTCCAATTTTGCCAAGTCGGCATTGTCATTAGGCTATTTCAAAGAGCTCAGGAAAAGAGAATAATTTTTTTTATTGGGGTGATATTAACAATAACCGCAAATATTTTATGGGTAATTCCACCGTTTGCTAACCATACTACAAAACACAGAAATGACTGGCAGATTCTGCGGCCATTTGTTTACCTTTTCCGTATTGCCATCGCCACGTCATATGCATCAATCGTCATTTATCACATCTGGCAGAAAAAAAAATTGTGGTTTAAATTCAATCAAATGGGTTTACTTACGCTATTGACTATTCTTGTGGTGCTTCTATTACCGGGTTTCTTCCTTGCCGATGTGTCGAACTTATGGATATCGGAACTGGGTGAAGTGTTTAACACGACATGCTATGTCACTTCGACCGTGATCACATGGGAGTGGCTGGATAGATTAAATGTTTTGGAAAGAAAAGAGGAAGCGCAAAGCATTTTGGGAAGACCTATCTTCGAGGAAGAGCAACAAGACTATCGGTTTGCCAAGTACGCCTTAAGGGTTCAAAACGCTTTAACCAGGAGGGAATCTCAGGACGCATCAACGGATCGGCACGATACGTCAAGTAATTCGGAAGTATGTGATTTACAGACCATATCACGCTACGACCCAGAAGATCAGATATCAGTGGGCAGAAGCATTGATCGAATGCATTTCAATGATAGGGGAACTTATAAAGATGTAGCGCTGAAGAAATTAGGCTATGCGCGTGATAAAATTTTATACTTTACAGACCAAATCGTCCAGAAAAGCGTAGGCCACAATAATAGCAGCAGCTCGAAAAATGAAAAAACCAAACAGAGAAAGGCCATGGTCAGGAAACGGTTGGGATTAGACAAACCAGGCATATACATTTATTCGACAAAGGATGTCGTTTTCAATTCAGATGAAGATGACGATGAGAACGCGGAAGATGAAGATGACGATGAATATGAAGTTGGCAGTGAAGGCAATAACAATAGCTCTGCCACTTTTACCAGCGACCATATAGGCCATATTTGAAGGACACAGCAGAAACAGTATTACAACAAACCTACATATTTATATATTCCATGCATGCTCAAGATGCATATGCATAATATTTACACGAATTGCGAATATGTCACATAATAGAGCAGTGGATAAGTACTCAATGCAAAATCACTCATAGTAGTCCCATTCTTCAAATGCAGTTTCCAATAATTGTGTATTCAAATTAGTGGGATACCTCGTATACCTCACGCCGCTCCTAGTAACAACATACTTGTCATTGAAGCTGACTTGAACGTCCTTATGTATAGTCCTCCCCCAAAAGGTATTGTGCCTCTTGGTGTATCTTAACCAATGCATTCTCTTGAAATTATGAATCGGACTTGGTTGAATAATACAATCTACGCCATCTTGGAAAAAATATGTGGATGGTACTTCATCTGATAACCGCACTATGATTTTTTCAATATACGCCTTGATTTTGTTTTCAAATTTCTTAGAGTCTCTGGAATTTGTTAAAGTTGACAATATCGTGGTATAAACTGGGTATATGTGGTCCATGATTTTCATCTTCAGTGATCTTCTAAACAGTTTCTTTGTGCCCTTTGATTTGCTCACATAAACGGCCAGGGGCAAGTGTTCTCTCTTGAACTCATTATGTATGGATAGCTTTGTCAATTTTTTGAATTCTCTAGCAAGTATCTTATTTAACTTAGTTAGTTCATTGCGGAACAGTTCCTGATCATTTTTGATAAATGTGTGTTTGTATGCATAATTTTTCTGTTTATGTTCAAAGTCGCTTCTTGCTTTTAACATTTTCTGTCTTTTACTTGTATTTGCACTTGAATATCCAGATTCTTGAAGGGGTTTTGTATTGTAAAGTGACTCGTGCAAACGGGATTTATTATGGTATAAATTCACTAACTCTGGGGTGTCATTGATTCTTCGATTGTGAAACTGAAGTTTTATCATAGTAGGCTTTCTTGCATTCTTCGCTTGACTTTTTCTCTCAATACGCAAAAGTTTAAATGGCTTCATTTTCAGAATAATATTTTTGGGCACATATTTGAAAGGCATGTCATTATAAACCATGCCACTTATAGATGCGTCCCACGGTATTACGGGTTTACGTTTGTGCGAAGATGGTAACTGTTCCATACTATGAATGCTTTCTCTCAAACTTGTTCTTTGTAAGTCCTCAATAATCTCCTGCACATTGAGTTTGCCATCTTTCTCGGAAGCGTCCACTACCTGTATATTGGGAAGAACGTCGTCTAACTCATGAAAGTTTTTACCCTTTCTTGCATCAGACGGAAAACCTGAGTTCCCCAGAAACAAGGGTCGATAGCCGGCAAACAGGCCCTCCGTGTGAACCTCTTTATTCGAAATATAGTCTGTAGACGCAACTCTAGGAACCAATAAATGCAAATTAGAACCAGATATCTTCGATCTGCTGTTATATGCGAGGTCTGTGGGCTGCTTTCCCTGCTGCGCTAGCGACTCAGCATGCGAATCTCCCTCTTTAATAACTGTTTCACCATCATATGCTCGTTTCATCTTCGACGGTACCCTCCCCAAATCTTTGGAAGAATCCTTTTCTTCATTGCAATCACCTTTCTCATCTCTCCCTCCACCCTTGCCTGACATATGTCTACAGCTCACTCTAGTCATATTATGCCTAAGAGCACCACGTCGGATGAAATTGGGGCAGTACAGTACAAGCCTTCGAAGTGCTTGGTGTTCCATGACGTAACGTACGACTAAATCTCACTACTTCTGCAATGATCTAATGATACGGTCTGCTTTCACCAAAAATTGAGCACACTAAAGGGGTATACCAATATTGTCCTAGCAGCTAACAAATACTCTCTTCAGATCGAGTTGCAGACTTCCTCAAACCTCCTGCTCTTATTCTTCATAAAGTCATTGCGAAGTCTTCATTATCCCACTTTCTGATAAAGCCGGCTGGTCGTCGTGGATGACCTTTAAATCGTCCGTGTTAATAATTAAGGTGACCTAAGCCCAGCTAAATAAAGCCTGTAGACTGTATGCAATACAAGTGATTTTCAAAGAAAGTAAACCAACTTGACCTGTTACACACCATTCATATGGCCATGAACACTGGAGGGTTTGACTCCATGCAAAGGCAACTTGAAGCAGAATTGCGTTCTTTATCTTCCGAATCGAAAAGAAGAAATTCAACCATTCGCCATGCTAGTGATAAATCCATTGAGATATTGAAAAGAGTACATAGTTTTGAGGAGCTAGAAAGACATCCGGATTTCGCACTCCCTTTCGTGTTGGCTTGCCAATCAAGGAATGCTAAAATGACGACCCTGGCAATGCAATGCCTACAGGGACTGTCAACCGTTCCATCTATTCCTCGAAGCCGGCTGTCTGAAATTTTGGATGCCTTCATTGAGGCTACTCATCTCGCGATGGAGATTCAATTAAAAGTTTTACAGGTGGTACCCATTTTTTTTAAGACATACGGGAAGTTCATCTATGGGCCGCTTTGTAAGAAGTTGTTGCTGTGTTGCTCAAATCTGCTGCATGTACCTAATAAGGCACCCGTAGTAGTTGGTACTGCGAGTGCCACTTTACAGCAGCTTATCGATGAAATATTTGATAGGCTTTCCATTGAATCTGTAGTGGATGATAAACAATATGAAGTCCTCATAAGTAATAGTGAGTCAATTAAGGTCAATGTTTATAGATACGATGCTAACAAATTGTTCGATAATATCTGTTCATTAAATGAAATAAGCTCAAATGGGGCAGTTAGTGACGAGGAGATGCTGTTAGACATTGGGGACATCCCAATAGACTATGGCCTGGAAATCCTTGAATCGATTTTGAAGAATAGTCAGAAAAATCTTTTAGAATGCCAAGATTTACAATATCTACTGAGAGTTAAGGCGATTCCATTGCTTCTACGTTGCATATCTTCTTCGAGACACTTCTCCACCGCTGTAAGGAGTTGTCGTTGTTTGAAGTTGTTGATAAGAAAAGAGTACCTAAGCATACTCGAGTTAGAATTAGAGGTCATCTTGTCGCTGTTAATCCATGGCATATCTGTCGAATCCAATTTAAGTGGATGGCAAAGAGTACTATCTCTAGAACTTTTCAAGGATTTATCACAAGACCCCGAAATCGTCAATACACTCTATATGGACTATGATAATTATCCAGATAAAAAACATGTGTTCAAATATCTTTTGAAAGAATGTATTGTCTTATTAAATTCGCCAGAGTATATTACTTTCTTGGCGCCATCAAAAGTAGTCGAGAAAATGGATTCTCCCTTGATAACTACTGAAAACTCTACAGTTAAAACAAAGTTTATGCATTTATTGGACAAATCAAACGCTCCGTCCATTAATATTACTTACATTATATCATTAATTCTGACCATCTGTAACCACTTATGCGAGGGGTTGAACAAATCGGCTCTGGAAAGCTCTCCCCTAGAGAAGAAAATTGAGGACAAAGAACGTGAAGAGGGAACTGGAAATGATTCGACAGTTGTAAAGGTTTATAGCGGCCTGTTTTCTGGCCTATTTGAGCTAAACAAACTCTTTTTATATTCGACCTCCTTAGAGACATCGATATTCCACTTGGTGGTTAGAGCTTTTCAAAAATTAGCTCATAGTGCCGGCGTTCTGTCACTAAAGGACAAATTAAGGGCATGCATGAAATTGTTTTCGATTTTGATAACAAACAACGTTACATCATCCAATCAATATTCTTTTAATGATACAAGTAAGTCAGCAAAAAATCAACATACAAGAAATATATCCACATCTAGTGTCACGACCAGTCCCGTAGAATCAACAAAAAATCCAAGTAGGTCGATTGCAGATTCTGCGCAAAATAAGGAAATGAAAAGGCGTTTGCACCCCAGGAATATTAGTTCAAGACAAGTTAGTTTACTAAGGGCATTAATATCATTATCAATATCACTAGGTCCTATTTTCGATTCAGAAAGCTGGAGGTACACTTTTTTAACCTGGCAATGGATAACTTACTACATATATGGTCCATCAGCAGATTTCAAAGAGAGCTTTTACTCTGAAGATATTCCACCACCTCCAATACTGACTAAATCAGACGTTACATCTATTGAAAGCTCTCTAACGAAATTTTTTGAAAGTACAAGCAGCTATTCTTGCTCAACTTTTCATTTGGTATTAACCAGATTAATTTTGGACTCAAAAAATACCCTCACTTTAGAACAAACGAACCTCAACCTGAATAATGACATTGGCTATCATCCTTTAGATGCAAAAGATGAAATTATACCATGCATTTACAACAAGGCGTTTTTTGTTAACAAAATTGGTGAACTGGCAACTTATAATTGCAAAAAATTTCTCTTTGGAAAAAATGGTAAAGAACTTTGGAGTTTGATTTCCACCTATATGATCAAATTGATATCAAACCGTGAAATGGATAACGATTCTTTACGTTTATACACAGTGAGAGTGTTTACAGATATCATCAAAAAGGCTACTAATGAGGTTGGTAATTCCGATGAGCAAGATAATAAAGTGAAACAGTTTGGTACATTGGAAAACTTAGTCATCGATAGCTTGATGGCAACGATAAACTCGATAAAACAGTTGGATATTGGTAAGCAGGAAATATACAATGGGACGATCAATGTTGAATCAGATATTCTTTTTCAATTGCTACTAACTTTAAAAGAGATTCTGAACGAATTTGGTGAACTGTTAATGAACTCTTGGACCAATATTTTCAACATCATTAATTCACCATTCGAGTGGACAGTTGAGGATACTGATTTTTCCGTGAATGAGGATATAGATGATTCATCTTTATTTGAAGGTATCGTTCAGAAGCATAAGAACATGATCCAAGTGTCATACGATGTTTTTAAACTAATTTCTGATGATTTCTTACAGAGTTTACCTATGAGTGTCATTAAATTCGTTATTGATACGCTTGTCAATTTCGTAAGTCAGAAGCGAAATCTTAATATCTCCTTTTCTTCTATTAGTCAGTTCTGGTTAGTTGGAGATTATCTCAGAGTCCGCTTCAATCCCGAAACATTAAATTTAAGTGATGAGAAACGTAGAAGTCTCTCCGAAAAGATTAATAATCAAAAATTAATTGAAATCATTACATCCAGTTCATCTCATGATTGGGAACTTTACAACGGATTATGGATATATCTTTTGAAAAATTTGATCAATTGTACTAATGATGATAGAGTAGAAGTTAAAAACGGTGCTGTGCAGACTTTTTTCAGAATCATCGACTCCCATTCTGTTTGCTTCCCCCCATGGGACCTAATTTTCTTAGAGGTTATTGAACCACTGCTTACCAAGGAATGGTCCACTGAAGAACTCGAAAATGAAACTGATTTTATAAATGTAACATTGCAAGGATTAATTAAGCTTTATCCGGAACACTTTAAGGACTTCAAAAACAACACTACCTGCGCCAAGGAATGGTCAATGTTATTAGATTTTTTGAAAAGATTGTTGTCTTCCACTTCTAATAATACCAAGAATGCTGTAATATTAAATTATCAAACCCTGCTGAAAGAAATCATCACTATTGAGGACGTTCCATCAGATATATTGAAAAAGTGCTGCGAAATATTTACCGACTACAATATTACGTACAGTGATCTCTCCACAAACGCATCGAGCAAAACTGAATACGATTGTATATACGAACTAATAACCGGATTTCCTCCTCTTTACCAATTAATATCGAAATACGATGCGATGACAGATGAATTTGTGGAAAAAGTTCTTCTTTTATTCAATTCTGCCATAAAATATCCTCTCTTACCTGAGTTTGTCCAAGACAAAACTAAACCGTCCTCTATGCAAAAGGCCATATTGTCTGGACTTGATATATTTATGACAAATGATTCTAAAGATACAGAAATTTTGATTCTTCTCCAGTTAAGTACAATATCGATATTGGCTTTTGATACAAGGGAAAAAATAACAAAAAAACTTGGACCAAAGCTTCCAAAAGCATCACTTAACAGGTTACCAACTTTTGAGGCAATCAGCTATATGTCATGTTCTAACCTGAGAAATAGAATAGCAAAAATAGATCAATTTGGTATATCCACACTGAAAGCAAAGCATATTTTAAGAATATTGAAAAATTTGGCTGAAATCATCAAGCGAAAATCGCTTATTACAGGGTCAGAGAGTGATGAAATCCCCATATGGGTTCTTGCTTCCAATTGCTTCTGTGATTTGTCGAACAAAATTTTCAAATCACTCCAAGAAGATGCAGAAAATCCATTAAAGGATAACTTTTGTGATTTATTTATAAATGTTATTGTTGTCACATTACAAAGAATCAACCCAGAGCTCGATAATTTAACCGAGATAGACGATTTGAATGAGTATTCCAAATATAGGGAGATATTGCTGGAAAACAGAATCATTGATCTCTTCAATGAAAGGCAATTAGACACTTTCATTTATGCCGTCTGGGATTGTTCATTTTTATATGAATTCGATGAATTAGAAAATGCTTTGATGCAAGACTGTGGTACGTTTTCTGAATTGTCTCAAAAACTATCTTCGTTCGATTTTTCATGTATATTTGGATCCACCACAAATCCTCGCTTTCAGACAAAATATAAGTGCTCTTTAGAGTGCTTGCAAGATTTGGTTAATTTTATGTTGAACACAAACGAGAAATTAAGAAAGTTAACTGCTCCTTATCTTTCTGCAAGAATTGCCCTTGCTCTTAGAAGATATATCTCAGATGAATACTTGATTGGGCGAGCACCAATACCAAAATTGCGTAAAACAGAACTAGCTACTCTATTAAATGGGCTATGCGTGATTTTAAGAGGTGTTCTAGATCAAAATTCGACCCTTGGCAACAAACAAATTGGAGTTGAAAACCTACAAACATTAAGTCCGTTGATTTTAAGAACCATCCCAGTATCTCATAAAATGGATGGCCTCCAAGATAAAGTTTTGGAATTATCACTTGGATTTACGAAACTAGACTAGAAGCTGAAGCATGGACGAATATTTTTAAAAATCACGTAGGATAAATAGTAATATTAAACGACATTGGATTGATTATTGTATCGTTGCAGGTCTTTTTTTATTTACTTTAAAAAAAAAACTTTTAAGGTGAACGTATTTATATATTATGCCATTGGTATGCATAGCTAAAAGAAAAGAAATACATAAGATTGTAGTATGTATGATATGCTTATAGAAATAGTTGTGTGCTTCATTCCTTCCACTCCAACAGTGATGTCAAATCCTTTGGATCACATGCCATATTGAAAAAACCGTGGTGTAAAAGCTCTTCGGTTGATGCCCTATATCTAACATCTACGCAAAGGCAAACGCTTAGAAAGCGTTTAATTTCTAAAGACAAACTTTCTGGATGCTTGAGCTTTGGTGTACCATTAGTTGCAATTAAGTACAACGCCTTTAGTGGATCTTCATTTAAATATGGTGGTTCACCCTCCAGCATTTCAATGGTCATGATACCCAAAGACCATACGTCAATCTTTTCATCGTATTCACGTTGTTTGACAACTTCAGGTGCCATCCAGTAAGGTGTCCCAACCATAGTGGCTCTTTTGCTTCTTTTATCAGTTAATCTGGCGCAAAACCCAAAATCGGTAATTTTCACCCTAGCTCTAGTGTCCAGCAAGACATTATCTGATTTAATATCCCTATGAATGATATGCTTGTCGTGTAGAAATTTCAAGCCTTGGCAAGTTTCTCGTACGATATATGCAATTTGGGGTTCTGTTAGTGGTGAATGTGAATTATCGTTGGTGGGACTATTCTCGATAATGTCTGTTAGTGAACCTCCTTCCATAAACTCCATCACAACCCATAGGTCATCGTCTGTTCTCAAATAAGCCTCGAGAAAATTGACGATATTTTTATGACGTGAATCCTTCATAACCAAAATTTCATTCACTATGAGTTCTTTACGAGGTTGTTTAGATAAGACCATTTGCTTGATAGCAACTTTATCTCCTACGTGCGGCTCATCAATATCATTGTTTATGAGTTCGATCATATTACTTTCTGTCGGAATATGCGTCCTCTCTGCAAGGTAGACGGACCCACTTGCACCTTGACCGGCCTTCTCGATCACTTTAAAGCATTGAGATGGATCCGCATTTACGGTGACTTTCTTCAGCTTACTCATTATTTCTGCAGTTGACATGGTAGGCCTTGCTGGCTTCTTCGGTTTGGCCACACCACCCGGTTGTGCGACATCTGCATCCGGTCTCTTTGGGGCCTGCCTCATTGTTTGTGGGGTTGACTGGTCATTCTTAGGTGCAACAGGCTGTACATGTGTGTTACTAGTAGCATTTTGATTTGATGGGTATGGCGCCCTTGGAGCTGATATTGGTGGCTTTGGAGCTGTTCTTTGAGGTTGAAAGTGTGCGGCTGTAGGACTTGAGTTTTGTGCATAACGTGGAATTGCTTGGTTTTGGGTCGACTGTGAACTTAATGGCGATTGAGGTTGTTTGGAATAAGGATTTATCATATTGTGATGTGGCCTATAAGGGTTTAATGGAGACGGAGATGGGGATGGAGATGGAGATGGTCCTTGATGGTGGTATGGATATTGTTGATGCTGTTGTTTTTGTTGCTGCTGCTGCTGCTGCTGCTGCTGCAAAGATCGTTGAGAATTGTTTGGATGCATAGGTCCCCTAGGAAATTGGCCATTGGTTGGGGAGTGTCCGTTTCTCATCTTAGGATATTGTTGGTTGGGAACATTTTGTAAGTGTCTTGGAATATTTGACTGACTAGTGGGCAATTTTGTATTTATTGGTGGCAGTGAGCCGCTTCCTAGAGAAACAGGCGATTTGGTATTTGGTGGTTGTGAGGTTTTCCTCTGTGATACCATACTTGAAGAAACGCCTGAAGATGACTTTGAATTTACTGAATTATTTCTGAGTTTGTTATCATTATAGCTGTTTGGCAGCGATTTTTGAGAGGAGGAAGTTTCACCACTTTGAGGCTTGTCTAAAGTATTTGTGGGATTTCCGGCTCCATTATACTCTTGATAAAACTGCAACACTTGAATGACAGCCGCAGAATTATTGTTCCAATCTTCTCCTGTAATTCTGGAGTGCTTTAATAATTTTTCCCAGTTGGTGGGCATACCAACAAAACTACCTGTTTCTGGATCAAAACCAACGTGAACTTTATGTGTGAAGTTTGTTGGAGAAGATACACCACTTAATAATGGACATTTAGCAAAAATGGCGTCTAACCAACTATGCAAATCGCTTTCTGTCTTTGTAGCAATGTATATTGATTTTTTGGAGTTACTGTCTGATGATACATTCAAAGAGGACGAGGATCCTGATGATACAGAATTTCGGTCACTGCAGCGCACCAACTCAAAACAATATTGTTTCAACTGTGTCCTGCTTACACTTATAATACTAGTTAGTGGTATCTTCAAGATCGCATCGTCATTTTGTTTATCGTTCTTGTAAAGGGCTACATACGAATCGTGTAGCATCAGGTATCTCTTTTGCCATATAAATGAAAGTATACCGTCATCTTTGTAGGACACCCACCCGCTTTTTTTTTTGGAGGTACTTGTACCTAAATGGGACGCTGATGTTAAATCCAGTTGACTCATAAGTTTGGTTATAGGTTGCGTTTGATTATAGCAAGTACGGCCCTGGCTATTTGAACTGGGAGGTCTAGGTGCCGGTCCGATATTTTGGAAATCGTTGTCAGATATCTTATTCGCTGCAGCTGAAAGAGACATATTTTGCACTATTTCTTTTATGTTTCAGTTTCACTGTTCGATTTATTACACCAAAGAAACCACCAGGAATGAATGATAGCAAAAGATGCAATGGTTTTCAGTAGCGCAGTACGTTCGATCGAAATAAAGGACTTAAGGTTTTGATCTTATTAGCAGCAGAAGCAAATAACTGGCAACGCTAATACATGTACAAGGCTCAGGCTAGAAGGTTCTTTCAAATTATGTGTCTCGAATCAGACTCTCCTGCACGTTCCATACTATGTTTCTATCATGCCAGAGATGAAAAATTTCGTCATCTTACCGGCTCGAGAAAATTTCCATATCGGGAAACTATCCTTTTTTGGTGGCTCTATATTTCCGGAAAGGGAAAATACCCACGCGTTTGATATCATTAGCTTATTGTTTCACTTGGACATCGATGTGGTATTCTTGTATAAATAGTAAATAGTCTATAAGAGTCTATATTGTGTTAAAGAGCCTGGCCTTTAGAGAGCCAGTAGTCCCTTCTCGTTTGAGCATCTACTGTCTTAGTTTCCAGTGGTGATTTCTCATCTTGTCCCGAAGGGGTATCTCTTCCTTTTTGATCTTGATCGGATTCTTGATCATTCTCAGAAAGTCCCATCAAGTCATCTATGCTGAGGTTGTTTTGGTGTAGGAGAGAGCCCTGATCAGTTTTTTTCACTTTGCGTTTCAATTTGCTTCTGCTCACTCCAAAATCCGGAGGTGCAGATGGAATGGCACTCTTTTTGATTTCCCCTTCTCTCTTATCCTTTTTTGCCTTCTGTTTCTTCTTTGCAGGTTCGTCAAGTTTGTAGATCTCCTCTACTGGCAAGTCTTCGGTGTCGTTTATAAATAAATCTTCTTGAACTATCCTCGTGCGCCTCTTGTGGTAGCGCTCGTTTTCAATGATGGCTTTATTCTGCACTAAATCTCTTTCGTCGTTGAAATCTCTCTTTTGCCCACGGTATTTGATCACGTTTCCGAGTATACTTTTTCCAACGCGGTCTTTGAATGTAGCAGAATTCAATTCCCAGCATTTATTGACCAACAGTTCGAAGGCACCAGCAAAGGCCTTTTTTATATCCTTCATATTAAAGGAGCCTCTGCTTATATTATTGTTAGGATCACCAGGATCTTGAATAGCTAGCGAGAATTTACTCCTTGAAGGTTCCAAAGTTCTCCAACACGATTTAGGAATATAAGAGGCGTAACCATCAGATATGCTTATAGCAACGTCATCATAACCAAAATTTTTTCCGTAAAGTTCGAAGAAGTCAATCAGTAGAACACCCAGGTTATCTAGAACGTCGATATCGTTTGATTTTATTCGCGGATGCATATTTAAAAAAGAATAAACCAAACAGATTACTGTGAAACCTCCCAATCCTCCTGTGTGCACATTGTTCAATCGTCTTGAATGCAAAAATTGTTTTATTATCAGTACCAGTTCACGTAACCCTGGAGAGTCTCTTAGCCATTCCCTGATGAGTTTTGCAGCCTCTAACCCGTTCGTTCTTTCAAATGAAACGTCAATATGTAACTGTGATTGGGGCTCTATGAATTTGATAATAGGCACTCGCGTTTTAACAATAACCTCCATTCTTATAGCTAGCCCTTTGTTTTTCAAATGTCTCGCCAATTCATAAATGTAATTTCTGTCCTCTTTATCGCGATTCCGGCTGTTTACGACACAGTCAATGTCAGAACCCGGCAAATATAAATCGGTGGCAAAAGAACCAAACACATGCAAATCTGCATCCGACCACAGTTCCTTGACCGCCCGGCGTAGTTTATCGATCGTTCTATTTCTGCACTTGATTTCGTTCTTGCTTGGAGAGATATAATGAACGAAATCTTTGATTTCTGAAGTTAGCCAATCTGCTATTCTCCTTTGTTTCGAATGACAATGATTTCTTATCCAAGGATACTCCACATTGCAAGTGCTTTCAGTGTTCAGAGATTGCTGTGAAGTAAGCTTAGAAACTTCATGTTCATCGGTCAACAGAAAACTGCTTCTTTCATCATCATCTTCCTTTATTTGTTCTGTTTCATCTTCAGAGCTGTCCGAAAAAGCAATAAAATCTTGATTATCTTCGAGAGAATTGTTTCTTTTGCTAGATTCTGCCCTTTGTTCATCTTCACTTGATGTGACTTCTTCTATTACAGGTATGTCGACATCACTTTTATCATTTTCCATTAAGACTAGGTTTCCGAAAGTGTCATCGTCTTCAACGTCGATAGCGAGGCTCTCGTACTTGTTGAAATGCGAGCGATTATCGTTAAATACTTCAAGCATTTTTTGCGTTCTTGTGAAGGATGATTTACGCATACGTTTTGTATGTTTATCTTCTTTTCTTTTACCTTTTGTAGGTGAATATTTTGCTTTGAGCCTTGTCATGACGACCCAATAAACTCCGCCCTCGTTTGTTTATTTGAAAAATAAAAAATGATACGCTAGTGAAACGAACCAGCTTAACCTTGTGAACTGTTATTACAGATGTTTGCTTTCATCAAGTATCGCTTTATTACCTTTTTACAACTTTTTTTTTTAACTGCGATGAGATGAGATGCCTGGAAATTTGCGGGGGGTAACCACAAGAAAATAAATGTAACATATCGTTGAATTAGTATGTAGTTATGAGTTTATACAATGGTCTAGTAAGGTGCCTTCTGCGTCCTTATCGAAAGGAACTTTAGAAGAATGAAGCAGACGTTCCTTTATTAAGTATGACCAAGGAGTCCTTGCTTCGAAGCTAGCGAATCTGGTAACTGAGGGAAAATACATATCATGTAGATAAAAAAATGTGAAATTAATGAAATGAAGCGGAATATCCTTCCTAGTTTAAGTTGTCCATGCAACTTATAACAAAGCAAAGGCAGCAGCACCCATGATGGCACCCATACCCGCAACGGAGCCTTTAACGGCAGCGCCGACGTATGTGCTGATCTCATGGGTGGTGGTGTTAGCTTGGCTGCTGATAGATTTAGTGGATAGAGTGGCAATGGTACTTGTAGTGTATGGAGTGGAAGTAGTTTTCACGGTGGAGACCATAGATGTAGTACTTTGTGGGGTGGTGGTAACATCTACGTAAGTGACACCATCAGAGGTGGAATCTGCGGAAGCAAATGCGGCAATGGCAGCAACGGTGGAGAGAGTAGAGAATTTCATTGTATTTTGATATTGATATTAAAGGAAGGTAAAAAGTTGGTTTAAAATTAGCCGAAGGCAGGGATAAGGAAGGAATGCAGTTGGTTTTCTATGGACAACTCTTTTAAATGATATATGTACCAATAAAGATGGAGTAGGCGTAATAACAAAGTTTCAAGGCCATATATAGCGCCTTATATATACACATGCATGTATTTATCACGAATTTTATTTTCCTCGAGAATCACCACCGTTCATTACAAGACTATACCAGAAGACGCCAAAATCAGACAGAATTGATCTGGCGGTGCCTTATTCGGAAGTACAAGATCAGTATCAATGTAGTGACTCTGCTACATTTCGTGTCAGGATCTTCACCTTTTGGCGACTGCTAATGGCTATATATACCGTCATTTTCGCGTCACTTCTTTGTACTTCCTGCTTTTTCGTGACGCGCGGTTTTGAAAACACAGACAAGTTTTTGGCGTCGTTGTTAATTTCGAAGAAGATGTCCAATATTTTTTTAAGGAATAAGGATACTTCAAGACTAGATTCCCCCCTGCATTCCCATCAGAACCGTAAACCTTGGCGCTTTCCTTGGGAAGTATTCAAGAAGTGCCTTGTCCGGTTTCTGTGGCTCACAAACCAGCGCGCCCAATATGCCTTTCTTTTCACTTATGAATGTACCAGTACGGGACAATTGGAACGCTCCTGTAACAATCTCTTTGCAAATGTGGGTTACATTCTAACCATGTCACACTGCTGACGAAATTCAAAGTAAAAAAAAATGGGACCACGTCTTGAGAACGATAGATTTTCTTTATTTTACATTGAACAGTCGTTGTCTCAGCGCGCTTTATGTTTTCATTCATACTTCATATTATAAAATAACAAAAGAAGAATTTCATATTCACGCCCAAGAAATCAGGCTGCTTTCCAAATTCAATTGACACTTCATTAGCCATCACACAAAACTCTTTCTTGCTGGAGCTTCTTTTAAAAAAGACCTCAGTACACCAAACACGTTACCCGACCTCGTTATTTTACGACAACTATGATAAAATTCTGAAGAAAAAATAAAAAAATTTTCATACTTCTCGCTTTTATTTAAACCATTGAATGATTTCTTTTGAACAAAACTACCTATTTCACCAAAGGAAATAGAAAGAAAAAATCAATTAGAAGAAAACAAAAAACAAAAAACAAAATGGGTATTGATCACACTTCCAAGCAACACAAAAGATCCGGTCATAGAACCGCTCCAAAATCCGATAACGTCTATTTGAAATTATTGGTCAAACTATACACTTTCCTAGCTCGTATGTATTGAAATCTCCCTCCCAATTTTCTTCAGGATAAAAGGATTCTGTGATATTATTAACTTCTAGTCCCGGCGATCTTCTAATGGCTTCAGTCTTAGTATCGTTGCGTGCGACGGATCTCTTAGACAAAAGTGGAATTTGTTCTCTTTTGTGTTAAAGATTTCCACTAGAACAGAAAGCGGTAGTTTTCTGGAAATTCTGCGAGTACTAAAGGAAGTACAATACGACCTTCAAGTGCGGACCAACTATTAACTGAGCAGAATCTTTTTTCTTCAAAGAGAAAAACAAATTGGTACTTTTTCGTTTTGCACTCTTTTTGGCTTCAATTAATGGAAGAAATTAAAAGCTGCCTATCGAGAATACCAATAAATCCTTTATCCCTTTACTAACATAACGTAAAAACTTTTGTTTTTCTTGTCTTAATCACAGGTCGTACTGATGCTCCATTCAACAAGGTTGTTTTGAAGGCTTTGTTCTTGTCTAAGATCAACAGACCACCTGTTTCAGTCTCCAGAATTGCTAGAGCTTTGAAGCAAGAAGGTGCTGCCAACAAGACTGTTGTCGTTGTTGGTACCGTTACTGACGATGCCAGGATCTTCGAATTCCCAAAGACCACTGTTGCTGCTTTGAGATTCACTGCTGGTGCCAGAGCCAAGATTGTTAAGGCTGGTGGTGAATGTATCACTTTGGATCAATTAGCTGTCAGAGCTCCAAAGGGTCAAAACACTTTGATCTTGAGAGGTCCAAGAAACTCCAGAGAAGCTGTCAGACACTTCGGTATGGGTCCACACAAGGGTAAGGCTCCAAGAATCTTGTCCACCGGTAGAAAGTTCGAAAGAGCTAGAGGTAGAAGAAGATCTAAGGGTTTCAAGGTGTAATCTAGTATGGTTTGAAACCTTACAATTTTTCTTCTTTGTTCCTTTTTCCTTGTTTCAGTGTATATTAGGTTGGGAAAGAGGGATTTTTCCATACCATATGACTGACTACAATATATACATGTATAATAACTTCATAATCTAAACCTATCAGTTCAGTATCAAGTCAACTATTCCGCCCTATGCATAAACCTACAAACTATCATTCACACACTTCACAAAGCTTTTCCCATTTTTTTTCAATACTACTTTACATCCGAACATTTTAGCAACCCACACCATATACCTTTGGTGCACTATTGATTTTCTTCCTGATGTCAGCTTTTTGTGCTTTGACAAAAAAATCGCGTCTACGTCCGTCCGTTCTCCCTGAATCAATTAGGCGCGTTTGAGCCCAGCAGGACGGAGCTCTAGTGACAAGCCCTGGTGTTTGGTGAGGTTTTGCACATTGCTGTTCTTTCTACTGTATTGAGATCTCCAGTTTACGGCTCCCTGGGAGCCACCCGTAACGCGGTTGGTGTGCCCATTTCAATAAGCGAACATTAGTGAAGATACAATCGTTAAAATGGACTAATGAAATTTTAAAGTGGGATTTTTGTGAATATTGACAACAAAGGTATAGAACCAAAGATAATAAAGATGGCAGGTGTTTCCGTTAGGTACGTATAACTTTCACTCATTGAATGAGTATTTAGAGAATGAATGGATATTAGGTGGAAAACAACGAGATGAAAACATATGGGATTGAGAAAAAGGATTTAGTGCAGAATTTTCCCATTACCTGATAAATTGAAGTTCATCTTTACTGTGCATTTACCGAACGAATGAGTTAAACTATTATGATATAATTGCTGTAATTGTGGAGAGAATATTTTGAGCCAACTATACAAAATGAAGTTCTCAGACGAAGAGGTAATCATTTATTTATTGGAATTGATTGATAGGAGGTTTTAACTAGGTGGGATGTTTTCTAATGAAATAGGAGAACCTGAACCAAGACGTTTAAGTTGGAAGGAAATCTGTAACCGTGGTAATGCAAAAGCAATGATAAGCGATTTTTATGCCGTTAATTTAAGCAACAACCCGAGACCACGATACTGCCGCACCAAGAAGTTGTCTCAATAAACATTTCACTGAGCATTCCATATTCTATTTTTACGAGAAAACTTTTTACTAACAAAAGCATTTCAATTGTGCATTTTTTCAATTAGAGACGTTGCAGCTCAAGATTTCATCAATGCTTACGCTTCTTTCTTGCAAAGACAAGGTAAATTAGAAGTCCCAGGTTACGTTGACATTGTCAAGACCTCTTCTGGTAATGAAATGCCACCACAAGACGCTGAAGGTTGGTTCTACAAGCGTGCTGCCTCCGTTGCTAGACACATTTACATGAGAAAGCAAGTCGGTGTTGGTAAGTTGAACAAATTGTACGGTGGTGCCAAGAGCAGAGGTGTCAGACCATACAAGCACATTGATGCTTCCGGTTCTATCAACAGAAAGGTCTTGCAAGCTTTGGAAAAAATCGGTATTGTCGAAATCTCTCCAAAGGGTGGTAGAAGAATCTCTGAAAACGGTCAAAGAGATTTGGATCGTATTGCCGCTCAAACTTTGGAAGAAGACGAATAAGCGAGTTGTTAAAAATAAAAAGCTAAGATTTTTATTAATATTATCATTATACTATAGTATTATCGTTTAACTCAAACAAAATTGATTTTAAATAATTTATTTATTTAAATTTTGCCATTTTATATGTACATTCATCATCATCAATATAGCCGAAACCAAAATAAATAGATTTTGTTTTTTTAAGATAGAATGTGTCAAACCATGGATTGCGATCTGAATAAAAATGACAACTTTTAAGTTTTCCTCTACAAAACATTAAAAACACCATTGAAGAATAAGTGGTAGTAAATAATTTTACAATGATATAAATTGTAGGATTGTATAATGCGTCTATATTGGTACATATAATGACATTGGCGTATTGGACAATGGCTGCCTGCGAATCTTGTTGTATAATTTGTCGAAGACTAAACGCAACAAATTGATTGATTATTTGCAATGTCGTCATTAGGTTTTGTAATATCCACTGTGTTATTTTTTTCAAGTTGATGTTGACGTTGCCGAGTGAAATTGAAAGGCTCTTCTACTGTATCGTGGAATTCTTGCTCATGTCCCTGGACGTCGTCAGATGTTGTAATCGACACACAAGGATCATTGTTTTCGAAACATCCGTTCTCAACCAGGTCTAGTATTATCATATTCATGGTTCTCTCCACCACGTTGACCCATTTACAGCTTACTTCAAAGTTTCCCGAAATTTTAATACCATGTTTCAGTTGCATTTCCTGAACCATTTGCACCACATCATAATGGGTTACCTGCCTTTCCTTATAAAGGTCAATCTTGTTACCCACCAGAAAAAATCTTGCTTTTAACAAATCCTGGGAAGAAAAGTTTTCCAACGCCTGAACTATCCACCGCTCCATACAGCTTTGGAAGGACTTCGCATTTGTTATATCGTAAGTTAATATCACCGCATTAGTCTTCTTGTACAGTGATGGAATGATTGCGTTTTGGTACCGTTCTTGTCCCGCAGTGTCCCACAGTATGACATTAAAAAACCGGTTATCTATGTTGACCAAGTTCGTCTTGATGTCTATTCCGATAGTACTTCTGGTTTCGATGACAATCTCATTAGGATCCGCCATTTCGTGGTTGTTATCATCACCGATGTTCGGGTTTCCGAAATCGCTTGTTTCGTCTGCAAAATGATTAATATCTTTGAACTCCTTTTCAAAATCGTTAGAGCTGTACCGTTTTCTTTTCTCTTTCATGCTTAATCTATGGTTCACCACAGTTTTCTTCAATCCTAAGTCTTTATGCTGTTGCTGCTGCTGGTGCCTCAGTCGCACCGATCGTGACATTTCCGCTCGTGTCAACAGTTCCCGGCAATAGCTCAAAATCATAGCTGTCTTCCCTACGTTTGCATCTCCAATTAGCAGCAACTTTATGTTGGACGGTTCTATTACTGTACTGGAACCACTGCTGCCGGACCGGCCAAACGCACCAGACTTGTTCAACGAAGGTGACCTCATTATGCCCAACCCAGGATTCAAAACCGTGCCACCATGATGAACATTCGGGAGAAATGAAGATGCAGCACTCGCTGGCGAAGCAGCTTCCCAATTGGATTCGTTAGTCCGTATCGGTGCACTGGGTGTCGGTGACGGTATCGACGGGGACGTGACGACGTTCAATGAGTATCGCTTTCTCTGGGACATATGGACTTGATGATGTATCTAATATACGAGATGCTGATGCAAGTGCCAGTGCCAAGACTTATGAAAGCTTTATATTATTATATTGTTACGTATTAGCATTTCCGTTATGTACATAGCATTTGGCGTGTTTCGGCCGCGGCGCGTAACGGCCATGAGTGACGATGGGCGGCTGCCAAGGGCAGTTGCATACGCTCCTTTCTTCTTTCTCTTCCACTTCCCTCACGAGAAAACCTGTAAGTTAGTCCAACTTGCTATTAATTTATCAAGGTGTTGATAATTTTCGTGATCGCAGCATTGGCCCAGGAATAATTCATTTCTAAACTCTTATGGGTGGGCCTATGGCAGATTGGGGCGGCAACGCAACCAGGGTACCCGGCCGCTCCCCTTTTGAGGCTATAATAAGGATCTTTCCGGGATAAAGAAAAGAATCAGCTATAACACTCATCTTACTCTTGACAATATTTCAAGAGCAACAGCAAATAAAAGGATATAGAATCAAGTTAATATGTCAGGTCCTCCACCTCCTTACGAAGAGCAAAGCTCACATCTTTACGGCCAGCCTGCGAGCAGCCAGGATGGAAACGCTTTCATCCCGGAAGACTTTAAATATTCCACGGTGGTTATCTCGTGCGAACCCATCATTCGCCAGCGGTTTATGCACAAGGTTTACTCTCTGCTGTCATGCCAGTTACTGGTCAGTTTGTCGTTCTGCTACTGGGCTAGCGTTTCCACTTCTTTGCAGAACTTTATCATGTCGCATATCGCCCTCTTCTACATCTGCATGGTGGTATCGCTAGTATCGTGCATTTGGCTGGCAGTAAGTCCTCGTCCCGAAGACTACGAGGCCAGTGTTCCCGAACCGTTGCTCACGGGCAGCAGCGAAGAGCCGGCACAAGAGCAAAGGCGTCTGCCTTGGTACGTCTTGTCCTCGTACAAGCAAAAGCTCACGCTGCTCTCCATTTTCACTCTTTCCGAGGCTTACTGTCTGTCGCTGGTAACCTTAGCGTACGATAAGGATACAGTACTTTCGGCTCTGCTGATCACCACCATCGTCGTAGTCGGCGTTTCCTTGACCGCACTATCAGAGAGATTCGAGAACGTGCTGAATTCCGCAACGTCAATATACTATTGGTTAAACTGGGGTCTATGGATTATGATCGGAATGGGTCTCACGGCCTTGCTTTTCGGCTGGAATACCCACTCTTCCAAGTTTAATCTGCTTTACGGCTGGCTTGGTGCCATTTTATTTACCGCGTATCTTTTCATCGATACGCAACTGATTTTTAGGAAAGTGTATCCTGATGAAGAAGTTAGATGCGCCATGATGCTTTACCTGGACATCGTCAATTTGTTTTTGTCTATTTTAAGGATTTTGGCCAACTCTAACGACGACAATTAAAAAAGGGAAAAATCGAATTATTTACACGAATATATATATATTTCTTCTTCTTTTACATAGTTTATAATTCATACATAGTGGGAGCTGATCATAGTCTTCTCATCTTTGGTGATCTTACACCACCAAACTTCAATTTGGTGGCATCGCTGATCTTCACAACCTTTTTCACCACACTGGCCCCTTCCTTACCAACAAGAGCGGAAATAAAAGCAGCTCTGCCCTTCCCAAAGTCGTCCATCACCACTTCGATATCTTTGTTCAGCATGTTCTTTTCCTTAATCAATTCAAACATTCTACCACTGGTTTGAAATGCAGCTTCATACTCCCCTCTTGCTGCCTTCCTAAACCCTAAACAACCTGTAGATAGCGAAATCTTCACTTTCTGGGGTAAGTTCAAATAGTACAGCATTGTATCATTATACGTAAGTCCCTTATTCTTATGAAAGTTCTTGTCCTCCACAACGCTTGAAAATGTCAAATGCGTGTTATTTTTAGTAAACTTGCCATGTAGAATGTACTTAACTACTTCCTCTTTGGGCTTGTAAACCTCACTACTACCATTTGACTTTGTCAAAACTGGGTCAGAGGACGAAGGATACGAGATATTCGTGATATCCTCCTGATTTGAAATATCCTTAAATGAAAAAGGAACTCCTCTATTCGTGCCGGTAGAATTCCATCTTCTGATAGGCCTGACAAACTGTGTCCATCGGCAGCCTTTCCAAACAGGTTGTAACAGCATCACACGTAACTATAACAGTTCACACTGTCACTTTTTCTTTTCAGAAGAACCACTGCTTTCCACCTGATTTACTCTCATTTTGTCTTCCCTCTTTCCCAATTCATCGTTATTATGCCAAACAGTCACGAAGTACGAAACAAACACTCTCCGCTGCTATAGAAAGTTCCAATCTTAGGCTGAATAATGGAATACTAGTAGCTCAGTGATTATCATCATAATTGAAGCTATCATTAAAAAGCATGCAGCCATATTATACAGGAATTATATGATCACACGTAGCTGTAGTGGCTTTCGAAAGCAGCATTCTTGCTTCCACTCAGTTCGTATGTAATGACAGTTCAGTGACCCACAAACAACACTGAAAAAAGCGACCTTCATATGCGGAAGAGGGCAGGCGTAACCTCCAAGGGAAAACGACATAGATTTCGCAAGTGAGTGCCATTGTGTCGTGTTAGTAGTGTGGGCAGGCCCGTAACGTGTTTATTGATAGGAGTTAAGCCCAAGACTACAGAGTTCTTTGCTTCATCTTTCAATTTTCTTTTTATTTTCCGAAACCCCCACTCCATCACATTCTAGTACATATGTCTACGGAAGAGCAGAATGGTGTTCCTCTGCAAAGGGGATCTGAATTCATTGCAGACGATGTAACCTCGAATAAATCGAACAACACGAGGCGGATGCTGGTGAAAGAGTACAGGAAAATCGGTAGAGGTGCCTTTGGGACTGTTGTACAAGCATATTTAACCCAGGATAAGAAAAACTGGTTGGGCCCCTTTGCAATTAAAAAAGTCCCTGCTCATACCGAGTACAAGTCCAGGGAATTACAGATTCTGAGGATTGCCGACCATCCAAATATCGTTAAATTGCAGTATTTCTTTACTCATTTGTCCCCGCAAGATAATAAAGTTTATCAACACCTTGCCATGGAATGCTTACCAGAAACTCTACAAATCGAGATTAATCGTTATGTGACAAACAAGCTAGAAATGCCATTAAAACATATCAGGCTATACACTTATCAGATTGCCCGCGGGATGCTTTATTTACACGGTCTTGGCGTTTGTCATCGTGATATCAAACCATCCAATGTTCTTGTAGACCCGGAAACCGGTGTCTTGAAAATCTGCGATTTTGGGTCTGCCAAAAAATTGGAACATAACCAGCCTTCAATTAGTTACATCTGTTCAAGATTTTATAGAGCGCCTGAATTGATCATTGGTTGTACCCAATATACCACCCAGATCGATATATGGGGGCTTGGTTGTGTCATGGGCGAGATGCTTATCGGCAAAGCCATATTTCAAGGTCAAGAACCCCTTCTACAGCTAAGGGAAATTGCTAAATTGTTAGGTCCTCCCGATAAAAGATTCATTTTCTTTTCGAATCCGGCCTACGATGGCCCTCTATTTTCCAAACCACTGTTCTCGGGCTCTTCGCAACAGAGGTTTGAGAAGTATTTTGGCCATTCCGGTCCAGATGGTATCGATCTTTTGATGAAAATATTGGTCTACGAACCACAACAAAGACTGTCTCCAAGAAGAATCCTTGCCCATCAGTTCTTTAATGAATTAAGGAATGATGACACTTTCTTACCAAGAGGTTTCACTGAACCAATCAAGCTACCAAATTTGTTTGATTTTAATGATTTTGAGTTACAAATTCTGGGTGAATTTGCTGATAAAATTAAACCTACGAAAGTTGCTGAATAATAATTTTCTATTAATTTGTTCTCTTTCCCCTCGGAAAATTTAATGAACAAAATACTATGATTTTTTTCACCTTTGATCCGCTGTTTATATTTCACTTGGAAAAGAAAAAAAATTTTTTGGAATAAAATATATTCAAATTTCCATTTGATATTATCATACACTTCTTTTATCCAGTCACTCCTTCAATTTCTTCTTTATTTTTTATTTTATGTTCCTAATTTTTTTTTATCTCTTTCCTATTTCCTGTTCTTTTATTAATCTGAAATATTATTATTACTTTAGTGTTAGTTTATAATTTTAATTAGGCCTACGTGGCTTGTAATAAATTGCCTCGCATGTTATCATTACTTATATAAAAGTATTATTGAAATACCGTCGTTATTTTTTGATATTTATGTGAGAAAAAAGTATTACCCGGAGGAGCCGCAAGGTCATCGGTTAAAATTTTTCAAATATATCAATCTCATCTCATCTAGTTAACAGAACCATTTCTTCAGAAAGCAAAATGCTCATAGTTTTCAACAACAGTGTGATATACCCTAAATTCAATGCCAAGAAAAAAGTCTGCCGCTAAAAGAGCTAGAGAACAAGCAAAAAAAGAAGCGGCCGTACCTGCAACGGATACTGCTACCATAAAAACTTCTGAAACCTCTGCGACGACAGTTAAGCCTGCAATCGAAGCAAGCAAATCGTACGTTCCTAGTGAAGATGAGGAAGAAGACGAAGAGGAAGAAGAGGAGGAAGATGATTACGGTGAATTGATTACTGATGAAGTGGAAAACGGTATTAATCAAGTGCTAGATGCCATCAAAAACAATAAGACGGACAAACTACTAGATCCTAAAGTCAAATTCTTCGAGGATCCCGAATCTGCTGCTGCCAAACTGGCCAATCGTGAGGGGAAGCATAAACCTATTTACCTAAAAGATTATCACCGTATGAACATACTTTCTGGTGATGCCTTAAAGGAGGATGACGAAGAATACGAACATGCAACTGTTGACGGAAAGCAATCTTTCGTCTCGCAACAACGTGAAGAGAAAACTCAGCTTTTAAATGAAATCAAGAGTGCCTTTAACGATGAAGAAAATGAAGAGTCTAGCGGAGATGAAGACGATGGGTTTTTGAAGAAAAAGGAACCTTCTACGAAGAAGGAAGGAAAAAATTTACCGGATCCAACCGTAAATGAAGAAAATTTCTTGGAAGAATTTGTGAATCAACAGGCCTGGATTCCTAAGAAGGGGGACAAGGTGATTTCTCTTGACCTCAACAATAATGAAGAGGACGATGAAGAATTTGAAGATGCTGCAGAAAAATTTGAGAATGCCTACAATTTTAGGTACGAGGACCCAAACGCAGCTGAAATTATATCTTATGCACGTAGTCAAGCTACACTAAGAAGATCCGATGACTCTTCACGCAGAAGAAAAAGAGAGGAAAAAAGAAAAATTAAAGAGCAAATAAAAGCAGAGAAGGAGACAGCTCTTCAGAAAAAGAAGACTAAAAAATTGAATAAATTGACTGACATTTTAGAGCAACTAACAAAGGAATATGGTGCTGAAATTAATGCCGACATGGTGAAAAAAATCACTGACACCCTATTGAAGAACGATTTCAAAGAAGAAGAGTGGGATAACGTGGTAGCTGAATTATTTAATGAAGAATTTTATCAACAAGAGGGAAAGCCTACCTGGAACGAGGATGACGAAATAATGGGTGACTTTTATGCAGACGCCGATGGTGATGACCAAACAGAAGAAGGTGAAGTGGAAAAAGAACAAAAAGAAGAAGACGAGGAAGAAGGTCCAAAAAGAAAGAAGAGCAAGAAAGAAGAGAAACTGCAAAAGAAGAAAGAAAAGAGAAAGGTAAATGAATTAGTGGAAAATGCTTTGGAACAAAACAAACTAGCACTAATAGAGGAGGTTGAAAAAGAAGAAGAAGAAAGAAAGAGTAGAAGCCGTACAAAAGAGGAGCAAGATTTGAAGTTTCGTTACCGTGAAGTTTCTCCTGAGAGTTTCGGTTTGACCGCAAGAGAGATTTTCGCCGCCGATGATACTGATTTAAATGAATTTATTGGTTTGAAGAAATTTGCACCTTATCGTTCCAAGGAACTAAGAGCGAAGGATAAAAGGAAAGTGATGAAGGCAAGAAGATTAAGAGAGTGGAGGAAGAAAACTTTTAAGAACGAAAATGGGTTAGCTCCAGTCGAAGCAGAGGCAGGGGAGAAGGATGAGGACACCATACTGATACCTGTAGAGAAAGCCTCTAAAAGCAAACACAAGAGGGGGCACAGTCATAAACATAAAGGCCACCAGAAAAAGTAAACTAGGTGAAATATCGGCCCTGTATATTACGATACATAAGCTTACATAGTGATAATCTATCTCCGAATTTCCCTAAAAAAGAATGTCATTTTACGTATTAATATGTAATTTTATAATTTCAACATTTGTCATTTTTGTCCCTTTGAGTGGTCCATTTCAGGAAGTATGGAATCATCAACTGATATGGCCGTCAACGATCAATCAGTGAGTTTGTCATCAATGGACTCCCCTTCGCCTATACGGTCGGTGCCGGGTCCTACAATGAGCGGGATCCCGTTTGCGTTCATATCTAGAAAATTGTTTGTGGTGTGGCTTGATATAGCAGCTGTTGCTATCGCAGAAGTGTTGGAAGATGATCCGGGCACCATCGCTGGAACAGAAGGAATTGAAGCTGACGTGTTTGACGCTCCCTGCTGGGCGGGGACCCTTGGTGAAGGGCTGAAAAGATTATGCAGATAGTCTCCCATGTTGAAGTTGGGCGTCCTGAGTAAGTTAAAATTGGTACCGTTCAATTCTCTTGAAGGCGTGGTAGGTACGTTACTAGGTGGATGCAATGTGTTTGTGGTGGGCTTTCTTCTCTGCTGTGGCGATAGTGTCGCCTGGACACTACCGTTATTATTGCTCAAGTATAGTGATGGAGAATCCATGAGAGATTCGTCCGGAAAATTCGGTAACAGATTAGATTTGAAAGTGGACTGCGGAGAAGACGCTGAAGGTTTGATATGAGAGAATCTTACTGCATCGTTTGATGTGCTTGCTGTATTACCGTTCAAACTCAATTGCGACGCGTAATGATAAGAGCGTGGAGTAGTGGGCATCCTTACGGCCATCGGTGTTCCATGATGTGATGACTTATTATATGGACTTGTGGCTAAATACATTAAGAGATCAGCGCCCGCAGTGTTGTCGCTGTCCTGTGGAGCATCCTTAGAGCCTGCTGCCTTCTTCTTGATATTATTATTGTTATTGCTATGGTTACTGCTGTTGTTATTATTACGTTTTGGCGTCATGAAATTCTTATCATGGGGGCGCTGGTAGTGTGACGAAGCGTGTGGTAAGATTATAGGTGTAGCAGAAGCCCTCGGAGTAGATGGAGTGTCCTCCTTCCTAGGCTTGATCTGCTGTGAGCGGTCTTCGGCTTTTCGTTGGCGTGAACTTGGGGGAGTATTTGGCTTCTCTACAAATTTTACGGGCGATATAACAGTCATTTTATTTGTATCATCGTGGAGAGGCTTTTTCGCAGGCGATATGGCTTCCAAAAGAGTTTTGTGGTCCTCATCAACATCTTCGGCATCCTCTCCGCTTCTTTTCTTTGTTGTAGAGTCCTGTTTTCGTTTTGTTGATGGGACATTACTTAAACCAAGCTTTAATTGACGCGTCATCTGAGCCAACTCAGCTCTATGCAAAATCTTGGAGGCCAATTCTTGCTCTTTTTCAGGGGACATCTGGGGTTGAGACATTTATTGTATGCACAATGGGAACACTGATTGAAAATAGTAACGCTCTACGTACTCCTTCTTTCGATGATATTTTTGGTTCCTTCTGCACTTCATAATTGTAATTTTTTTTTCTTGCATTTTCGCGTGATATCAAAATTATGAGAGGAAAGGTGAAAGAGCGTCATGTTGGCTTCAAGGGATCAGCGATACTAAAGCAGCACCGGTGCAACTGGAATATCAAGAGACTGAACATGATTCCGAGGACTAGAACACTACTGCAAAGTAAAATACCAATTACCAGGTACTTTGCCAGATGTTGGGCGCCTCGCGTACGCTACAACGTGTGCCGTACTCTACCCGCAGCAGCGTTGCATACCAATATCATCGCACATAATGAAGTGAAAAAGGACGATAAGAAGGTTCATTTGGGGTCTTTTAAAGTAGACAAGCCTAAGATGATGATAGCTTTCACCTGCAAGAAATGTAACACCCGATCTTCACACACAATGTCCAAGCAGGCGTACGAGAAAGGTACTGTCTTGATCTCTTGTCCGCACTGCAAAGTGAGACATTTGATAGCAGACCATCTGAAAATATTCCATGATCATCATGTTACCGTGGAACAGTTAATGAAAGCTAACGGAGAACAAGTTAGCCAAGACGTGGGCGACTTGGAGTTTGAAGACATCCCAGATTCGCTAAAGGACGTCCTGGGAAAATATGCCAAGAACAACTCAGAAAATGCATCCCAGCTCCCTCACCCTTCCCAGAAATGAATGAAGAGCTCATGCACAGGCATGTACATAGATATATAACCGTTAAATAGCACGTTTTTCCAGAGACTGAGTCATGACTACTGCCAAAAACCCGCACATCACATATTTTTTTGCGATAACCAGCAGAAGATTTAGGACTAGAGTACATAAAGATGAGCCACTGCTAGATATGAAAAGTTGAACCGCATTTTCAAACGTTCAAACCAACCGAATCATGAAACGGTTGCAATTGTTTGGTAGATCAAAATATTTCTCGCTGGTCTCCAGTGCTGCGAAGGAGGAAGAAGAAGAGGAAGAGGGCTGTGCTGATGCCAAAAGCCTTCTACATAGTACGAGCCATGATATCAAATCGAGATCACTACGCTTCAACGATAAATCGTCCCTCATGTGTTTGCCAACAAAAGTTCTACTGTTAATACTGCGAACTTTGGACTTCAATACATTAGTAACACTATGCCAAGTCAATTCGAGGTTCTACAATTTGATTACGAATGAGTTCCTTTTCCAAAACGTTATTTTGGACTCAAAACTTTCGTTGTTAAAGTTCAATGCTTTGATACACTCCGAGTTCCACACGTCGAACATTGTCACACACAGCGGTGATTGTAGCACACAATCTAGATCACAAAATGCAAGATTCCTCGTAAGATCCATCGAATTCAAAAATCCTCAGTCCCAAGACTCGTTGTTAAAATACAGTAAGTTCTATAATAAGAGTGGCCAAGATTCTATTATTGCTGGATCTTATAAACTCGATTCGTATGATAAAGACGTAAAAAAACTGAATAACATCAGACTAAACGATGAGACTCCCATCATAACTTCAGAACGAATCAAACTGCTTGATAAATTTGAAAGCAATTACTTCCATTATACTTATATTGAGCTAATGCTTGATATTATAGACTATCTACCGAACCTGACCAGAGTGATTCTGAGTGATGTGGAACCGAATTTTAAAATTCCTTTATGGTATTCTGTATTCAACGATGGATCTAGAGATTTTTTCAAGAAAATAATCAAGGGCCAGCAATCCATCACAAACGAAGATTTGAGGACTTTCCAACTATCCAAAAAATTTGTCAAAGAATACGAATCCAAGTATTATTCTCTGCCAAGGTTGAAAATACTGGAAATCAAAGCTAATAATAAAAGACAGAGAACCTCTAATCGTCAACGCCATCACCAAAAGCTCGTACTAAGACCGAGTTTATTCTGCTGTTTCGGCATAATTAATGAACTTAAACTAGAAAATGTAACGATAGACACCGAATCGCTAGATACTCCAATGGAATTCTTACCACTATTTTTAAAGAACGAAGATAACGAACTGTACAGTTTACAGTCTCCTATCACTGCACTTACTTTAGATTCATGTGATGTAGTTCCTGGAAATGGAATATTACGTTTGTTTCACTCTTACTTTAAAATGGTCAAACATCTATCCTTATTGAAGATCAACAGTAAATTCGACTTATTGTTATGCAGTTGTTTCCCATCGTTATCCAATCTAACAATTGATTGTAATAGCAAATGTTTCACTAACGAACAGGTAGTCGGCGAATCATATTATTTCCAACAGCGAAGTTTGGATACAGAAGATGATTTTGATGATTGCAATTCCATGACAGAAACATTATTTGAAGCGCCATCAGATTCGAAGATAATTACTCCTCCGCCGACATCTTCAGTTGTATTGTCCTTAAATCTGAACTATATTTCTAGAACTACAGGAAATGATGTTTCAAATAACCCATCACCAGACAATAACAAAAAGCCCGCCATGTTAACTGCGGCACAGCTACAAACTTTTCAACGACAAAGAATCCCTGAATTTCATTCTTTCTACCATTATTACCGCTTACTTTGGGAGAGACTTCCAAGTAAAAATATTTCTATTAACGTAATCAATATCCCCTTTACCAATGTGTATCCTTTATCCCCTCTATCGTTTTGGGAACATCTAGCAAGAACAATTACTAGTGTTGATGAGACAGATGAGGATGTTGGCGACGAGAACGATCAAGAAACATTAATCGGTTACGAAAATAATTCCATAAGAGATAACATACCAAATGCTAATGCAGTTCCAAATTTAAGTACAGTAATGAGCCCTGAATCAGACATTCACCACACTTACTATTGGAACAACTCTGTAAGGCGTTGCCTAAGAGATAGTTTAATCAAATTGAAAAACCGAACCATCGAATATAGAGATTTAGATGTGGAGGAGTTCTTACAAAATGTGACATTGGAAAATTTTTTCAATGATTTCCAAGATCCAGAGAATTTCAAAGATATTCCAAATATTAACCTCTGGTGTTTCCTGAGAAATTTGTCAAAATTCAAAGCTGTCAAAATAAGAATGCTGAGACATTTTTCATTATGTACACCTAGAACCAGATACGACTGGGAACTATTATTGAAGCCCGTACTGCGTGTAAATGTTCCCATTGAAGTCAGAGATAAGGACGGATTCGTTCTTTATTCTTACGGGCAAAAATAAATGACTTTTTGTAGTGGACTTTATATAGCATATTTATGCAACCAACTTAATATTCATGCATCTTACCCCTTTTTGGAACGGGTTCCATTTTCCACTCTATTTCCGGCAAATTTTGGTACTTACCTAGTAGAAATACACAAACGAATACTAAGAAATGCTAAAAAAATAATCTATATATTTTCATAGGGCAAAGAAGTTATTGTCATCAAAAGTTGGGTAGATAAAACCCTGGTCAGTCAAGGTCGTACAGCAGTTTCTGACGGTAGTTTCATCCAAATTCAAGGATTGCGAGATCAATGGAATGGGAACAGCGAATGAATTAGCGTCTTTGCCCTCACATTGCTTCTTACAAAATTCTAGAATTCTTTGTAACGGACTGGAGCCGGAAGATGTATCGTTATCATCCTTGACAAATAATGATTGCCCATTGTTATTGGATGCACTCTCCAAAGGTTGTTTCATCATTCCACTGGCTATGGAATGACATTTGATGACTTCCAAGTGATGCGTCAATACCTCATTGAATGAATCTATGGGCTTAATCACCGCATACTGTATATTTTTCTTACCACCAAACTCTTTCAAAGCACCAAAAACTTTTACGTAACCGCCAATTTCAAATTGTTGGGCGACTTGCGAACCATAACCTTTACCAGAAGAGTCATCGTTACCGGCAGCCAAGTCATTTGCATCTTCGCTCCATTTTCTCACTTCTATTTGACCAGTTCCATCCTCAATAGTTAAAAAAATATTTGCAGTATGGTCTGTAATGTTTCTCACCACACCTACAAAACAAACGTGATGAAGTTCTTGGTTATGCGAAACGAAGGGGCCGTCCTGAATATCCTGTTTGGACTCTAGAATTTGTTTGATCGTCACAGGTGTCAAGGTGTTAACTCTAGTGTTAGTTTCCGACTCCCCACTACCTGGGCGAGACTCAGAGTTCTCAAAGCCACCGCCCGTTACTGATGAATATTCGTTATATGGTTGATAGGCTATATTGGAATCCCATCGATTGTTAGTAATTTTAACATTCGCCAATAAAAATGAAAAAAATGGTGCAGAAAAGAGCAAATCCTCCAATTCATAGCACTAATACATACTTGCCATTATGTATTTGCTTAAACTAGCCTGTTCTAGATAGTCGCTATCGATTTTGCCACATTACTTCCACCTTAAGTTGATATAATATTGCTTATTATAAAGGAAAGAACGCGTTTCCTAACGCGTTTCGTATATGGCGATAATTATCTAAGAAACTTCGCATCGTGAAAAAAAAGATGAAAATTGAAAATGGAAGCTCATCGAGGCCAAAGGAATTGCTAAAAAGAAGCTATCAAACCAGGCAAAAAGTAAACTAGTGGTTGCAAAATTATGGAGACGTTATTGCATACAAAATTATTGCTGTCTGCAGAAGTAGAATCTCTGAAAAGTGGTTCTTTCGACCAGACATATGTGAAAAAGGCTGAACATATCATCAGTGGTGAATCATACCAGCTAGTACAGCAATTTGTGGACAAATTTAAGGGAAAAATTAGTATTTCGGGAGAAATATCCACATCTAGTGTTATTGCTGCTCTAAATGACTTTCTTAACGTTGAGGTTTTCAAAATGGGCCAAGAAAATGAGATGCTATTTTTGGCTATTGCCTTCTTACAGACCTTTATTCAAAATAACTACACAGGCCCAGCAGCTAGGTTGGAAGCAATCTCAGGTTTGTTTGGCAAAACTGGAATTGAAATAGGAGCAGTTAATACAGCCCTTTCCCGTTCATTAGCCATTATGGGCCAGCCTGCCTACGAATTTATGGATGATCCATTGTATATGGTTTTATCACTATTATTACTTGAAAGGATAACCGGCCAAAAAAGCTTATTTGATGTTACCCCGGATCAAGAAGTTCCGCTACCTATTATCTCTGCTGAGTCTACTCCTGGATTATTAGCTGTAGCTTATTGGTGGTGGGCAAGAGCTCTTTTGACGCAATTGTCACTGATTCCAGAACCTTCTGGGTTCCAAGCTAGTGTTGCATCTGCAATATATCAGTCTGCTGACCTTGCATATGCGATAACTAAGGAATTACCGGAGAATATTCACGAAGATTTCAAAAGAGAACTTTATGCAATGTACTATCTAGAGAATGTCAAATGTTCATTGGCCATCAACACAGAACATTTGTGTCTGCCATCCTTGACCAGAGCGAAAAAGATAACAAATTTTGAATTTGTAATGACGGGTGCACGCGCTACTAGAACTAAATATCAGCAAAAGGCTCATGCCGGTTTGATCATTCTTGCCAAATCCTTCACATTTCAAAATTTTGCTTTGAGAACGACATCTGCTACACCAGAAACATTTGCTTTAGAGTCCGATCTATTATTGGAGAAGCCTCATTTTGAGTCCATTGCTGATGAACCTCTAGACGAGCAAATTTATAGTAAAAGACAAAAGGTAGACCTAAATGAAGGTTATGAAGAAGATAAACTATTGCCATTGGCACTACGTCAAGAAAATATTCCAAAGTTGTTGCTGGATTTGAACCCTAACGATCAACCTACCCTATCTGATTACGACAACATCCAGTTGCTGTTACGTCTTTACACCATAAAGAACACAACTCCGGCCAAGGATCCTCTTGTGGAAGAAGAACTTACTGCTTTGCTTTCTAGAATATTATATCAAAACGGTGAGAAAAATTGGTCTATTTTCGCCCGATCATTATGGGAAAGGTCAATTATTGAGACAACAAAGGCTAAAACTATTGAAAGAGGACTTTTACAAATGCAATCCCTCGTAGAAGAATTGGATTTGAAGATTAAGAGTAAATTGGTTCCAAGTTCAAACGAAATCAATGTTGCTAGCAGGCTGTCATACATCCACCAGCTGCCGTTCATCCCTAGGTGGCAATTGGATGCCACCTTAGCTGAAAAATATATGTCGCTGGGTATTTTGAAGTCCGCTGTGGAAATTTATGAAAGACTTGGTATGGCATGCGAGACTGCATTATGTTATGCCGCTGTTGGAGATGAAAAAAAGGCAGAAGAAATCCTTCTACAAAGAATAAATGAAAATGATTCGGATGCCAGGGCTTACTCCATTTTGGGTGATATAAAACAGGATCCATCCCTATGGGAAAAAAGTTGGGAGATTGGAAAATACGTCAACGCAAAAAATTCCCTCGCAAAGTATTACTTTAATCCTCCTCCAAAGTCCGGAGTACAACCAAATTACTCTGCTACCTTGAAACATTTAAATGACTCGTTAAGACAATACCCATTAAGCTTTGAAACGTGGTATTTTTATGGTTGCGTTGGATTACAATGTGGTAAAATGCAGATAGCTGCGGAGGCATTTACCAGATGTGTTTCATTAGACCCTTATCATGCTCTTTCATGGTCAAATTTGAGCGCTGCATATACGAAAATGGATAAATTGAAAGAAGCTTATAGTTGTTTGAAAAGAGCCATTTCATGTGACGCTCAAAAGAACTGGAAAATTTGGGAGAATTACATGCTTGTTGCTGTTAAGTTGAATGAGTGGGAGGATGTCTTAACTGCATGTAAACAATTAGTCAGTATTAGGAGGGACAAATCTGGCGAAGGTTCCATCGACTTACCAATTATTGAAAAACTAGTAGAACTATTAGTGACTAGTGAATATCCAGAGGAGCCGCAGCAATTATCTTATTTTCAAAAGAGCTGTACTGAGTTTATCTGTAACACTTTACCTCAGGTAATTACAACCAGTGCAAGATGTTGGCGATTGGTCGCAAGAGTAGAACTTTGGAGGAAGAGACCATGGGCCGCCCTAGAATGCCACGAGAAGGCTTACAGGGCCATTTCTCACAATCCTGATTTAGAAGTTGAAGAAAAGGTTTGGAATGATACAGTGGATGCTTGCGAAGATTTGGTGGCTGCATATGAATCACTTGGTGAAATGGAAGGTAAATATGGGCCAGGCAGTCTGGTTTGCAAAGACTGGAAATACAAGTGTAGATCTACTATCAAAGCTCTAATGAGTAAGGGCAAAGGCAGATGGGATGACTCTCCTGGTTGGGATAGGCTAGTGGAAGCAAGAAGCCAAATATGAAGAGCACCTTTCATGTATAATCTGTGTATATTACGTAATGTTTGTATAAATAGATACATATGGACATGAATCAAGCATATCTAGTAGAAGTTTTTATATTTTATCTCCTTGGCTGGGTGGTCTCATCTGTGAAAGGAGAGCCTCAATTATGTTGAGCTTGTTTAAAACTTTACACTCAAAATCTTCTTGCCTTTTCTTTATCACCTCGAGTTCGTTGTGAAGATAATCTAGACATATTTCCAATTCCATATTAGAGTCCGACCACGATTGCTCAGCAGCCATTTGTGGAGGCAGTACTGTCTCGCTGAACCTATTTGTACCCTTGTTTATCTTAGGGCTTTTGATGACTTTCCCGACGTCGTTATCCTTAGACAGAATCATGGGGATCGTGTGAAGAGTAGGCGGAATTCCAATCGTTATTGAATCCAGGGGCAGCGGTTGTGAGCCTGAATGCTCATCGTCGGAGCTGTGGTTATTCGGATGTTCAGCGGATGATAATTGTTGAAACGGATCAGGCCCCGGATGACTTTTAATGAAAGAAGATGATGATGAGGATGAAGATGATTCATTTCCAAATTTAGTTCTTGGTTTTGGATGTTCTGGTGCTTCGTCCAAGAGTGCTCCCATCAGCTTCAACTGGGAAGGAGAGAATTGGGCTCGATCTGCGCTGAAGAGGTCCTTCAGTCGACGAAATTTGGTTTTCAACGTCCTTGATTGTCTATATCTTGACCCAGTCTGTCTGTTGTACTCATCGAGCACCCTTTGCCAGCTATCTTGTCTGTAGGCATATGGTTTCAGATGAGGTTTGTGCCGTATCAGTAGTCGTAGAAGCAGCTCCACAGGATCCACCGATTCATCCATTATGGTTGGCTCCGCCTAAACCTTTCAAAGTATCGTTAAACCATGTTGTTATCAATGGTTCAACTCACCCGAATGGAAATAACGCTTATTTTGACGCCGTAATCGAAGGATGTGAAGAACTTATCAAGACTTGAAAATAGAGAACAAAAGAGATTTAAGAATAACTATGTGGAGACTAACCAGAAAAATCAGCACTAGAATCCATATTTCTAATCAGCTGTCGCCCATTTCTAACAAGGCAATTGGAACAGTTCCTGTTTTTCGTTTTTATTCTTCCAGCCCAGAGCAGAAGTATAGAAAGAAACTTTTGGAAGAGGCTCAAAAACAAGGTTTTAACAGCATAGAAGAGTTGAAAAATCATTTGAAAGAGACTATAGAGTCTAAGAAGCGGGAATTTAATAAAATCGACCCCCTGAAAGAACTAGAGGATTACCAACAAAAAACTCAAATGGAAAATAACAACTCCAAGCATTTGATGACGAAATCAAGAAGTCCTCTCGATCCAAGTGCTCCTAAAGTTCCCTTCAAAACATTGGACTCTTTTTTGGATGTTGGAAAACTGAAGGACTTATCGAAACAGGAAGTAGAGTTTCTTTGGAGAGCAAGATGGGCACAAAAAGATAATACATTATGCGCCGTGATTCCTGTCTCCGTTTATGATAAGATGATGGCAAATGCCAGGAATAACCCTATATTCGTGTTGCCACTTCCTAGACAAGTTCAATCTGAGGATGCAAAACCGAACGAAGAACAGGGAATGGAACTACACTACATCCAATGGCAGTTTGTCGGACCCCAAACAACACATTGTATGATGACTTCCCTAGCAGAATACAAACTACACCAGGAATTTGCAAGGCCACATACTACTTTGCAGTTCCATTCTGATTTGGTCAAGGATAAGGGAATTGTTTTTATGAATGGCCATGTTGAACCGGATACAAACGTGAATGTACAGGATGCACAGCTGTTATTGCTAAACGTGCAAAGGTTTTATGGTGCAATGGGTGAAGAAACTCCAGTTGCTAAACAGAGAGTGCAGTTATTAAGAGATTTCTCTAAGGCCTCTCCGGGATTCACCGTCGAGAAATTGATTTCGCTATCACAGTCCATGGAAAATTAACGAAGAATTACTCCCGTATACGTATATATATATATATATATATATTAATGACACCTGTAAATAATTACGTACTACATCATCTGCGACAAGCGTACAGTTTCTTTACACAGTTATCAGCATGACTCTTGTATTTTCATAATGAAAAATGAAAATAAAAATTTTAGTACGTGAATATAATACGTAGAAAGAACAGGCTAAAAAAGTACGAAAAGCAACTTCATTGAATTTCCGCATTCATCCTTCAATTATGGCCAGCAAGACTTTGAGGGTTCTTTTTCTGGGTCCCAAAGGTACGTATTCCCATCAAGCTGCATTACAACAATTTCAATCAACATCTGATGTTGAGTACCTCCCAGCAGCCTCTATCCCCCAATGTTTTAACCAATTGGAGAACGACACTAGTATAGATTATTCAGTGGTACCGTTGGAAAATTCCACCAATGGACAAGTAGTTTTTTCCTATGATCTCTTGCGTGATAGGATGATCAAAAAAGCCCTATCCTCACCTGCTCCAGCAGATACTAATAGAATTACACCAGATATAGAAGTTATGGCGGAGCAATATGTACCCATTACCCATTGTCTAATCAGCCCAATCCAACTACCAAATGGTATTGCATCCCTTGGAAATTTTGAAGAAATCATAATACACTCACATCCGCAAGTATGGGGCCAGGTTGAATGTTACTTAAGCTCCATGGCAGAAAAATTTCCGCAGGTCACCTTTAAAAGAGTGGATTGTTCTTCCACATCTGAATCAGTGAACCAATGCATTCGGTCATCAACGGCCGATTGCGACAACATTCTGCATTTAGCCATTGCTAGTGAAACAGCTGCCCAATTGCATAAGGCGTACATCATTGAACATTCGATAAATGATAAGCTAGGAAATACAACAAGATTTTTAGTATTGAAGAGAAGGGAGAACGCAGGCGACAATGAAGTAGAAGACACTGGATTACCACGGGTTAACCTACTCACTTTTACTACTCGTCAAGATGACCCTGGTTCTTTGGTAGATGTTTTGAACATACTAAAAATCCATTCACTCAACATGTGTTCTATAAACTCTAGACCATTCCATTTGGACGAACATGATAGAAACTGGCGATATTTATTTTTCATTGAATATTACACTGAGAAGAATACCCCAAAGAATAAAGAAAAATTCTATGAAGATATCAGCGACAAAAGTAAACAGTGGTGCCTGTGGGGTACATTCCCCAGAAATGAGAGATATTATCACAAATAATATGTTATATAGTCTTTTTATTTATGTATCCTAAAATCTTGTCAAAGCGCACTTTTATATGCTTAAACCTGGCAATGTGGAACTCTTGATGTTTGAATCGATGCCTGGGATTTCTTGACGCGGTTTCTTGTTGATGAATCCATTCATGTTTGGTAACGCATGTGGTTCAAGTGTAGCTGGTGGTGGCGGGGCCGCACCGAATTCACTCTTCTCTCTCACAGCATTGATGTCGTTATTGATGCCAAAAAACCATCCATTTATCTTCTTATTGTTATAAGTTGGATCATCATATGCATTAGGATCAATTGGCCTCGCTCTAGTCCAAAATCTTATGGTTCTATCCTTAGCTGCTGTGGCAAATATATGTCCTACTGGATTATATGATAACGAAGTGATACACTTATCATGGGCGTATGGAATAGTCAAAATAGGTTCGTTTAGATTTTGTAAAAGATCAAAATGCTTTAGCGAGCCGTCATAGCACGCCAGAGTGAACATAGATTCATTTATTGGGTGCCATTCTAGTGTCATATAATCCGTTTCATCTCTTACACACATTAGTTCCTTCATACTGTATCTAATGTCGAACACACGACACGATTTATCTTTTGAAATCGCCATTAATAGATTTCCCTTGGTGGGTTGAAATCGCGTCTTCAAGACAGTATGTTTGAACTTCAGAATTGATGATATGCAGTTTCCGGAACGCGGATCCCACAGTTTTACTAAATTGTCCTTAGATGCGGAGGCAATTAACCCCATCTCGGGATGCCAATCACAACTTTTCACGTCCCAGTGGTGCCCCGATAATACTCTTTCTTGTTTGCCATTGCTGAAGTTCCAAATCTTCAAAATATTATCATCTGAACAGGTAACAAATTTCGAGTCGTTACTACTGAATGCCATATCCCTAATACTTTCCGTGTGTGCAGCATCAATTTCTTTAACCATACTAAAGTTTGGTTGCCATATCTTAATCATTCCATCTGCGTCCCCACTAATCATCCAATCACTGTCGTGAGAATATTTCATTGTAGTCACAGCCGAATCATGTGCTTGCATGAGGGTTTCAAACGTAAACGAAGATGCGTTCCATAGAGAAAATTCTCCGCTATAAGTTGCTACTACAAGTCTTCTGCCTTCTGGGGTCCACTGGATAGCGGGTATCACATGTTTCACTTTATTCGAGCTTAAATGCGTAAATTTGCTGGGCAAATTGATGACTCGATCTCGACCTCTGTAGGCATTAGGCGGCATTATATCTATTGTGTATGAAGTTTCTGGCTCTACCACTAGATTCGGTAATCCATGTCGTCTGTTGTAATATAGGTTAATATACGGAGAACTCACGTCTACCGATCGTCTCTGTGTCACATATTTCTTCAGAGGTGGTTGTTGTGACTGCTGGATTTGATTCTGATTCTGGTACTGGTTCTGATTATGTCCGTCCATAACGTGTCTATTTTGAGCTTCTTAATATCTACCCAGCAACCTGTATATCAGTGCTTTCTTTAATTATACTTCCCTTGACAAATCGATACGTCGGCCCTCAAAAGAAGAGGAAAAAAAATAGAAAAAAAAATAGAAAATAAAAATGTCAGTAATTCTAATGATGACACAAATTCAAATAGTAACATTGAATACTGTTTAACAGAACAATTAACCACTTTTAACTAGAAATACTAACAAAGAATTTGTTAACGTATTCTTAGGAAGTAAAGTACTTCAATTATTGCTAGAAATGACTGCTCAGATTCCGTATCAACATAGCTCGGGATACATCTCTCATTTTCACAATAATGAGCTTGATGCAGGCAGGGGAAGGGATTATAATGTAACCATTAAGTATCTAGATGATAAAGAAGAAAATATAGAAGGCCAAGCAGCAAAGATTAGTCACAATGCGAGTCTGCATATTCCCGTTTTATTGTGCTTGGTAATCTCGCTTGGTGGCTTTATTTTTGGATGGGACATTGGAACCATCGGTGGAATGACAAATATGGTTAGCTTTCAAGAAAAATTTGGCACAACTAATCTTATCCATGACGATGAAACAATTTTTGTATCTACTAAGAAACTTACTGATCTGCAAATAGGCCTAATTATCAGTATTTTTAACATCAGTTGTGGCGTAGGGGCTTTAACTCTGTCAAAAATCGGTGATTGGATTGGTAGGAAAGGTGGTATATGGTTTGCCTTAGTAGTGTACTGCATCGGTATAACAATTCAAATTCTCTCCTATGGAAGGTGGTATTTTTTGACATTGGGAAGAGCCGTAACGGGAATCGGTGTGGGAGTAACCACTGTCTTGGTGCCAATGTTTCTCTCCGAGAATTCTCCACTAAAAATCAGAGGCTCCATGGTATCTACGTATCAATTGATTGTAACATTTGGCATACTAATGGGAAACATTTTAAATTTCATATGCGAAAGATGTTATAAAGATCCTACACAAAATATAGCCTGGCAATTGCCATTGTTCTTGGGATACATTTGGGCAATTATAATTGGAATGTCACTTGTTTACGTTCCCGAATCTCCACAGTACTTGGCAAAAATCAAAAATGATGTGCCCTCTGCTAAATACTCTTTTGCGAGGATGAATGGCATCCCTGCGACGGATAGCATGGTAATTGAATTCATCGATGATTTGCTGGAAAATAACTATAATAATGAGGAAACTAACAACGAATCAAAAAAGCAAAGCTTAGTTAAAAGAAACACATTTGAATTTATTATGGGAAAGCCAAAGTTATGGTTGAGACTGATTATTGGTATGATGATAATGACATTTCAACAGCTGTCCGGAATAAATTATTTCTTTTATTACGGAACTTCTGTTTTCAAAGGTGTCGGGATTAAGGATCCTTATATTACTTCAATCATACTGTCAAGTGTTAACTTCCTTTCTACGATATTAGGCATATATTACGTGGAGAAATGGGGCCGCAAGACATGTTTATTATATGGTTCAACAAATTTATTATTTTATATGATGACATATGCTACTGTGGGGACATTTGGAAGAGAAACGGACTTCTCAAATATTGTTTTAATTATCGTGACTTGTTGTTTTATTTTTTGGTTTGCAATAACATTGGGCCCAGTTACATTTGTACTAGTGTCCGAATTGTTCCCTCTAAGAACGAGGGCCATATCAATGGCTATTTGCACATTTATCAATTGGATGTTCAATTTCTTAATATCACTTTTAACACCGATGATTGTATCCAAAATTGATTTCAAACTAGGATACATATTTGCTGCTTGCCTATTAGCGTTGATAATATTCAGTTGGATACTAGTACCTGAAACGAGGAAAAAGAATGAGCAAGAGATCAATAAAATATTTGAACCGGAGTAGATATTACATAATATAAATAGAAGAAGTAGCAAAGTGCAGTTTTTTTTTCCATAATAAATAACCATCAGTAACTAAGTGGCCGTGAGGACTGACCACATTTTCTTTACATACAGTAAAGTAAATAAATCTATCAAATATTTTGATTATTACTTTTAGATAAAACCCTTCTCTATTAGAAAATCTCTTATTATATCCCAGTACCCATCTTGAATAATAGTATCATTGTGTGAACCAAGTGGAAATTCGAAAATCTTTTTGTTGGAACTAGGACATGTTTCGTACAGTTTCCTCATGTGGAAGGGTGGAACGATTTCATCTTTTAATCCACTTAAAAACAAGAATGGCGTCTCTGAACTACAGCTTCCCATAAGGCCTTCTGAATTCCAGATTTCGTGACATAAAAGCGTAAAGCGTTTCAAAAGGGGGAAAATATATGGGATAACTTTTCGAATACTCAAAAATGTATTCTCCAGTATAACGCCATCGCATAGATCCCGAAATTTTGAAGCAATGTAAAGAGCATTAGCACCACCTAGAGATCTACCATACAATACTAGTTTTCTCTTTGAATGGAAAGAATCTGTTGACAAATGCGATATGACACAATCAGCGTCCAATTTCAAACCCTTTTCGCTGGGTGAACCTTCTGAGTTACCATAACCACGATACGAATAAATAAATACACTCATTCCAAACTGACGATAGAAAATGTCAATTATTGGTATAAAGTATCCAATATTACCGGCATTGGGACATAAGATCAACACAGTACTTGTTGAGTTTTCATTCTTGATATCCCATGCCTCGAGTTTAATGTGGTCTTGTGTAATTAGGGTTAGCTTTTCATAAGGAATTCCACGGGAATCAGGAGTGTCAACATGATTCCTGGCGCCTTGAGCCCATGATGGGTAGACTAGGCGATTTTGGTAGTGATAAAGGGTCGCAACCGATATTGTTGTTAGCGCTACCAAGCCACCCAAGAACATCTTAGAAACTTTCCACAACATGAGACCAGAAAAGGATTCTACAGCGCAATTGACGGAGAAATAAAAAAGGGAGCAGGTGTGGGCTTGATTCGAGTTATTTCGAGGAACGCACCTCTCTAAGTATAAGAACAACCCAATTGTGAGTAGATCAATTTAAGAGGTGTTAATGATCGTTGCGGGTAATTAATTAACCAAAGACTATATAGAATAAAAAGTAATAAGAAAGACTAACAATAGAAAGATATAAGAAAAAGAAAAATTGGTAGGTATCCAGGTGAAAAGCGGGGACAGTTGCTTTCTACTCCGAAAGAGCTCCCTGGAAGTAGAATCCTACAACAATAATGATATATAGTAATATCAACATGGAACCCTTGAAATAGTTACTTTTACCCTCAGCATACAAATAGGTGAACATGAAAACACTCGTCATAGCACCAAATATGTCCCAACGGGGAAAGACTAATGGGAACATCTGTGTTCTGATATTAATCATCGACTTTTTAACATTCCACGTATAGAAAATGGAATAAATGACTAAGGATGGGATTTGTAAAAGACAAACCTGTAAAGCATAAGCACTACCGATTTCCATTGATAACGCTACATTACCATGGATGGCAAATGAAATGGCATTCAAAAACTCTGTCGTATTGGGGACCAGAGCAAAAATGGTGAGACCTAGAAACTTTGGATTCAAGGAGGGAATATCTTCTAGGACAGCATCAACACAGGAAACAAGGATTTCTGCAATTATTGCGTACAGGAGCGTAGACATAAGTAAAATACAAGTAGACTTGCTTCTTGACCAATTGGGTGCATCGTGAGAATTTTGTTCCTGTTGTTCTGGTGCGGTCGAGGTTGGGTCCGCAATTGGCAATTGCCAAATCATCTTTGCATGTGTTCTAAGGGTGAACCACAAGCCAATGATATAAGCACAGAAGAGAACAATGGCACAAGATATGGACATAGGTTGAATGACATGGGTGAATAAACGGTTGAACTTCAGGGGAGGATGCGAGAAAGTACAGTCACGGTCGTTAGCACCGTCTGCACAGTTTACCGAGTAGCCGCCATATATCTCGTATAAAACGGTGGGGACAAACATTACAATCACGGAAAATATTAACAATGCGGAAGAGACACCAGCGCTAGCAGGGTTGTATCTTTGTGTTTTCCTATTTAGAGCACCACCGCACATGGACAGACCTGGTAATAATAGAACGGCACCTAGAATGGAACCAATCATGGATCCTTCCACTAGAAGACCCTTTTTTTGTTGTAATGCAACGCAGTACAAGAAAATTTCCACAATGGTCGAGAAAAATGCATTAATGACAGCACCGACACCCATGGAAGTTTGAGCAGAGATCGATGCGACTGCTTGTCCAATGTAAAATGCTAGTGGGATGGTGGATGTCAAACAAAGAATGAATATTGAGGATTCGTACGTGAACCACGTTTTCCAATGCAGGAAATTTTTCAAAACATAAAAGTCGAAAATTGTAAAGAAAACGATGGATATTAAATTCACAACAATAACATTTGTACCATCAACTGTGTACTTGTAGTAATGCCAGCCAGCGGCACGGAACGTACATAAGAGGATATTTTTGTTCAATTGCTGCTGGGTTATTTCATTTTCGTGCGATTGGGAGGAGTTCTCGACATATTTGAAGCCTAATGCAAGCGGATGTCTTCTGCAATGATACATAATTTGCCAAAGAACATTACTCATGGGAATGGTAAACACCAGGAGCCAGAGGCAAAGAGATAAGACGGCAAGGATGGGTTGCAAGACGAGATGGAAGATTGTATAGAAAAGAACACGACCCCAGCTCCATTTTCCTCTCCCAAAGTACCGTCTTTGAGCCGCTGCGTGCGGAATTTCGTGTCTAATAGAATTATATGATGGATGGTTCGAGTTAAGCGGTGTTGCTGTTGTGTTAGCGGGCGGCATCAAAGACGAAGATTCCGTTGCAGGGGCCGGATGGTCCTCTCTTTGCTGAAACTTGGCCTGAGACTGGTGGAAGACCAGCCTGTTGGAGTATGAAGTCACCCAATTGTAGAATTGCTGCATACTAATACCTTCATCCTTATCTTCTTGTAAATATTGCTCGTCCTGCAACAAGTATACCATTTTGCCAAAAGGCCAAAGGAAATAATTGGCGAGCTTATACAGACACTTGGAGTACTCCTTCGCAGAGTTCGTTACCAGTCCTCCGCCGCCTAGTAAAAATACCACAATAGCCGCCGAGTAGAAGAGTATCGCAATGGGGAAACCGAACAAAATAAACCATAGCACATTGGAACAAGTCACCTCCCAGGTAATAGTCTTCAACTGAGTCTCGTGAATGTCTTGCGCCGCGGTTCTTTGAACTGAACGGTGTTTCTTATATAAAGCAGGCTTCCATATCCTGATACCGAAGGGGTGGGTCTCGTTGATGGCGTCCTGTCTTTCTCGTAAAGTGAATGACTCTGTGGACGAAGCATTAGACGCCTGGTCATTGTTTTCCAAGTGTGAAGGCGACTGGCAATTGATCTCGTCTATAAGTAAATCATGGCCGTGCGAGTCGTGTATAATGAACCGACTGTCATCATTGGCGTCCTCGTCATCATTGTCATCATGAGGTAATTCCCGGATAGATGAATGCATTCGTTTCGGAGAGCTGGGAGTAGCTGTATTTAAGTCTGGCACAGAGTGCGACTTGGAGGATAGCGACTCTAGTGTGGGCGGCAAGTGTTGTTGGTGCTCGTGGTGGTGCAGCGTGTTGTTGCTGCTATGTACGATTGGTGATTGCGAGCTTACAGATCGCTTGGATTTATTGGCATGCAGGGCGAACTTCAACCCTTCATGCAGACCCTCAAGATACCTGATATCGTTTTGGATCTCCTTTGGATCATCGTCCACGCTAAATATTCTATGAGGAGTCGAGGCAGATGTAGTTGGGGTCAGAACCTCCTCTTTAAGACGATGGTCTCCAGAGGTACTGTTACCACTGGCAGAAATGTGGTTATTTTTGGCCATTGCTGCTTACCGCTCTTCTAGCTAGCAGTTATTTCACTTTCATTCTCAGCATCCCTCATGTTTATTATCTTCTTTATCTAATATAAATTAGGAACTAAATAATCCTCTCACCGTATAAAGCGACAGTTCCGTGACGGTTACTATTATGAATATCTCAACGGAAAGAGGGCATTAAAAGATCATAATAGTTGGTACTCTTGTATTTTATATATATATATATATATCACTATATTTTAACACTTTTACTGCTCAATTGTGCCATATACTTCGCCTTATTGCGTACATTCTTCACCTTGTATCCCCCTACCTCAGCGTGTATGGTGATATCGCGTTTTTTCATAAACTGAGAATGGGGCTTTTTCTATAACGTGTATTATGAAAAAAAGAAAATAAAAATCAAGAATTAAGCACTTGTATATGCTACAGTAAAGACCTCTTCAACTTCTGCAAGACAATCAAAAAAAAAATGATGCGTCGCACGCTATTACATTCATTCGCTACGCTGCTATTTTCTTTGTCGTTGTGGTCAGCTGCGGTCATGGCAGCTGTGACAACTCAGGTTACAGTAGTAACAAATGTCGCAGGGGCCCTGGTTACGGAGACCACAATATGGGACCCTGCCACCGCTGCTGCTGCTGCTACAACTATCGCTCAAACAGGTTTCTTCACTACGGTATTCACTACCACTAACGATGTCGGAACCACCGTCACTCTTACTCAGACAGTCAACAGAGCCACTATGCTACCAACCACGAGGACTTCTACCTCATCTACTGGTAAGACAACCACCACTGTTCCTACCGCAACTTCATCGTTGTCTTCGGGACTGTATTTATCTACAGTTACCACGACAAACGATTTGGGTACCACAGTTACATTGACTCAAACGTTCACACATTCTAGCACCAGTGCTACTTCATCCGCCTCCTCGTCTGTGTCCTCGTCTGTATCTTCGTCTGGTTCATCGTCCAGTGTAAAGACGACCACATCGACAGGGAGCGCAGTAGCTGAAACAGGCACCAGGCCAGACCCCTCCACAGACTTCACAGAGCCTCCTGTGTCTGCTGTCACTAGTCTATCTATTGACTCATACATTACCGTCACTGAAGGTACAACCTCCACTTACACAACCACACGTGCGCCAACGTCCATGTGGGTCACCGTTGTTAGACAGGGCAACACTATCACTGTGCAAACTACTTTTGTCCAGCGTTTCTCCTCCCAGTACGTAACAGTCGCTTCTCCCTCCGTGGGGTCTATTGGGATGGGTACTTTAACCGGTACTGTAGGCGTTATTAAATCTGCAATAAAGAAAACAGTTTCGCATAATGAGGCCCAGCATTTAGGTATGAGTTCGTTTACTTCAATTTTGGGTGGGCTATTAACGGTTTTAATTTGGTTCTTATAAATTTTTATTCAGAAATAAACATAAACATATACATATATAAGAGTAAAAATAAAAAAATAATATTTTACAGGGTTAAAAATAAAGAAAACCATCACTCCTTTTCTATTTCATATTCCATGACAAACTTGATGCATCAGCAATCTTTCTACCGCCGAAGAGCCAAAACGTTAATAATATCAATGCCATGGCAGCACAAATACAGCCCCCAATCAGGTAAACTATACCTAAAAATGGATTTCTACCGCCAAGGTGAGAACCGTGAGTCAAGTAGATTCCCTTCTTACCATTAAACTCCAATACTGGCCAATGCAGACCGATATCCAACTGGTATTCACCCGCTGGCAAAGTATCGTTTTTATTGATTCTGATCAGTTTTGTAATTTTATCAAAAGCACCTGGCCTCATCCAGTTTTGGAACTCTTCCCAATCCTGAATATCAGGAATATTCGTCTCGTTGTATCCATCTGGATACATCTTTTCCCAATATGGTGGAGGTGCTATCTGTGTATAATTGTATTTGGTTTTTTTGTACCTTTTTTTATCAGATTCCCAATTGATTCCTTTATTTGTCAATGAATAGTTGTTAGACGTATCCCCTACATTTGTTAACTGCAGGGGGAACGTGTCGTTGAACATTGAGTTCGCAATTAGGCCACATGGATAGTATATTTTACCATCGGCGTTCTTAGATAGTGGCTTACAATTTATACCGGTTGCATCATGCACCGTCTCATAAGAGGCGTCCTCCCCACGTATCTGATCTTCGCTAAAAGATAGTACATATCTTCTGTGATTGGCAGCAAATTTTTCCAGCACATAATTCAAATATACGTTATTTTTCATATCACTTGGAGTAGTGAACCTGATTTGGCATGTACCTCTTTGTTTTGTGAAGTCATCTGATTCATCATCCACAAACCTCCATTGTGGTGCAGTATTATATGTTTTATATTTGTGAAAGACAAATTGCCAATGTTCAGAAGGGATGTCGCTCCATGATGAGGTCGCGTTAGTCATACAGTCCTGGTAATATATGGTTACTTCATCCACTTTGGAGTTCTGTGCTAATATGCACCCTCCTACAATAACAAATACAACAGCAATTAACAGATAAAGAGGCAAAACTGTCCTCGGCGTTAACACCGGGTTTATAGCCGCTAATCTTTGTTGAGTGAATGTATCCTCTTTGGGTCTTCTGTTCTTTGTACGCACAGGCTTTACTTCATCCTCTTCAAACTCAGAAGCATCGACGTCTTCTTCTTCTTCTGGGTTGTCCCCGGACACTATAGCTCCTTTATCCTTTCTACGGAATACTTCACCAACTTGGCCCAAATCGAAATTTACCATTCTTCAATATTTTACCACCCTCTCGTATTTCTAAAAGGACACTTAATTGTTTTCTGGTCTGTACTGATGATTTAATTTGATCTATTTATTTTATCATCATACAAGATTCCTTTTCTTTAATTTCGCGCATAATAATAATCGTTGGAAAATCAACTGTCAAAAGCCACCAAAACAGCAGACAAAGTTGACACTACAGCATTGGACACATACTACCAGAACGCACATTTGCATTTTGCCACACCTGTACACTGGTTACTGGCACTATCTTGCGGTGGTCGCTAAGGCGTACTACACTCGTTACGCCATTTGGGTTTATTGCAGCACGGTTCATTTACTTGTCCTCCTGATTTGTTAATACCTCTTGCAATTGCATTAAACATATATATATATGTACATATTTCTTGTAAATCTTTCAAACTATTCTATTGGTCTCTTTACGATAGTCCTCATCTACTTAGCCGAGCACTATTGAAATGTAAATGCTGTGATATTGTTTGAAATTAATTGGTTTTGAAACGTAGTAACGTAACGCAAAGCAAAAAAGAAACAGGACAAGGATGAACAATGATGCAATGGAGCATACCCTTGGTGGAGGTATACTTACCACATCTGGGTCTAAGCAGAGAAAGACCTCTAAGTTTGTAATGGGTAAATATACGTTATACGAAACCAAAGATCGAATGTATATTGTTGGAAGCAATAAAAGGGAAACCATGTTTCGTATTCTAGAAATTGATCTTACTGTGCCCCGTGGAGAATTAACTGTGTTGGAGGATAATGTCTTCTTCACCAGAAATGAAATCATGAATGTACTAGCAAGTTTAGAAGAAGCAACTGAAGATGGTCTACATAAGAAAATTACAGGATACGGTCTTCTGGGATTCATTAAATTCACCTGTTGGTACTATTTAATAATGGTTACCAAGTATAGCCAAGTTGCAGTGATTGGCGGTCATGGTATTTATCACATTGATGGTATTGATATTATTCCTATTACGAACAACTATAAAAAACCTGAAAAAAGTTCAGATGAGGCAAGGCTATTGAATATATTTAAGGATTTAGACCTAACAAAAACCTTTTATTTCAGTTATACCTACGATATCACAAATACTTTACAAACCAATATATTGAGAGAGAAATTAAAAGCGGTTGACCGATGTGATATTACAATACCTTGCGGGATAACCGACTATAACGAAATGTTTGTTTGGAATAACAATTTATTATCTCCTATTTTTGCTTGTATTGACACTGTTTTTGATTGGTTCCAATGCATTATACATGGATTTATTGACCAGGTTAATGTTTCAGTTTTGGGTAAGTCCATATATATTACTTTAATCGCAAGAAGATCTCACCATTTTGCTGGTGCACGCTTTCTAAAGCGTGGTGTTAACAATAAAGGACATGTTGCTAACGAAGTCGAAACTGAACAGATTGTAACAGATATGATTTTGACTCCATTCCATCAACCGGGAAATGGATTTTTTGATAGTGATCGATACACTTCTTTTGTACAACATCGTGGCTCAATCCCCTTATACTGGACCCAGGATGCGTCCAATTTAACCACAAAGCCACCTATAAGAATCAATGTGGTAGATCCATTTTTTTCTCCGGCTGCGTTGCATTTTGATAACTTGTTTCAAAGATATGGTGGCGGAACCATTCAAATACTGAACTTAATTAAAACCAAAGAAAAGACGCCAAGAGAAACTAAGTTACTCTGGGAATTTGAACAATGTATAGATTATCTGAATGAATTTTTACCAACACTAAAGAAATTAGATTACACCTCTTGGGATATGAGCAGGGCTTCTAAACAAGATGGTCAAGGTGTTATTGAATTCTTAGAGAAGTACGCGGTAAACACTGTCACGACGACAGGAATATTTCATAATGGTCCAGACTTTGCTTCTACAAAGATCCAGGAAGGAATATGTCGAAGCAATTGTATCGACTGTCTTGATAGGACCAACGCCGCCCAATTCGTCATTGGCAAGAGAGCACTTGGTTGCCAGCTCAAATCTTTAGGAATTATCGATAATAGTTATTTAGAGTACGACTCTGATATCGTCAACATACTAACTGAATTGTTTCATGATCTGGGAGATACTATTGCATTACAATATGGCGGTTCGCATTTGGTTAACACCATGGAGACATATAGAAAAATAAATCAGTGGAGCTCCCATTCAAGGGATATGATCGAAAGTATAAAAAGATTCTACAGTAATTCATTCGTTGATGCACAAAGGCAAGATGCGATTAATTTATTCCTGGGTCACTACTCCTGGAGGGAAGGATTTCCCTCTTTATGGGAAATGAATACCGATTTCTACTTGCATAATGCTTATAGTCTTAATATGCCTAAAAGAAGCTATACTCATTGGTGGAATGATTACAACATCAAAAGTATAAAAGAATTGATTAATGAAGAACTTATTGCAACAGGTAATGATGTGACAAGAGAGAAAATTATAAAAAACGTAAGAGGTTATCCTGGTGCCTTTGACAATTACTGGAATGAATATTATCTGCCAAGATCAGTAACTTGGATTCGCGATCTCTTTGCATATAATATGAATTCAACAAGAAGATATCATAATGCTGTGTCCAAACAAGACAAGGCTATGTCGCCTTTCACTTCTAGGAAGCAAAGTTGGCTGAATAATAAGCTAAAGATGATCACATCCAGTAAGAGTTTAGAAAAGGCTGAAGGTAGGGTAGTTGAGACTACCGATTTAGACAGAGATACATCTCCAAAGCAAGAATTAGAATTGTATGAACATTACCTGCACATAATATCTGACAGAAGCCAAAAGTTGGAAGAGAAAATGAATTCATTTTCGTATTCAAAATATCCAATTTTTATCAGTCATGAAAGTAGTGAGATTCCACCAATGAGAAAAGTAATAGGAGAACCACTAGTTGATATTGCAGAAGATTTCACTGATGTATACGATGATGATGATGATGATGATGGCGACGATGAGAATGACGAGATGACAACAGAAGCACTTCTTATTGCTCCTGATCATGTGTCTGTTGACGAAAAATTTTACGAAAAAGTCCTCAATGTCGATGATTACAAACCTGCTCTTGATGACTATTCTGCTGTTATACACATTAAGCCCGATAATTTGCAGCTTTACAGGGATTTGTGCTTTTCTAAAGATATACAACTTGATTTTCAATAAATTTATATGACTCTTAAATAGAAATTTAAATATTCTGTCAATTCTCTGGAAAGCTTTTCCAACTACATGTTGGTGTTTCAATATTTTTTTATTTTTAGGTGCTAAAGGCTATTTCAACTTAGATTTAAAATTGAAATTTTCCTTGTTTCATTGAATGTATAAGAAACTTTATATTCTTCAGCGTTATTAAGCGCATCTTATACCTCCCACGCTATTATCATTAATGAAGGCTTTTACGCTAATTATCTAACTTTTCCAATTTGTCTAATGAGATATATTACACTTTTATGTGATTGCGTCCAAGAAAAAAAAAAAACCTATATAACTAAGTCGTACCAAATACAAGACAAAGAAGCCGATCTTGGAATTCGATAGAATCTTTTCCGCAAATGAATGACAGGTTTTCGTTGACAAGTCTGTTTCCCAGGTGTTTGACCACATGTTTGTATATTTGGACTGCATACATAACATTGACAAGGATTCATCAAATACCTAGGTGGTTTCTCGCGCTAACAATAGTTCCGACATTGGCAGTGGCTCTATACACTTATTATAAGGTTATTGCTAGAGGTCCCGGTTCTCCTCTAGATTTCCCTGATTTGTTAGTCCACGATTTAAAGGCAGCGGAAAATGGACTTGAACTTCCTCCGGCGTATATGTCAAAAAGGTGTTTGACCTTAAAACATGATGGAAGATTTCGGGTGTGCCAAATATGCCATGTTTGGAAGCCCGATCGCTGTCATCATTGTTCATCATGCGATGTTTGCATATTGAAAATGGATCATCATTGCCCTTGGTTCGCTGAATGCACTGGTTTTAAGAATCAAAAATTTTTTATTCAATTCTTAATGTACACAACATTATACGCGTTCTTAGTCCTAATTTATACTTGCTATGAGCTTGGGACGTGGTTTAACTCCGGCAGTTTCAACCGTGAATTGATAGATTTTCATCTATTAGGGGTGGCCCTATTGGCGGTTGCTGTTTTCATTTCTGTTTTAGCATTTACCTGTTTCAGCATTTATCAGGTTTGTAAAAACCAAACTACTATCGAGGTACACGGAATGAGAAGGTATCGAAGGGATCTTGAAATCCTCAATGTCAGCTATGGAACGAATGAGCATTTAGAGAATATATTTGACTTGGGTTCTTCAATGGCCAACTGGCAAGATATAATGGGTACATCTTGGTTAGAGTGGATACTTCCTATTGAGACCTTCAAGCACAAAAAGTCTAAACACACAAAGGATGAAAAAGGTTTATATTTTAATGTAAGACCTCAAGTACAAGACCGACTGCTAAGTAGTAGATGTTTAGAAGATCAATTACTGAGAAGAGTAACACCAAGACCCTCATTAGAAGCCGATAGGGCTTCTGTAGAAATTATCGGTGCAAATTAGTCATAAAACTAGAACGAATGAATGTTAAGATAATACGAAAATTATCCAAGATGGTAAAAATTTATCATTACAATTACAAACATTATATAAAAAAATTATTTATGCATTATACCAAAAGAACTCTTAGTTTTTATTTATAACTTTCTATTTGATAAAATAGTTCTTACAGCAGAAATGAGATTAACCCTAGCAACAAACTGCCAATACGGATGGTTAATTGACCAGCGGCGCCCGAGTATGTAGAAATTGAAGGAGGCTTAATAGTAGATGAGGAATACCAGGTAATTATTGTAGATAGAGATGTGCTGGAACTTGTTGGCAATGAAATAGTAGTACCTGCATCTAAAGTTGCAGAATGAGGGGAAGAAAGGGCGGTACATGTGGCACAAACCTCAGTTGCTGTTGCTTTTTGGAATGTGCTAGTTTTCAATGTATCTATGGCAACTAAATTTGTGTGCTCGGCGTATTGGGCAGAATCTACTGTGGTACTGTAGCCAGCCACTACGCTTTCCTCGGTTGAAAGAGAAGTTTTGGAACCCTTAATGGTGGATACCGGGACTAAACTTGTATGTTGTGCATATTGGGCGGCACCCACTGTAGTACTGTAGCCAGCCACTACGCTTTCCTCGGTTGAAAGAGAAGTTTTGGAACCCTTAATGGTGGATACCGGGACTAAACTTGTATGTTGTGCATATTGGGCGGCACCCACTGTAGTACTGTAACCCACCACTACACTTTCGCCAGTAAATGTATATATAACTGAACCATCTAGTGTGGAAATTGGAATCAGACTACCATATTCTGTAGCTTGCCCAGACTCAGTACATGTAGTTAAAGTAAAATAGCCGCTTTCATCAGTACTCATAATGACTGTTGGTGTTTCCAGCGTAGAAATTGGAAGCATACTTCCATATTCAGTAACTTGAGCTGACTGTGTAGATGAAATTACACTATACGCGTCACCTTTATCCGTTGCAGTAGCTTCGGTCAATTTGGTGGAGGACACCATACTAAAGGTACTGTTTCTACTTGTACCTGTAACGACTGTAGGCTTCAGGGTGGAAATTGGAAGTAAGCTGTCGTACTCCGTAACCTGGGCTGATTCTGTGGATGAAATTACACTATAGGTATCACTTTTATCTGTACCGGTAACTACGGATTGATTGAGCCCAGTGGTGAAAGCCAAACTCGAACTACCGTCTCTACTGGTGCTTGTAGTAGCAGTAGTTACCTTAGTGTCAATTGTGGACGGTAATAGTGAGCTGCTATGATATGAGGGTTGAAGCGAACCAGAAAGGGTTGCATGAGTGAAAGTAGCATTTCTGGCATTAGCAGCTGCTGTCGCAGCGTTAGTGTTGATTGTTGACACCGAAAGTGAACTGTTGTTTACGATAGATTGCACTATTTCAGTTGAAGAGGCCACCTTATTACTACCAGTTTTATCGGTACCAGAAGTGGTGGTACTAGTAGTAATAGTCGAGATTGGTATCAAACTCCCTATTTCAGTAAGTTGTGCAGACTCTGTAGTAGTGGTTAAAATATAAGACCCAGAGGCAACCGTTGTGTTTGAAAAAAATGGGCCGGATGATAAACTGGAAGTAGTAGAACTAACTGAAGAAGTATTAGTGATACTAGAAGAAATACTTGTTCCTGTTATGTTAATCGCGAACGGAGCAATGGTGGCTGATTGAGTTGCGGATGATGTTGTGGAGTTGGAGACATATGGCGGATTAGTAGATTGACTTGCAGATGAAGCTCCTGAAACAGTAGTGTTTGCCAGGTATGGAGAGCTAATTACAGATTCAAGAGCAGATGAGGATGAGAGTGTAGTGGAGTTACTAACATATGAAGGAGTAGTAGTATGTTGGGTAGCTGATGATACTGATATTGTGACGTTACTAGTGTATGACAGAGTGCTTGACAATTGTTCAGCAGATGAAACTGCTACAGTAGAAGTAGATTGGGTAGCAGCGGTAGTTGTAGAATTATCAATGTAAGAAGCCTGTGTGACAGATATACTAGCTGAACTGATAATACTATATGTTTCAGTAGCAGACAGAGAAGATGAAGGAGTAGTAAAGGTTGAGTTTGAAGAACTTGGAGCCGATAAAGAAATACTTGAAGAAGAAGCTTGTTCACCGCTAGAAGAAACCGTAGAGACAGCGGACAAGGAAGCGTCTGCCGAGGTGCTAGCGCCGTTAACTGTAGAAGAAGGGATCCCGCTACTCAATGATGCAGTAACCGCAACTTCAGGGATAGCGGATGATTGCGAAGTATAAGAAGAAAGCGTTGAATTTGAGTATGTTGGTGTTATAGCAGCATCAGAGCTAGTTGTGTCATCACTGGTGGTGGAATCAATGTTAGCAGCTGACTCAGAATATAATTCTGAGGCTAGGGTGGTTGAAGTATCTCTCTTTCCTAAAAGTTTGACAGATGTACCTTCATCGGGATATGTTAATTCGACAGTATTTGATATGGAAGAGGTAGATAGCTTCTTTGTGAAATAAGTCACACGGAAGTATAGCCCGCCGCTGATTGTAGAATTAAATAAACATCTAATTTCATCTTCTGTGGAGTAGTCATGAACAGTTGTATATGGGATAGCATTAATAGGTTCGTTAAAAGAATCAACGGCAGTGACAACCTCAAACTTAGTTAACGAAGTATCGAATACGTAATCTGAGGAGGAAGATGTTTGAGAAGTCAAATAAACGGGATTTATGAACGTTCTCATTGGTAAGTCAACGGTAAACCAGGCGGTGTTATTAGTTTTGTATATACCACCATCTGTTGTTATAGCAGAAGTATTTTTAGCGACGTAATCAATTACGTCATTAAACATAGTATTTTCTGAATAGAAACTGTAAACAATGCTTTTTGGTTCTGTAACTTTGGATTTAGCATCTGATGTAAGCTGTGCGAGGAAGTTAAATGTAGTAGTTATATCTTCTGAACTCTTTTCTGGAATAGAAATGGTGAAATTGTTCGTCAATTTATCTGAGCGTGATATCGTGGCAACACTGTTAGAATTATGTTTTATGCTGAAAGGTTTTTGAGGGAATGAGCTGAAAGCTTCTGGTACTTGGAATGTTATATTTTGCTGACTTCCCTTTGGGATAGACAGTTGCCCTTCTATTATGAACCAATGATCTGGATCCGTACATTCTTTTGTTTTGGTATAACTATCTGTTATTTGAATATCTTTTAAAATCGGTTGCGTTTGTGTGAGAGCGTTTGCTAGGCCGAGTATCGAAAAGACTCGTACTAGATGTAACAATAGTTTATTCATTGTAATGTTTTATATTATGCTTGTTTATGTTGATTCTACTGAAATAAAAAAGGGAAAACCATCAGAAAGTTTGAGTCTAAGGACACAAGTTTTAGGTCGGCAAGAATGTATTCTGCTTTTATATTTGTACTGTTATGGACGAATAAAAAAATAACAAGCCACATTAAAAAGGGAGTACTAAATCGTATTCTTAGCATCAAACCAGCATCTTACTCATAAAAGCTTGAGTACCTTTTCGGAAGTGTCAGCCGAAAGTGTCAGTAAATTAGTCCCTTGTCAGCCTGCTGTTTTTCCTCACGGCGCGGAGCCAGCGCGTCCGAATTAGGAAAATAATAGAGCCAGCAAGAACCATTTCACTAAAGAGGTTACTAAAGAGGTTACTAAAGGAACCAGCAGAGGCTATATTAGTTGTGAATGGTACCATTCTATGCATAAATTTATTGAGATATGATCCTCCATGGTGGAACTTCGTTTAATATCAAAATCCTTAGCACTGTTTTTTTTGCTTTTTCTTTTTTGTGTTTCTTTTTCTTTGGCAGGGAAACGACATATCCAACATCCTATACACTATTGATCTTCGTTATGGCATTACTGCCATGCTCAACATCATTTTTCGTCTTGTAGCTTATTCTCTGATTATTGTTATTGCAAGAGGTAAACGCTCATTGTGAATAACAATTTCGGAAACGGAGATACAATCTAGAAAAAAATAACAACAAACGAATTCGTTGCTAGGATCCACTCAATACACAGTATAGCCACAAAGAATAGGATATTCCAGCATGGTTTTGCCTATAATAATTGGTTTGGGCGTGACAATGGTTGCTCTAAGTGTCAGGTCTGGTCTCAATGCATGGACCGTCTACAAGACCCTGTCCCCTTTAACTATTGCAAAACTAAATAACATTCGCATAGAAAACCCCACGGCGGGCTACCGCGATGCACTTAAGTTCAAAAGCTCACTGATAGACGAAGAACTGAAAAATAGATTAAACCAGTACCAGGGAGGCTTTGCACCGCGAATGACAGAGCCCGAAGCCTTGCTCATCTTGGATATCTCCGCCAGAGAGATTAATCACTTGGATGAAAAATTACTGAAAAAAAAGCACAGGAAGGCTATGGTTCGTAACCACCCAGATAGAGGAGGGAGTCCCTACATGGCGGCCAAGATAAATGAGGCGAAAGAAGTTCTCGAAAGAAGCGTTTTACTAAGAAAGAGATAAAAGAACTTCATATATCATGTAGCCAATTGCTACACTTCCTTACACCACATAGTATACGGCGATAATCGTCAACACTTCCGGGAAAGTGCGGCCATCGGAGACTTTCAAACAAGTCATTAGAATTAGAACAAAGAACAGTAGTGGAGAGCATATATGTGTTTGCATACCCTCCAAAAGAAAGCGATTATAGTAACATTAATATGAAGGCATCGCTTACGTTTAGTCTCTCCGGAATATACGCCCCCTGTAGCATTTCTAGGGATATATATCTCGAATACGGCGATAAAAAAGCTGAATGTTTATATGGGACAATTAGATTGCCTCAGTACGGTCCAGGTTGCACGCCTGGTAAAATTGTACATTGTGTCCTGGATGATTCACTGCCCTTCTGTAGCATTGTTGTACCTTCCAAACTTTTTGGGTTTATGCCGACACAGCCCACTATGGATTTTTGCTATTTTGAACCCATATTAGACAATGTAGTACCTGTACTGGATAGCGTAACGTTTCTGATTAATGAACAATTGTACTCAAAACTAATGGACCTACCGCAAGAGATGCAACAAATACAATTTTTGCATTACAAATATAACATCAACTCCATGGAAACCGTGGTTCATTCTCGAGATATTTTAACATCTGGTCTTTGCCAAATTTTAAACTGCTCACCTTTCCCGCAGGGCCTTGTTGATTTTACAGAAACCCAATTGATATTAGTAAATGATACTGAGCAGAAACTAAGTACTCTAAAATATGCTAACGAAGATGAAGAATATGCATTACCTAAAATAGGGACAAATTCTGCTTTATCAGTTGATCTTGAATCTCTCCCCTGCACAATTTCAAGAGATCTTTTGCGACCTGCACCCCACATCAATGACGATGATTCAATATATGCCTTTACAGACGCTGAAACTCTACTGCGCCTGGATGTCACAAGTGGATCGTTTATAACAGTGTCAAATATGGGTTGCGTCAGGCTAGTTAAGCTGTTTGTGTTACTACTCCCCAACGGCTTTAAAAAAAGAACAATATACGCACCTCCCAAAATAATAGCAAGCTTTCCAGACTGCAGCGTCGTGACAATATCAAAGTCCAATATAGGCCATACAGATATTCCCATTGCTAATCAGGTTTTCATCTCAAGAGTTGGAGGCTGGCTTCAATCTCAGAAATGCTTTCAAAATATTATTCTAACCACCTTGAAAAAGTTTTTTAGCGGGAGCAAAAGGATTCTTTGTCAAAATGATTTAATCCCAATCGCTTTTGATTCAAGTATGGCTGATCTCAATATAGCAGAGGAAAATCATGAGTCTGATGACGAAGATGAGCTAGGGCAGTACTACAAGAACGATTCCCTTGTATGGTTCTTTGTCACAAGCGCAGAGCTCGATTGCTTCTCTAAAGATAATTCTCATTTTATTATTGATCCTAATCGGACGAAGCTAATAACAACTAATATCACTAACAGAAGACCATTACCCTTGAGTAGATCCAATCTTCAGAGATATTACGGTTTTGCTGAAACTTTTTACTATGATTTGCATATCTTCCCCTATGTAAGACAATTGGTTAACATATTAGAAACTTCCTTCAATTGTTCTCAAAGGGGAATCACCCTAAATGCCTCTGTGTTACTTCATTCCACTACAAACAATGTGGGCAAGGCTACAATGGTGAGATTTGCTTCAAAATATCTTGGTATACATCTACTGGAGATAGATTGCCTTTCGCTCACTTCAAATTCAAGACAACTGGATTCAACATCTAAGATTATTGGTTACATTAGGGCTAAATGTGAAAATGTCCTACCGTACGCATCACCTGCTGTGATTTTTTTGGCTCATTTGGATTCAATTTTGCTTGACGTAAACGCTAATCAAGATCCAGAGGCAATAAAATTACAAAAATCTATAAATTTCGAAATGTCTAAACTTCTGGACGATTTTACGTTTAAATTCCCAGGAACTACATTTGTTGGCTCCGTAAATAACATAGATAACGTGCCTTCCAGCTTTAGATCACATATGAGATTTGAGATTCTCGTACCCGTTCCGTCTGAAGCACAGAGACTGCGTATCTTTCAGTGGTACTTATCTTCACATGAACTAAACAGAGATGTCCAACAAAAGGTTCCAGTATCTTACATGGATAATATTTCATTTTCATCACTCTCTTCATATTCTGCTGGTTTAACTCCTTTAGACATCAAATCAATTGTGGAAACGGCACGAATGACGGCTACTGCGCGTTTTTACCAAGAATCAAAGAAGTATGGATGGCTTCCGCAATCAATTTTGATCACTCAGGAGGATTTATCAAAAGCTACTTCGAAAGCTAGGAACGAATTCTCGGTTTCGATTGGTGCCCCACAAATCCCTAACGTAACTTGGGATGATATAGGTGGTATTGATTTTGTTAAAGGTGAAATATTGGACACAATAGACATGCCGCTAAAACATCCTGAATTATTTACCTCAGGTATGAAAAAGAGAAGCGGTATTCTTTTTTATGGTCCACCGGGTACAGGTAAAACTCTAATGGCTAAGGCCATTGCAACAAATTTTTCTTTAAATTTTTTTAGTGTTAAAGGCCCTGAACTGTTAAATATGTACATTGGTGAGAGTGAAGCTAATGTGCGCAGAGTGTTTCAAAAGGCGAGAGAGGCTAAACCTTGTGTCATATTTTTCGATGAAATCGATTCAGTAGCACCCAAACGCGGTAATCAAGGTGATTCGGGTGGTGTTATGGATCGTATCGTTTCACAGTTACTAGCAGAGTTAGATGGGATGAGTACCGACGCTGACGGTGTATTCGTTATCGGAGCAACAAACAGACCAGACTTATTGGACGAAGCACTACTAAGACCAGGAAGATTTGATAAATTGTTATATTTAGGTATTCCGGATACGGATACCAAACAATTGAATATTTTAGAGGCTCTGACGCGCAAATTCGTGCTCGACAACGACGTAAAGCTTATTGAGTTGGCAAAGCTATGTCCATTTAATTACACCGGGGCAGATTTTTATGCTCTCTGCTCAGATGCAATGCTTAACGCCATGTCAAGAATTGCACGCATGGTAGAAAAGAAAGTTTCTCAGCATAACGAATTGACGGAAGAGAATATCTCTACACGTCGCTGGTTTGATAAGATTGCGACAAAAGAGGATACTAAGGTTGTCGTAAAAATGGAAGACTTCTTGAAAGCACAAGAGCAGCTCACCCCAAGTGTGTCGCGGGCTGAACTGAATCATTATGAAGCGGTGAGAGCTAATTTTGAAGGTGCTTAAGTAATATCAACTCAGAGCGTTTAAGTAAATTTGTAAATATATGTCCCATATTTTGCCTTGAAATTTATCTTTTTATTTACTTACCCTCCCCGGCTCATAGCATCTATCGAAAGGGAAAAACAGAAAAGATACTAGTAGTTGATTATACATAATAAAAATTTGAAGTAATAACCATAAAGGTTCATAAAACAATTGCGCCATACAAAACATTCGTGGCTATAACTCGATATCCGTGCAGATGGTATATGAAGCAACACCTTTTGATCCGATCACGGTCAAGCCAAGCGATAAAAGACGCGTTGCATATTTTTACGATGCAGACGTTGGGAACTATGCATATGGAGCAGGTCACCCGATGAAGCCGCATAGAATAAGAATGGCACATTCCCTTATTATGAATTATGGCTTGTACAAGAAGATGGAAATTTACAGAGCTAAGCCGGCAACGAAACAAGAAATGTGTCAGTTCCATACTGATGAATACATTGATTTTTTATCGAGGGTCACTCCAGATAATTTAGAAATGTTTAAAAGAGAAAGTGTCAAGTTTAATGTCGGAGATGATTGTCCTGTCTTTGATGGGCTCTATGAGTACTGTAGCATATCTGGTGGTGGCTCTATGGAAGGAGCTGCTCGTCTGAATAGAGGCAAATGTGATGTTGCTGTCAACTATGCGGGTGGTTTGCATCATGCAAAAAAATCAGAAGCTTCTGGGTTTTGTTATTTAAATGACATAGTACTGGGCATTATTGAACTACTACGATACCACCCCAGAGTTCTGTATATTGATATTGATGTGCACCATGGTGATGGTGTAGAGGAAGCGTTTTATACAACGGATCGTGTCATGACATGTTCTTTCCACAAATATGGTGAGTTTTTCCCTGGCACAGGTGAACTGAGAGATATAGGGGTGGGTGCAGGAAAAAACTACGCGGTCAATGTGCCATTAAGAGACGGTATTGATGATGCTACGTATAGATCTGTGTTTGAACCTGTGATAAAAAAAATTATGGAATGGTATCAACCTTCTGCTGTCGTGTTACAGTGTGGTGGGGACTCCTTGTCCGGCGATCGTCTTGGTTGCTTTAATCTTTCCATGGAAGGCCATGCTAATTGTGTAAACTATGTGAAATCCTTTGGGATCCCAATGATGGTTGTTGGTGGAGGAGGCTATACTATGAGGAATGTTGCAAGGACATGGTGCTTTGAAACAGGTCTACTAAATAACGTTGTCTTGGATAAAGATTTACCGTACAATGAATATTACGAATATTACGGTCCAGATTATAAGTTAAGTGTTAGACCTTCGAATATGTTCAATGTAAATACTCCCGAATATCTTGACAAGGTAATGACCAATATATTTGCTAATTTGGAAAACACAAAGTATGCCCCTAGTGTTCAGTTGAATCACACACCTAGGGATGCCGAAGATTTGGGTGATGTTGAAGAAGATTCTGCCGAGGCTAAAGATACGAAGGGTGGTTCGCAGTATGCGAGGGACCTACATGTTGAGCATGACAATGAATTCTATTGAAAAAAAGAGTTGGAAGTATATACGAATATAAATAATGTGAAACAAAAGAAGAAAAGTGAATAAAAGGCACTTAAGATGCTATCCAATTGTGTATGAGAAGTTCAAACTCAATTTTTTTGCAAAAGACTTTTCTCAAACCTTTAATTGATGCGTTCCGTTCATACACCAACCGCGTCCCATACGTTTCGAAGAAAATTGCCTATATGTGTTATTTACATACTAGAGATGTTTTAATATTGAAACAGTTGTATTTCTATTGTAATTACTATCTAAACGTCTCGTCCCACCGCTGTTGATAAAAGCGGTGTGTCAATATAATTTATAATCACGCCTGGGTAAATGACTTCTAATTTCTTAAATCATCGAAGTATGCGATAACAAGAAGTCTTTATTCATAATAAAAAAGAAATTCAGTTACTACGACTTTTATATGTCATTCAATATTTGGTAAAAATTTTACAGTATTAACCCTATCCTCATCTGATTCACTCTCTTCTAATTGCATATATTTTCAAATTCGCTTTCAGCGTTGTACAAAACCAGTAAGCAGATCTCGTACGAAGACTCAAATAAGTTGCATTGTTCGTATTCAAGGAAACCGGGGCAAAATTTCCGACCATATTTAAGTATGTCAATATTTCCAAGTCAAGGATGCATGCCGTTCTTCTCTTCATTAACTAGCTAACCAATTAGCTGAACGGCTTTGTATTTTACTTAACATATTGTCTATTGCCATAAAAAACCACTATCAGCATGAATGACTTGTTTAAACCTCTACCTGAACCACCTACCGAGTTGGGACGTCTCAGGGTTCTTTCTAAAACTGCCGGCATAAGAGTTTCACCGCTAATTCTGGGAGGAGCTTCAATCGGCGATGCATGGTCAGGCTTTATGGGCTCTATGAATAAGGAACAGGCTTTTGAACTTCTTGATGCTTTTTATGAAGCAGGAGGTAATTGCATTGATACTGCAAACAGTTACCAAAATGAAGAGTCAGAGATTTGGATAGGTGAATGGATGAAATCAAGAAAGTTGCGTGACCAAATTGTAATTGCCACCAAGTTTACCGGAGATTATAAGAAGTATGAAGTAGGTGGCGGTAAAAGTGCCAACTATTGTGGTAATCACAAGCATAGTTTACATGTGAGTGTGAGGGATTCTCTCCGCAAATTGCAAACTGATTGGATTGATATACTTTACGTTCACTGGTGGGATTATATGAGTTCAATCGAAGAAGTTATGGATAGTTTGCATATTTTAGTTCAGCAAGGCAAGGTTCTATATTTAGGAGTATCTGATACACCTGCTTGGGTTGTTTCTGCGGCAAATTACTACGCCACATCTCATGGTAAAACTCCCTTTAGTATCTATCAAGGTAAATGGAATGTATTGAACAGGGACTTTGAACGTGATATCATTCCAATGGCTAGGCATTTTGGTATGGCTCTTGCTCCATGGGATGTTATGGGAGGTGGAAGATTTCAGAGTAAAAAAGCAATGGAAGAACGGAAGAAGAATGGAGAGGGTCTGCGTACTTTTGTGGGTGGCCCCGAACAGACAGAATTGGAGGTTAAAATCAGTGAAGCATTGAATAAAATTGCTGAGGAACATGGAACTGAGTCTGTTACTGCTATCGCTATTGCCTATGTTCGCTCTAAAGCGAAAAATGTTTTCCCATTGGTTGGAGGAAGGAAAATTGAACATCTCAAGCAGAACATTGAGGCTTTGAGTATTAAATTAACACCGGAACAAATAGAATACCTGGAAAGTATTGTTACTTTTGATGTTGGCTTTCCCAAAAGTTTAATAGGAGATGACCCAGCGGTAACCAAGAAGCTTTCACCCCTCACATCGATGTCTGCCAGGATAGCTTTTGACAATTAGTTAAATTGATTATTTTATGTTAATATCTATCTACTATATTTTGAAAAGAAGCTACAAATTATACGCAGTTGCCTTATCCACCGAGTGTGTGCAAATTTTGCAAGGAAATAAAGTGTTAAGATAAAGGGAGTTCATTTAAAGCTTGTATACATGCTCT
>ERZ794936.68-NODE-68-length-81197-cov-33.512078_pt1 | contig 81197 bp, 32 predicted proteins | sample MGYA00511083_ERZ794936 | MGnify/ENA primary metagenome ERZ794936 (study PRJEB30137, sample SAMN04331409) | food metagenome | isolation source: Y2 must sample point D1 replicate A | place: Australia: South Australia | collected 2014 ... | reverse complement strand
CTTCTGCTGGTATCATGGACCACGAAGAAGCCAGAAGAAAACACGTTTCTGGTAAAATTTTGGGTTTCGTCTATTAAACAAGCACACAATGCACAAGGAAGAATAAAAAGAAAGAAATTGACACAAAATGTAACTATCAAAATAGTCATGTGAAAACTAGTATGAATGAGAATGTTACTGATGCAAGAGCAGTTGATAAAAATCAGACTTGAAAAAGCACCTTCAACAAAACATTTTCTTGGAGCAATTCAGACAAGCTTTTTTGATCAGTGCTTTTCTGCTGTTTTCCCCTTTTGCATAGTTTTTTTGAGTTCTTTTTTTTTTTTTTTGTTTTTCTCCCTTTCTTTCCTACCGACTTATTTAATATCTATACCTCAATTTTAAGAAAATCATCAAAAGATCACAAAAAAGAACAACACGAAAATATCAAAATAACGATGATGGAAGCAATGCACTGACACCAATTCTTTCATACCACAACGATTACCAAGGCACCACGGCAAATCGTGAGCACATGAACAACAAAAGTTGTTTTTGTTGACCTGCACATGTGAGACCCTTGCGGCTTTTCCGTTGGAACCTCTTGAAAACCTCTTGAACCTCTTGAACCTCTTGAAGGTGTGCGTATCTGTGCCTTATTCAACTTTTTCTGGCAAACGTTTTCCGTCACGTGATACACCATACTTTAACGTAGATGTTTTTTTTTTTCCCAGGCTCACAGCATCTAATCCAAGAAAGATATTATTTGAAAAAAAGCTATCAGTTAATGTCTATAAAAGTCAACACGAAATTAATTAAAATTAACAAATATACAAGATATATCAGATGAACTAGATAAGTACATATGAAGAATTGTCATGAACAGGAAAAAAAACAATTTCCATGATCAACGTCCTCGTAATTTTGTGTCATCGTATTGTTGATGAGAGGGAAGATATGCTATAATCAATGCGGAAACAAATTGTATGTAAGACAACCACAAAGGAGATTATAATCTTCTACCTCTTCTACCACCCTTCTTTCTGGTGGAATCAGATGGAATTGGAGTAACATCTTCAATTCTCCCGATTCTCAAACCAGATCTGGCTAGAGCTCTCAAAGCGGATTGACCACCTGGACCTGGGGTTTTGGATCTAGTACCACCGGTACCTCTGATTTTAACGTGAACAGCAGTAATACCGATTTCTTTACATCTGACAGCAACGTCTTGGGCAGCCAACATAGCAGCGTATGGAGAAGATTCATCTCTGTCAGCTTTGACTTTCATACCACCAGTGACTCTGCAAATGGTTTCTTTACCAGACAAATCGGTAACATGAACAAAAGTATCGTTGAAAGAAGCGTAGATTCTAGCAACACCGAAAACTTGAGAGTTGTCTCTGACTTGTGGACCTGTTAAAAAATAGGATGTTTTTTTTTAAGTTAGTTTTTCCGATAATACCATAAAGTAAGAAAATAAAAAAAAAATTTCAAAAACAATATTTTGTTAGTAACGCTAAGCCCATTATAACAACATTGAACCTTCAATGTTTTATGATTTGTAAAAAATAATGATTGTTCCCAGCGCCGAATATTTGTTTGTTTTGAAATTGCAAGAGTTTATTATTTAGATCCTTTTGATATCGCTTGTATTCATTCATTTTGAGAAGCCGGAAAAAACATATTAGCTTATTTGTAATTCTGCTAAATAGGCAAACAAAAAAAGAGGGCTAGAAAGCCAAGCTGTGTTTACCTACGCGTTGAATAATCATGTTCATGATGCATTAAAATCAGTTGTTAAACATGTTAAAATCAAACTCAAAACATATGATAACAAAGTTTTAGTCCATCGCCCAACAATTATCAACATTCCTCAATCATAACATATCTATTGCTTGTCTTGTTTAACAGAATACTGTGCTCACCTTCAATAATCAACGGTCCCTGCCAAAAGCCAGATCACACTTCACCGTCAGTACTTTTTCTCTTTTCTTTTTTGAGTGCTGTAAAGCACGAAATAGTACAAAAACGGTCCAGCCTGCAATGAGAACACATCATAACAATTTCAATGCCATGGAAAGCTCACATTAAAAACTGGTGCTGCAAAAGCAAAAAAGTGTTGATTTGACCTTTTTCATTCAGGGCCACTGTCATCGCATAGTTGTATGCTGGTGAGACAATAGATATATTTTGTTGACTTTATTCGTGTACTTCTCTGGTCACCTTTATTATACCCTGGTGTTTTTCTTTCTCGGTTTTTAAAATGAATGAAAACAAACAATATAAAGAATAAACTAACAAACTTTCAACTCATGTCCTAATCCTTATTCAAAAGCTGAACTGGGATTCGAACATAATTCAAAAAGATTCGGTTTTAGCTAGGAACACCACCCCTCAAACGTACCGTTAGACATTCTTGATATTTGTTGTGTGGTTTTTTAGTGTTTTTTTTTTGTAATGTAAACCTTGAAAGAATATTGAAGATGTTAAATAGAGAAGGAACGATTATTCACAAGTTGATGTTTAGAGGAAATGATAGGTATTCTAAGGAAAATGGTTTGGAAACACTTTTTCTGAAAACACTTTATTTTTTACAGATAAAAAAGAAATTCAAACTTTTTTTTTGAATTAGCCCAAAGAGGAAAGGCAACGTTAATTTTAAAATTTTTTTTTTCTTTTTTTTGTTGTCTTTGTCGCTATAAAAAAAAAGCAATAAAAGCTTAAAAACAATAATAAAACAAGTTTGTCTTTACAAGCCATTTGATGTAGAGGTGTTAAACGGTTGGTTAAAAAAAGTCACACTTTTTGGAGTTTTGAATCGAAAACTCTTAAGACCCTCTTCCGAGGTTCAGACTGGGCTGAGCTCCGAAAAACTAATTGCGATTTCACGCTGGTGGAAAATTTATTTTAGAGAATTAATGTTAATTACGAAATGTCGAATTGATGGTCTGCATACGCACAAAGTGTTTGGAAGAACCAAACGCATCGGCGTCGTGATACACCACCACATTCACCAAACACCACACCTGAGCCGACCTTTTGACGGGTCAGCCACAGGAATAAGAGTAAGGCTTGATTTTTCTCGAACTGAGTTGTAGGGTGCTGTTGTCTGAAAAAAAAAACTGTCACAACAGTACTACAATAATACTCGTTCTGATTTAGTAAATACAGGTTTTTGAGACCTTTTCCTTATTCATAAGAAGATATTAGTCAGACGCATAAAAACAAAACCTAAAGTCTCTTCTTAAAACATAATGACTAGGCAGAGAGCTACTAAACAAAAATTACTTCACTTTTTATAGTACTTGTTCCAGTAAAAAAATTCAAGAAACCAGCTTTCAACCCAATTCAACAGGGCAAAATCTTTGAAAGACAAAAAACACTGGTCTCATGTTTTGTCCGAGGGTTCGAACTCCGATAAGTTGCATTTTTTCCCTTTTTAATCAGCTTCGCGGACAGGTGTCCGGTGTGGTCCGAAATGGTTGAGTGCTAGTTGATTGAGGTCTTTTACACAAACCTTAGAAATAAATCACTCTGCATAGCTGCTAAACCAAGCAGCCAGCTTAAAGCGACAAGAACAAAGTAAAACAAGAAAACTTTCCTTCCACACGAAAATGCTCCATTCACTGATTTCTTTGCTCGTATTCACTCTTTCATTGCTTCACGTTACAATTGCCTCTTCAGCCACCACAGACATTCGGGGGAAGGTTGACTTGAGAGGGTACACCAAAAAAATTGATCGAAACACTTTTGGCAGAATATCGCTTACATTGAATCAAATATACCAAAACAATTCCATTCCCGAAAGCAATTATTTCTATGATGCTCAAACAACGGTGAAAACCAAAAACGGCGATTTCGAGTTTGAAAATGTAGTTTTGGATACCAAAAACGAATATTCATACTATGTTTTGAAAGCACAATCACTAGATTTCAACTTTCAGCCAAACAGAGTGCTTGTCAAAGTGCAATCCAACGACACTTCAGCTGTGCAGTATTTTGCAAATTACATGGGAAGAGAATACTTTCCGTCGCCAGAAATTTTGTATCCAGAACAATTGCAAGAATTGAAAACTCTGTCCTTTAGACCTTTGGCCGAAGTTCCATTGAGAAACTATGTTCAACCAAGAAAGTTAGGGTTCTTGAAGTCTGGTCCGTTGGCTGGTATTTTCCAGTCGAAATGGAAGACCGGGGCTTTGGTTGCCGTGATTGCTAGTATCGCCCTACCATACATAATGGAAAAATTAGATCCAGAAACAGCAAAAGCAATCAAGGAAGAAAAGGCTAAAATGAAAAGAAACAAATTGAATGGTGGGACATCCAAAAAATGATGATCTAAATGACTGAGATTACTAAGATGCACTCGGTTTGTATAAAAAATATAATACCTGTGTTTCACTCTACCACATAAAATCTCTCTCCTTCTCTCTCTTCTCCTGCTCTCCATTGCTTCAATCACTAACTTGAATACTAAAACCCATATCCACGTGATCAAAAACTGGTCAACCGTTGCAAAATAATCTCCTGATATGAAAAAAAAAAAAGGGAAGAGTTAAGGAAATCTCATTTCCAAAGCTTTCCCATATGATAATCACGGTTCTCAAGACATTGCTGATCAGCATATCCATTTCATTGAGTTTTTTTTGACAACAAAACAAAACCACCTACAGCATTGCCATTCATGCATTCCGCAACTTTGTTTGCCAACTTATGCAAGGACTTTTTTGATTTCACACCCAATGACTCTGAACTCAAATCTGATGACTTGCACCAAGATTTCAAGTACAAACCTGAAACAGCAAGCCTGATTTTGCAGCAGCTAAACCATCATCAAACTACACAAACATGTCTGTCAAACGAAATTCCGCAACAACAGGAAGATCAGTCTTTGGAGTATGAGCTTCTCTACCATTTCAAACCAATTGAGTATTTTGATGCTAATTTGAAAGTCCCTAAAATTATCCCATCACTTGAAGATGAGTTCGATGAGCTAGTTAAAAACATGAAATACACACCAATTATAAGAATAATTTTACATTTGATTACAAAATCAGTTACAAACAGGTACATTTTGAATGCTTACTATGGAACAACATTGATACCTAAGCTTAAAAATCAATTGGCAAAAGATCACTGCAAATATAGGTTTGCTTTATTGATAGAAATAATATCAGCTGACTGCAAGCCGTTCAAGCTTTTCAACTACCAGGAACAAAGTCTCTCAAAACTGGATTTTTATGCGTTACTTGAACTATCAAAGGTTGATCCATTGAACTCTTACGTTTTACTGAAAAGTTGCAGTTTTTGCTTTTCCACGAAATTGCACAACGGAGAAAACACAGTTGTTTCCAAAATCAAGTTTTTGAACATCAAAACGCCAATACGGGTATTTTCATTTCACGACACATCTTTGCGTTATGGATCTGAGGTTTGCATCGACGTATCGGAATCGGGAATTCAAATTTACGAGGATTCTCATGCAAATTTTTACGAATATGAGTTTCTTGATAACAAAAGTTACACGTTCACCTTTCTTTTTGATGATAGGGCAAAGAAACTATCACTTTACATTGATCTCGAGGAAATATGCAGTTTCAACATGCTAATTCATACTCATGGAGTTAGCACAACACTGGGCCATGAAAACAATACGGGCTTGTTGCTGCTCTTTGACATCAAGTTTTTCAAAACGTTGTTGCCCAAGAGCTATATCTCACTTTACGCGAACCACAAAACAAACTATAAAACACAAGCCGCATTATATGATCTTCCAAAAAACTGTAAACGAAATTTTTTGGTTGCATCGTCTCATCACACCGCTGCTGAGATATTTAATTCAAATGAAGATGCAATTGACTTGTCCATGGGAAGACGAAGCGACAAACAAATGATGTATTTCTCGTTATTTCGCATCCCTCATTGTCTTTTGAATTGGGGACTTTTTCCGCATGTTATTTATCGTTTTCACTGTGCCAGCGCAAAGGAATTATTTCAAGAGCTTTTGCCACTATTCTTGAATAAAACGCTAAGCAATTCGTACATGGAACAGAGATTTCGGGAGTTTGATGGCTATCTAACTTTAACACATCTAATCATGGTTAAGATCAGAGATTACACAAATAAAACAGAGGTCGTTAATGATCTTTTTAAGGCACTTTCAGGACAAGACAACGAGGTAATACTAAACGAAAATCTGTTTACGCAACTTGTTCTGCCAATTCTAAGATGGCCCAACGCAGATGAGAAAGTGGTTAACACGTTTTTGTTAAAACTTCATTTTTTTTTCACAGATTCCAATAGATACAGCGCGCATAACATTCAAGTTTTAGAAAATGAAAATACCGTATCGCTTATACTAGAGTCTTTATCCTTGCATGAGGAAAATTTCGAGCACTTCAAAAATCCCTTCACCGAGTGTATGACGTCCATCTTAAGCAACCCCTTTGCTGAAAAGTCATTTAATATTTTGTTTTTCTTTACCTACCACAAACTCAAATTTCAAGAGCATAGTGCTCTTGCGTTTTCCGTTTTGTCTATTTTAGATAATGTTTTTTGCCGAGCTTTGGACACGTTAAACAAACCCTTGCTCCAGATGATAAAAAAGTGCTGGAGCTTGAAATACCTTTTGATGCTTTTCAATGCTTCTTTTCAAAGCAAGTGCTTTCTCGAAGCCCCGTTATATTGTGTCTCTTTACTTCTACGGTTCTTGGAATTAGATGAGAATGACAAATTATTTTTCCAAAATGATGCTTTCGCTGTTATGTTTGCCATTATTAGACGCCTAGATCCTACGTTAAAAGTGAAAGTTGTTCAAATGTTATACGTTGCTTCTTTTGAAACAAACTTGCAAGGCAAGACTTTCCCATTCAGCGATGACTTTAACAAGCTTGAGAACGGATTTGTACGCGAACAAACAGAATTACATTTACTAGCACTAAAAATCATTTCTTTTGAAATCGTTCAGCATGAGTTTTGCAGTGCCGCTTACATTGATGCGATATCACAATTAGCAGGAAACAGCCAAAAGTACAGGACTTTTTTACAAAAAGAGGATGCCCGAGTATTGATTGCATTAATAAAACTTTTGCGTTTAATGAAAAACGCGGAAACAAAAGTGAGGTTGGAACTGCTTTTGGCTAGCATAATGATTGACGGTCTTGCTTCTTTGAGCAATAGTGAGCTTGTGATTTTTTCCAAACACTTGAATTTTTCAATATCATTAGCTGTCCCTGTCACAACCAAATCCACCAAGTGCACTATCTTGGTCAACATAATTCCGAAAATTGTTGAAAGGCTTACTCAATTTGAGTCTTCCTTCCAAATCTTTTGCTGGGAAAACAAAGATTTTGTTAAAAACTTGTTATATTTTTTCCAAGTTGTTGATGAAAACATACTGCTACTAGACTGGGACTTGAAGTTTTTGATGGATGTGTTAAAAGTTTCAATGGTGATTATCGAGTTCAAAAAAAATGAATGGACGTCCAGCCACAAAGAGCTTAAATTTATGTACAATTTGGTATCACACTGTTTGTTGAGTTCCATAAAGGCCGCTCAAAGGCTTCCATCACCTCCCAACGTAATTGAATTTTTCAAATTACTCTTGACATATCAAGAGACTTTGTTTTCAAAGAACAACGGTGCTAGAGTAACTGATACGGTGTTTGTTCCACTTTTAAGCTTTATTGTGTGCTTTTCTGCGACTGAAAATGTTTCAGATCCATATTCAGTTACTTCCTTTAGAACAATATTAATGCACAAAGAACCAGAATTAAAAGAACTATCAAAACAGTTTTGTAGAAACTGCAAGGCTTTTCCAAAAGACTTTTTAGAGTGCTCTTTAACAGCCAATGATGATGAGCTTTTCAAAATGTTTAAAGCACAGCAGTCATTGTTTGCCGAAGCCCTTGATGCTGATTTGCAAGCAAAACGTAGACATTCCGTAACTCGCTCTGAACAAGCAAAGTGTCTATTAGAAATGGAGAAAGAAGCCACAATCTATCAGGAGAATTTCATCAAAAAAGATATCCAGTATAGTGACCAAGTTTACGAATTGTTTAAAAAAGATATTGCCCCTTTTGAAGCAAAAGCGCTTTATGCGGAACGAAGAAGACAAAGCAGTATCAAAGATGATCAAGAGGAGTTTTCCCAGTATTATTGGCAAAAAATTTTAAATATCGAATATGATATTACGACGATGTACAAATTGTATGGTGCCCAAAAACCTTCAGAAAATTGGCAGCGGTATGGCTTGAGCGCTTCCAGTACAGAATTGCTTAAAAAGACTCTAGGTTTGGAGTTCAAACGCAATAGCTTACAAATGGAAAGTTTTTATGATGTTATTGCTCCATGCGCAAACTCGGAAACGTTCAAGGCTTCAAGTGCGCAAGTTGAAAATGCAGACATGGTCGAAACGACATCTAATTTGCAAACTTCTGAGCACACTTTAAACATTCCAAATGAAAACAGAAAGGTTCTAAAAAACTTATTGCCAGAAGAAACGATTAGTCAAATTTGGAACTCATCAATGGTTATTGGTTTGCATATTGAGGAAGGCGTTTTCATTTTGGGAGAAAAGAGTTGTTATTTCATCACCAACTTCTTTTACAGTAAAGCAGGTAAGAAGATTATTGAACTTTCCAAAGCAAACGCCGATGAAAGAGATGACATTATACAGTTAGTCTCAGGGGAAAATAACACAAGTTTTCCAAACGAAAGCTACTCTGGAAAGGAGAAATTACATGAGGTCACCAAGTTTGCTGTAAATGAAATTGCATGTGTTGCCAAAAGACCCTTCTTGTTTCAAGACCAGGCAGCAGTTGTAATTGTTCAGAGCAGAAAATCATTTTTTTTTTCATTCGATTCCTCAAGCAGTCGAGACTCCTTTTATCGTAAATTGTCACAAATACAGAACCCTTCTATATTGGAAGACAAAGTTTTGGATTTGGTTTTCAAACACATCAACTCCCAAAATGAAACAACAACCGTAAGAAATGGGATATCCAGCGGGTCTTTTACATGGAAACTGACAAATGCGGTACAAAGTTTGGCCGAATCAAGTTCATTGGAATCGATTACTGAAATGTGGAGACAACGAAAAATATCTAATTTTTTTTATTTGATCATCATCAACTTGTTTGCTGGAAGATCGTTCAACGATTTAACGCAATATCCAGTTTTTCCATGGATTATAAAAGACTACCATACAAACAATATTGACTTGAGCAATCCAGCATCTTTCAGAGATTTATCCAAACCTATGGGTGCACAGTCGATTCGGCGCGCTAACGAATTTATTGAAAGGTTTGAGGCATTAGAGGAGTTGAACGATCCATCAATAACTCCATTCCACTATGGCACGCACTACTCATCAGCAATGATCGTGGCTTCCTACTTGATTAGAGTAGAACCCTACACGGCTTCATATTTCATTTTGCAAGGGAACAAGTTGGGTCCTTCAGATAGGTTGTTTAATTCTATTGAGAGAGCATGGAAATCAGCATCTGCAGAAATCAGCACTGATGTTCGAGAATTGGTTCCGGAGTTTTACTACCTTCCTGAATTTTTGGTAAACGTAAACAACAGAGATTTTGGAACTTTGCAAGATGGTTCCAAAGTAGACTTTGTTGAGCTACCAGCATGGGCCAAGAACGACCCGATGATTTTTGTTCGTACAAATCGGGAAGCGTTGGAAAGCGACTATGTGTCTGATCATTTGCACGAGTGGATTGATTTGGTTTTTGGATTCAAACAAAAGGGCCAGGAGGCGGTTAAAGCAGTAAATGTTTTTAATGAGCTAAGTTATTCAGGAGCAGTAAAGCTGGATAATATTCGAGATCGGAGAGAAAAACAAACACTTACCAGCATTATTCATAACTTTGGTCAAACGCCCTTGCAAATATTTGAAACTCCCCATAAACAAAGAAGCAATGGGCCTACAGAACCCCAAACACTTTTAGCCGGATCCACATGCAAGGTCAATACAGCAGCAACCATAAGAAATAGGCTCTGCGCTAAGTATTTGTTTCCGCGGTTGATAAATGACACTTCTGCAGCGCGTGTATTTTTTGAGTTGAACATTGACGAAAATGCCAAGTCAAAGTTCAAAGAAAACAAGTTTTGGCTCAATGGGGTACTTGGTGTTTCCAACGAAATCTCGTTCAAGGCACTCGTGAAAATTCGTGCAAACGTGTTTGCCACCGGGGATGAGCTTGGCGGAATTATCGTATGGAATTTAGAAAAGGGAATTGCTGTTGCCCAACAGACATTATGTGGCCATCTATATAGCATCATGGATATGGACGTTTCCCCAGAAAATAACGTGATGATATCACTTGACACTTCTGGGAAATTGTTGCAGTGGGATCTATCTTCAGGCGGAATAATTGCAGGAATGGAAAAGTCAGCCAGCATAAAAAACATTGCCATATCAAATGCGTCAGGAAACGTTGCTATCTCTAAGAACTGTTCGGTGACGCTTTTGAACATAAATAGGCGCCAATATTTAACAGCGGACTTACCATATATGCCGACAGCTATAAACTTCTGCGATGAAGGTGTACTGACTCACGCTTTTAGTTCGTTTATTGACATATTAATATTTGGTTACGAAAATGGCATAGTTGAAGTGTATGCACTTACGCTGGAAGCAAGTTGCTGGCAATTGAGACTTGTCCAAAAATACCAAACGGAAGAGTCTAGCGCTATAGAAGCAGTAGGAGGTTCGAAAACAGAAGACTTGAAGAAAAATAATGTCTTATTAAAAATTAGTGCAATGGATGCAAATGGGAAAATGTATACATGGGTATGAACTGTGTTTTTTTTTTTATTTTTTTTTTTTTTTTTTTATCGCACGTTAATCTGTTTATATTTGTTAATTGAAACTTTCGGTCACTTGCTTCTGTTGTACAAAAACAACCCTAATGCGTTCAAAAAAAGTCCTACAAATTGAATCACAGTGAAAGATGAGGATCCAGAGGAGATTGCCCAACTGAAAACAATGATTATAATCCTTTTCATCAAGTTGGAAATGGAATATGATAGTGTTGAAATTTGGCCCAAAAGATAATAGGCAATCATGGCTTGGATGAAGTGCAAAGTACCGTTAACGAATAACAGTTTCCAAGGAACGGCAACACTTTCAAGAACCGTGTTATCAAGCGTTTTGGGTTGCCATAACAAGGGTAGTTCCAAAGCCACAAACCATAAAAAGGAGGAACAAAATCCAAATAATGATATATAAATCATCAATGTCATTTTATCGTATTTCTTGGTACTCAATAGCAAAGGTGTTTTATACCATTTTGTTGTAGGTGCTTGGTAAACCGGAAGAGTTTCTTTTTTAGCAGAATGATAGTCATCAAGTGCAGGTTTTTCGTCATAAGTGAACACTTTTTTCCCGTAAATGTTTTGAAAAACAAATACTAGCATGGAAATGGTTGCAGCAATTATACCTGATGAAAACTTTATATTGTCAAGCGCCGTGTCTCCAGCCAGAGCGGAGACCTGTGATTTCTTGAGCGAGTTGGCGTCAAAGTAGACAATAGAATAAACACCACAAATGATGCAGCATAAACTAATGACCATGTGTAGTGTGATTTTGCTTTGAATTCTAAACATTCTCTGCACAAGCAGAATAAACAAAGGTGAAAGCGTTTTGATACTTGACACAGTGGAAACAGGAACCAACGCCGTTGCTTTGTGACCGAAATATTTCCCGACAAACTGAAATACTCCTAGTGGAAGAACAGTGATAATGATATGCTTTGTTGGTCTTGTTATGATGTGAGTAAATCTTCCATTTGGTTTGTTTTTATAACTATCTGGGAAAGTGCCGTGGGGAAATGCATTATAGAACTGAGGACAGTAGTAAGCCGCAGTGCTGGTCATCATGGCAAGTAGTGCAATGTATATGAATTGAAACTCACCCAAAAGTAGTGGCATGGGGCATTCACTTAGAATCCTTTTGGTGATTTGGGAGCCGACCGAACTGATTCCATACCAACACAAGCAGGTGGTCACAATCCTAAACGCAAAACTGTTTATTTTCATGAGCGAAAAATGGTTCCGTATTCCTGGATGGCTTGTTTTCTTGGAACTTTCATTTTTTCTGCAAAAGTTGCTACATCTATGAAATGTATTGAGTTTGTATGTATAATGTTCGGGACATCGCTAGTTTTTGATGTTATGTTTTCTTGCTGCAAACATTTCGGGTGAAAAAAAAACAAAAACAAAACAAAAACAAAAACAAAAACGAAAACAAAAAGTCTTTGTGTTGTTCCCCCCGCAGATAAAAAGCGATACAAAAATAGAAACCAAAATCAAAAATGGCTGAATCATGACAACGCAACAAGGTTGCGACCGTGGGAGTGACGACTATAAGATTGAATGACGTTTAAAAAGTATATATATATGCTATTTAATAAGAATACTGTTGGTGGAAAAAAAAAAAACAAAAAACATATGCTTAATTTCTATAAAAATTTTCCCAAGATGCCCAGCTCTCCCAAGTCTTTCTTCAGCTGTTCGAGCCTGATTTGAGAGGTTAAAGTTTTCGATGAGTACTTGATTTTAGAAGGGCTACCAGTGCCCTTTTTATTAGGACTTGATCCCTTTCTGTTGATCCCTTTCCCAATAATAATCGTACAAAGACCCATCATCTCCAGGGTGTTTGAGATTTCACCATATTCGGATCTTCTCACAGGTGTCAACAAGTCCGGTACATCCCGTGTCAACCTGTTGCAGTAGTAGTCGTAGCACTCATCAACTGTGAAATTACCCAAACTGTCGTGCTCGTGTTTGTGAACCAAACACACCAGGATGACCTTTTGTTGCAGATTCAGTTTTTCAATTCTTGATTTTGTGTTGCTCGAGTCAATTTCGTAATTACAAGCCCTTGAGATATGCACCACGGTGACCTTTCTTAAAACAGCAGGCTTTGAGACATCTTTGTCTGCAGCAAATGGATCACTTGGACCTTTTTTCAAATTGGCTCTCATTTCTTCCAGCTCAAGCATTTCAATGGATCTTGTCAAAACATCAAGAACTTTTCTCAAATCTCCGGTTGCTGAGGACATTTTTTTGGATAAAAAACGAAGTGCCAATGGTTGAACCACTTGTACTGCGTTTGGAATTGTTTTCAGTTTTGCAGACAGAATTTGGAAAATTTGATCTTGAGTGTATGGCTTGAAAATGATTGATTCTGGTTGCAAATTTACATCGAGTTTCAACCTTGATAAAAATTTGTCCGTAATATCCAAACTGTTTGAAATACCAATCAAAACCAACTGGTATCTGTCTGATTTGGTAGCCAAAAACAGATCGCTCAAAATGGGCTTGCTCAAAACAGACCCATTACAAAGGTGGTCTATTTCGTCTAAAACCACTATAAATGAAGTGTCCTTTTTAGATTCTAACAATTCTTGCAGTTGCTCAAGCGATTTTTCGCCCCTGCTGTTGTCATTTGTAAAAGTTTGAAAAAGATGCGAGTAAATATTTTTGGGAGTTTTCAAAGACATGCAATTCAAAATGCAAATCTGACAAGCATGCTGCTTCAAATCCATGTCTGTAAAGTGCCTTGTTGTAGATGAACATTCCCCCTTGGATTTAACGTTGGTGTCAATCTTTTTGATATGATTGTTCACGATTTTGTTTACTTGAGCCGTTTTCCCCGTTCCTGGAGGTCCGGTAATGTATAGAGAGCTTGAACTTTTTTTTGAAAGCGTACGTGATAAAAATGACATAATACTTGTATACTCATTTTCTCTAGTTTGCAGAAAAGCCCTCGTTGGTGTTTCCGAGCCAGCATTATTATTATTATTATTATTATTATTATTATTATTATTATTATTATGATTATTATTATTATTATTAGTATTATCATCACCATCATCATCATCACCACTGTCTTTTAAGCTTCTTTTGATAACTGTGTAGATATTTGTGAAAACATTTGCGGAATTTGTAGACAAATCAGGTTTGTCACTTGTGCAAGTTGGAGATAAAGGTGTCTCTGGTCTACCAAAAAAAAGTTTTTTTTTTGGAGATTCCATATCGTCATTTGTTCTTGATGGGGAATGAGTGTTGTAACCAGAAGAAGATTTTCTTTTGCTAGGAGAGACATTTGGTGTCAAGATCCCTTTTGTGCTGATAGAAAGACCTTCGTACTTGTTCAATGTTTTTTGTGGTTTTGAGTTTTGAGACACAGGAGTTCTTGTAGGAGAAGCTGGAGTCCCATAAGAGTCTGAAAAGTCTGGGCCCGGTGTTTCAAATCCTGGGAACTTCAAATCACAGCCTTGTAATAGCAAGTTTTTCTTTTTTTTCGGCGTAGAAACAAAATTGTCAAAGTTGTTTTCTAATTTTCGCTGTTCAGTCTTTTTTTCTAAACCCTTTCCACTTTCTTCATCTTGTTGCAGCAAAAGCTTCATACTCAGCCGTGAACTGCGTCTTCTACCGCTAAGCACATCAGTCTGATTATCCAAAGTCATAAAGAAGTCACTTGAGAAGAGTGTAGTACTAAGATGATAGGTGTTTTCTTCTTCTTCTTCTTCTTCTTCTTCTTCTTCTTCTTCTTCTTCTTCTTCGTTTTTGTTATAATTTATTGCAATGCTGTTGAGATACAATAACTGCAGTCGACAGCAAGTTAAAAATGATGAGATTCAATCAATTATAAAGCTGCTGTTTAATGGAAGATTAATCGAATCAACATTCTGATTCAGACTTGATGGAAAACCAAAACAAACCAAACGTTGCAAATCTATGTGGTGTCAGGATGTAAGAAACTTAATAATCGAAGTACAAAAAAAATAACAAAAAAAAAAATAAAAAATAAAGAAAAACAGCAAGAAAAAAAAAGAACGAAATAAACACCATTCACAACAGTTGCTCTATTCATCAAACGATATATTCGTTATGATAACAGATCATGGTGAAGCAAAGAAGAGAAACTCAAACTTACGAGCAAGACGCACACACTTACACACACACACGATAATATATTTTTAGGCTTTGAGGCTCCAACGCAAACATTATATCATACTGCTGCTTGAGCAAGAAAACAGAGCTCACTTTGATTATCAAGAGACTTGCATCAATACTCAATTCGTTAGAATCTAAAACCTGAAATAGCAAAGTGCAAGGTTTTTGAAAAAGGAAGTATATCATACTTGTGTAGCTTTTATGCGGCATTTTGACAAGAAAAGATATCACTACACAGGATCCAACACCGTTCCGCTGAGTGGGGCAAATGCTGTCAATCCTGACACGCCTGGCAGAAGCAACAGTAATGTCAGCAACAACAGTAATTTGGCACATTTTAAACATAACCATCCGAGAAACAGAACCACACATCTGGCAACAAGTGCTCCGTCGGCTTCTCAGGGTCCGCTTAAATATTCTAGATTCAACAACACCTCTTCTTCACCAACACCAACGACAGCTAATCGTATGGCTGATAGCCTCAGTGACAACAAATATGCTCACCAACCATATTCACCCAACAGCAAAGCACGTTACGCAGCTCATACTGCATATAAGTCTGTTAAACCTGCAACATTATCTGGAAGCAACCAGCACAACACCTCGAAAACTACTCCAGCCCAACAATTTTCTTCCAATGGTTCTGTTTGGTCACGCTCAACGCAGAGCTCACATGATTCTGTTGGTAAAATGAACAGCATGAATCAATCAGGCACAAACCTTCAGCCTAACCTACCTAAGCACAGAATTCCCGGGGGTTCCAACACTTATGTGCCCAGTATGCCCAAAAACGATGAATACATTCCGGCAAAAGTAAACCAAGAGGGAATAACTCATTTTGAAAATAGTAAAAACTCCAACTATCATCCAAAAAATACTTATCGCAGTCGATTTGACTCTTCAGCCGGATCAAACAAAAACTCTAACAGAAGTTATGCTTTTCCAAGTGAAAAAACCGATCAAATTGAAAGAAGATTTGGACTGCAAGAATCCAGCTCTAAAAAGTCGTCAGCGCAGTTTCCTGAGAATACAACAACCTCTAGCAAATTTTCCTTGAAAAACAACATGCCAATGTCCAAAAAAAACTTTAAGACTGATAACTCAGTGCCCCAGTCTAAGATCACGAACCGTGTTTCTAAGTTTAATCATGAAAGAAAAAATCGTTTTGGAGACAATTTTGGTTCAGACTACCCAACAAAAAATGAAAAACGGATGGCTGATAATCAAGAAAAAGAAGAAAATACAATTTCTCACAATTCCAACAACTTATCTCAAAACACAAAGGACACTGCCTCTAGTCCTTCCTCCAAAGGCAGCAAGTCTCACAAACCAAGTTTGATTAGTTCAGGGTCTGTCATGGAAGCAAACAATGAACATGCTACCTTTTCTCTTTCCACAAAACAAAAAAATTACAATACTCCCAAAACGGACAGCACTATCAATGGGAATGAATATACAGGAGGCTCAAAATTTATTCGAAGTTCAAGCGTTTCAAACGCTCTTTCTGAGCTACAACGTGCAAGTGATGTATCTGACTCTGAGACAGATCTTGGTTTTGAAAAGAATAAAACCGATTTACCGTCTTTGCCTGTAACCGCGCATTCCGCGTTTACTGCTTTGGACTTGAATACACAAGACAAGGCCAGTAATACGAAGAGTACGAAGAGTTCACCGTTTGGCAAAGCACAGAATGAAAATGCTTTTGCCAAAACCGATCATCGTTTAAGCACAGAAACTGCAAACGAACCTCTTGAAGAAAATGAAAACTTGTCAACTGCTGTTCAAGCTGCCAAGACTGGAAATGAAGAGAATATGAAAGCAGAACTTGGATCGAAATCTGTCGGTGAAGAATCACAGCCGTTAAAGAAAAGTAGTAGCATTTTATTCAACTCTGATGAAGACAAGAAGGAAAATGAGCAAGACTTTGACGAACTATTGTCCAGCACTTTGGAAGGAGTTCCGGAAAAAGACTTTAAATTGTTTTATTACGACGCTCCTTTCAAATCCACCAAACATATTCCCAAACAACTTTCATTTAAAGAATCACCTCTGCCAGTACCCAAAGTTGCTTTGGAAGAATGTATTTTCCCAATGCGAGAAGTGGAGCTACGATTGTGGATTTTGAAAAATAATCCAGTAGGTATAGCAAAACAGGATTATCGTATGAAAACACCTATAAGGCATTTGAACGAGTATCCCTTTTTCTACACCAATATCGAAAGATTTTATCGAGAAGACAAAACAAATATCGTTGAAAGTCTATGTTCAGTCAAAAGATACGCTTATTTGAAGTCTCTAAAGCTCAGACAGAAATATGTCAATCAGGAAAGCTTATGGAAAGACAAGATTGTATCGAAACTAGATAAACTTACAGAACAACACAAGTCCAAAGAAGAAAGAAATCATGAGAAAAAAGCACAAAAAGAGGAAGAACGTCTTGCAGAGAGTGGATCTTTGCAAGCAAACTCCTCTTTGTCTGCTTTAGACGGCGCAGACTCTGGGTCCTCGCAAGGTGGTTCAATGAGTGCTGGGACCATTTCCAGAAGAAGAAACAGGGCTGATTTCGTGGACGAGGAAGATTTGGAAAGTGTTTTGCTGCAGATTGATCCTTACTACAAACACCACCAGCTGGCTGCCGACATTCCGCCAATGCTTTTGAATCCTGTTGACAAATATGCCAAAAAATACCAAGATGTTAATAATTTGGTAACGAACAAGGATCAATGGGCCGAAAGAATCATTTTGGATGGAGAACTGAATTTTAGTGAGCTTGAGCGTACGTTGTTTACAGAAGGATACGTGCAGTATCCAAAACTTTTCAGTAAAATCTCCAACTATATGGGAGGTTTGAGAACACCTGAGGAATGTGTTATTTACTATTATCAAACTAAAAATAAATGCAACTATAAACAGTTACTGGAAGAAAAGAAGCGTGAAAAAGAGCGCGAGAAGGCTAAAAGAAAGTTGCTTAAAAAAATGGCCAAGGGTGACACCTCTCAAAACACACCTGTCAAAGCAGATGTTTCGTTAGAGAACGGCGCGCTTTCTGAGTCTGTTTCAGCTGTGGATTTGAATGACAAGTTGAGTGTTTTGAGCGAACGTGAAACGCAAAAAACAACCAACCCGCATGACCTATCTGGAAATTCTGCGGCGGTAAACTTTCAAAATAGTGTTGGTGAAATTCCAGCCAAACCATTAGTCCCTTCATTTGAACATGATTCCCGTGAAAATCAACCCACTTCGTTTGATGGTACTGATGTTAACACACATACTGAGGGTTCAAAATCAGTTGACTCTGCGGTCCTTGCATCCAGTTTTAACACCAATGCCACGGATCCCGAAAAGGCAACGTTGGTTTCTGATGTTTTGCTAAAAAAAACATTTTTAAGCGACCAAGTTTTGGATCAAACAAGTCCTGAAGCCAATGAAAGCCATCATATTCCAAAAGAACAGACCAATAATGTCAATGTTGCTTTGCCCCTGGCTGAAGATACACCTGCTGGGCAAAATGAATCGATGCTCATTGCGAAAAAAAGAAGATCGAGCAGCGGCACAGAATCTGCTTTTCCTAAGCTGGCCAAAAAACAAAAACTTCAAAATGAAGGAACAGGACCAGGCATAACCGCTTCTTCTATTGCCAAAACAAGCTACTGGAGTGTTTACGAGGCAAACTTGTTTCCTTCTTTGTTGCAAAAACATGGAAGCAACTGGGAGGCAATTTCCAAAGATATTGAAACGAAATCGGTTACTATGGTTAAGAATTTTTATCAAAAAAGGGCCTCAGAGTGCGGTTGGGATAAAATTTTGATGAACTTGGAAGACAAAAAGACAAAACCTGATACACAAAATATCAAATCTGACAAAAACAATGAAAAAAGTGGTTTACCTGCGTTATTTTCTTTGGAGACATCAAAACAAAGCTCTGTACCTATTCAAAACAGTTTACCTGCAGTTACGAAACCTTCTGTTCAATTGTTTGCTGCAGACGTTCAAAAGCACGTTTTGCCAAAAACAGAGAGTGCCAACACTTTTTTCAATGATACAGATATCTCTTTGCAAGGATTGCCTGCACCGAGATTACCATCAATTCAGTTGCCGAGCATTTTTCCAAAGGGTGAAAGCTCATTTAATGTTTTTGGCTCTGCACAATCAAAGCAGAGTTCAGCAGCAGCGAACAACTTGACTTCATTCCAGCTTCCGCCTATTGAACCTCATGCAAAAACTGGTACTGAATTGAGACCAATTGCCAACGAAATTGACAATGGGCGTTCTGCAAGCAGCGCTACTCCTACGCGGAAAAGTTTTGATATTGGAAACTTGTTGAATGAGCCAGAAGTTGTCCATCGGCCTGTTTTGCGGACATTTGTTTCGCATACGAACCCGCACTCGCGCTCTGGGTCAAAAAGTCCGTCACCTGTTGATCCAAAAACATTTCAAAAGAATAAAAGTCCACCAAGATTGACTTTTTTGTCAAATATTCTTAATCCATCTCCTTTGGGTGAACAAAGTGATTCAAAACCAAAAACATTTGATAACAATGCCCAAACAAGCTTGAACGGTTCATTTACAAATGTCAACAATTTGCTCAACCCTATCAAACCATTTGTGGACTTTGGCGGACCTTTTTCTGCACCAACCTCCTCTTCTTCTAGCCAAGGAGCAGCTGTGAGTAAACCAACGATTGTTTCCAACCCGGCAGTTTCTCAAGCCGTCTTAACAGCTACGATACATAATCCTATGAACTCCCCGTCTTTGTCTGTTACCAAACCACACTTGAACGTACAAAACGCCAACACAATAATGCCTCCAAAACCTTTTGATGCAAAACCGAAACCTGCGTTTGGAAATTTGAATTTCGCGATGGACCCATTGGCTGCTTTAGCAGCCGTTGCTTCGTCGGAGTCAAAGCTGCTCAATGAAAAAGAAGACAGTCAGAGCAAACAACAGTCGACTCCAAATCCGTAAACAAGGCGACATTTTCCCATACCTTGGTATTTTGTCAATCATTTTGTCAACCAGAGAGATATTCTTATTTGAGTTTATATTAACACGAACAGTTTTATGAAAATGTAGATGCCCGAAATGTAACAATCTTTATGTAAATGTTTAATGAATTACAAAAAACAATTTTGAACCACCAGCTCATGACTCAAGCGGCCTGTGCACTAAGATCTGCTCAACAAAACATGATTTCAGAAAATTGAGTCATGTCAGCGGACATAACATAACATAACATAACATAACATACATGAGCACGTACGCACATATAAACGTACGTCATTGTTTACAGTTCAACCTGTCCGTGCACTAGTTTTATTGTTTTGAATTGAAAAGGTTGCTAAAATTTTTCACTGTTGGCTGTGAAATTTCGATTTTTGCAAGTTTTTTTTGTGTTTTTTTTTTTTCTTTTTCTTTTTTTGTTCAAATGCGCTGAAAAATTCCTGGCATAAAGTTTGCGATTTGTTTACGTTTTCCAATGTTTACCCAGGAGATCGGTCAAAGATGTCTTAATTTTCCAACTGACGAGATATGATCATCGATCGAATTGTTGAGTATTTCTTTCGGTTTTTAGATTTATATTGATGATTAGCGCTAAGGCGTGGTTTGTATATATAGTGGGTGATATTATAAACACTGCTTTTTTTCCCTCACGTTTGGTAAGGAATCTATCATATTTAGAGAAACGAAAAAAGTTACAAACAACAACGGAGTTTGCAACCGGTGCCAAGCTTACAAGATGTCTTTATTTGCTTCTTCCTTACTAGAAAAATACACTCCAACTTTAGACCACGTTTTTTTCAACATTGATCTATTTGGAAAATTTGATGAGGTTGTCAACTTTGCAACACAGGGCAAGTTTGTTCCTAGCGAATTTCAATTTATCCAGGGGGAAACGCCATTGGCAACGTTTCCAGTGGTGGCCGGAGCCATTGTCACCTACTACATCACAATTTTTGGTGGAAAATACGTTCTTCAGGACAGCAAGCCTTTTGTTTTGAAAAGAGTTTCTCAAATCCACAATCTTTTCCTTACGGCTTTGTCAGGAACCTTGCTTGTCCTTTTCATTGAGCAATTGGTTCCTATGCTTTACAAACACGGGCTATACTATGCAATTTGTGACCAAGGTGCTTGGACCCAACCAATGGTTTGCTTATACTACCTAAACTATTTGACCAAGTTTGTTGAATTTACTGATACCGTTCTTTTGGTTTTGAAACACAAAAAATTGACTTTTCTTCACACCTATCACCACGGTGCAACAGCATTGTTGTGCTATACTCAATTGACCGGTGAGACTTCTATTTCTTGGGTGCCAATCTGCTTAAACTTGGCTGTTCATTGTCTTATGTATTGGTACTACTTTTTGGCTTCCAGAGGTATCAGAGTCTGGTGGAAAGAATGGGTTACAAGATTTCAAATTATTCAGTTCATTTTGGATATCGGGTTCATCTACTTTGCAACTTACCAAAAGTTTGTCTACAATTTTTTCCCATCTCTACCACATTGCGGGGACTGTGTTGGTTCTCCAATTGCCACTTTCAATGGTTGTGCCATTATCTCCTCTTATTTATTTTTGTTCATTGCCTTCTACATTGAAGTTTACAGAAAAAATACCAAAAAATCCAAAATTGTCAAAAGAACTGCTGGTGGTGTGGCTGCTAGAGTCAACGAATACGTTCAAGTTGATGTTAAAAACACAGTCACTCCATCTCCATCTCCAGCCCCGCGCAGACTTTTGAAATCAAGAAGAGCTTGATTTCAATGAGATCAATTTATCGGTTCAATTTTTTGTTTTCTATGTCTTAGCCAAGCTACGGGACCAACTTATCTCTAGAATAAGTTAATCAAAACATTATGTAAATTATTGTAGTTTTCGCTAAAAAATTTAATTTTCTCATATGACGAGCATATATATATAGTGTAAAGTATCTATAATTGACTTAAATCCTTTGATCTTTGAACCGACAACTTCAATGCTGTTTGCAAGTGGACCAACGGTATTCTTGTGTCTGCAGACGCTAGGTATAGACTCTTGTACGTGCCATCCGCTGTTGCAGATATAGACATCTTGGACAAAACTGCGCCTTCTTCTGTATCGTCTTGTAAGTCAGCAAGTAAAACCGGTTTCTTAGCAGCAAGCGCGGTATCCAAAGTTTTGTCCATATCTTCATCCTGATCTTCTTCTTCGTCAACTTTAATCTCAAGCGAAGGGTCCAAGGCAATAACACCAAAGTTGCTTGCAAAAGAAACGTTATCATTGATGATTTTCAAATCAACAAGCGTCTGACTGTCAAACATAAGATCGTACGTTTCTCTTATCGATGCAGATCTGCCTCTGGTTCTGATAGGTATTTTCAAATCTGTTGCTCTTTCGTCAATGTAGACTCTAGGAAGTTTGACGTTTTGCAAAGCAAGCATCAAAGAGTTCCATAGCAAGTCAAATATTGGACCCGATCTACTAAACACCTGCTGTTTTGCGTACAAAACATAAGTCCACTTCCGGTTTTTAGGTTTCATCGTTTCGTCTGTGTAAGAAATGGTTCCGTCTTGGTAACCCACCCCAACATCAACTTCAAGACTTGCATTTGGAATAACCTGTGAACTCAGTATGGTTTCATACAATTTTTCGCTAACAATCATCTCTTCATCAGTTGGTGCACCAACTCTTCCCCTTTCAACTTCCACCTGAGGCCACACCGGAGCATACCCAGAATCGGTTGACTGATTAGAGTTTGATAAATCCTCCAGTTCACCACTGACAGGAACCAACTCCTCCACAATACCCCCAGTAATTGTAGTAATGACAAACATATTGCCTATTTTCGAAATGTTTCCTCCCAAAATAGGAGCCCCCGTTGGATTTTCATTGCAATCGTTCGTCAAAGGTGTCGAATGATATTCTCTGAACTCTTCATATTTTCTCAAACTTGGCCTCAACCCCAAAGACAAATGTCTCTGTAAAGATATGTCTGGTGCAATTCTTGCTAACACTTCAGGTGGAAACGTTACGGGCTGTATGTCAGTTGCGTCCTTTGCTGTCATTGTCGTTGGTTTTTTTTGGCTTTAGCTATAGTAAAAAGTTTAGTTCAGTGCCATTGGCTTTTGTGTCTAGCAGCACTGCTCATTTGCAAATTCCCAATTGTTCAACCTTCAAAAAAGAAAAGACCTGTTGGCTTCGGAGTATCCATATTTTTTGTCCGACATAAATTTGTTTCGGCATCCACAGTTTTGTCGGTACTCCGATTACTTGTGGTTTTTTTTTGTTTGTTTGTTTTTTTTTTGAACCCCGCGCAGTAAAGAGAAACAGGCCTCAAAAAAGCCACACCTTTTGTTTGGATTCGAGGCTTGCTTAAAAAATATGACTGGTTTGACGGTAATTCTGAAATTCGATTTTAATATCTGACAATCAATCGGACAGAGTATCTCAAGTGCCTAAAGCAGACATAATTGAAATATTTTTTAATAAACAAAATACCAAACAAAATCAAAAACTGGGAAGCAAACAACTGCAAATGTGCATTACTATTATTGGGTCCTTGAACTATGACATTGTCACTACCGTGAAAAAAGTTCCACAGGCTGGAGAAACGATTATGGCCACATCTTTCGACACGCATATTGGTGGGAAGGGACTAAATCAAACTGTTGCCATTGCCAAACTATGCAAGGCATTGCCTGTGAGAATCATTGGACATGTCGGAAATGACTCCTTTGGGAAAGAGATTTTGGAAGCGTTGGGGTCTTACAATGTGAACACGAATTATGTCAAAGTGCTTCCTGGAGAAGCAAATGAAAGAACGGGGACTGCTACAATTATTGTTGAAGAAGGCGGACAAAACAGAATCATGGTCACCCCTGGAGCAAACCAGTTTACAAAATACACACCAACAGAGTTGTCGCAGCTGTTCAGCATAACTGAAGACATAGAGTACGTGGTGCTACAAAACGAGATTCCCGATCCCTTCAATATCATCAGATGGCTTCATGAAATGAAACCAGAATATCCAATCATATACAATCCTTCACCGTTTAATGCTTGTGAAGTTCCGAATGAAATTTGGAATTTCATAGATATATTGATCGTCAACGAAATTGAAGCACTACAGATTATTGAAAAAGTTTTACCGCATAGATATGCCGAAGTCAACCAAAAAATCAAAGTAGACTGGCAACACGGTTATACTACAATCGCCTTCCTGTTGGTGCAAGAAGTCATCAACAAAGACTCAAAGGGAACTGTAATCCTAACATTGGGTTCTAGAGGATGCATTTACGCTGGCCCAGGCACACCAATCTCATATACGCCTGCTGTCAAGGTTGGCCGCGTTGTTGATACAACAGGTGCTGGCGACACTTTTTTGGGTGGAGTGGTTTCGCAATTGGTTCAAGGGGTCTCTTTACAAGAAGCTGTTTCATTTGCAACAGTGGCATCTTCTCTTGCCATTCAAAAAGAGGGTGCTTCTTCAAGCACCCCTGCCTTTGAAGATGTTATATATGAACAAAGCAAACTGAGATAAAATGATGTAATCTTTATAAACATTAATAAAAAAGAAAAAAAAAAAAAAAAAAAGCTGAAATTTCTTTCAAGAATTTTAGAAAAAACTGCAAATACTAAAGCATCAAAATGGTTCTCAGCGAGATGCCAAACCTTTTGTCTCAAGTCTACTCATTCTCAGACATTTTAGAAATAAGACGTATCTTGCGTCTTTCGTTGTTAGAAGACTCCGTATCACCGTTTTCGTTTCCCACAGGCAAGGGGTTTGTGGCTCTGCGTTCGATATCTACTTCGTTGTTCAGCTCCAAGCTGGAAGCATTTCTGCTCGATTCGTCCATACTAGATAGAGAAATGGGGGTGCCTATCGTGTGGTTTGTAGGTTGTTCGCTGTTTGCTTTATCTGTGGCAACACCACTGCTTTCAAGGATGTTTCTCTCACTGAGAATAGGTACCTGGTGGTGGTTCTTAATGTTTTCCTCATTATCCATATTGTGTGCGTTCGAGTTACCTTTCTCATCTCCATTGGATGCAACGTCATCTTCTGACTCGCTAGAGCCATCGGCGTCTCCCGATTCCTCAAATTCTTCTTCTAAATCTGATTTTGTTGTTTCGTAAAGCTTTAGCTGTGCTTTCATGAAGTTCTCGTGTTCATCTTTTGCTTGTTTTCTCCCAACTTCAAGAAGCTTGCGCGTAGTTTCTCCGCCCAAAAGGGATGAAGTTTTACGTCTGTAAAATAACAAATATGCTGAGCCTGCAATACTATCTTTAGGGTCTGCCTCTGAAACACGCGAGTCATTAAAATAGTACCATTTGTTATCGACGCAGTTTTTCACATATGCTGTGTAGTGGCCTCCGCCAAGGCCACCGTAGTGGTTATCCACAGCAAAAAGTTCGTACAAATGCTGTGTTTTTGGATCTAAATGAGCCAAATATGGAGATATATCAAAATCGTCAATAGGAAACTCAACCGTATCACTAATCTTATCGCTGAACGAACTTTGGTTTTGAAATCTTTTCAAGTGAACGAGCAAAATGTCAGGTGTTGACCACAATTCAATTTGCTTGACCGCTTGGGTCGGCTTTTTACACTTGGGACAATACCACGCCTCAGATGCTGCCAACACTTCTGGCTTCGAAAATTTCTCTAAGCATGCGTCTAGCGTGATTGTTTTTTGTCCATCAGCCAAACGCTTTTCTTTGATTTCTATTAGTTCTTTGTTCACAAACTCCTTGGGATGGTTCCATGAAAAGTTTTGGGCAGTAGCTTCAGACACATTATCCCATTCAACAACAATAACTGCATTGCCTGTGATAATTGGTCTAAATGTAATTTCGGAGCCCGTTTCCAAGGGCTCGGAAGTTCGTACCGCCGAATTGGCAACGCCGTCTCCAGTAATCTCCGGTTCTGCAGCAATATCACAACTTGCATCTGCCAACGTGTGCGAATTTTGTTTTTCCAATGTAGAACCAGTATAATTAGTATCGTGCTCATTCTCCCCACTTGAGTCCAATGACAACTTATCCACGGTCATTGAACAGCCATCGCCGCTGTATAAGGATGACAAAACCGGGTTCGTCAAAGAGCTCAAGTCAGTTCCATCATTGGGGTTGAAAGTGTTGCTGGGAGACCACATCTCTGGGTACAAATCATCATCGAGAGTGGAGTTTGCTGATGGAGCAGAAATAATCTTTATTTTGCAGAAATTATTGTACTCGAGTTTCCAAAAATCATATTCTTTGTCAAAAAAGCCAAGATCTTCAGCTTTCAATTCAAAATGCTCGTTTTCAATCAAAGCTTTTGTTTTTGCTTGATACTGTGAATAGGTTTCTGCATTTTTACTTTTGTCAAAGGGCACACATATCTCCAATCCAGTCAAACTTTCCATTGTTTTCAATATTTTGTATTTAATTTTACCCAAAGACAAATTTTCTTCTTTTTTAAAGTTAATGAATGTTGGATATCCAAAAAACTTTCCGTGCGCAGCACCTGGTTCTCTGAAAGTACTGAATACCGGTACCAACAAATCTCCTTTTTCCATTGGAGCAACCTCCACAAAAACGGCTGTGTCCTGGGTTCCAATCAAATCTGACAATGGCAAATAAGATGCATCTGAACCTGGTGCGTCATAAGATTTGTAAATTTGGTTATTGAAACACTCGTATCCAAGTAATGTTGCTGGATCTCTATTCAGCTTTTTTGCAACGTATTGTTTCAAATCTTGATAAACTGATTTTTTGTCCAGTTCAACCTCCATATAAATTGGGAAATGGTTCAAGGGAAAAATTAACACTGTTGTTGTCCAAAAACTTTGCACTGGTAATGGAAGTGACAAATCATTGTATGGGTCAAACGTTAAAGACACGTTATTACACGAAGGACACGTTAGAGTTGATTTGTACATCCCAACAAAAAGATCCAATATGATTGAGTCATTTCTCAGTTTGTGATCGTGCCACGCTTTTGTGGCTAGTTTTTCAATCAACTGTGAATCATTTATGTCGAATCCTGGTTCCAGCTCTGCTTTTTCAACATAAGGTTTTTTCAACACTCTATTTAAATCTTCGTGTAGACCATCTAACAAAAAGGTGATGAATTCTTGAGAATCTTGCTGCTGATAGCCTTGAAACATAGAGTTGCAATATCCTATGCATGATTTGAAGTACCTTGGTGTGTAAGCCACGACCGAGGGGGTATTTGGGCTGAACAAGTTGCTAACCAGTTCGCCAAAAGACGTTGCAACTTTTCCTTCGTAACCTAATGGATTTTCGAGATTCAGTTCACTTTTGTAACACTGATCTTTGAAATACTCTTCAAACTCTGGGATATGTGCCAAACATTGGAGCGCACTGTTCATGTAACAAGTATTACCCAAGTTGTTTAACCCTTTTGTCCCTGTTGCCAATGCCGGTTTATTGTATATGTAGTAGTTGGATGGCCAGTGTTCCTTTTGCTTAATCTCGGCAATGATGAAAAGAGGCTGTGTAGAAGAAAGTGCTTCCAAGCTTTGAGAGCAATTTTTAGGTTTGATTGGTGATTTGTTTTTCATTTTAGCAAACATCGGTGGCAGCAAAACAAAATTATCACTATATTCTTGTAAATCATTTGAGCTGACTGTGGTTTCGTCTAATAGATGTAACCAAAACCGTGTTTTTGCTTTTTCAAACTGCAAATTTTCATGATCCAACAAAAATGCCTTGCATTTTTCTAAAATGCTACCAATAGTCAAAGCTTTTGATAGACGAATCCGAATTGGCGTTTTATTCATTGTTTGAACAGCTTCCTCAAAAAAAAGAAATAGATAGAAATCTAGCCAGTCCCAATCCACCATAAGTTTCGCAGAAGGGACGTCATTTGCAGGATCATATTCGGGGTTCTCAATCAAATATGTACATGCTATGTTGTTTTGCACGCCATACCACTCAGCCAATTTCATGATGATCGACTTGCAAACAGGATAGAGGACGGAACGATCTTTGAATAAGAAATTATCACAATCAACAAAAAAGGGTTCCACATCGATGGAGCCAAGGTATGCATAAGGATCTTCAAATAGTGCTGGTTCGTTGCCTGACCAAAATGCCGCAAACCACTGGTTCGGTACAATAAATATCGAGTCCCCGGCCTTTCGCTCCAATAAATCTTGCTGATATAAACGCAAAATAATCTCTCTTTGTGTTTCCAAAGACGGTAACTCTTTGCTAATGATCTGTTCTTGTGATTCTGCAGGATCTGAAGCAGAAGTCGACTCTGTGTCGTCTAATGTGTTGGCCAAGGGCGCCAAATCGCTTTCATACAAGTCATCGTCATTATCAGCAGTAACAGAAACCAAATCTGGTTGATGGGTATTGTACGGTGCAAACGACTCACCTTTCGAAGTCTGCCTAGTTGTCATTTGTGCGTCGGACATTGGAACTTCGATATTTTCAAATTCTGGCTCTGCGGATCCTGATGACTGATTGTATTGTGAGCTAAACATGGTTGTGTTTATAGCATGCGGTCTTGCCGGAAGAGGTGGCGCTGCGGAATGTTGTTCTGGAATTGAGCTGTCTCCGTAACTTGTTTGTTCTGGATGTTCATTGCTCTGTTCAGTATCATTTGAAACAAGCATTGCAAACTTTTCTTTTGAGAATGGTTGATTTGATAGGTGAAATTCTAAATGCCGAAACCACGTGTGTGTCGTTTTTCTTTCTATATCTACAAACAGTTGGCGTTGTGATGCATCTTTCTGATTACCAAGAAAAAGTAACAAGCTGCAGAAAATGATGCTTGAGTAACGCTAATCAATGTCTGGAGCGTAGCTTGATAAGTAAAAGTTACAAATAGTAGAAATTGCCTGTAGCGCCTATCCTTATTGAAACAGTGGTAAGTGCGTTAATGATAAACTTTGTTAATGATTTACACCTTCTGTATGTAATTGAAAAATAAACCTAAGGGGAAGAAATCAGAAACCACTATAAAAACAACAAGAACGTTTACACGAAGGGAGAAAAAAAATAAAAAAAAATGAAGAAAAAGAGGAAGATAATTGACAGGGTATTGCGTTACCCTCACGGCCAATTTATTTTTTTTTTGGCTAGAGATCTTGAGCGTGATTCGTACATAATGATTTGAAGTTGATAAAACCAATTACGAAGCAGTATCACAAAGATATGTTACATTGGATTAGCTGACTTCACAATGGCAAAAGGAACTTCAACCAGCCATCTAAATAAGATCAAGAAGAAATATAAATAAGACCAAAAAAAAAAGGTTAACATAATATATAATTAGTTAAATGATGCAGATTAATCACAAAATGGATTTCATGATACCGTAACCCAAGGTGATGATAGAGATGTAACCCAAAAAGGAAGCAGGAACACCTCTGGACATGAACGAGTTGACCGTTAAGTATTGTTTACCTCTTGCATCTGTTTTACCAAAAGCGGTAATGTTAGGGAACCCAGAAGAAGCCAACCCCATACCGCACGAGGCCAATAGCGTACAACCAAAAACCAAGATTGGTGCTGCTTGTGGGTTTGACAATTTGTCACCAACTTCCTGCACCAATGGGACAATGATAATGGCAGCAACAGTATGGGAAACAAATGTCCCGAAAACCAACATGATGATCCCAAAAATAGCCAAGATAGCAAACATAGAGTAATCTTGAACTCTTTTTTGCAATGAAGACCCAATGGTGTTTAACAAACCTGAAGAGTTGATCCCTGAACCTAGAGCAATACCTCCCATGGCCAAGATAACAATAGACCATGGGAAATTGTTCAAATCTTCACCATTCAATAATCCTGACCCAAACAATAAGACAATTGGAATGACACCAATGACACCTGCGTTACCAAAAAATTCCATATCGGTCAAAAAACACCAAAGCAAAATAGTTGCCAGTGTGACAAAAATTACGTACCATTGTTTCAATGTGAATTTTTCCTTTATTGGTTTGAATTTTTGGATTTTGTTTTGGTTAATTTTGTATGTCAAACATAATTCAATCCAAATCAAAAGCATGGCCAAGATCCCCGTTGGCAAGGCCACTGCGAAAAATTGACCCCAACCAACACCATAAACTTTCAAATAAGTTTGAGAAAAGACGTTTTGTGGAGATGAAATTGGAGAAGCCAACCCACCAATGTTTGCAGACAAAGCCACACCAAGCACCAATGCTTTTGCAAATGGCGCATCTGCGTCCAAAGTTCTCAAGACTGGTTGCGATAGCGAGTAAGTTAGAACTGGGGAAGCAACGTTGGAGATCCACATGGACAAAAAGAACACCACACCCATGATCATCAACAACACATTTCTTGGTTTTTTCCCTGCCAACGACAACAAGTATGAGGCCAAGACTTTTGCAACATCGTATTTAGACAAAGCAGCAGCCAAAGTGAAACCGGCTAACAAAACCATGATAGTGGAAGACCACATGGCTGAAAATGCTGTGGAGGCTGCATTTGCTGCAGAAAGCGTTGCTCCCGTTTTTGAATCTTTGAAAACAAGCATCACGGTTTCCAAAAAGGGAATCATGATGGCAGTGACAAATAGGGGCAAGGCTTCTGTGGCCCATAGCAAAGCCACACATTCCAAAAGCGCAATGCATCTGTGCTGGACTGGATCGTGGAATGTCTCCACACATAGAAGAATGACTGTGAAAGTGATGATGAACAAAAGTTTGACTGTTCTCCAAGTGAAAAGGAATTCTGGGATGTAGATGTTATATTTCGTTTTCCAAATAGGCATTTTTCTAAGAGCAAGGTGCAAATGGGAATTTTCCGATTCCAACTGGGCCAAATCGTCTTGTTTGATAAACTGTTGGTTTTTCGAGTTGTTGAATTTTGACGATTCCAAACCCAACATGTCTTTCCACACGGTTGATCTTTCCCAAACAATGTAGTCTCTCAAGTAGGATCTCATTTCTGTTTTGGATTCTTCAAAAGTCAAATTGTTGATCAGAGCGAAAAATTCAATCAACTTGTTGATTTTCAATTGAAGATCTGAGATTGTTGTGATTTTGTATGTATAAGTTTTATCAAACAATTCGTTTGATTCTATGAATTTTTTCTTTGTTTGGCAGTTGCATGTTTTGTCGAATTTTTTGCAAATTTTCAAAAACCCAATTTTGTTCAATTCAGCAAAGGATTTCAGTTGTGTCATGTCTACGTAAAGGTTGATTGTTGCTTTTTTCAAAATCGCCTTTTTTTGCGAGTTGACGTTCAAGTCGTCTGAACTTAGCAACGCTGTATGTTCTTCGTCGCTGTGGAAAGGGTCGTCGTCGTGGAGCCCTTCTTCTAGGTCGTCGTCGTCATCGTCGGAGAACGGGTCCTGAGGCGCCTCAAATGTTTCAAACCCTGAGGTTGTAGTAGTTGTAGTGGTAGCTGTTGTTATTGCTGCTGCTGCTGCTGCTGGATGTTGTTTCAGAGATGCAGAGTAGACACTTGCTCTTCTTGAAGGGTGTGCTGATTTTGAATGTGTTTTTGATTTTTCGATATCCATGTACAAAGTATCGAAATTTAGGTCCAAATCAGTTTCGATTTTTTTGTAGAAATTATCTATTTTTAGCATTTGGAACAATATTTTTTTCATAAAGATCAATTCCGCATGGATTTCTTGTTGAGTAGAGGATGTTGATTCTTGGTCAGAATCTGATGATTTATGCTTTGATGGAAATTTCAAATTTTTAGCAAATTTTAACTTTTTTTTAGGTAAAGATAATTTGTGGAATTTGTTATTTGAAGATGAGCTGGAAGGCCCGTTTGGAGGCGAGTTGATATCGTCTAACTCAATGGTTTCTTCAAACCCGCTTTCCAAGTCTGTATTGTTTTTTTCCGAAATCGTGATCTTGTTGGTGAATTTCGACAAGAATCGAGACTTGCTTTTTGCTGGAAGTTCAGCAGAACCAGAACCCTCATCTACGTTGCTCAAATCAACGGTTTGCACATCGTCATTTGAGTTTTGAAATGTTAGTTTTGAGTAATCCGTGGTTGTGCCGTGCTCTGGAGCAATGCCTGATTCATTAAGTAGATTTTGCAAAATAAGTGACAGTCTTTGCAATTGTTCCTCGGTGATTCCGTATTGTTCCAGATCCAGTTCGTCGTGCTCATACTCGACCGAGTCATCCAAGTCGTCAATTTTTCTGTGGTCCAAATTTACAAAATCGTCTTCAAGTTCACTACCACCGTCTGTGTTGGTGTTATTGTTGTTGGAATCTTCATTGATGGCATCGTTATTGGAATCATCAGTGCTGTTGTTAAGCTGTTGTTTTTGTAGTTTGTAAATTAATCTTTTAAGTCCGGAATAGTCCAAATAATACTGTTTCCATTCGGGAACTGCATTGTATTTAAGGGATTCACTAAATTTCATTTGCGAGAAGATTTGGAAAGGAAAGTATGTGTGTGTGTGTGTGGTTGTAACCGGTGCGAGTGTTTTTTTTTATTCTAGATATTAAATTAAAATCAATGCAATAAATGTAAGCTAATTATGTCAACTTCGTGTTGTCTTGGTTATCAGTATATGTGGTTTTTTCTTTCTTTTTCTGTTTTTTTTTTAAAAAAAAACTTTTTCCTTTTATTACCTGGTCGCGTGCTACTTTTTATAACTCTCTTATGGATAAGAATTAGACCATAAAAACAGTTCAACTTATGTTGTTATATACACAGTCTTTATGTTACATAACTTACAAACATACTCGATGCATCTTATATACAACAAAGAGTAGAGTATCCTGACCATGCGACTTGAACATCTCTTTGTCTATGCATCCAAGTATTGATCCGTTTTCCACCCACAAAACATCACTTGGCTTTCGCAAACGCTAAGAGATCAATTTGACAGTACAAAACACAATACTTTAGTAAAAACCAAATCCACTATTTTAGTACAGATCGTTTACTATAGCAGTTAATATGCGTCTTTGCATTACTTTTCGAAAACTGCGCTTCTTCTATTTGAGCAATCGCCGTACCACTGAACCCTGGCCATTTTTCTTTTCTTTTTTTTTTTTTTTGGTGTTTCTTCGGAATACATTCGTGATACACTCATTTTTAGCATAGTGATGTATACTAATGTATAGTAATACTAAAAGCAATAATGTAACCCGATAACATTTTGAAACGCCGTATAATAATCAGTGTTCTTACCACTACTACTACTGTTCCTACTACCATAATGACTACTAATAAACCTTTTTTATAAACATAATTTTCTTCTTCCGTTCCGAAACCAACCCACGTGGGTTGCAATTTTAAATGATTTATTGGTGTATTTTGTCATACAAAATTGATAAATTAAAGTATTGTAATTTTATATTACAACCCACGTTTTTCGTAATTTTAAATCATTTAATTTGAAAAATGATCTGTTGTTACTGCAGTGTTGTTGAGTGTGAGAGATCTGCAAATGGAAATACATACAACACTGAAACCCACTATAACCTATTGTATGAATGAATATATTCCATTTCTCTTTTTGTTCTTTTTTTTTCCGTTTGTTTTTTTTTTTTTTTTCGTCTGTAGTATGCCGAGTCCGAGCTATTTACTTTATGTCCCGATTCATAACTTAGTCCGATGTCCGACTATGATATCCATCTCTTTATAGGGCACAGTGTGATGATTTGGGAAGTTTATTCAGAGCATAAACCCAATGACAAAGAGCAGAGACCAGAACCTCATACAAAAACCATGTATCAAATTGACAGGACTAATCATTCCACTTACAGCATACACAGCGTAAACAAAATCATCTTTCTATTCTTCAAAAATTATAAGTAACTATAATTCTCTTCAAAACTTCATTCATGACTTCCCATCAAACCCCTCACCTTATATACTTTTTTTTAATGGACCTTTATCCTTTCATCATCATATCTCAAACGATCACCTATCGATATCTTCTCATATGGAAGATCTTTTTTTTTTCTTTAATTAATACTAATACTCACAATGAGATTAATACTAGCAACTTTATAATAATATTAATATTAATCAAACACGTGTGCTGGAAACAATGGGGCAATAATATGATCTGTAGTATGTTTAATACCCTTCAAGTGTTTGATTGTTCTTTTTTTTGGGGAAGGGAAAAGGGAAGGAGAGTTTAAAAAGGTTGTATAAACGGGTAGAATAATAAAAAAAAAATAAAGTTACCCTACATACGTTTTTTGTATAAAATTATTGTAGCATAGTAATTAATTAAAGTGTAATATTATCATCAAGCTCCACGTGGGAAGAAGGTGATGGAAATACACTCATTAATGGTCATACTACTTCTACTACTACTTCTACACTACTACTACGCTACTTCTACTACTACTGCTACACTACTGCTACACTACTACTACACTACTACACTACTACACCACTACTAATACCAGATTGTATAAGATATAAGATATCTGTCATATCAACAATATTAATCATACTCATCACACATCAAACATATTTTTTTGTTTCGGATGGATGGAAGTAAATTATTATTAAATGTGTGTGTTATACGCTGTACAGTATCAAGTGGGTGATGCTAGGCGCAAAGTATTAAAAAAATTATGTTTGAGTCACGTGGGTGTGAAGATGATTTAGGTGTTGTGTGAGTCAAATTGAATGCGGAAAAAAAAAAAATAGACGAGGGATAGCTACACGAGAGATAACTACACGAGAGATAACTACACGAGAGATAGCGAGTGTATGAGCCTATATCAAATCGTTAGAGGTGGGTAAATAAGGACGATTTGATCAATTCATTGTGGGGTATTATAACTTTTAGGAGATAATTTTTAAAACATAAATATTAGGAGTTAACTTCTGAAAGATAATTTTTAAGAGAGACCATATGAAGTAGAAAGCCATCAGAGTATATATAAAGTTAGATCATTTATGTAAAAAGAAGTTATTTTTGTTTTTTTTACCAAGTATACCTTATACTAAAGAAACGCAAACACCACACGTGCTAACATGAACAAGACATTAAGATATTTGAAAACGAGATTTAGAGGACTTACTGGATGCAATGGAGATTCCAGAGATGATGGAGACAAAAGTACAGTACACAAGAGTAATGGATACATGGTTAACAACCTCAATAAAGGTCAAGGTGAAGTGGTGCTATCTGCCTTGTCTTCTAGTGCTACATTGACAGAAGGTGTTATAATGGAAAGGGGAAATGATATTGATGATAACAACAAATCTTCAGAACAATTATTGAAAATATGGGAAAATCAAAGAAGTGGGTATATTTTGAAAGAAAGAGATAGTTTGCATTATGGAGATATAATGATATACTGTGTGTGAACACCATATATCTGAGCTAATACGCGTATTGTGAAAAAAAAAAAAGTGAGTATTAGTAAAGAGTGATAATTAGTAAAGAATGACTATTAGTAAAGAATGACTATTAGTAAAGAATGACTATTAGTAAAGAATGATTATTAGTAAATCTGAAAGCCATTTGCTTTGCTCAGAGCTGGCATGTAACAGAAACAGGATTCACCTAGTGTGTGCTTGTAAACTGTATCGATGTTTTTAGGATTGTAATTATATAGAGATAAAACTAGGAGGTATACGTATACAATAGAAACAAACAATATGAACAGCACAGCGGCTAAAATCTAACGAATTTTCTTTTTTCAATGGGTTTCCATCGCAGTAAACTCATAAACGCCTGATACCATGCGTACACTTTCTAAGCGCAGCTCTGCAAGGTGCTTCACGTGATAACATTTAAAGTAGCACCACACTTCCCGATATCTAACTTAGCAACACAAACGATATTTTGTAGATATTATAGAAGATTTTAATCTCGTTTATCATACAGAAGTTAACCTTTGCTCAAAGCTCTGAGTAAATTTGCCTAATCGTTTTCTTTGACTGATAAATTCTCGTTCAAAAAATCTTAGCTTTTTCAAAGCTAACATATGTCAATGTGAAAAATAAGAACATAACCCTAAAGTAAAGTTTGTTTAAATGACCTTTCCATTGACCTTTTCATTGCTTTTTAGCACTAAGATAACTAACAATATTACACTAACAACTAAGTTGCTTCCATGGCTTAGTTGGTAAAGCGTCTCACTAGTAATGAGGAGATCATCAGTTCGAATCTGGTTGGAAGCAATTAATACTTATTTTTTTATAGTTATCTTTTTAGATAAGAAATCAAGGCATTTAGTATCTGTGAGCGAGTGTGGTGTTTTTTTTTTGTTTTTTTTTTTTTTTCTTGCTTTTTTCACCAAAATGACATGTGAAATTCCGATGGAATTTTAAATTGAATTCCACTCTATTTTTTTTTGCATTTTTTTCAAGCTTTACCGCAGAGTAAAAATACGAAATTACAGATCTGGATGATTCAAGATGAGTTTTTGCAACTCGAAATGACTAACTAACTAACATGACAAAAGATTCAATAGAGAACACTTTTCTCGTCATGTTCTTGTTCGCAATATCTCATTAAACTCATCGTTAAACAATTTACTCTTTCTCTGTTCAGAATTCAACCTCAAGTTGCATATTTCCCATAGCTACATTTTTTTTGCAAAACTTATATTTTTTGTCCCAAAAAAGATTCCAAAGAAACCTATAGAAAATGTTGTCGAGATCAAGAGCTCAATCTAGAGCCACTTTTGCTACGGTTGCCAATGCAATCAACAAGAAAATCCCTCCTTACCAAAAACTCAGTTCCAATTTGGAATTGATTAACAAAATCACCGGGAACGAGCCATTGACTCTTGCTGAAAAAATTTTGTATTCTCATTTGAACAATGTGGAAGAAACTTTTGCAAAGACCAATAAAGTCCAAGAATTAAGAGGAAATGAATACTTGAAGCTGATGCCGGACAGAGTTGCCATGCAAGATGCCTCTGCCCAAATGGCCATGTTGCAATTCATGACCACCAATTTACCAGAAACAGCAGTGCCAGCCTCCATTCACTGTGACCACTTGATTGTTGGTAAAGACGGTGAATTGAAAGATTTACAATCTTCCATTGCAACAAACAAAGAAGTTTTCGATTTCTTGCAGAGTTGTGCAGACAAATATGGGATCCAATTTTGGGGTCCAGGGTCTGGGATTATTCACCAAATCGTTTTGGAAAACTTCAGTGCTCCAGGTTTGATGATGTTGGGGACTGACTCCCATACTCCGAACGCCGGTGGTTTGGGTGCCATTGCCATTGGTGTTGGTGGGGCTGATGCCGTTGATGCCTTAACTGGGACCCCATGGGAATTGAAAGCTCCTAAAGTTCTTGGTGTTAAATTGAGTGGTCAATTGCACAAATGGTCTTCTCCAAAAGATGTCATCACCCATTTGGCAGGGCTCTTGACCGTCAGAGGTGGGACAGGCTATATCATTGAATACTTTGGCGAAGGTGTGGAAAGTCTAAGTTGCACAGGGATGGCCACCATCTGTAATATGGGTGCTGAAGTTGGTGCTACAACCTCTACTTTCCCATACCAAAAAGCCCATAGAGATTATTTGGTTGCTACAAACAGAGCTGTTGTTGCTGAACAAGCTGATTTGGTTAAAAATTCTTACTTGAAAGCCGATGAACACTGCCAATACGATAAAGTCATTGAAATCAACTTGAACACTTTGGAACCAAGTGTTAACGGTCCCTTTACCCCAGATTTATCCACTCCAATCTCTCAATACGGTGCCAAAGTCGCTCAAGAAAAATGGCCATCAAAAATCAGTGCTGGGTTGATTGGTTCTTGTACCAATTCCTCTTACCAAGATATGACAAGAGCAGCAGATCTGGTTAAGCAAGCCAATGCCGTTGGTTTGAAACCAAAGATCCCATTTTTTGTCACTCCAGGTTCGGAACAGATCAGAGCCACTTTGGAAAGAGACGGAATTTTAGATACCTTCTCCAAATCCGGGGCAACCGTCTTGGCAAACGCATGTGGTCCATGTATTGGACAATGGGACAGACAAGATATTTCCAAAAAATCGCAACAAACAAACTCCATCTTCACCTCTTTCAACAGAAACTTTAGAGCAAGAAACGACGGGAACAGAAACACCATGAACTTTTTGACCTCTCCTGAGCTTGTCACCGCCATGACTTACTCCGGTGATGCCAATTTCAACCCTATCACAGACTCCATCAAGCTGCCAAACGGTGAAAACTTTAAATTCCAACCTCCAAAAGGTCAAGAACTTCCTCCAAGCGGGTTTACTGCCGGAAGAAAAGAATTTTATCCAGATTTAGATCCAAAAGCCGATCCTTCTGTTTCTGTCAATGTTTCTCCAACAAGTGACAGATTGCAACTTTTGGAACCGTTCTCCAAATGGAACGGTAAAGAATTGAAAACAACTGTTTTGTTGAAAGTTGAAGGGAAATGTACCACTGATCATATCTCTGCCGCAGGGGTTTGGTTGAAATATAAAGGTCACTTGGAAAACATTTCAAACAACACTTTGATTGGTGCTCAAAATAAAGAAACTGGGGAAGTCAACAAAGCATACGATCTGGATGGAACTCAATACACTATCCCGGATCTAATGATCAAATGGAAAAAAGATAAAAGACCATGGATTGTTGTTGCGGAACACAACTACGGTGAAGGTTCTGCCAGAGAACACGCTGCTTTGTCTCCAAGATTTTTGGGTGGTGAAATCATCTTGGTCAAATCTTTTGCCAGAATTCACGAAACCAATTTGAAAAAACAAGGTATGTTGCCATTGACTTTTGCCAACGAACAAGATTACGACAAAATCGCTGCCGGTGACGTTATGGAAACAGTTGGTTTGGTTGAGTTGGTCGCCAAAAAGGGAGACAACGGTGGATTTTTGGACGTCAAAGTCACAAAACCATCCGGGGAAACTTTTATTATTAAAATCAAGCACACCATGTCCAAAGATCAAGTTGATTTCTTCAATTCTGGTTCTGCCATCAACTACATTGGTGAATTGAGAAGACAGAAATAATCCGCTAGTTGACCAATTGAGATTTTTATGTCGCAATGTTCATCGATAATGTTACAAATGTATAGTAATATTTATTTATTAAGTGTAAAAATGCGCTCTACTGATTATTTTTTTCTTCTTCTTCTTCTTCTCTTCCAAACATGCTTTATATCTTGGGTAGCATTTTCAAGCTCATGTCGTAACCTCTATCTGGTTCATTGGTGTATATGAGGTTGACCCTCCACAATTCGTACAACACAAATTCTTGCAAAACAGGCAATGATTTGATGGTCTCTTTCCCAATCAGATACAGTGAATCTCTTGTGTCTGTGTACTCTTCGAAATCCAAATTGTCAATGATGAAAACTTGAAGCTCTTGAACTTTTTGCACAATTTTAGTAACCTTAAAGTATTTATCAATGTTGATGATTTTGTTGGGTCTGAAAGATTCAGGATTGCGGTAATTGTTGTTGCCCTCATTAATCATAGTCAAATCTTGTAAAAATAAATTGAAAAAAGGCACAATCAATGAATTCGCTTTGTCTCCATTCAAAGCTGAATTGTTGTCGCCGTTGTTCATATACATATTCTTGGCCTGTTGCACAAAAATAGCGAGTTTTTTACGATAAACTTTGTAATTTTGATTAGGATGTATAATTTTCATCAAAAATTCCAACAACTTGTGGTCTTTGGTAGTAAATCCTTCCCAAACCGTTTTCAACCTCGAAATAACATGACTCTGCAATGCAATCATGATGGAAGCCAAAGAGTTGAAATTTTTGAAATACAAACATGATAGAGATATTTTCATCCATTGTCTTATTCTTAACTGCTTGATTTTCAATGAAAACAGCGGAGAAACAATGCTCTCAATCACGTAATTTGACAAAGCATTGGTAAAAGTGATCAATCTAGAAACATTGGGCGCCTGTCCTAAAGATTTGTTCTTTTCCAAAAACCGCCCATTCAAAAGCTCCATAGGATCAATTGCTGCAAACAAGCGAGCTTCGATCAAAGTCAACTGCTTCGCAACTTCCATCGCGTTCATATCGCAAAACTGAATTTCGTGGTTTGAAAACTGAATTCTTTGATTGTTTTTTACATTGTAAAACCAGGTTGATATCAATTTATCCAAACTCGATCTCTCAGAAGTTCTGAACGCCAGGTCCCTGTACTTTTCAACAAGTTTTTTGCATTCCTGTGCATGAGTCAAAGATAACAAATTAGAAGTGCCTAGCCCAGCAACGGGTACTGGTAACGAATCACCTGCGTTGCTGGCCAGATCAAAATCGTCTACTATGTCTTCATTGACTTGGTCTGAGTCATTGGTTGAAATAGACGAAAGCTTAGATAGCACGGAGTTTATGTTTGCAACTTTAATTGATCTGGATATAAGTTGGGAGTGGGAGCTGTCAGGAGACACGGTCATCAATTTTGCAATAATCTCAATCATGTTTCTGGACTCTATTGGCAGATGATTCGAGACACACTCATTAAAAAAATTCATCAAAGTTGGCAAATAAGAAAAGTCCGCTATGTGGTCCCAGTACGATTCTAACCAAAGCTTAATGACTTTAACAACTAGTTTTCTCCGATGTTTCAACTGTGAGGCCCAAGAAGAAAAAGCTTCTGATTTTTTGTTCAAACCAGACTTGTAAGACTTGTTTTCTGTATCAAATCTTGCAAACAAGTCAGTTAAAAGTTCTTTACTAGTTCCAAATGATTTGAAGTTGATCAAAAAAGAAGTTGTAAAAAATTCATCTGGCTTATGGACTTCATCAGTCAAGTGAAACACAAGAGCTCTAAATGAGCCTCCTAGTAAATCTTGCGTAAATTTGTCATAAACCAACTCATTTTGCATAGCTTCTCTGTCCATGATTAAAAGTGCTTCCCGTTCTTGTTGATCAAACAAATTTTCATCTGGGACCGTAAACTGCTCAAAAACGGAGTTTCTCAAAAATGATTTCTGGTCATTTTCGGCAAGACCTTCGTCATTATAATCTGCTGCTTCGCATTCTCTTAAAAACTCACCGCCTTCATTGGTCAAGCGCAATTGATTGCTCAAAGATCCTTCGCCCGCACGGATGGTGGAAAATCTGGCAAAACTTTTATCAGCAGTTTCTGGAGAACCAGTAACAGCTTTCAAATCTAATCTTTTGATCTCATCCAATATAGATGTTGAGCAAATTTTGACAAATTTTTCAGGTGCGATGCTGCTGCTTTTGAAATCAGAATATTCTTTCTCATCACCTAACTGGAAATCCCCAATGATTCTCAAATAATTATTGCAACTAGAAATAGCATTTGAAATAAAGCCCGTCATTTGAGACAAAACCCTTATAAAGTCGCTGGCTTCAGCAGTGTGCGAGTACGATTGGTTTTCAAATTTAATCATGGAATGGCGTAGCGAGTTGGTTCTGGTGGCGGTTTCTTGCAAAGTTTTCGTAACAAATATTTTCACGGCAGAAACAAGCTCAGAGACAAGAGATAGCAAAGGATCTAAGTTGTTGTCGAGATTGTTCTCGTATGAGTTTTGATATTTGGAGCTGATCAAAGTTGAACAAGCTTTGCTAATATATAGCAATTCCCGTAGTAACAGAATAATCTGGTAAACAACATATTCCAAAGCCTCGCAGCCTGCAGGGTTATGCTCTATAATGTCCATTCTTCCCAAAACCAAGCCAATGTAAGTAAAGAGGTAATTGTTGATCTCGTTAAGCCTAGAAATTGCCATTGGAGGTTGGTCCAAACACTTAACATCTTGTGGCAAATCAATTGAGGCAGGGCGTTCTTGTGCTGCCAACGATGGTAAGAAACTTTTCCGGTCCTTAAGTTTGATCAATCTTTTTTCATTTTCATATGCTTGGACTTCGATGCCCCATATACTGTAAAATAAAAAAGCACGTCTAATAACTTGGAAAATCATCTCTTCCAACTTTTGGATTTTTTCAGAGCTCGTGGTGCCTTTGCAGGAATCCGCTTTCAAAGCAACGGAGTACCAATCAGCTAATAGCCTTTTTCTTGTTTTCCTGACAAGTGCTTTTGCTTGAACAAGCGCGTTTGTTCTTGATATACAGCCAGTTTTTTCTAACAATTTTTTGATGCCTGCTTTGATTCTGTTTATGTCTTCGATGTCAAAGGTGTACTCATTAGCAGTTTCTGTTGGAACCCTTTGAGGAGAAACTAAAAACCTTCCGCATGCCGAAAAAAAGGCAAGTAATGGCTCTCTACTTAAAATCTGTGCTCTTAGTTGAATAATCTGTTTGCTTTCTAAGGAAGACAAGTGTAGAAAATTTTTCGGAAGAAATGTTGAAGTAGGTTTAATGGCATCTGTGAAAAAGTTTAACGGAACCCATCCCCTTTTGTTAACCTTCACAATAGTGACTTCACCCCATCCGGATTCTTCGATGGCATGGACAAAAGCAACATCGTCCACCTCAAACGACAAACAAACTTGCTTGTCATCTTCTTCCTCCAATACATTTTTATCAAAAGCTTTTGTCGCCACAATAAACAAGTTTGTGTATTCCTCTGTGTCTAGATCAAGCTGAGAATTATTCAAAATTTCGTGGCCGGTGCTAGTGGGTAAATCTTCTTCATCATTCGATGCAGGCTCCCCTTTTCCCCCATTTTTGGTCGTTTCTATAGAAGTAGGTGGGCTTATATTTTGAGCAAAATGCTCCTCATTTATAACTCTATCAGGGCTTACTACATTTGTGTTGATCGAATCCATCGTTGTTTCATTAAACGCCAAGTCATCTTGTTCAAGCAATGATTCCGTTTCCACTGGTTCGGCATGATGCTCTTGCATCAAACTTTGGCGAGCTTCCTCTAAAGGTTGGTAGTAAGAACTGGTGATTCTTGGTTTCCTGAAAAGCGGCTGCTCAAAAGTGTGCAAAGATCTTACTGGTGAAGGCGAGCGTGGTGGTAGGTTATGGTGCTGCGGTAAGGGAGAGAGATCGATCCCTGTTCCTATAACACCGCCGTTTGAGGTTGGTGTGGTTTCCTCCATGTTTCTACCAGCGCGTGCTGTGATGGTCCCGTTTCTGGACACAGTAGTATCATTTTGAAATTCACCTTGTACTATTATTGGAGTTTTGTCACTTTCGTCTTCAAAACTTGGCTTCGGTAAATCTCGCACATGTGTAAACGCATCTGTATCTGTTGGGAATGAATTGGCTGTTACAAAGCTATCAACGGAGCTTTCAAAAGTCCCGTTTGATTGATTTGAAAGTTCTCTTTGGTTTCTATTCATTATAGTGCTAAACACGTGCCTTGAGTGTTTTTGTTTTGATAGGCGTGTACCTTAAATTGCGAACCAAAAAACTGTGCTAGCGAGTGTTGGTGTTTTTCTGCTCAATTGTGCTTTCAAGTTGACAATGTATTGCCTTTAACATTTAATAAACTTCCTCTCACGATACAAGATCAACATTCAGCTGAGATCAAGATTTTGGTTACAGACAAGACGCATGATTTACTTGGCTTGATCATATTGATTGTGATCTGCTGCTGCTGAAACAAAAACAAACAAGATTGCGTACGCAATCAAAAACAAAAAAAACAAAAAACAAAAAAAAAAAAAAAAATATCAGTTTTTTTCTATGTGAGAAATATTACATTTCCCTTTTAGGAAATAAAATTGCAAAACTCAGAATGCACACATTGTTGAGCTTGATCTATAACGGGAAAATTCGGTATTAATTAAAGCTTTATACACGCTCAAACGTACCTTTCATTGACTTATCAAGATACCTACACAGAAAAGGGCTAAAGTCAGTAATGCGAGTACAATCAGTGCTTCATGGAATCCATAATTTGCAGGCCCTGAAGCCTCTCTTCATACAAAGAGGCCAGACGACTGACCCTGTTGTTTTCGTTTTTGAAGTCCGCATAAGACTTTGTGGAAAAATGACTCGTTTCTGTTCTTTTTTTAAGAAGCACTTCTTGCTTTTCCTTTTGAAGGTTCTTGTCAAAACTCTGGATTTTGGTGTTATTGTCTATCTGGAGTTTCCTGATTGTCTCCCACACCATTTTTTCATCAACAGTAACCATGTCCACACTTTCTGGCTGATCTCTGATTCTTTTGTTGATATCGTCAGTTTTGCTCAAAGAAGACAACGAATGGAGATTATCAGATGAAGAAGAAGAAAAAGAGTTGGTCTCGCTTATGATTCTTGGATTGGAAACGTCTTGAAATTTCTCTGGAGAAAAGAGTTGTGGAGATGGAGTTCTTGTTTTATCAGGTGATGAAGGCACGGTTTTCCACGTTGTCAAAGCGTCTAGGGAAACGTTGGACAGGTTTTTTGGCTTAGGCAGTAGCGGTGGTGGTGTTGACGTTAGCACCTTGTTTGGTTTAGCCAGTTTCTGTGGAGAGAGGAGAGCTGCATTTTTGCGGGTAGGCGAGGATCTCGACGGAGGAGGTGTTGGTGGCTCATTAGCTTTCAAAGTTGGAGCTTCGGCAATCCCCTTGGTAGCATTTTCGGAGTTTGGGCCAACCATTTTTCTCGGTTTGGGTACAGCAGGTGGCATCTTGGCTAGTGTTTTCGGAGTTTGCTGAGTCGTTTGAAATAATGACATTTGCTTCGTTATACCGTCAAAATCAATCAGCACATTTTTAATAAATCTACGTCCAATCATCACTCTGTCGTCATTCTCCTTAGACACGCTCTCCCTGCACAAAGTCGCTACAAGACATTTGCTCATGGTAAGATAATCATGCTTTGTTGTTTTTTGATTTTTGATTAGTCTGATGAACAATGGGAGCAGCACCGCAATCAACGGATAATAATTATGGAAATCCATCATGCTTTTGAATATGGCAAAAGTGTATTCAAAATCATCTCGCACTGGCAAAGTAATCATATCTATTGGAAAAAATGTGTGCGTTTTGGTCCTGATAAAGTACAAAAATACCCCTGCAATCGAGTAAATATCCCACTGAGACAAGTCCACGTAGTTGTTCCTATCAATCACGTCTAGCAAAATGTTCACTTTTTTGAAACTTCCAGGCTTCATAAACACTAAGTCGGTTTTCACAGCTTCCTTCATCAAACGTTTGAAAATTTTGTCAAACATCATTTGTCTGTATTGCCTATTGGCCAGATCGAATTTCGGCTTGAAATAATGCTTTGGCACTTCTATAAATTCATTGATGTCATAGTCATGCAAGTAGACGTTCAAAGATATCCTCAACCTCGTTATGTCAATGATCTGAGATAATTGTGTCAGATCAGATATGTACTGAATCTCAACCTCGTTACTGTTGTTGTTGAGAAACTTGATATTCATTGCATTTTTCAGCACCTGATAAACGGACCGCACCCAAAACGATTCGTGTACAATGTAGAGTTTTTGTAAATAATTTTTAGAGCTCTGGGGCAGTTTGGCATACATTTTGATTCCGTAAACCCAGCTCAGCTTTTGAGACCCAAACCCGGAGGTGAAGGCGACCAAAGAGTACGGCTCATTTGGCAGTCTGGTAATGAGCTTGTCGGTGAGCTTGTCAATTATTGTGTCATACGTGTCCTTGTTCCCGATGGTTTCAAAAGATGGTAAATAAGTCGAGTCAAACACGTACACCGGATGTTCAAAGTCATCAACAAAGTATGAACGGAAGAAAATACTACTGAAATTGATGTTTATGGTTGTTTCTTCCGAGTCCATATAGAAATTTTCGTGTAACGGATAGTAAATGTAAAAAATGAGAACGTAGGCTTTCAAGTAGTCGTTATACAGAGCACAGTAAAATAAAATGAAAAAAAAATACCAAACTAAAAGTGCGTGTGATTTACTCAGTGCACTGACTTTCTGGAAGAGTTTTGGTCCTTTCAACTTGCTGGATTGTGAATGGTTGTGTTGTTTTCGAAAATAACCTTGCTTCTAGGCTGCCTGTTTGTGACCATTTTTTAATGTGCAACAAAGTCTTGCTCAAAATGTTGCATCAACTTTCTGAGATTTCACCTTGACTGTTTGACGAAAAGGTGAACTGTTTACGTCTGGCCCACGACTTCTCGATTTGGAAACTAAAAAAAAGACGGAAACAAAAAACAAGCATACATTGCGCGGCTTTAAACCGTTGTAACCAACAAAAACCATATCGGGGGTTTAGACTATATTAAATAGTATAGAGGTTACAAAAAAAAACATTTAAGAACTCCTCATAGGGGGCTCGAACCCCTGACATTTCGGTTCCTTGCTTTGCGTAAAAGCCGAACGCTCTACCAACTGAGCTAACAAGGACGAGTTCTTGTTTCAGAAAATTATGGGTGTGAAGTCTATAAACAAGTGAAGCCAAATGTTTCAGGTAAAACCCCATTTCTTTCAAGAGACTTTGAAGAAAATGGCGGTTACTTTCAATCTATGGGATTTTGCATTGACATTGAAAAGCACTGTTTTATATATTGGTAATTAGTCGTTTCTATAATTTTGCAAATCACAGCTGATGTAACATAAATGGATCAGTCAACACTGGCTGGATCTTTATTGAAAAAACTACAAAAAAGTACTGCTAAACTAAATGAGATCGACCTACATATTTGAGTACAAAAAATGTATGTCTCTTTACCCGCTTTCGTAAAGTAACATAGATCGCTTTTTTCGAGTCAAACAAAAAAAATTAGTTTTGCTCATATAAGTCCCTTGATGAAGACTGTAAAGCTGGCATCAAAAACAAGATATCTTTGTTGAAAGCAAACACCTGATAGCACTTGAGTGATAGTGATGAAGGTAGAAACTCTTTGCCTAAATATGTCTGTCAAATGCAAAAATTAAAAATCAAAAAAAAAAATAAGAACTCCTCATAGGGGGCTCGAACCCCTGACATTTCGGTTCCTTGCTTTGCGTAAAAGCCGAACGCTCTACCAACTGAGCTAACAAGGACGAGTTCTTGATTTCTCACACAACCCTGCATGAAGCCTATCTTTTTTTTTTTCAAAGGATGTTTGCACAACACTTTAGCATATTTTAATACTTAAAAGTTTGCCAGAAGTGTGTAAAGGCAGCAAAAAAAATAGTAGAAAATGGACTGGCAGGATTTACATGCAACTTCTTGTTTCCTGTGTTCAATATTTGGTACAGTTGTTGCGGTTTTTTTTTTTAGATCTACCTACTGGTCAACTCTATGACGGATCAAACGCTATGAACCATCAGTTTTTCTTATACAGACTGGAGAAGCTCTTGGCCTACCTTTTGGATGTTATTTTTTTGATATTCTCGTAAACCTGGTGGTCAGTGAGATTGCTCAATTGGTTGTCCTCCTTAAAACGACGCTTTTCAGACGCGTAATTTGGATCTTGTAGTAACAATCTGATATGGTTGTCAAAATCGCTTTCTTTGACCATTTGAGCTGTGATCGGACACTGAATCATACCAGACGTATGAATGTTGGTAACAATGTTGCTGGTCAGGTCTAATCTTCGTTTTTGCTCGCTCATTCTAGATTCTCCTGCGGCCTTAATCACCATATTTCTCTTCTTACTCTTACGTTTTCTGTAGGTTTCTTTAATTGATTCTTGGCTTTTCAAATCAAAGTATTGTGACAAAAGTTCAGATTGTGAGGTCAGCAATGTATTCTTCTTCAAATCACTAAAGCTCAAGGCTGGCTTGGGCTTTTCATCGCTCGGTTGAGCAAAATCAAACTTGTGCATAATCTTGAAGTTGTACCAATCAATAGCATTATATCTAAGTTTCATGACCTTGAGCTGTTGCAAATCATTGACACTCTTCTCCTCTAAAAACTCATTGTAGGCCCCTTTCAAATAACATCTCTCAAGAAAGGCTTGTTGCCATAGTGGGTCATTTGTGTCTTGCGTGAGAATGGTGTTGCCCTTATCTTTCTCACTCGATAAAACCAGTGTGTATTGGTTAACCAAATTAGCAAAAACTGGGTATAAGGAATGTTCGGGCTCTAGAAAATCAAACTGCGGATTTTCTGCGTACCTTAGTTTCATGTTCTCGTACGTTGAGTGGTAGTCATACAATGAGCATGCCAGAGCAGTCAGTTTTATGACCTTCAAGTCTTTTGGAGAAACATGAAAATTCTTGTAAAGTAGAAATAAGTGATCTAAGGGATCACCCACAGGTGCATTTTTAAATACGTTCGTGTCTGTTGAGTTTGTGTGTGAATTCTCCTGTACGTACGAGTCAATGAGGAATTTATAGTACTCGTGGTAAATGTCGCCTTCATGCAAAAACGAGAAATTTTTGTTGTTCTGTTCAGAAGTTATTATCTTGGACTCAAAAGACTTGCCGTTATTAATAACGTAAAGTGCAGTCTTCAGGATTGAATCTTTTACCGAGCGCAGTTCAGGCGATGCGATGCTGGAAGGAACTGTCTTGTCGTGTAACTCTTGGAGAGCCACCATCATTTCTTTTGCCTGTTCTAACTTGTTATTCCGTTGTGGATTCTTTGTGTCAATTAGGTTTTGTTATGGGTATTCTAAAACTCTACGTTTTGTTCATATTTTGTCAGACACTGACAAAGGCAGATCTCCAAAAACCTGGTTTGCTTTTGAATGCTAGCATACATTTTTTTTTTAGGTTTTTTTTTTTTTAGGTGTTTTTTTTTTTTTTGGGTGTTTTTTTTTTTTTTGGGTTTTTTTATTTTTTTTTAGGCCTTAGTTGTTTGCCATTTTGGCTGGCTTTAACGCCAGCTTCACCCAAACGATACAATCAGTCAGAATTTTAGCAATTGAGACATGAAAAAAGCTTGAAAACAAACACAAATTTGCATTGCGACCTTGTGAAACTTATCTAAGTGTTTGCGGCGAAAACAAAATTGCATGTATGGCTGACAATATTTTAACCTTTGAAAACTTGGCTCAAGTTGACTCAATTTTGCAAAGAATAACTTCGTTATTGAGTATTGACGATTTTTTGAGTCTACAGCAAACAAACAAATATATTTTTCAACGCTGTCAGAAGCTTAGGATAGAAGAAACTAAGTACAAACGGTATTTCCAGCAATGGCGCATTCCCATAGTTGAGACGGAAGATGTCCTTGTTGATCAGGATTTGCCTTTCAACAAGTTTAATGAAGTCAATGCTTTTCAAAAAATTAAAACAGTTCCCGATAAACAGATGAAACCTTATTTTGTATTCCTGTATGAAACTTTTGAACCGTATATCAAAAAACTTTCAAACAATCAGATCAACTCCAAGTTTTTCACCAAGACCCAGGATCCAATCAATCAAGCAAACATATTGAACAACATTCTCAAATTTAACGCCATAAACAAAACGGATCCCCTTTTTTCTCAGCAAATCAAGGAACGGTACGATATTTTAAAGGACATTTTTGTGAACTCCATTTTGAGAGAATTAGAGTCTCCACAAACATCTTCTGCGGTGAAGAGAAAATTTGTTTCTGTGTTGCTTGTGTTGCATGAGTACAATATTAGCATTGAGTACTTCAAGTCATTGAGCGATTTTCAAACGGACGTTTTGCAAGGTGTACAATTGTTCAGTTCAGAAGGAACTGCAGCCTTTGAAATCGATATTGTCGGGTGGTCTACGTTTTGGGTAAAGTTAAGCCACTGGTTCAACAGCAACATCAAGCTTTGTGACGACCTTTTTGAAGACGACTACCCTGTGATTATCAATTTTGCTGAAGATATAATAAATGAAAGTTTGTTGAGGTTTATCAAAGTTGAGTTTCAAGCAACCAACATACAATTTTTTGACAAGTTTTATCAAAGTTTACAGACAGAATTTATAGACAAATTGGAGGACTCTAAAAATGCGGGTGGATTGCAGAAACTTAAAGAAATGATTGCTCAATTCATAATTTTGTATTTTGAGCCCTTTATCACTAGTTTCACCAGCTTTTTGGTAAACCGTTTTCATGAACAGGTTTTAACAAAACTAACCGAATTTTCAGAAGAAGTGGCAACTCAGGAACTGAAGCAAAATGAACAGTTGTATGAAAGTATTCAAAAGCAGTATGAGCAGAGGAGGTTAGAAAAGGAAGAGTACTTGGACAATAAGAACAATTTTTTGAGATCTTTCCAGCAAATTTTGAAAATCAACAATAACAAACTGGACAAGTTGGAAAAACAAAACTTGGAAGTTGAGTTCAATTTGAACAAGATGAACAAGAGTTTGGAAAATATCAAGTCTTTGATTGATTTGAATCTTTGTATGGAAGCAATTTCTTTGGCCAAAACGGACATTTCAAAGATTTTGTCATTCAAGAAACTTGGCAAATATGAAAACACAATGATCATTGAAAAAAACTGTGAGAATATTTTCAAAATTCTGATTACTGAAATACAAAACAAACATGTCTCTCCGGCGTTTGAGAAAACTTTGGAATTGTTGAAGAAGAACAACGAAGAAATTAACACGAGCAACTTGGAAGCAGAGAGTTTCCAGACGAGTGAGCCCTTGATCAAATTCACAGAGTTGATCAACATTGGAGATGTGATAATTCAGTTGATTGCAATCTTCTTTAAAAATGAGATTTTGGAACAAAAAATCATACGGAAAAAAGATAATAACGATTTTTTGAATGATGTGATTAAGTTGAAAAAAGATTTTGAAACGCAGATAGACGATTTTGTTGCCGAGGGGTTGCACATTGGCATCAATAAATTGATGATTGAGGTTGAGTATGTATTTAATTCGACACAATTGCCCACAGACTACAATCCAGATGGATTCCAAGCAGGTCAGGAAGAAAATGAGGATATGCACCACGATGTGTTTGTAAACAACAACACGGCATTATTCAGGGATGTTGTTCCCAGTGAGTGTTGTCTTAAAGTTGTTGAATTGATTAAAAATTATTGTTTTTTATTGGACGGAGTCACTGCCAAGGGGACTATTGAAGTTTATCAAGAAGAGATTGGGGACCGATTTTTTCAAAGCATTGTGAAAAACTTGATGAAAAATTTGATCAGCAAAAATGGGGCGATATATTTGATTTGCGATATCAATTATTATTACACGTTTGTGAGTGAAGAATTGAAATTGAGAAAAGTTTTGCCCCTCTTTGAGAGTTTGAAATGTATTTCGCAATTGTTTCTTATTGATGGGAATGGCAAAGAGCTGGGCAAAATGATTTGTGATTCAAGCCGGTACAATGGAATATTCACTCAGGAAGAAGTGTATGAGTTTGTCACTAGAAGAAGCGACTGGCATAAAGTGAAAAGACAGGTGGACAAGACTATCTATGGGTTGGATTGTGTGATTCAATAGACAAGCTGTGGATATGGCCTAAACAATTTCATCACTATATTGCTTTTATTTTCATGCATTTGGAAGTTAAAATCTTGTCTTTCTTTGCTATTATTCCTCACGAGAGATTTGAAACGTTCGCTGAATAACATGAAATGGTCCAGTGTGTAAACGATGGTGATTTCTTTGAGTGATCCACAATCGAAGTTCAAAAGATCAAAGGGGTACTCCCAAGAACAGTTGATTAGTTTGAGTGTGGTTAAGTGTGGTAAGGAACAAGGGTCATCACCTTCTGCTTCGATTTCTTTTGCATCAATGGTATTGGACACTGGTGAATTCATTGGTTCAAAATATTCAATTGAGTAATTTTGTAAAACCAAGTTTCTCAAAGCTTTAAATTTGTTCAAATGCTCCAAGCTGAACACTGGTGCAGCATTACAATTTCCAGCTCCCTCACCCTTTACGTAGGACAAGTTCAGTGTTTGTAGCATGCTGTTATCCTGAAGAAAATATTTAAAAAAATTTGTCGATTTGGAAGTGTTCATTGTCAAGCATTTGACTTCTTTCAAAAAATGAAAGGGAAATGACCATTCATATTTCAAAGATGCGTCTGTGATTCGCACACTATAAGAACCGGAATGTCTTTTTTCGTGAATGTCTTTTGCATGTGGATTAAATTGGGACAGTTTGTAATGCGGATGAAGTGGAATTTCAGAAAAGATATTTATTGATTTATCGACATAATGTTTGACGAGCTGATCCCATGTAACTTTGATATTTGTGAATATCCAGGGAATTATCAATAGTCGTATGGTAGACGACGTTGCTGACAAATTTATCAAATCTTTTTTGTTAAGCAAGCTGCAAAATATGTACTTAAAAATGTGAATTGGGAACATTTGAAGCATCTTTGTTAGTATATCATGTTTTGACGTTTCAGTTGATCTAGTCAAATTTCTCAATTTAAATATTCCACTTTTTTCTGTCCCTGGAGACACTAAACAATAAGTTCTTTTTGACGCATTGTTGCTTTCCATCACTGGCCTTGTTGTACCGCTGTACTGTTTTGTAAGCTTGTTTGTACAGTTTCTTTTTACTTACACTCTTGTAAGATTGAAAGATGCATTAGCGAACATCTATCTGTGATTCTTATCTCTTCTCCTTTTTTTTTTTTTTTTTTTTTTTTTTTTAACAAGTTGCACCTGATTGATACGGGAAATGTTCCTGAAGGACGGAGCCATAATGCTCCATAGAACTTGTCAAAAAGGGCACCATCAAGACGTCAGGTGACACCTTTGCAAATTGCATGAACAATCATGATTTTACGTAAGAGGGTAATTTAGTCTCTTGTGGAGTACGGTCACTACAATAGACAATCTTCCGACAATGTATCTTGAACATAGCTAAGAAATAGTCAAGTGTATGCTTGTGCATGATTTACTGATCGGATACTTGCTGCTTAGCTAACAAGGACAGTTTTTCGTTAGACAGAGTTATTAGAATAGCGACTCACGTTGGGCTTCTTTAACGATTATTCAAGCGTATGTGGCTATGTAAATTTTTGAATGATTCACTTGATATTATTCAAATTTTTCCAAGAGAGGAAGAAGAAGAAGAAGAACGTTGTCTTTGGTTTGCCTTTAAACATTACTCATCGCTTATTTGAGCACACTTGACAAGGACTGCGATTAGAGATTCTGACAAAGCATGTATACCCAATAATGTGTATCTTTAAATTATCAATTCTTTGTTTACTTTTGCATTAAAAGATTTTATATTAGGGATAAAAAAGGTAGTCAGCAGAAATGCTATACATAAAAGTCAAAAAATAAACACAAATCAAACAAATCATGTGACCTGCTTAGTTTATTGTTATGCGATCTCGTGTTTTTTACAAATTCATGTGGTTTATTCGAATGTTTCAACTTTAGTCTCCGAGAACTCGGTTTTTGTTTTGAGAATAAATTTCCAGATTTTTTTTTTACTTTTTTTTTTTTTTTTTTTTTTTTTTCTTCTTATGTTGTGTTTGTTTTATTTTGTCCGAATAAATGTTTCTCCGGTTAAACTTGCCAAATGTTTTTTTTGTTATTGTAGGTTCTCAAAGCTTCCAGTTGTGTGCGATGAGCTACTGAGGAGACGGCTATACTGTCAAGGTGCTGCGGTGAATATGCAAACAAAAAAAACAATCGCATACCCAAACAACAATTGCCCCAAAAATAAAAAAATTAAAAAACAGCAACAACAAGCAAACAATGAAAAAAAGACAATATCGATGAATATAGAGATGATGTAATGAATGCAAAATGGAGGTGAGAGATTCAAAATTAGTTTTTTTGTCCATGAAATTAGGACATTTTAAGAATTGAACAAAAATGATTTACAATTTAACTTTACAACTATTGTTTCTCTAAACGAGCTTTGTGAATAATTTATTCAGCGTACTGGCCAAGATAACATATTCTATTCGTTTTTATGGGGAAAAAGGGTTAAAGAAAGACGTGGGACTTCATGGGAGTGCAAAGTTTGGTATTGTAAAAAAAAAATGGTTGAAAAAGATTTGTCGTAGATCTTTACATCAGAAAAATTTGGAGACCAAAATGGTGGAGACCAGGTACTTTTCACACAAGGGCAAAAAATAAAAAAAAAGGATTTGTTTGGTTTTTTTTTTAGAGTAAAACTACTGTATAGAAGTCTTCCATACTCGTTGAGAAGAGAAAGAAATGCACACGACAAACCGAACTTCGGTGCAAAAGTGGACGAGAGCAGCAGAAACGGTCTTTTATACCTCGATGTGAAATTTTGGTTTCAACGTTGTCAAAACGAAATGGCCATTACGTACACGCTTTTTCGTTCGTTTACTCAACTTTTGTCCCTTCTTGTAATCTCCGAAATGATATATATATATATATATATATATATTCACTAATCTTATCTCCAATTTGTAGCCATTGGGTTTATGGCCAGAATAGAGGTTGCAGCTTGATGCCAACGTGTTTTACGTGTTTGTTCGTTTTGAAACATGAATTGAACTGACGTTGCGGGTTTTTCCCAGGCCGATTACCAATAATGAATATTCTGCCTTTACCATCCCTGTGTTTATGGAAGGGGCTACTATCTTTTGGCTTCCAACGTTTAAAATATTCGATTACCTCTTGTTTCTCTAAAAGACTGATAAAAATATATAAATATATATATATATATATATATATAAGTTTGTGTACGAGGCTTGAAGTAAAACTGAAACAAGAGAATTCGAACGTCTTCATATCATCCTCTCGACAAAAAATCGAATTGCAAAGATCAACACCACATTTCTAGCACCAATCTTCCCAACACATCCTTACTTTATTCATTCTTTCTAGAACATTGATCAGCAAGCAAATTATTTGATCATTTGTATAAGATTTTGTTAATTACGGCTATTTTCACAACGCTTCAGTTCCCATTTTTTCTCTCAACAGGATCAATCATCACAGCAGGATACCCATCCAATAACGAAAACTGCAATTCATAAAATCCATCATCAACATCTCCAAAGTACCAAATTAATCGGTGTTTCAAAACTACGCACGATTGATCTACGTAAATCGCGCAAAAAAGCACGCACAAAAACAACAGAAACTAAAAAAAAAAACAGATTTAGCCGAGGACAAAAAAAAAAAAACGGAAAAATACAAAGTTCCCGGAAAAACAAAATCAAGCTTTTAACCAAAAAAAAAATAAAATAAAAAAAAAAAAGAAATTACGGGTTTATCGGATAATTTATATAATTCAGCATGGCGGGTAAAAACACTTTGAAGACGAACGAAAATAGTATCAACAATGGAAATGATACGCAGAGAAGAAATGAGCAGTCTTTGAATTTTTCAACTGCGGATCAAGTAGTTGCGGAATCACTACAAACCAAATCCCCAACTAAAAAAACTGCAAAGAAAGTTACCAAGAAAAGAACCAAAACCCCGACGCAAATCAAAAAGGAAAACTTAGAGACCACAGCTGAAGTAGTTGCGGCAGCCACACCGGGAAGTTCTAGTTCGGCGGCTAAGAATTTATACCACAGAAGGGAAGCCGTTTGCGACAGATGCAGAAAGTGGAAGAGAGCGTGCTATGGAGTGAACGCTGCGTGCAACAACTGTCTGATGGCCAATCACGCATGCACGGTGTCTACACCAATGATTAGAAAGTGCAAACCAAAGCCCGTGAAAATTCTTGGACTGCCAATCACACAGTCCACAAATATTCCAAGTAAAAGCCACCAAAAGGATAGCGTTTCTACCAGCAATATGTCTAGTCCAGTAAATACAATGGCCACACACGCTAGCGAACCAGCCGGGAGCCTGCGAAAAGAACCGTTATCCCAGCTCGCTTTCAAAATGCCAGTGGAAGAGCATCCTCAATATAAGAAACTTTTGGCGGAAAACACCGCCTTGCTAAACAATGAAAAAAAACTGATAATGGATAAATCACAGGTTACGAAAAATTTGGCTCAAGCAAATCAAACCATAACTAGCCTGCTAGAGCAAATGGCTGTCCAAACGAAAAAACTTGAAGAAGCAAACAACACATTGTTGCTGACTCTTCAAAGACAGACCCAAGAAAGCTTCTCAGCTGCATCTGAGCACTTGATATCGATACCAACGGTGCACCCGAAGGTAGCAAAGAATAGCTACAAATACGATAGCACCTCATCTTCCACTGTAGTTGGAACACCAGACAATCAAAACCACACAGATTCAACTTCTCTGGATGCATTGTTTTCTACAAAAGCACAACCGTCAACTATATTTAGAGGAGAGAGCTTTGAAAATTTGAGTCAAGCAAAAGAAATGATCAACCTAAGAGAGGAAGAGTTGATTGGAGATTTAGGATTTCCAAGCAAAATGTCCACTATCAAAAACTCAATTTTTTTGAATGATATGGACAAAGATTTTTTAAAAACTTTAGGAGTAGATATATAAGCTAAATACAGTATATATATTCATAATTATTTGGATAACAAAAACACATGGTGTACCAAATTGGTTGATTAAAAAACTAGCATATGCGTTTTTTTTGATATCTTTTTTGAATATATAGTTCAAACGATTTAAGGGCATGCTCCGGTGTGTGACTAGCACTTGCCTGTTGTCTGCTTCTTTTCCAAAGACAACACATCGCATAAGCTTTCTTGGTTCCGCCAAAAAAAAAAAAAAAAAGACACAGACGTGTGAACATTCGCAATCTCAATAAAATCTAATCACTCAGAACTCTGGGTTTCCTTGTTCCATCTCTTTTGAATCAACTCAAAAAGTCTGTGGCCTTCTGGTCTGTTACTGTTAGTTTCGAACTTGTAGTACGACAATGTTCCAACAGCCAAAGCAAACAAAGGGTCCAAGTAGCGTCCTAACAAATATGGTGCTGCAGCCATTAGGGTATTTTTCTGTGTTGGACTGTATTGATTTTGAGTTATCTGCTGCAGATTAGCAAAAGGATGCAAACATCTCAGGGGTTTTTGAGCTTATAAAGTGGCATAGCTGTTTGTTGTCCAACCGAGGAAGGTCTGTTCAAAAGAGAAAAAAAAAGTCGAAATTCCTTCAGTAAAGTATCAGGTGACACACGCGAAAAGTGTAACGCGATTTTAATTTGATCTTTGGTGAATATTAAGCTATGGTTGAACAGAGTGCACACTCATAGCGAAAGACCAAGGCACCCAGCAGCACGCTTCCCACAAAGACAGTTTCAAAGAAATGACAAACTTGAACGACACTCAAAAAAAAGAAATCACCTTCAATTCGGCCAGGCAACTACCGGTTTATGATGCTCATTTAGTGCCATGCATAATCAACTACGATGGAAATACCAGTGAGCTGCCTAAAAACTTTGACTCTGAAACAGAAGCTAGCAAAAACATTGCTACCGAATCTCTTGATAAGAGAGAAGTCAAGTACTTGAGAGGCAGAAAATTGGTAGGTCAGGAAGTTAACCTTGCTACGCCTGAAAATAGTAACTTTCAAACATACATTTTTGACACTGATACAAACCAAATTTGTAGCAAAGTAAGCGCGCTGTATAATTACGAAAGAGAAGGAAACGAAAAAAGACTAATCGCCGAGTCGGCCAGATTCCACGAATTGTTAGCCACGATGGAGACCATCATGGATAATTGAGTCTCTTGATTAGTTTATTAAACACACACTTACACACACACACACACATATATATATATATATATATACAGAAAGAAACATATAGGAACAACAATCATTTACACCTAAATTCATCCAACATTCGGCTTTGGCTTTTTGCTTTCTTTTATTTTCCGTTTTTTTTAAAAGCATTGAAAATGGCAGGGGCTTACCTACACTCCTGCGTCAGGCCATTGGTCAAAAATACCGTTCATATACATGTACTCAAGACCAGGTTCTTGGAACTCAGGCAAAAAGTTATCGTTGTTTTCCTTCAAACTCTGTGGGTGCTGAGAAACAACGACATCATTTGCAGGAGTGCTAAAAAAAGAAGGAGTTGCTGGGTTCAAATTTGGATCACAAATATTCTGGGCTTTCAAAAGGTCTGAGATTTTCAGGTCACCTATGCTTTCCAGTTTGATTTGAGTGTCCTTTTCCGGAACACAGGCTTCTCTTTTCAAGTCCAGTAGATTAAAATTTTTGGCAAGCTCACTGAATATATGGGCACTGGCTTGATTGGAGTCTTTCAACTTGTACAAAATGTCCATCCCCACCATCCTATCGTTTTCAATCTCTGGACTTTCCGGCTTGATTTTTTTCAAATGCATCAGGCAGGCTATAGCAAAAAAAATAGTATGCTGAGAGAACCAATAAGATCCGTTGATCAGCGTATTCTCCAGCATGTACTTGCTGACACCAATCACAGAGCGGCAGGAGTTGATACATTTTGTGGCCATGAAATGCTCTTCACGTTGCTCAGGATGCAAAATGTAAGGAAGAAATGGTTTGTACAACGATATCAGCACATGAAGATAATCTAAATGCAGCAATTTGTTGGCCGGCAGGTATTCAGGAGGAATGTTTACGGCGTAGGGATTCAAATGTTCAGGCAACTCTAGCATCCATTTGTTGATTTCGCTTTCAATCAAGTAAACTTTTTGTAATGATGGATGCAAAGGATCATTGTTCAATGAGTAAAAGTTCTCCTTTACATGATTCAAAATCAGGATGATTTTGGTATGCTCGTTGTTCATCCCACAACTGCTAATTTTTCCATCATCTTGCAGCAAAATCCGATCGTCGAAAAGATTTTCATCATCAACATCAATTGGAAAATCTTGAGAAACATCTTTTTCTTGTAACGATGTTGGCAACCCCAACATACAATTCATGTAAATTTCTGTTTTGTAAATGGTCCAAAAAAGCCGTTTTCGGGTTTCAAATTCAAGGGGACTTTCGCCCAATTTGCCGTCAAAAACAGATCTCTTGTGGAAACCTTTTCTAATCACTGCTCTTAAAGCGGTCCCTATGTACGAATAAGATGTTGCCAATTTCGCTGAATTTTGCAAGAACAAAGTCAGCATATAAATGGCCTGAATGGACTTTATATCGGTGACATTGGCCATATCAATAAGTTTTGATGCCGCTTTGAAATACTTGTAAGCTTCGTCCTGTTGAATGTGCTGCTCTTCCAAAGATTTGGAATCTTCTTTACAAAACAATGCCCCACACGCTAGCACACTATAGACCAAAGGCAAAGTTCGATACTGCTCATTTGTGTAGTCACTAGGTTCGCACTCGTACAAACTGTTCAAAGTTGCCAAAAAGCTCGGCCGATGATAAAACCTGAACAACATACAGGCAAAATTCCAAGTTTTGGTGACAAGCTTCAAAGCCCACTCCTTTGGAGGTAGTTCAATAGTAAACTCTGCAGTGGTTGAGGATTTGTCATCCACTTCGGGAGACATCAGAGCTAATTGCGACTTCAAATCATCAATGATTTTTTTCTTATTGTGCAAGTCCTTGGTGCATGGAAAGTGATAGTTGGGATATAGCTGCTTAAGAATATCTTTATAAAAGTCTTTGTCTTCATTTTTCTTGACGCGGGCCAAGCTAGTCAATTCTGGAGTGCTGGATAGTACTCCAAACGAGGAAAGCTGCGATTTGCCCTCGTGTTCGTGCTTGACAATACTGTTGGCTCTTTTTCGAGTTGAGCGAGGAACATATACACAGTTTAGCGAGTAAACAGTGCAATATGAGCAGGGGTGGGTCCCAGAACATTTGATTTTCTTAGCTCGACAATTAGAGCATGCAACAGAAATTCTTGCTCTAATTGGATTGAGCTTGTTGTTATTCTTGTTGTCCAGCTGAAACACTCTAACATTGGGTATTCCAGGCATTATTGAACAATTTTTGCGGGGAGTAGGTGTTTGTTTTGAGGGGGCCTGGTGAAGAGGGTGTCAGCTTTTCGCTATTGTAAAAGTGACCATAAAAACATAAACCGCATCTCTATTGACAGGAAACGGATTTCCAGGATCCAATGCCAAGAAAGCACCAGCCAAATGAAGGCCCGGATGGTCGAATAGGAGTTCTTTCTTTTAGCACGGGGAAGGGGGGGGGGCAAGAAAACGGGGAAAACAAAAGTTGAAAAAAAAAAAAAAAACGCACACCCAAACATGCGTCGTCAGAAACGACGTGATGTTTAAACGACGTAAACAACGTTTGTCCAAAGCTGCATGTCTTATACAGAACAAGAGTGTTGTTTTAAAGGAAAGGCAAGGAAGAGGTGTTTTTCCTCCAATGATTCATATTTTTTTCACTGGTCTGTTAACGAGAAAACACTTGTCAAAGGACAACTAGCAGCAAAAAGTAGGACACAGCCAAAAAAAAAACCTACATATAGCAGTGGTCTTTGTGGAGGAAGAAAAACACACTTTGTTAAACAATGCCAGATCCAATCAGTTTCATTGCGAATTTGGAAAACTCTGTAGATAAAGCACAATCCATTGCGATATGGCTATGCAAACAAGATGAGACTTTTGCTTTGAACACCAAAACTTTAGAGGACGATGATAAGTGGGATTGCGAGGAGCAATGCATAAATTTTTACAATTCCATGTTTGAACTTTTGAAATATTTTGTGAAAAAAGAGTACTATCATGAGTCGTTCACCAATGGAGATGGTTCAATTCAAGAAAAGGACACCTCTTTTTTGTCACCTCAATTGCAATTGCAATATGCGCAGGTTTTGAGAAATGGGCTATTGCAATTGTACCAATATATGCCTGGCAAAATTAATGATATTTCTATGATCCTTGCGAATATCTTTTGTGAAGAAGAAATACCCAGAGTTTCCATTGACGATGGGAAAAAAAAGAAAAAAAAGAAACTGACCATTAAAAAGCAGTATCATTTTTCAGAATTGAAATCGTTGTGCTGTGTATGTTTAGATTTTTTGATTGAAGGCTTTAAAAATAATTTGACCAGCTTATTTCCATTGATCCAAACAGGCTTGTTTAGGAATCTAAAGAAAATGAAAGAGAAACCTAAACACTTTCATGCAAATTTCTCCATCAACCTAATCAAGCTCTTCAAGTCTATAGTCCACAATTCACCAATCTCAAAGGAGTTCCAAACAAAGTTTATCAAATACTTTAGAGACATGTCCAAGTTCCCTCAACAATTTAAATGCACAGCTGTCGAGTGTAGCTACATTCTGTTTGTGAATCACAAGTCTTTGCGGAACGCTGCGTTGATGGAGGAGTTGTTCAAAGCCTTAGAGGTAGACTTGTACTTTGACATCTCCACAAACGCGACTTCAAAAATGATTTGCGATGTTTTGGTTTTTTACCTTACTGAAAATAGAATTACTATGGAAGAGTGTCTAGAATTTTATTGCAAATTGTTTACTAATTATCCTTCAAGAATTGTTAAAGCTGGAGTTTTTGAGTCCATTATTCAATTTTTGACCATTAATTATATGAAAGATCCTCAGATCTTTTTGAACGAAAAGTACTTGTTTATGCTCGAATTATTAGTCACACAAATATTTCAGCATCCAAACATTCAACAAAGAAAAATCGACTCCATTACAAGATATATCAACTATTTTCATCAGTTCCATGAGATTCTTTTAGTTCATGTATCAGAATCGTCCAAAATCTTAATTTTACGCTCCCTCTTTGCAAGTAACAAGTACTTGAAAGCAGATATCGAACATGTGAACGAGACATTGCTTTTTTTGGATTTCACTAAACAGTTGTTGGAAAGTTTGCTTGAGTCGATCAATATTGACGAACAGTTTATCAATACTTTCAAAAACACTCTACTACAGTTAAGCAAATGCGAAATATTTCTGATAAGAATCCATGCAAATGTTGTTTTGAAATCTTTTTTCAGGGTATACCCACAAAATCTTCAGGCAACATTACAGTCTGCACTCAACTCATTGAACTCAACTTTTTCAATGATCAGTGATTTTAACTTTTCGGAAAACCATGGGAACGCGTTGCTTATCGCTAACATGATGTCAATCTCTGATCCTACGTTTGTGTCGAACGATTTAGTATTGAAAATTACTGTTTTTGCCACCTCTTTTTTGAAGAAACAAAATGCAAGTGTTGGAACATTAAGTTACTATAAAGACTTGCTTTGTTGGATCATGTTGACAGGGTTGATGAACTATAAAGACAAAAGTTTTATTCAGTTGCAAAAAAATCAGTTATTTCTCTTTTGGAAGAATCTATTGACACACTCAATAACTTTCAATACCGAAGATGAGCTCTACAAGAATTTGGAAATCAGAAATCATGCATTGACTTGCTTGCTTGCGTTTCTAAAAAACCACAAGGCTCTATTAGATACAGAGCTCATCAAACAGGTAACTTACCTTTTAACAAAGTCAACTGCTTTCAACAACCAGGTCAACATAAAGTCCAAAACAATTGACAACTCACTTTTGCACAACGAACACAGAATTCTCCAAATTTATGCTGTTATAAAAGATTACGTGAAAAAAGACTTCAATAGTTCTATGTTGATATTGGTTTTGAAAAATTTTTCAGATCCTCACTTATTTTTGAGCAAGCAAAGCAACATTCTTGACGAATTTTTGAAAACTGACAAGAAAAAAGCAGTTGAGACTGCTCCAAAAGTTACTCTTAACAGTTTATTGGCAAGTGAAGACAGTTTTGCTTTTGGGTTAACTAGTTTGATAACTGAAAACAGCATAGTTTCTCTTCAAAAAAACAGTAAAAGGTTTATATTTGAATGGAAAAGAAACATATATTGGGATTCAAAATTTGAAGAAGATTTGCACAGACCATGTATTCCTGTCTTTTCGTATGATTATATGATCCAATTGTATGGATCAGAGTACGACGGTGAAAATGCATATCTACCTAACATTATTGGATCATTGGTCAATCATTCGATGTTTGTTTTTTCAGAGATTTTCCCATATTTGAACAGTTCCATACAGCTGTCAATAATGGAAAACTTGAATTCTTTCATGTTTTCAAAAAAATCTGTTCCAGAGAGATTGCTGGCAATAGCTATAAACTCCTCCATTGCTATTAATGATGCGGTAAAAGTGTTTTTAACCCACAACTTGAGTATGGACCTGAGCGTTGCACATTTATTGATAGAGATGTTGAAAAAAATCGTTATTGAAGGTGAAGAACAGCTGATGAAAATCAATGCAGATACTTTGGGAATGATTACTTACTTGCTTGAAAACCAAGCACAAAAGGAAATCATCGATGTGTCATTCAAAGCAATTTCTGAGCAAACTTTGCCTTACGAGCGTGGGTTTCATCTTTTAAACATTGCTTCTATTTCTAAGTATAGCCCAAAAAACATAGACATCAGCAGAGTTGTTGATCTAATAAGCAATCTGGTCAGTGAAAAGGATCCCGTGGTACATACGTGGGCTTTAGACGCGCTTCTTCTGACATTAAACAAAATTGACTCTGATCAAAACGAGCTTTTTTCTGATGTTGTTGACCTTTTGTACACTGTGTTTTTTTCCTCTGAATACGGAAGAAATTCAAATTTTTTGAGCATAGTCGATTATGCTTTCAAGTTTGATACACACCTTATTATAGCAAACATAATCAAAAGGTTAACACAAATTACACCACCAGAGTCGCTTTCAGAAATTGATGAAGTTTGTTTGCACAAGTACACAACTCTTTTACACACATTGAGTGTTGATATCGATGTAAACAAAAAGTGTATTTTGCTTGAGACTTTTCAACACTTGGTAACTTTGGATTCGAACAAAATTTCAACCGAGGTTATGGTTCAAGTCGGCGTGAAAGTTTTGAACAATTCCTATTATGCTGTCAATAGTTGCTCCAATAGCTCATTATACTCATCTAAAAATGTTTTTGACTGGAAAACTTCTGTGGATGCAATAGAAAGTGCAGAATTGCTGTTTAGCAGTTTGTACCATTGCAAGAATTTTGCAAATAAAGAAGTTGAATACTATACATTTCTGTTGCTTTCAAAATATCCCCACAACAAATCTTTGTTAGCATTCATTGACAGATTTGTTGACAAAACGTGGATAGACAAAGTAATCACTTTTTACGACATGAGTCAAGAACGCCTAAGTCAAGGAATTAACAACAATTTTGTTGATCACTTGAAGGGCTTAAACATTGAAGTTTCCGCAACAAACACTGAAAGCTCGACAATATGGCAATTCAAGTGTGTGCTGCTTAAAATTATGTTGCGCCTCGTAAAAGAGCAAACCGCAGCAGATGAAGAGCATATGGCCAAGTTACTTGAGCTAGGCGTGTCGGCATCCAACTCCAAAATAAAAAACATGAAACTTCTGGGCATTGAAATCGTTGAATTGCTCATTCACAAGGCTGCTCAAATTGCAAAAACACGTGAAGCTGACGTTATCAGTGTACTAATGTCTGCATTTGATGAATTTTCTTCCGTGCAGGTTGTGAATGCTGCACTAACATGCTGTTCAGAGTTTTTCGCATATTATCCAAAAGTTGGACCTGAAAATGATCTTATAAAAACACTAGTCAACTCACTGTTGGAAATGCAAAATGTCAACCAACATAATTTGAAAATAGGAAATTATGTTGCCAAAACCAGGCAGGCAAAAAATGATTTGCAAATGCACATCTTATCGGCCTGGGCTACCTTGACAGTTGGCGAAAACTTTGCACTTGTGGAGAACTACATGGACGGCTTGATACCATTGTGGATTGTTTCTTTGAGACAGAATGCCGTGAATCGACACGAAACAGAGCGTGATTTTTACTCAGAGCCTTTATCTGACGTTTATTTTAAAATGATACAGGCAATTGGAACCGTGGCGAATAGGGCCAAAGGGAAACTAGACTGCTTTTTAAAATCCCAAGATTTGCAGAGCTTTTTATTTGTTTTGTACGCAGAGTGCATGGAATATTTGATTCGAAACAAAAGCAACAAAAGCGGCAGAAACGATACACTTTTAACGTTGAAACATCTTTTGCAAAGCGAAATAGCCTGTGATCTTTTTTTTGAAGAAAACATAAACAACGAGTGCATGATCGTTTTTGATCAAATACTAATGGAGTTTGATGACACCGATTTGTTGGTCTGTGAGATATGCACTTTGCTAGCTAAAAATTACATTCGGCATTTCCAAGACAATCGGTTTTTGGAAAAATTGGACATTTTGTACGAATTGTTCCGTATTGAGTTGAAGGTGATAGCTAAGTACATCCCTTTCATTGAAGAAGGAGTTGCAGAAGACAAATCTGGGTTTTTGCAAAGCCATCAGTTTGAAGTGGTAAAAGAAGTATACACTATGCTTTCCCAAACATGCTTGATGCTACCAGAAGAGTTCAAAGATGATTTAACTTGTTGTTTGCTTTTTACCATTGGTATGATTTTTAATCATGCTAGCTGCAATAACTACGTACCCTACGTTTTGCCAGCGGTGAAGCTTCTTACCAGCAATAATGGGACGCTTGCACATGAACTTTATATGTGCACGAAAAACTCACTTGAGCAAAACTTTTCGTTGCAAAATTACCTTTCCTCAATGACTGTATTTTTTGGGAACGGTTTAGATCACACAAGTGTGGAAACATTTTGCTCGCGTTTATGCCAATTTTTGATCGAGAGAAACGAAATCGGTGACAAGATACTAAATACTTTGTTAAGCAGTGAATACCCGATGAAAAATCTGATTATCAAAACTTTGCTCAAGAGTTTGTTCAAAGAAGCAGAATGTGCTGAAAATGTCAACTCTGTTATAAAATTATTTTTGACAGTTGTTGGTGATCTTCACTCAAAAAATAGCTTCATGCTAACTCTGTTATTTTTTAACAAATTGAAGAAGCATCACGCAGACATTGACATCAATGAATACATAGAAAGAGTGGCCTCTTCCACCACGGACAAAAAAATGTTGCAGGATGCTATCAGCGGTTTGCCAAAAGACTCTAGACATGAGGTCTGCGAGATGCTAGCATCAGCTTGATCATGTGCTCAATTTTCTGCATAGTTCGAGAACTTAGAAGATTTTATATGCCTTGAATTATGTAAAAAAAAAAAAACATGGTGTTTATTTGCTCTTTCACAGATCAATAAAACGCATCTCATAATTTCTTTCTCTCTGTTTGAAATGCTTTGGAGTGCAGCCAATGATATTTTTGTGACGCGATGACTTTTCGCGATTCAATCGATGATCTTTTATTTTTTTTTTTTTTATTTTTTTTTTCTTTTTTCCAAATTTTGATCTATACTTACGATCAACGCGATGAAGTAGAGGTACAAATTATTGAGTCTCAAAGAGACAAACCCACGCAGAAAGATTATCAATGAGTTCTATCAAAATAGCTGTATCAAGTGTGACAGGTATAGGGCTAGGTGCCGGGATTGCCAATTACTTGTGGGGAGGGAGCGGCACCAGTACCAGCAGCTCCACGCAGACGGCTCCGTCTGCTCCAACAGCCCCAAACTTTCCAGTACGTGGACCTGATGGTTCGTTACAGTTGGTGGGTTCTAACGTCAACCCAACAGCTTTTTTTCAGTATGGTTTCCCGGGGCCGATCCATGATCTGCAGACAAGACAAGAGTTTGTTTCTTGCTACGATAGAGAAAAAAGAAATCCTTCCTGGGTGGTGGAGCACATTACACCAGAGTCACTGAATGTTAAAAACGCTGATCGTAAAAATTCAGTCTTTAAAGAAGATGAGCAGATTCCTACAATTTTTAGAGGGAAATTGCGGGACTATTTCCGTTCTGGTTATGATAGAGGACACCAAGCTCCTGCAGCAAACGCGAAATTTTCTCAAGTGGCAATGAATGAAACTTTTATGTTGACTAATATGAGTCCGCAAGTTGGTGAAGGGTTCAACAGAGACTATTGGGCACATTTAGAATATTTTTGTAGACAGTTGACTGACAAGTACAACAGTGTCAGAATAGTGACAGGTCCGTTGTACTTGCCAAAATATGACGCGAAAGATGGCAAATTTAAAGTCTCTTACGAAGTTATCGGTAATCCGCCCAACATTGCCGTTCCAACACATTTTTTCAAGCTAGTTGTTGCTGAGCAGCCAAAAAGAAATCCAAACACTGATGACCTAAGTGTTGCCGCATTTGTTTTACCAAATGACGTGATTCCAAATGAAACCAAGCTGACCGACTTTGTTGTACCAGTCGAGGCTTTAGAAAGAAGCAGTGGATTACAGTTTCTACAAAAAGTTCCTTTAAACAAGAAAAAGGATTTATGTAAACAAGTGGAGTGCAAAATTACCGTTAGGGAGTTCAATAACTCCATGAAGCAACTACCAGCGCCATCTCAGCCTTTAGCGCTGCCACCACCTAAATAGAGGAAAAATGTGATTTTGCGTTTTAGAAATGTGCCATCCATGTTTATAGATATCAAAATACATACTGTATCACTTCAAACTCATTATATTTACATGGTTTTTTTCGTTCTTACTTTGTCGTTGGTGATACTTTTGACTCAAAATCTTTTGCTCAAAAGCATAACTGTCTTGGCCCATGTATTTTTTCAGTTCGCCTACGCACCATTTTGTAATGTCAAAGTTTTTTTGTTTCTTGGCATTTTTAAGTATGTTTTTCAAAATCACAATTCTGTTTGCATAATTGACAATAAGCTTAGTTGTTATTGCCAAGTTTTGGTTGATATTGAAAGGGTTTTGTGGAGAGACTGTTTTATTTGCTAGTTCGTTTAGGGACATTGTAAAATTTGTCTTCGCGATTTGCAAACAATTTACTGCAGATAATGCTTTTGGTTGCAAAGTGCAATGCGTCAAAAAGTCAAAGTAGATACTAGATATACTTTGTTGAAACGCCCTAGGTGGTTTTTGACCTGGCGGTGTCCATTTCTTCACGTTTTTGAACATTGCATCGATGATGTTTATATTTTTCAAGTACTGTGTTTGATTTGTGATTTCATATGCCGAATTCCTACACAGTTTCAAGTTCTCAACACAGGCTTTGATGACAGGTGGGTAGCAATTGGTGTAATATGCAACAAGTTCTTGATTCGAAAGGTCCTTGGTGGTTTTGTTAAAAAGATAAATCGCCTCTTGAATCTTCACGCTGAGCACCTTCATCTTTTGTGTTTGATCACTTTCATTTGCTTTGCTACGCGGAAATTTTAAAATGTGTCTGATGATCAGCTCCAGATCGTAAGGGGGTAACAAGTTATTTTTCTGTCTTTTCAATATTTTTGATATCATGTTTGAGGTACCATTGGAGTCATTGAAAGAAAGATGTAAAATAAGTAGCTGGGAGTAGTATTTGGAAAGGTTGAATTTTGAGTAGTTTTCCACATTTTCCGAAATCGTTGTTATTATATTTTGCGCCATGTCACTATCTTTTTTCAAAATGGCATATTGTAGAAAGGGACCTATCAAACTTTGATGTTTTAGAAAATATTCTACTGGATATAGTTTTTCAAAAATTTTTAAACCATAATCCTGGTACAAAATTGTTTTTTTAAAAGTCTTGAGTAAATGGTAAATGATGTATGTGTTGTGTTTCAACAAATCAGGTTGAACTTTTAAAAGGGCTTCCCACGTCATAGCAACTCCTGCTACATTTGATATTGCGATGTCTTGGAGAAGCGAGTCGTAGTGATCTAAAATCACTAAGGACTGGTTAAAATTTTCTTTATGGTTCAAGTTGAAAATAAAGCCAAGGCATTTTTTGTTCAATTCAGGGTTGATCTTTCTTACTGAATTTGCCTTTGTGAGAAATGACGAGATCTCGCTGACATTTAAGGTGATGTGTGGATTTTTTTCGAAAAAGCTCAACAGAAACCGCAAGTCTCTTGTGTTGATTTCGTCTTTCTGTTTAAGAAGAAAATTTGGTAGTATGATTTTTTTGAAAACTATTTCGTTTTCTAAAGATTCAGGATTCTTGTTCCACATTTTTAGTACAAGCGTGGTCAACTCAAAAAAATCTTGATGCTGTGTACAATCGTGAATGATCCAATGAAACAGTTGAGTTTTGTTCTCAAAAACGGTGTGGGTGTATGCGCTGAAGATAGATAAAGATTTCATTTCTGGGTTCATCAAAACACTGTTGCAGAGCTGTAAACTGTTTGGATCCATGATCATTGACGTTCGTATGAGCTGCCTTAGCTTTGAATCTTTGTTGTAGGAGTTTGCTACTATAAAGTTCAACTCTTTGTTCGAGTTCAAAAGGTTAAGGATTTCAGATTGTAGAGTGCAATTCACTTTTTCGAGCAAATCGTTGGATAATTGAAAAAGTATGTGCGAGGGCAAGGCATCTTTGATGGTACTGGGAGCAGGAACAGCATGCAGTGTGTTGTGAAAAAAAGCTAGATTACTGGCCATTCTTTTTGTCAGCTTGGTTGTGAACGGGAGTCGATATGTGTTGTTGAAGGTACTGTTGGAACAACATTTTTTGCAGAGAAAGAGCACAGGCTTCAGCATAGTATGAGCACAAGGAGGTCTAACGTATGTTTTTTTTTTTTTTTTTTTGTGTGTCAATAAATATGAAATTGGCCCAAGAATGTTTGTTGCTGTTGTTGTTGTTGTTGTAATGATCAAGAAACCTTTCAGGGCATCGCTTTGCATTCAAAAAGCATAATCTTTGTGGTGAAAAATTCATTTCTCTTTAGCAAAGAAAAGTGCGTCGTGTGAATATATAGCGTAACGAGTAAAAAATTAAATAGTTTCAGCAAAGTCACATGACTGACAAATACTTGCGATGATCGCCAAAAGTTTGAATTACAAAAAGTCTTGTTAAATAACTGACACGAATGAGTTTTCTAGGCCATACATATTCACAGCCAGCATGAGGATGTATGGGGTAAGGACTATTGGTCCAAACACGGGCTCATATCACGAGGGCCAAACTGGAGTGCAAAGTGGAACAGTGCTAATTTTCTTGGCCGAACGAAGAATCAGTATTGCTGAGATTACCTTTTTTGAAACTCTTCAACACGAACTACATACACCGTATTCGTCTATTTTGCACTTGCAGTAATAGCAATAGCCTTTATTGCAGCAATCTGTGTATTGCACGTTGTAAGGCACCAATCCACATTCCGGGCAGACCACTGTATCACAGCTTTTCTCGTTTTCTGATTTATCAATAACTTTCTCATTTTCTATTTTATCACTGATTTGCTCATTTTTCATCTTATCGTTTGCTGAAATACCCTGTTGCTTTTTGTGTTTCAAATCTTTCTTTAATTTAGTAAGTTTCCTCGTATATTTAACGTACGCCCAACTAACGTTTCCCGTGTTGGCGACATCTTGTAATAAATAATGCAAAACACAGTATCTCGCCAATTCATCAATCTCATAAAAGTTCCATAGCTGATATATCTTACTCTTTTGTGGATCGATGTAGCTAGACATGGGTATCTGTGCATACCGGTGCAAAACACTTGCGTAGACCGGCACAGAAGAGGAGGACATGAGCAATTTCAAGTAATTGAGGACGTCCAGGAAACCGTGCAGGATATGCAATTTTTTTGGTACGTACTTCCCACATTTCTGCGCCAAGTACTTTGCTATGAGTACCTGGACCACGTACAACTTCCATTTCGAAGTTTTTGTGTAGGAAACCCCAGTTATCTGGCCCCCAAAAGTCGTTGTTTTTCGTGTCTTGTTGAGCGGGGTGGTAGTTGTACTGGCGTAGTAGATTAATGTGTGCAACAAAAGTTCACATTCTTCGCTTTGCAAAATTTTTTTCACCCAACTTTTCCCAGTTTGATCCGTGTTGGTATTTGTTGCATTTTTGCAGATTTCTTGAAATTCGCTTGTCAATGTTTCGTAAAGATAAGCATCATATTGTAAAGCGTCTATTCTATTCACAGACATGGCCTTGTGCTCCTTACTTATTTTTGCTCAAGAGGTTTGTTAGCACGAAGCAATTAGTTCAAGGTTGTCTTTAGAGCGCGTGAGTACAAGCTTATCGCTAACACTGATATGTGAAAGATGAAATTTCCCAAGCTTTTATTTGAGATTTGGTCACATGCGATGAGGGCATTGTCAATAGCTGCTTGAGTCACGTGCTATACATTTTTCTTTTTATTTTTTTTTTTTTTTTTTTTTTTAGTGCGATGTCCTTTTGCTTTCATGAAATGTTTCAGAAGGACATTTTCTATCTTAAGTCCATTTTCTTTCACTTTCCTGATTACCCTGTGTTTTTGCGGCCGGTGGTCCTCCGAGAAATCGGGTTTGAGGGATTTTTTTTCATCGGTTTTTTATTTTTTAAGAGTTTTTCCGGCTGCGTATTTTTCTGCGTGTAATAAGATGATTTACCGGAAGGACTGACAAAAATTGGTGAAAAAAATATTGCCTTTGTGGTAAAGTACTGCCATTTTTGACCAACACTTTATCTGTTTGTTCAAACCGAAGTAGAGCATCAGTCTTTTAAAAATTGGTCTTGAACCTTCAATTCTGACCAAAGACAAAGACACTATGGAAAAATGATCTTCGATCCCAGGAACAAACCTTTGACCTCCGGCTTTCATTTCTTCAGAAGAAGCAGCAGCAGCAGCAGCAGCAGCAGCAGCATCAGCAGCAGTGACTAAGCACACTTTGCCGTTTCGCAATGCGATGTTCGGTGAGATGTTTTGTAAATCTTTCTTTCGTACAAGTCCAAATGGGAACTGAAAAAAAAATCGGAGTAACGTCATTTTTGAAGGGCAAAGACATGTAAATAGGAGCGGGGAAGATGAAGACATGGGGAAGAAATGAAGGAGCAAGGAAAAAAGAAGGAAACTTACAAGCAGTTGAGTGTTGAACCCAGATCTAGAAGTCTCAAATTTTTTTCATCATTGTTGACGCTCTGTTCTTGGTATGGATTGCAAGGTTAGACCTGCGTTTCAATAGAGATTGCTAGACCATGGAAACAAGATTCATGTTGATGGGGAAGGGGGAGGGCAAAAAAAACGTGGAGTAAAACCATGCGTCTAAAAGTTCTTATCTATACTCTCTTCTGAGAGATAATTATCTACTATTCTAATTTCGGATCAATGTGTTTGGTTTTACTCACAGTTGTATGGTTGTTTGTTAGTAATTCAAAAAACATTGAGTTATTATTGTTTTAAAATTAAAATAAGCGGGGGTAGTAGTAAGGAAGTTGAGAGAGAGAGAGAGAGAGAGAGAGAGAGAGAAAGAGAAATGATTTGCTAACCAATAGATTGAAGCTATGTCCACGTAAAGGGACAAAAAAATGAGTTGCACAAGAGCAACTTTCAAATCAAGTTGGCTGTTTCATTATAATGTTCGGTTCTGTTGCTTTCTTGCAAAAATATGACATAATGGTAAAAGGAGTATGGATTTTTAATAAAAAGCTATATACAATATGCTTTGTAGATTTATATGCTCAAATACCTCAAGGTCCAAAAAGGGTTAAACCTTTTTGATTTTTCTTTTTTGCAATTTGACGTAAAACGTGCAATTATTTTGATAAGTCATCTAAGGATTGAAAAATACAATTTGATTTTACAAAGTCATCGAGTAAAAATGAAAAAGGAAAATAAAACTATATAAAGTCAGCTCAGGTTTCAAGTTTTTTTTTTTATCGCTTTAAACTTTTAAATTATGTGGGGTAATTGCAGATCTAATTAATTTGTAAATACGTCCACTTTGCAACATGTCATCTAAGTTGGTTTTAACAATTCACTTACTTTTTTAGCTTGTCCATTTCTGGATTACCCAACTTCCACTCAACTACTCTCTTGGCAAACCCCTCTCCTCTACCAAAACCAACCAATCAAAACGCAAACTATACAGGACAAAATGTCCTCCAACAACACAAACCAGCCAGCACGCGACAGCCCCGACAGTGTGAAAACGTTTCGGTCATGTGATAGATGCAGAAAGTCAAAGATCAAGTGCGACTCGACAGACAGGTATCCAGAAAGTTGCACACATTGCTTGCACAAGAACGTCAAGTGTGAGATCTCGGTGATGGGGAAACCCTTCCGGTGTAAACCAACAACAAAGGATTTCCATACATTGTACAACAGTATCAATGACTTGAATGATTTGATGACATGTTTGCAAGAGCAAAATGGCGATTTCCCAACATCTAAACATGAGGATATTACCCAAAAGCATGGTGGAAATAAAATCCTTGCATTGCCTGTTTTTGACTCCACTACGCTGTTGACAAAGGAAATCGTGATCAATTTGAGATACGACAATGAGATGTTTTATATCAACAACTACTCGATTAATACAGCAGAATTAGATAAAATCATGCATCTCTACAACACCACCCTTATCAGTGACTACATCAACATCTACAAGACCTGGCACCATGATCCATTGTTTGGGGACTCTGAACATGCTGTTTCCGATTTGCACGTTGATTGGAGAAAACTGTTTACAAACAACGAATTATTGCAATTGTTGATTATTTTGAATTTTTATATTGACATTCCCTTTGTGGACTTTCAGTTTCAGGATTTGCTCAACACATTGATCACACTGTACACTGGACAAGACAAATCTCTTGAAAAGGGAAGTTCCTCTTTGTTTGCTCAATATGTTCCGTATATCATTGATGCAGAGCATTTTGATATTTCAAAAAAACTTTCGAGTAACTTGACAAGCGACTATTTTATCAAAAACTTTACCAAAATTTTGTTGACCATTTTGTCGTTAAATGGACCAACAGTCAATGATAATTTGTACTCTGTTGCGATGAAACTTTTGCATTTGAAAAAAATTGACTACATCAAGCATTGGGACTTGAAATTTTATAAGTTCATTGTATCAACAGTTTTTGCCCATTGTAGAAAGACAAATTGTGCTGAAAAAGAAGAGTTGGATAATATTTTGAATTTTTTGCAAAATGGTGGTTGGAAAAATACACAAAGCAGCGAATCCAGGGGACACACGTTCCAATATTTGACCAGGTATGACGAGAAATTAGTAAAACGAGATACAGTATCGCTTGAATCAGAAGCTATGTTTGAAAAAAGCTTTGTGGAAGTGTACACCAGCTTGAAATCAAGCACTACAATTTTCACACTCTCAACACAGTTGAGACTTTCTTACGTTCAAATGTTTTTGTGCCAGCTCGTTTCTCTAAACTTGATATACTACACCAACAAAACCGGCGATTTCACATACATGGACGATTTCAAGATGTCCAAGAAAGGCACATTGCTCTTCAATGGATGGAACTATGAAACACCAAAAAACGAGTCAAGTTATCACCACTCGCAATATCAAATCAACGCTATTCACCAAAAGTATGAAAAAGAAACAACCACAAAAAAACTATTGAACCTCATGACTCTACCAATTTGCAAAAACCACGAGCCAGCATTGGAAGTGAAAGACTTGGGCTTGTTAGACGTTGTGTCATGGGAGCTACACACGGGTACAAACATCATGAAATCTGCAGACTTTTTTATTTTCCATCTCTATAAAGAAATTATTCAGAGACAAATGTTGGAAACGTTGAACATATCTGAATCACAAAATAACGAAACAGAAAACTTTACCACTCAAAGCCATTTGCATTTACAAAATGGTTTACAATTATCTTTTTTAAGTGATCCCGGAAACAACGAGCTGGGAAAAAAGTTTCAAGTTGTACTCCAAAAAGCAGTCCCTGTTTCTCTGGACAAAAGGGTCAGCAATACTGACGATAGTATTGATCTTGACATGTGCTCACCAAACATTGCATTTTTGTCTCAAACAACTGATCCTGACGTTACAAAAGAGATTGAAGACATTTTACAAATATCAGAGGCTGTGCCAATGCAACTGTCTGAAAGTTTGACCTCAACCTCATCATCAGTTTTCTCAGGTGTACAAGACTCTTCTTCGTCAAGAAAAACGTCGGTTGAGTCGGTAAACAGTGTTCTAGGGTTGGAACCAAAAGAGGTGGTTTCAAATAGTTTTACAGAAGAATGGGGGTACGATTTGGTGCATCCGAAAGAACAACATCAGAAACAAACTCTATATGACGGATATAGCTCTGCCGCTTTGCAAACTACGACGATAACCACATCAATAGCCCAAGATGGCGCTTCATTTTCCAAGACCAAATATGTTGCTATTGAACCCAAATTCTGTAATCCAGCAATGGACTTGGATATGTCTAGTATGGTTGAAAGCTTCAAGCCTCAAGCTTCCAAACTTAAAAACAATAAAATAGTGAAAAAGCATTCAAAAAGAAAACACCAGGAAACATTGAGCGCACAAAAATCACTTGCACACAATAACGGAAGACTAAGAATCAATAACGTTTTGGAAGATGTTGACTGGATCAAAGATTCCACAGAGGACGTGTTGCAAAAGATTCACGGGGTTCTAGAAGCTTAGATTGACAGCTTGGCTTACTGCAAAGTGAAAAGCAAAAACAAATTAAATGCCAGGAAAGTTTGCTGCAAAAAAAGGGTTTAGGGACGTTTCCAACTTATGATTAATGGAATTACATCTCGGATTCTATTATTATTTATTATACATTATTTATTACATGTTATTTATTACCTAGTATTTATTGCACCTAGCAAAAAATGCAAGGTTGCCAACTATTTATTCGATTTTGCTTAGGCAAAATCAAAAAACCATTATATATTCCAAAACTTTGATTAACTCTGATTTTTGTTTTCAAGATAAGACATACAAACACTGCTTTTTATGCTTTGAACAGTATTATAATGCACGCTACTACCAGTTTCTAAGTAAAGGATATTAGTTATCACAGAAGTGCAAAAAGAAGGTGAGATGCAGATTTTTCTGTTCTTATGCGTCACAACATAAATACTCTTTCAAAATCGCGCGCATGCGCCATTGCTCAAAAACATCTACCTCAAAAACTAAAAGTATTAAATTGGAGTTTAATTAAAAGCTCATATATAATCAAAAAGATGTTTGAAAGTAATTGTTCCCAGATTATTAATTTAATATTTAACAAAAAACAATCATAATTATACCAAGAAAACTGAAAAAGTTGAAAAGTGAGATCAAATGCAAGCGCGGTTTAGATTGCCTATAAAAAAGCTATCCAAAGTGGATAAACCAAGAAAACTTCAAACAAGCCAAGAAAGTTTTCACGTCCGATTAAACAATTACCTCTTTCCAACAGAAATTCCAGATCCTCCAGTAACTTTGGTTAATTACCTGCTACATTTGATTTTACAACATCACAAAAACGAAAGTCTTACTGACTCAAACAATGATATTCTAGCTTTGTCACATTTTTTTTGCAAGAAAGCAAAATCACCTAAGGTTGTTAGATTGACAGCAAACCCATGGATAGCTTTTCGAAGTTATTACTCGCGAAGTCCCTTGGTAAGTTACTTTCAGCAAAATGACATTTCAACAATTTTATCTGAATATTGGGCAAACAATGCAAGTGCAAGAGAAATTTGGACGATGTTCTCTAAAAGGTACAAGGAGGAAAACAAAGCAAAAGTAAAAGCAGGAGTGCTAGTAGAGGATTTCAGGACTTGGCTTAATAACAGGTTTGGCTATATTGCTGATTATAGTCCTTTGGATCGTATTATACAAAACAAGCTTGAGCTTCTTTTGCCGCACAACAACGTTATAGTCAGTCATGAATTAACAACAGACCAAAGTAAAAAAGCTGATGATTGTTGGCTATTTGTAGAAGACCTTTGTTTGGAGGAAGCACTACTTGAAAATGCTTTTGAAGCAACAGACTGTACTGAATCAGAAAAAAAGGACTCATGTTGCAAGCACTTATTCCGGCTTGGAGCACCAAAAAAAACCATTCAAAATAAGGCAGAGCAACTAAATGAAAGTGAACATAGAGAAGAGTTATGATGTCAAGCCTATTGAATACAGCACTTTGAAAAAAGGCGCGCTTTGTAGGTTTGGGTACAGTTTTGTAATTTTAAAGTCATTCAATTTTTCAGTAATGATAACATGAGATTTAAAGTAGGAAATGTTTATATAATAGTTAGTAGTTAGTAGTATATGAAAAGAATCCTCAAGACTGAACAACACCCTCTTCTTGCTCATCTTTGTAGCTGAACTTTCTGATTTCTCCCAATCTTTTTCTTGCTTTATCTAATTGAGCCTCTAGTTTTAATATTTCCACTTGCTGTTCCATTTCAACCGTTTTGTGTTCGTGAATAGACAACTTCCCAAAGTCAACAATGTCTTGACCAGCTTCATTAGCTGATTTAGAGTTGATCAAACTTTGGATATGCTTGACCAACTTTTTGCAACAATCATTAACAATTTTGGAGCAGTCTTCCAAACCGTGTTGACTTTTCAAGTTCAAACCTGCTTTAACTCTGGAAGCAGCAACCAACTGGGCAGTTGAGGCAACAACGTCGTTTGACGAAACAATAAACTCTTCATATGAATTTTCGTTTTTTAAAATTCCATCGGCCATCGAAATCAATAATTTCGTAGAGTCTGCAACTGCTTTTGAAGCGCTAATCAAACCTTCGGTCCATCTATTGTTTTTTTTGTAAAACTCGTGCTTGTTTTTGAACTCGGATTGAGAAATTCCTTTTGAAACAATTTCATTTTGGCACTCGATAGAAGATTTAATCAACTTCAAAATGGCATGAATGATTTCCATTGCGTATTCCAAGATTGCTTTGTTTACTGCCAAATCCCCAGAAAAATCAGCGGAAGCTAATAGATTTGGCAAGTGCTTGGCAGCATCAACAACAATTTGTTGCGTATTGCTCATCTCGTGCTCCACAGAGGTTGCCAAATCACGGTTGCCGTTTTGAGTAGATTTCAAGTGGGTGTTTGACAATGGCTCAATAATGTCAGACAATTCGTTTAATTTTTCTTGCATGTCAATGTTCCCATTAATCACGATATCTTGCTTTTCTTCCAAAGATTTGTGGTCACCTTCACTTAGATTGTCGCTCAACAAGTCTTCTAAGAAATATTCACCTTCTCTGGCAACTCTGGCAATTTTGGTCAAAAAATCTTGTTCAAGTGTTGCATTGTACTCGTTGTTTGACAATCCTTTACAATTCACCATAAGTTCTCCCAAGGCACTTGAGAATTGTAAAACGGTGGAAATAATGATTGAGTAATCACCATTAGGTCCATCTGTCAAGAAATCATTAAAACTATTAGCAAAATTTGTGGCTTCATTACTAGCCTTTTCGATCAACGATAAAACATATTGTGGGGTGGTGTTGAAATTACCAGAGTCCAATGGGTTAGTCAATTCAAACAATGAATCTTGAATGGTTTTCATCCCGCTTAACAAAATCGAGTCAACAATGTCAGTCAACTTATGCAACTGCTCTTTTAAAACTTGATCAATCTGTTCATCAATAGCAGAGTCTGATAGTTTTTGTTGCGACGCCAATTCTTTAATTGTTTCATCCATAGTTTGTTGAACAATTTCCAACTCTTGGTCTTTTTCTTCTAGCATTGCTTTCAACTTTTCCACTTCTTGTTTGTATTCCGAGCCGTTATCGTTTGTGGATGCAGACAAGACTTTCAAATTGTTTAATTCTTGTTGGTGTTGTTGGAAGATTTTTTGCAAGTTTGTAGAGTTTGTTTCATCTTGTTCTTTTAGCTTTCTGTTCAATTCTCTAACCTGCAAGCTTAACTTATCAATGTCGTTTTCCTTCAACCCTTTTAATTTGTCGTTATCCAATATTGCTCTGTCTCTTTCTCTGATCAAATCTGCCAACTCAATATTTTTTGATTTCAAATCTTTTTCTAATTTTTCCTTTTTTTCAATTGCTTCTTGTGCACTTGCAGCTCTTTGTTGCAATTTTTTGAATTTGGTCAACAATTGCAAATGTTCCTGTCTTAGTTGAGAATACAATTTTGCTAAAGATTCGTATTTGCTCTTCCAGTTTGTCATTTCTTGGTGCAAGTTTGTCAGTTGTTGGTCCTTGTTCGAAATTTGCATGTTGGCATTGTTGTTGATGTTTTGAATTTCATTTTCCAATTGTTGAACTCTTTGATCGTATTGTTGTAGTAACATTTGATCTTGTTCATATTGGTTTCTCAAACTCAAAAGTTCAGATTGCAAAGTGTTGATTGCTCCAGTTTGTTGTTGTTGCAACTGTTGCAATTGTTGTTGTTGTTGTTGTTGTTGTTGCTCTTGCAAAGCCCTTTGTTGTTGTTCAAAAGCTTGTTGTTGTTGTTGTTGCAATAACAATTGTTGTTGTCTTTCTTGCTCCAATCTTCTTTGTTCTTGTTCGTACTGCATCTGTTGTTGCTTCCAAATATCACTTGTTGTAGGTTGTGTTTGTAGTACCGGTGGAGTTGGTGGCATTACTGGTTGTTGACTGTATTGAGTGTGTTGAGGAAGCATAGAAGTTGAAGTTGAAGAAGACAATGGTGGTGGGGTTGGAGTAGGCAAAGAGGCTTCTCTATTATTATTTTGATTTCCATTTATTGACAAATCTTCATTGGATTTGAATTTTAATGTTGGTTCTTCAGTATCGTAATCGGTTACAAAAGCATTTGGAGGACTGGTTGGCAATTTTGGAATTGTAATCAAAGAGGTTAAAAACTTGATTGAGGAACAATCTGCATAAAATTCAAACAGTTGGTGATGTTGGGTTTCAAAACTTTCTTTTAATGGGAGCAAAGCTTCTTCATCACCCGTTTGTCTAAACATTGCTCTCAACATGGAAGTAATAAATTTGTAAATACCATAAGACTCAGTGACCAATGGTACCAAGCAACTGATTTTACAATCATTATGTTTCGAGCTTTTACTATCACGAGAAGAAAGTGTAGCAAAAACAATTTTAACCAAATCAAAGAGAGAGCTTTGCAAACTCATCAAATCCAAAATGGTTTCATAACCTTTATTTGGGTCATCAACAGTCACCAAAGAAACATATTCTTCATATTCAAATGTTCCATTGAAACCCTTGTGATATTTGTGAAATTGCAATTTCATAATCAAATAATGGACATATTCAGCAATCAACCGACCATATCCTCCAACAGTCATTCCAGAGTACATTTTCCCTAAAGATTGGATCCATCCCATGTTTTTGATACCTTCTGTGATGGCGGATTTGTGACCTTCTTGAAGGACTTTGTGGATGGTGATCAAACTTTTGAACACTTTGACATCATCGCCGTCCATCCCATTGTTGAAACCAGTGCCCATTACCGTGGATTCCAATATTTGGAAAAACTGTCTAGCGCTTTTGTGGTCCCATGTATAAACAATACAAGTTCTAACGTGTTTTCTTTTTGGAGACGTCTCGTCAGAAGAGCATGCCTTTTTAATAGCTTTTTCCAAATCTGGGTCTGATCTCGACATTTTTTGGAAATCAATTTCTGTAATCTGCCTTTGAGCTTTGATATTTTCTTCTAACCAAGGAAGGGGTGTGGCGGAAACAATTAACTGTGGGGGGTTTTTTTTTTTTATTGAATATATATGTTCGGAATACTTTGAGTTAAAATAAAGACAGAGTTGGTTAATTGTTATAAAAAATAAAATCACATGCGTTTCAGATATGTTAAATAATATTTATTACACTCCAATCCGTGATATCGAATCTATGCAATTCAAGATAAATTCACTCAAGAAACTAGCAAATGTTTTCTCATATTGAACAACCTGATTTAAAAATAACAACAAAAGGTGACCTGAATTGATTAGAATTTTTTTTTTAAAGAGCCTCATTTTTTTTAAGAGCCTCATTTTTTTTTTTTGATGTCGCTCGTAACGTCTGACGTTGATAACGTCGTTCGTCGTTTATAACGTCAATGCAATTTAGAGGTTCACGTGACAGATAAAGTACGTTACCCAACCACTTTATATTATATATATTTATCATTTTAAACGACACCATATAGAGCACTTTTCTTGTCAACGAAAAAAGTTTCTCTGCACGCCATTTTCCCCCTTCTGGTGTCTATAAAAGTTGGAAAAGGCATCACTTAGTTTCATCGGTGAGGGATGCAATATTAATTATTATTAGTGTGATAAACTGCATTTACTTTTCTTTCTGTCATCAAAAGAGTTTTGAAGCAAACAAGCACAAACGCACACACACAAACACACAAACATCAAGACACTTGTATGGCTAGTATTGAAAATCTAAAATCTTTTGACCCATTTTCTGACACCGGGGATGATGATTCCACCATCACCAACTACATTCACATCAGAATCCAACAAAGAAACGGGAGAAAAACTTTGACCACTGTTCAAGGGGTCCCAGCAGAATATGATTTGAAAAGAATTTTGAAAGTTTTGAAAAAAGATTTTGCCTGTAACGGTAACATTGTCAAAGATGAAGAAATGGGGGAAATTATCCAACTTCAAGGTGACCAAAGATCCAAAGTTTGTGAGTTTATGATCACTCAACTAGGTTTGAAAAAGAAAAACATCAAGATCCATGGGTTTTGAAAAAGTTCAAACATCTGCTATTGTGGAGTTGTTTGCTATCGCATTCAGTTCTCTATCAATTAGATCTTTACTTTACTTAATTCAACTTTTCCGCTAGGTTTGTATTTCCAAACTAGATTGGTTCCGACCTTTCTCTTTTTTTTCTTTTCTTTCCAAACAATATATATGTACATTACATTTTTTTGAGCATTCATGCTACTAGAAGGGAAGAATATGATATCCTTGCGTAATATATAACACATATACATATCTCATGTACATCTAAGGTTATACAAATGTACTTTGAATTTCTTTTTCGGTTCTTATTGATCTCTGTTTTCGTTTTTGTGTTTTTGTGTTTTTTATTTTTTTTTTTTATTTTCTTTATTTTTTTTTTTTTTTTTTTTTTTGGGCTTGATTAAAGCCC
>ERZ794936.67-NODE-67-length-81385-cov-59.007144_pt1 | contig 81385 bp, 40 predicted proteins | sample MGYA00511083_ERZ794936 | MGnify/ENA primary metagenome ERZ794936 (study PRJEB30137, sample SAMN04331409) | food metagenome | isolation source: Y2 must sample point D1 replicate A | place: Australia: South Australia | collected 2014 ... | reverse complement strand
CGGTATGAAGGAAGAAGTTCCAGGCTGGCAAGAATATTACGACAAATTGTAAGAAGTCTAAATGGGAAAAGGTGGTTCTGTAAGAGCAAACCTTACCGCCTTATGATCTTTTTCATTTATTCTCTGCTTTAAAATTTTGTCGTAATAAAAATAGTATGGTAATAGACTTATATATTATTTTCTTACACATTTTTGTCATATAGTTATATTCCGAATGTTTACAATCGAACCCATCATAAAAATGGACCTTTTTGTATTACCGCCCCCTTTTGTAGAGGGGGAGGAACGGCAACTTCTTGACTATTACGACGTATCATCACCCCGTTAGATATACTATGGAAAAAACTATTAAAAACCATTATAATTCATTAATGACATCGGTCCTGAGGTAGTATTACGTATAACTTACCTTGCTCTTGGTCATAGCTTTTTATCCGTTTACGAAAAAAGGAGAAGAAGATTGGGCTTCCGCGGCTATTGTTTGATTTATACCCCGCCGTATGTTGGTGCTTCTATAATTAGAGCGAAATAGGAAATACAAAAAATCCTTGGAGGGGAGGACCAGCCTCATCGGGCTAAAACTCCCTCAAAACCGGAGGGGCAACCAAAGTATATATCTCATTATGGCCGATACTTCTAGAGGCGCACTAACAGAAGCACCTCAGCCCCTGCAGGTGAAAGAAAGAGGTAATTAATTTTCCGGTTACTTACTTTCTCTCGCTATTGGGGAAAGCGTTGGTTCGAGGCGTTGAGGTCGAAGACAATCATTGTTTTCTTCTTATTTAAGTACACCTTTAGAAGAAAATTACACAACTGGAATGAGTAAATCAATACTTGCTTTGTGTTCCCATTGTTAGATACTCTTGTTTTAGCATGTGATAGCAGTATATAATATAACCTGCAAAATAATCGAAACGCGTACACAGGAAAGAGTACATAAATAACCATAGTATATTTCTGGACATATCTTATTACACAACATAAAATAGAATGTTTAACATGAATCTACTTTCTACACCTTCTTCTGAAGAGGGTTCTCCACAGAATAGGTCATCTTCAATGTCTTCTGTCGAGGGCAAGAAGGATAGGGACACCTTTACTAATTTGCAAAACGAATTTGATGGTAAAGTTTTTGGCGTCTCACTCGAGGAATCACTGAAAGTTGCTCAAGAGGAAGTAATTATCCAAAAAAGTACAAATGAAATTGGTTCCATACCGGTGGTAATAGCAAAAAGTGGGAAATACCTAAAAGAGAATGCATTAGACACAACAGGAATTTTCCGTATTGCGGGAAGCAATAAACGTGTTAGAGAGCTACAAGCTGTTTTCTCTAAACCGCCCGATTATGGTCGTAAATTTGAAGGATGGTGTGATTTCAATGTTCATGACATTGCAACTTTATTAAAAAGATACTTGAACTCATTAAGTGAGCCTTTGGTTCCCCTAGCATTATACGACATTTTTAGAAATCCAATACTAGAAAACCCAAAAATAAATGAGCACAAGGAACAAATCATTAAGGACTACGAAGATATTTATATGCTCTTACCACAACAAAATCGCCATTTAATACTTTATTTAGCCGCGCTCTTGAATTTATTTGCAAGAAATGAAAAGAAGAATTTAATGTCAGCAAGCAATTTAGCGGCCATCGTACAACCCTCACTTTTGTCTCATCCCAAGGATGAAATGTGCCCGAAAGAGTATGAGGCTTCCAGAACTGTCATCGAATTCCTCATACTACACGCTTCAGATATAATACCGAATACGGAAAAAGCGAATAAGGACACCATGCCGCATGCAGGAACAGTAGCAGAGTTTAACAACATTACCGTTCCTGAAATGGCTATTGACTCCGATGAAGAAGATTTTGTGCACCCTTCAATAGATGACCATATGCTTCCAAGGTCACGTGCACTTTCTGACTCCAACAATTTTACCATACATCATCATCATCATCATCATCATGCACTGTTTCCTAGCCCAATAGATTTTGATAACAATGGGCTTTCTGTACCGAGATCCTTTAAAGGTAGAACATTGAGTGCAGAGTCCCTTTCTCCCAGACTTAGTAAATTACTTGGGAACGTTGGAAACAGCAGCAATACTGGCATCAAAGACCCTACAGAAAGAGTTCCTAGAGGTGAACATAAAACCAAACACAAACAACGACAGTCATGGTTGAGAAGACTCACTAGCCCTTCTAGAACGCAGCCTTAGCTTCCTAAGCACTGTGATCTGCTAGTCGATTCCGAGGTTCGGCGAAGAAATTGTCGTTGCCCCGCCAGGGGCCTTTTGCGATACTCGGCGCTTCTTTCAGCAATCTCGGTCCGCATCTCGGCAAGGGGGGGCATGACACGGGCCGCTCTGGTTGGTCAGTTCCTATTTTCTGTAACTTCCATTGTTTGGTTAAAGAATATATAAGTTATTGAAAAGCTCATAGGTCCCTTATTATAGGCCCTAAGGTTTTAGTTTCTCATCATAGTCATATCAGAAAAACCCTCCTTCTAAAGTTTCCTCTTTTCTTATTTCTTTTTCATTTATTATTCATATTTATATAAATATATATACCAAGTGCATGACATTATTGGATACACTTTTTCTGAACCTGAATTACCTTGGTAGATAATAGGATACAGATCGGGAACGAACAACAATTATAATATTTTTTAATAATGTTGAGAAATACTTTTTTTAGAAACACCTCGAGGAGGTTTTTGGCTACTGTAAAGCAACCTTCAATCGGAAGATATACCGGGAAACCTAACCCTTCTACCGGCAAATACACGGTCTCGTTCATTGAAGGTGATGGTATCGGACCTGAAATTTCCAAGTCTGTAAAGAAAATCTTTAGTGCAGCAAACGTCCCCATAGAATGGGAATCTTGTGATGTTAGCCCTATCTTTGTCAACGGATTAACAACCATTCCTGACCCTGCCGTACAATCTATCACAAAAAACCTGGTTGCACTAAAAGGTCCACTAGCTACACCTATTGGTAAAGGCCACAGATCTTTGAATCTGACATTGAGAAAAACATTTGGGTTATTTGCCAACGTTCGTCCCGCAAAGTCTATTGAAGGTTTTAAGACCACTTACGAAAACGTTGATTTAGTTCTTATCAGAGAGAATACCGAAGGTGAATATTCTGGTATCGAACACATAGTTTGCCCTGGCGTTGTTCAATCTATTAAACTGATCACAAGAGATGCCTCTGAGCGAGTCATTAGATACGCTTTTGAATATGCAAGAGCCATCGGCAGACCAAGAGTTATTGTGGTACATAAATCTACTATCCAGAGATTAGCTGATGGTTTATTCGTTAATGTTGCCAAAGAACTATCCAAAGAATATCCTGACCTTACTTTAGAAACTGAACTTATTGATAACAGTGTGTTAAAGGTGGTCACCAACCCATCTGCTTACACAGACGCTGTTTCTGTTTGTCCAAATCTATACGGTGATATCTTGTCCGACTTGAACTCTGGTTTGAGCGCCGGTTCTTTAGGTTTAACTCCATCTGCCAATATTGGTCATAAAATCTCGATCTTTGAAGCTGTCCATGGCTCTGCCCCTGATATTGCCGGTCAAGATAAAGCAAATCCAACTGCCCTACTTTTATCTTCAGTAATGATGTTAAACCACATGGGTCTAACGAATCATGCTGACCAAATTCAAAATGCAGTATTGTCTACTATCGCATCTGGTCCAGAAAACAGAACAGGTGACTTAGCTGGTACTGCTACTACTTCATCATTCACTGAAGCAGTCATCAAGAGATTATAAAAGTCCTATTCTTTTCCCTCTCAGGTTTTTTCACGCCTTGAAAACAAATGACTATCCGTTTAATATAATGATTTCTGAAAGATTATGAAGCAAAAAAAAGCAAAATGCTTAGATATATAATATATACATACAATAAAAATTCCGTATCTACTCCAAACTTCTATGGCTTTGTCCTCAATGTGTTCTGATGTTTATTTAATAGCCTGAAGTTTTTATTAAGTATGTATACTTTTCGATATTTATTCTTTTAATAATGCTACAGGAGACCATAAGTGATAACTCAAAATGTCCCTCAGTGGACTTGTAAACCAAAAAAAAAAAAAAAGAAAAAGGATTAAATATATTATGTGTAAAAAGAAAACACCACCGTGTATTATGTATATTTTGTTTATGTCTATCTATCATCTATCCTGCTGGCAGTCAATGTTCACCTTACAAAATTAATCATTGAAATTATTGCTTCCCCTTATAGATGTACTGATAATCGTAAACCTCGTCAACAAGATTGCTATTCCTCTTCCACGAAGTTATTTCGTCCAAAATATCATCCAAGTTAAATAATCTAACGGTTGGATATATACCTTGGATTCTCGGCAAGCCTATACCAGCGGACCCACCGTAACATAACCACATCTCATTTTTTGATTGTAAGCAACAGTCATTATTATGTTCATGTCCGCAACTGACACCCTTTATATTCCAAAGACTCAGGATATCAAGGAAGCTTTTGTAATGTTTGCCATTGATCGTCATTGAAACTTGTCCTCTAGACCTTGGCGTATCTACTGTTAAGGTAGACCTCTCATTATACTGCCCAATAATAGGAAATAAACCATGAGGCCTATATTCCGATAATGGAAAATATTGAAATGCCAAGCCAAAGTCTATTTTCCCAATCAGGTCGTTATAATCTTGTAGGAAATTATTGACGGGCGCAAATGAATCAAAGACGAAAAATAAAGCCTCTGATGGGTTTGTTTCGTCTTCGGTATCAATGTCTCTTTCCAAAAGAGTATTCTTCGTGAGCTTCTTTTTAAATGAGACTTCTATGGCCATATGACCCTCTTCTGATGCAACGTTGTTAAATGTGTAAGGTAAATTCCTGATAAAGTCTCTAATTTGTGCCGATGTGGCCAAATTGGATTCGTCAGAAACACCCAATGAAATTGCGTAGGGTATTTTATTAGAAATCATTGGTTGGACAACTTTCATAATGCACGTTTGATAGTCAATAGTATTATGTGAGTCTAACAAATCACCTGTGATCACAACTAAATCAGGGTTTTCTGATGCGAGTACCCTATCAATAAAATTTACTGTTTTTATTTCATTGATTACGGTCATGCTATTATCCGTACATTTGAAATGAAAATCAGTTATTTGGAGAATTTTGAACGATCTTTGTCCCCTCGAAAATTGTATATGGGGAGATGTTATTTTGTAATCTGCATCCACTTGGATATTAATGTCTTTGCTGGGTGTTCTCAAAGAACCTAGCAATCCATTAGAAAATTTGTGATGATGGTTTTTGGTTTCAAGCTTTCTTGTAATTGATATGGGCAGAGAAGGTATGTTATTTCTATGAAATTCATGGATAACTTCTTTCCAAGAAGGCCTCGATTCAATAAACGATGATCCTAGATATATTTCCAAATTAGTTATAGGAGCGTCATTATCATCATCATTAAGGATATACTTACACCATATGCCGCTCCCCTTGTATACCCACTCCTCACCGAACACAGCTATGTTATCTGTATCAACGGATATGCCGAAAAGCAGCTTCCACCATGACGAAGTAGGCTTTTCTCGTAGATACACATGATTGTGAAAGACAGAACTGTCGCTCGATTTCACCAACTTATTAATGTCTCTCAGCACTTGTAGGGGTATTAGTGCTGAGTCCCTTGCTATGGCTAGTTCTTTTATTGTGTTTTTTGGATTACTTTGGAAATCTTTCAGATGAACATATAAGTAACTGTTGTAGAATGGTCCAGACTGAAGTGAATACAATGTCTCTACAGTAATATTCTTAGAAACTCTGGTCCACAGAATGCTGTTTTTGTCTTTGATCTTTTTAGCAGTATTGGAGGGGTGTAATTTCGGGGCATACAAAGAACTACATTGCCTGTACCAATGGTAGCACCGCAGGATTTGAATATCGTCTATCATTCCGCCATGATATTCTGCTACATTATGATCCATTAATACATTTTTTGCATGTAGCTTTAATGAATCTCTCGATAAATACAATGAAGTAATGCATAATATAAAAAGTATTCTCCTTAAAAAATTAAATCTTCTTCTATAATGTAATCTCATGCAAATATTTGAAGGGTATTGTTTGCGAAGGTCGATGAATGTGATAAGAGCTAATTGTTGGAAAGTAAAATAATCGAAAGGAATGAGAAAAAGGTAAGTTATTTAAATCTCTTTTGGAAATGAAACTAAAGCAACTTGAAAGAAATTTCAAGAAATAATGAAAACCTCGAATTAATCGACAAATGAAGAGTACTGCAGAACCGAAATTGAAAAAAAAGGTCGTAAAGTTGAAATGAATTGAAGTCAGAATTAAAATAGAAGGGGTATTGTTGCGGCTAAAGTAAAATAAAGAAAGGAGAAGTTAGAAAAAGCAACTCAATGATCTTGTGTTCGAGGCTATATTATAATAAGTTTAGGACTTGGCATTATTTCAGATCAAAAGTATAAAAATTAAAACTGCCCTTTATCTGTCAACCTTTTTATTTTTGTTTGATCCTTAGAGTCTAATTTATGTCCGTAAATAGAAGTTTTCGGATTGCGGGCGCAGTTAGCCTCCAAGCGGAGTTTCTATAGTATTGAAAACGTAAACTAGTAACATATATGCGGTTCAAAATTACTAGAGAAAATGAGATCATAGTTTAAAGAGACATACGTTATTTATCTGGCGGAAAGTGTATAGAAATCTATCTAATTATCAGAATCGATGTCATCGTCATTGTCATTATCGTTACCATTGTTAATATTGTTGGTGGCTTGTTCAGGATCTCCCATACCATCGAAAAATTGCGAACGCAATGTTTTTAATGAATTTTGGTCATCCTCAGCAAATTTTAAGCACCCGCTATTGCTTTTCAACGCTTCCGCGACTACTTCTTCCGTGGGAATTTTACCCTCTTCACAGTATATGAACATCAGCGGAGTTTCACTTGCGTACTTCGTGCCATGCTTGATGGCTTCTTGAACGACAGAAGGCGACGAACATTTTTTCACCTTGAATTCTGTTCCCAACGTATTACTTTGTATCCATGACCATGCACCGTTTCTGCTTCTGATAAAGTATGAATATGGCGATAGTGCTGCCATTGTGAGGATGTAGGGATTTTCGATCAGTCCCAATTGCTTTGCAGTGTTGATTATGTGTGTCTCTGGATGTGAAAGGTTCCATTCTCCATGCAGTTTGGACGCCAAGTCCTTATATTCCTCCATTTTAGCGGCTCTCGCAGAATTTAATGTATCTTTCAACGATGCGATCTGCTTTGCTGCTTCATTATTAGCATCGTCAGGAATTGTTTGTAGATACGCCAGCGTCGACTCTAGAATAGTGGATATGTTTTTGCCTTGGTAACTCTTTAACTCGTTGATCTCTTGAAGCAAGCATCTGGATCTGGTCCGCGCTTGCTTTCGTTTAGAAATAATATGTCTTATTAGTTGGTCTTTGCACTGTTTGGTGTAAAGCTGTGGGTAAAACTCAAGCGGTATATCCACGCCATTGGGTAGAGACACTGATTCTGTATTTGTTTCTAGTTCATTGAACAGGATTGTTAATACGGGTGCCACCTCCTTCAAGGTATTCTCCGGTTCCACATATCTCGCCTCTTCTTGCTCGCCACCACGAATCACGTCTTCTTCTTCTTCCTCTTCTTCGGGGTACAATAAAACGTTGAACATTTTATATAGATTAGAATCGTACTCCTCAGGAAGAAAATGAAACAAGGACAAAAACGTCTCCATTGGAGGTTCATTCTTGTTCGGAGTATGCAAAGCAGAAGATATAAAGAGACTTCTTGTTTCCCGGTCTCTGATCCCAGGACACATTTCCAAATCCACTGCCAATGATTTGATAAACGCTGGGAGCACCTCATAAAGATGCTCGGAATCGGCCAGCTTGGACCTCAATTGCGGTTCCAAGGACGACGTAAACACCTTGGCCGAAACAAAGGCTCTTTCACACTTTCGCGTGTTAACCACGGAGATGAGTTTTTGCAACTGCCAGAGCAGATGCGGTTGCAACCCTTCATTAGGCCCGCTGGCCAGCACGATCTCCGACGTAGTGGAACCATCCTCTGCCTCGCAATATGCAAGTCTGTATTTGGGCTCCGTAAACGACGAGCCCTTGAACCAGTCTGCCCTATAGTTCAAATCCTTAAAGTCCGGTTTCAAGAACACGTGTGGGAAATACACGGCCGCGAGCAACGCAAACAGCCCAAAATAGCTCTCAATTAGACTATTCAAGGGTAGCGGCAACACAACCGTAGGATCGCCCACGTTCGACTTGAACTCGTTGTGTTGTACTATACTATAAGAGGGGGGAGGAATGGATGTCTCCGATATAGAATAACGATCGTAGTCCTGAGCAGTAACCCTGCATCCGCTGGTGCTATTAGAACCGCTGCGTTCATCCGTGATGTCTTCATCGTCATCATAATCAACATCGACACCACTCACATCCGGCATTTCAATGTCTTGGTCCCCGTTGTTCGGAACATTACAGGGCTTGGTTCCAGCCACTATTTTGTTCTCAAAAATCCTAGGCTGACTGCCACCATTCTCCTCACCCATTTCCGCTTGCTCCGGCAGCTCGTTCGAAAAGATGAAGTTAACTGCTGCCTCCAAATTACCGCCAGTTCTTTGGAGGGCGTCCACAGCTACTTCGTGTGGAATACCCATTTCTAGCAGTGACTTCACAGCCTGATTATCCATCATCGTAGCTTACTTAACAAAAATCAATTACTTAAGATTCCTTTTACAGGTGACGACTCTCCTTTTCCGGCTTCTTCTCTCCTTTCCTCTACTCCGACAGGTCCTTAAGCCTTGTAGTGAGAAGTACCTTTCAACAATAGTATCTTTTACTTCCGTGCCGGGTCGCCCGGACATCACCCGCCCGGCACAGATGCCTTGGCAGCAAGCGCATCCATCGCTGCATCTCCGCCGGAAAAACAGATGTTCAGTACATGAAAAGACGTTTTTATTCGACATAAGCTTTTTCAGCTAGCAAGAAGGATCTCTTTTTAAACACTCTATACAGGTGCACACAAAGGGTTGTTGAAACAGAAACACAAACGCACGGCGAAATAATATTATTTATTCGACTTACGAATTTTTCAAAGAAGTCGTACTGGTGTGAAGTGGAAAGTTTCAAAGATAGTTTGAAAAGCAGGGAAAAAAGAACATAGTGAACCTTCATCGCCACAGTGACAGGTTCAAGGAAAAAATTCACGCACACACACATACGCATACGCACACAAAGCACTCAGCTCTATATACATAACAAAGAATATTGTAATTCGACACTATTTGGTACATTCAGAGGGTCCTAAGACAGCACAAATCAGTTATATAGAAAAAAAGAAGAAAAAATCATGAGTGAAGAGGAAACGGTCTCAGCCCCAGCTCCAGCTTCTACACCGGCCCCGGCTGGAACCGATGTAGGTAGTGGTGGAGCAGCAGCTGGAATAGCTAATGCTGGTGCTGAAGGCGGCGACGGTGCCGAGGATGTTAAGAAACATGGGTCGAAGATGCTGGTGGGGCCCAGGCCGCCACAAAATGCGATATTCATCCATAAGCTATACCAGATTCTGGAGGACGAATCGCTACACGACTTGATATGGTGGACCCCTTCGGGCTTATCCTTCATGATTAAGCCCGTGGAACGGTTTAGTAAGGCTTTGGCTACATATTTCAAGCATACTAATATTACGAGCTTTGTAAGACAGTTGAACATTTACGGCTTTCACAAGGTGTCGCATGATCATAGCAGCAACGACGCTAATAGTGGCGATGACGCCAATACTAATGATGACAGCAATACTCACGATGATAATAGTGGCAACAAAAACAGCAGTGGCGACGAAAATACCGGTGGCGGTGTGCAAGAAAAGGAGAAAAGTAACCCCACTAAAATCTGGGAATTTAAGCATAGTTCTGGTATTTTCAAGAAAGGTGATATTGAGGGACTCAAACACATTAAGAGAAGAGCTTCTTCCCGTAATAACTCCTCAATTAACAGTCGAAAGAATTCTAGTAATCAAAACTACGATATAGATTCCGGTGCAAGAGTAAGACCCTCTTCAATTCAAGACCCGTCCACCAGTTCCAATTCCTTTGGTAATTTCGTTCCGCAAATTCCGGGCGCCAATAACTCTATCCCCGAGTACTTTAATAACTCTCATGTAACTTACGAAAACGCAAACCATGTTCCGCTGGAATCCAATAACCCGGAAATGCAAGAGCAAAACAGACCTCCGAACTTTCAAGATGAAACACTGAAACATTTGAAAGAAATAAATTTTGATATGGTTAAGATTATAGAGTCTATGCAGCATTTCATATCTTTGCAACACAGTTTTTGTTCACAGAGTTTCACCTTCAAGAATGTGAGCAAGAAAAAATCGGAAAATATCGTGAAGGATCACCAAAAGCAACTTCAGGCATTCGAAAGCGATATGTTAACTTTCAAACAGCACGTCATGTCGAGGGCCCACCGTACAATAGATTCTCTTTGTGCTGTAAATGCTGCCGCTACCGCTGCCTCTGTCGCCCCTGCACCCGCGCCCACATCCACATCTGCATATGCACCCAAATCTCAGTATGAGATGATGGTTCCTCCAGGGAACCAGTATGTCCCGCAGAAATCTTCCTCGACCACGAACATCCCTTCGAGATTCAATACGGCTTCAGTGCCGCCCTCGCAACTTTTTGTACAATACCAACCGCAGTCGCAACAACATGTGACTTATGCGAAGCAACCGGCACATGTACCAAACTTTATCAATCAGCCGATACCCATCCAACAACTACCTCCACAATATGCAGACACTTTTAGCACTCCACAAATGATGCACAATCCTTTTGCCTCGAAAAATAACAACAAACCGGGCAACACGAAGAGGACCGATAGTGTTCTCATGGACCCGCTGACTCCCGCAGCGAGTGTTGGAGTTCAGGGTCCACTAAACTATCCTATCATGAATATTAATCCTTCTGTCCGTGACTACAACAAGCCTGTCCCTCAAAATATGGCTCCGAGTCCAATATATCCTATTAATGAACCAACAACGAGATTGTATTCTCAACCAAAAATGAGAAGTCTCGGGTCTACAAGCTCTTTGCCCAACGATAGAAGAAACAGTCCTCTAAAGCTGACACCGAGATCATCGTTGAATGAAGATAGTCTGTATCCCAAACCTAGAAACTCTCTCAAATCCAGTATTTCGGGCACGTCTTTATCCTCCTCTTTTACACTAGTTGCCAACAATCCAGCCCCAATTCGGTACTCTCAGCAGGGATTGCTTCGCTCATTAAACAAAGCTGCAAATTGTGCTCCAGATTCGGCAACTCCATTAGACTCGTCTGTCTTGACGGGCCCTCCTCCAAAAAACATGGACAATCTTCCTGTTGTTTCTTCAAATTTAATAAACTCCCCCATGAACGTCGAGCACAGCTCAAGCCTATCACAAGCAGAACCTGCACCACAAATAGAACTACCGCAGCCATCTTTGCCCACAACGAGCACCACTAAGAATACCGGCGAGGCTGACAATAGTAAGAGAAAAGGGAGCGGTGTTTATTCTTTACTGAATCAAGAGGATAGCAGCACGTCTAGTGCTGATCCTAAAACTGAAGATAAAGCCGCTCCGGCACTCAAAAAGGTCAAGATGTGATCTTTGCCTTTTTAATCTCTAATTGTCTAAAAGTTCAAAGCACCTCACTGTATGTTTATTACCTTTGTTCCAATTACTTTTGTTTCAATTACTTTTGTTTCATTTCATTTTAGGTATCCCAACGGGTAATCATTGTTATTTATTTTACTCACTTTTTTTTCTTTTCCTCCTGATCCTTGTGATTATAACTATATTTTTATCAACTCCGGTAGTTGTTTTATTAAGTTTTCATCACACTAAATTGTATTTTCCACTTTCATTTCCACCTTCCTTTCCCCTACCTCCCTTCAATTCGTATCATAATACCGCCCGTTCTTTCTAGTATATCACAGAATAGCTACGGGGTATTGTCTCATAAACAGAAAAATGCACCTTTCGATAAACTTCCTGTACAATAATTCTATAAGTATATATGTATGTTTGCTATTAAACAACCATCACAAAAAGACACCTTATTCTTTATGGACGCCTTCAAGTTGTGCTCCTATTCTGTAGTTGTTGCACCATGCATGTTACCATCATAGCCGTCTAAGCGGGACTATTTCCTTTTGTTAACATCTATACTAATTAAACAGCTGGGGAAATTTTTTTATTCTATGCTTTTTTGATGTCTGCAAAGACCTTTCAGAAAAAAAGATAACAAAAACTTCCATATGCATATCCTAGTACGTGAAAATACATTTATATTGTAAGATTCTACTCCCGTGAACATCCCAATCGCTGTTCGTAATAAACAGTTCTTCGACAAGTTTAATTTGCGCCAAAACGCTCGCACCTTTCCAAATTATTAGAGCGGGATTCATATCACGTGGTGGTGGGATAATGCTCACTGGAAAAATGTGTTCGTTACCATTTTGGTGCTCAATATTTTGATGTTGCTCTTCCAGCTCTTCTACAATCTTTTCCTTGATTTGGGCTTGCAAAATTTGCTTGTTTTCATCTTCAGTCTTGTCAGGGGCATTTACATAATGACCTTCTAATTCTTTGATTTCTTTAGTCAGTTTTTTGTAAAATTGCGGGAACGATGCCGAACTCAACAAAGAGGGCCTCCAAATGTTGATTCTATCAGTTAAAATAAAATCTAAAGCAGGTATTTTGGAACTGCCACCAACGATAAGAATATTCGAATAAAATGAGTTCATTCTTGTTACATCAGCTGTTATGGATGCATTTGCGATACTTTGAACGATAGCCTTTTCTAAAGGTGCAAAATTTTCCTTTAGAGTATTTCCATAGTTTTCAGGCTTATCCTGGAGTTGATCAATTATGTTATGGGCATCTAATATTCTGTTTAAGATCTTGAGATCGTCATTCAAATCACAATACAAATTTCCCTCTTTGCTTTCGAATTGTGACAAGGAGTTCCAGTCATTCAATTCGTTTGTAAAGAGGTCACGAGATTCAGGCAACTGAAATTCTAGGCTGGAATTCTTGTGAGAGGAAGTTCGTATCAACTTGAAAATTTGTGGAAAAAATAAGGCCAATGGTGCTAACATAACTTCGTCGAACAGCTTGAATTCGTACTTTTCAGTCGGCTGATTGGGTGAGCGGTTCATAAAATTGTACAACTGAACGGCAACATCAGCATCTTGGAAAGTGGTGAAATTTTTCTTCAGCCGTTCAGCAAGAAGCCATCCATGTTTAGAATCGATCTTCCAATCCTGTAGGGGGAAATCACTTTGTAGCAAAAATAGAGCGAAGAGCCTTGTAATATCATCTCCACCATAATCTAACGTAATTGCACTATGTTCCAAAACTGTTCCTTCATCAACACAGGCGATCCTGGTTTCAGCAGCGCCTATATTTACTACGCATGTGGAGGTACTGATCCCGGCACCATAGCAAGTCGCTAATGATTCTTGTATAATAGCGACTGCTTGAAATTGTAACTCGGTGAGTAGAACTCTAATGAACGTCTCTACATGACTTTTCTTGAATATGTCTGGTATCACCAACACGACCTTGTACTGATTAAATTTGGTAGGCTTAACGTTTAAAGTCTCTGAGTTAAGTGCATGCTCCAAAAGCTTGGTAACGTCTGAGATTAATTCTGCCAACGATTTATAATATGGTGACTTGACATTAAAAGAGCCACCTCTGAAAGGCTTTCTAATAACAAATTTTTCGTCCACGCACCTCAATGCATCTGAACCATAGTATAATTTTGAGTCATCAAATATCCATTCTATAGGAGATGGATCATTTTTCTCTGAAATAATCTCAGGTTTGGAATTTTCATTGAAAGATACTACTTGTTCGTGAGCATTACCTGGTACCTTTCTTTTATAATACCTCATACGTTCTCTAAAATTCTTTTCCATCTCCGACTTTATGTTGTTAAACTCTTCTGGCTGTTCTCTTTGAAGGCAAACGTTTTCAACATGTTCACTATTTTCAAGATCCAACCATTTTTTAGGTACCGCTACACAATTTGGAACTACGACAGGATGGTCATCTTTGGGAAATCCTATCTTTATAGAATTTGATCCAGGATGTATCACGATAGTAGCTGTTGGATCATTTAGATCTATCTCGTCATTAAGTGGTGCTGCACTCGCTTCTGAGTGGGGTAAACTCTTTAAATCTATAACATCTGGTGTGTTGGTACTAGATATTTGGCTAGTATTGTTATTTCTCAAAAATTTTCTATCTCTAAGTGCAAATATTTGATCGTCTTTTTTCAGATAATCTGATGAGTAGTTTTTTTGGTTGATTAACATTAAAGGTTGGAACAGGCCAGTGGCAGGTAAAGTAGTTGTCTCCACTTTCTCAATGCCAATTTTTTTCAACGTCTTGGCAAATTCTTCAGCAGCTTTAATACGTCCTAGTCTCCTCTTCTCCAAAAGATGTAGCGGGACTTTCTTCCCGGGAGGTGCTTTTGCGGGATCTAGCTTCGGATATTTCTTATAACGTTTACTAGTCTGCACAGCAGGTGGTGCCCTCTTATCTCTAGAGCTCTCTAATTTATTTTCATTTTCGTTGGCATTATCATTATCATTTTCGTCCTCATTGTCAACATCATTGTCGTCTTCGTCTTCATCTTCGTCTTCCCCTTCTTCATCTTCATCTTCTTCGTCTGCAACGTCTCTTGGGTCAACAGAAAGACCTGTTACACTTCTGGGTGTCTCAGATCCAACTACGTTATCGACACTATCGTCTGACTCATTCTCCGCATTTTCTTGATCCGCCTGGCTGCTTAAAGGTACGCTATTTTCTTCTTCCAGTTCATCCTCATCGTCATCATCCTCTAACGGAATATCGATGGGTTCCTCATAAATAATACTGGATTCTGCTTCTTCTTGCGACATATTACGTGCGATTGTATCCCTGTATTTATGTACTATTGACTAGTAATTTACCTGAAAGTGTTTGCTACTTCGTGGGCGTTCATCATCTCCATTTATTCATATTGCCATTCTCAAATAAGTCATCTTGCACGGCCCAACCAGCGGCTGGATAACGGATCTACCCCAACCTCGGACCCAAAGTTGCTGCTATAAAAACAGAAACAAAAAAGGCGTTTCTCGAGACTGATATCCAGATGGTAATAGAGCCCTTAAGTGCTTTGCAATTGTCAATTAAGGATCCTTGTTCGAGAGTTGTTCACAGCACACTGCGTATATATAGGCTTACCACAGTTGGATTTAATCAAGCGATATAAAAGCTGGAAGGAGACAAGTTTTCCCCTAATTGTTGTACTGTTTGTTACTTACCACTCTATATACGTTCGATTTCATAGAAAATTTCTTTTGCAGACCATTTATTCTTCAGTTTGATAATGTTAAGATCTACCGTTTCAAAAGCTTCTCTCAAAATTTGTCGTCACTTTCACAGAGAATCTATTCCTTACGATAAGACGATCAAAAATTTGCTGCTTCCCAAGGACACCAAGGTGATCTTTCAGGGGTTCACAGGTAAACAAGGTACTTTTCATGCCAGCATCTCTCAAGAATATGGTACAAATGTTGTGGGTGGTACGAACCCAAAAAAGGCGGGTCAAACACATTTAGGCCAACCTGTCTTTGCCTCTGTGAAGGACGCGATTAAGGAGACTGGAGCCACTGCCAGTGCCATCTTTGTTCCTCCACCGATCGCAGCTGCTGCCATTAAAGAATCTATTGAAGCTGAAATTCCGTTAGCTGTATGTATCACTGAAGGTATTCCTCAACATGACATGTTATACATTGCAGAAATGTTGCAGACACAAGATAAAACAAGATTAGTTGGGCCCAACTGCCCTGGTATCATTAACCCAGCAACAAAGGTAAGAATTGGTATCCAGCCCCCAAAAATTTTTCAAGCTGGTAAGATCGGTATTATTTCCAGATCGGGAACTTTGACATACGAAGCTGTTCAGCAAACTACAAAAACTGACCTTGGTCAATCACTGGTTATTGGTATGGGTGGTGATGCTTTTCCCGGTACTGATTTTATTGACGCCTTGAAATTATTTCTAGAAGATGAAACTACAGAAGGTATTATTATGTTAGGTGAAATAGGTGGTAAGGCCGAAATCGAAGCTGCTCAATTTCTCAAAGAATACAACTTTAGCAGGAGTAAGCCGATGCCGGTTGCATCTTTCATCGCAGGAACTGTTGCTGGTCAAATGAAAGGTGTTAGAATGGGTCACTCCGGTGCAATTGTAGAAGGATCTGGAACTGATGCAGAATCCAAAAAGAAAGCTTTGAGAGATGTTGGTGTTGCCGTCGTTGAATCTCCAGGTTACTTAGGTCAAGCTTTATTGGATCAATTTGCCAAATTTAAATGATTATATTAGGAAGAGAATGAACTGCTTTCAAAAGAGGAAGACTTCTATGTCTCGATTATTGCTTAGACAAGTATGAAGCTGACATCCGTTTTCTTTTCAGAGCTTTTACTCAACATTCTATGTTAATTTTTCCCTTTGTATATATTCATTTATCCTTATAAATTCTACTAAAAATCTTTTAATAGTGTTTGTATTTAATGTTCTTCTTAACAAGGGTATATATAAAGGTTGATTAAAAAGCTTAATAATTGAAATGGAAAAGAAATAACAAAACGTCTGAATTTCCTAGTCTGTTTTGCAAAAACAGATGCGCAAGCCGGGAATCGAACCCGGGCCTCATGCTTGGGAAGCATAAATTCTAACCACTGAACCACTTGCGCGTTTCAATCAATTAGGGAAGGCTCAGCACCTTATATACTATTAATGAAAAATTTCCTTCTTAGTAATGACACTCATAAATAGGTAAGTGTTGGAATTAAAATCAACTATCGTCTAACAACTAGTAGTCACACTACCAATATATTATCATACACGGTGTTAAACGATGACATAAGATATGAGAAACTGTCATCGAAGTTAGACGAAGCTGAAATGCAAGGATTGATAACGTAATAGGATAATGAAACACATAAAACAGAGGGAGAAATAATCATAGTATTATTATGTAGAAATATCGATTCCTTTTTGAGGATTCCTATATCCTCGAGGAGAACTACACATAATATTATATATAACCTTTGCCAAAAAAAGGAATGCCAAAAATTATCAAACTATTCGTCAAGTTCTTAAATCCATATTTTAATATTCATCAGTACTATCCTCTACTCTTTAGTTACCAACACATTAGTAATTCTTGCGCTCACCCTATCAGTGAATTTGATTACTTATTTATCATTTTTTGTTATTGTTTGATAAAAAACAACCTTAAGAAATTTTTATTTTGAATTTCATCAATTGGTGACAACTCATAAAAAGAAAGCTAATGCTCAAATGCATCGTTGTACTAACTGCCATACTGTAAAATCCGTTTAAGCAGATCGAGTAAAACAGCTATTGTCGATCTTATACTTTTCTATGGAAAACACTATTTAAGCGCTATGTGCCCTTACTTTAGAATGATGACTTTTACTGTAATATGTCAACATTTTTATTCTCAGCAAATCTTTGGCAGCGTATTTACATAGTCGTCTTTTTTATAATATTAATGACACAAATATAAGGCTTAATTATTAATATAATACAGTCTGTAAATGGGTGCAAACACTTTATTTTGTCATATGTTCAAATAGAATTTATGCCGTTTCCATCATAAACTCCTGATTCTCACCGATTACTTATAGTTTAGTTTCAGAGGTCGACATCCCATAGATGATGACGAAAGCAAGATTACGGTCGAATAGTTAAAGAACACATGCCTTACTTTACAAAAAATCTATTAATTTATCAACGAATATTTCTACATTCAAAATGATGTCATCTTTGGTATCAATGAAACAACAATCATCCCCAACAAATCTGTTGCTACTGCTGACTCTTCCGGTGACCACGCTAGTTGGCCAGTTTTTAACATCCCACTTTAAACCACGGGTTTCCTTAACCAAAGTAGCTTCTCCAATAGGCAACAACCCACAATTTCCTATACAAGTGTTCCTAAATTGGGGATCATACTCAATCAAAGTTCCATTTTTTTTGATTAAGAATATTAAGTCTGTTGGAGTCATGTAACAAAGCTTGAAATAGTTTGCATTCTCGGATAAGGTATACAATTGCGTTATTGAGTGAACCGTTTGATCAAATCTGCCACCAATTCCTCCCAGTGCTAATAGACTAATTGGAGTCACTTTCGAGAAAACCAGGGACTCGGTCATAGTATTGTATAATGTGTGAATACCCTTTTCCAGTTCAATTCCATGATTTGACTGAAGATTGTCTTTATTCGATATTAAAGAGCGAAATTCTGGTGAATTGAAGTGTAGAGAGATCAAATTAACGCACTTCGTGAAATCAGTCGAATATTGTGTAGTTTGTTTTATTATAGTTACTTTGTTTTTCCTATAATACTTGTAAACCTTTTCTGATAGTGAATCCAGATCGCCAATAATATAATTGGGAAGATATTTTATCCTTAGGGTTTCGTCATCATCTAGGTAGTCATATAATCTATTGGCTGCACCATCTGCACAGACCTTCAAGTCATGCAGCTTCCAAATTTTGTAAAACAACGGTCTAGGAATGTCAATTTTTTGATTAAGTATGAGTAGGGTAGAATTTTCATCCTCGTTTGGATGAATTAGTTCTTTTAAGTTCATTTTATTTCGGATGTTGATTAAATCAGTACCAATTTTAATACGTTCAGGATTTTCAATACACTCCTCGCTCATAGCAGTGATATTCAGCTTTTTATTGTTCTTTGTGACCAATTGTGATCTACAAATTTCTAGCTTTTATCAAAACCACAGTACTTAAGAAGCTAAATCTTTTATAAACGCCTTATCATTCACGCTTTATTTGTAATTCCCATCAGCCATTTTTTTTCAAGTTTTCGCATATTTTGCATTTTTCGCTGTTTTGAAATATGCACTATGAGGAAATAAAGGCAACTATTAGAAGGAATTTGGGATTGTGCTGCATTTGCTTAATGCAAGGTTGCAGAATTTATTGATATATAAAGTAGTAGTATATTTCCCCGCACTACCATGCTATATTTATTATACATACGTGTTCATGTAACGATGCACGCAATTTCATATCAGTGTTATTTGTTCTTTGAAAAGCCTGAGTGCAAATGCTCCCATTTTCTCACGACTATGCTCGGATCAGCGTTGAACCATACGTTTTTCAAGACACCCTCTTGTGACAACTGATAGACCAAATCTTTGTATCGTCTTTCTGATACATTTTCACTATGCAACTCAAATATTTGTTTATTTTCATTCTTGACATTGGCGTCACTTTTAGCGATTTCAAAAACGAAGGGATTGATTTCCGCTTTAATTTGTTGAGTTGTGGCGCTCAGCAGATCAATCTCGGCATTTTCGTTCAGAGTTTCATCATTATAAATTCCTTTGAATTGGTTCAAAATATTAGAAATTTTCTTCGAATTTCTCGTCCTTCTTGCCGACTGAAGATGGTCATACTTCGGTATTCTTGACGCCAAAAAATTTAATGTAGATTCTGTCATTTTTTTGAACCTGTTAACAAGGTATTCGTTATCAAGCCTATGGTTTGCTTCTCTAACATAGGAATACCGAGCTTCCAATTGTTCTTGGATGTGTTGGTAAATATTCAATTCAAAGGGTAATAATGGTTGTCTATTGGGGTCATTTAAATGCAATTTATAATCTATCACGTAATCAAATTTTAATTTCATTTCATCATCCAGATTTTGATCCTGGAAAGTATTAACTTTTTCTGGGGTCATTGTGGTAGAATCTATTTCTTGTCTAACCATGGAACGATTGAGCGTTGCTTGACCAATAACATCATTTATGGAGAGTAGATCAGTTGATTGCGATATATCTTTAACGCTTGAACCAAGAGTTGATGTTAGGACCGGTAGTCTGTTCTTGGATGAAATCAAATCAGCCCCAGTATCAACGCACCAAAACTGCAAGTGCATCAAGCACTTCCTAATATCCGCATTATTTTGTTTTACAACATCGCGAAGCCAGTCGTCACAAACTTCGATTTCAAGGGACTTTAAATATTTTGTTAGAAACGCATAGACTGTGGATGTACTAATTTTCTTAGTATGAAACAAAGAGTTTTGTTCACTTGCTAAGGCAATAAGTTCACTAGGAACTAGTGACAAATCCTTACAAGTCAATACGAGGGGCCTTCGTGAAAATTCACAAAGCTTGCTGATCATTGCCCAATATCCCCTATCATGTTCTTTAAATAAAACATCAACATCATTAAATAAAACAAGCCCGTAGTCACTTTTCCTTTTTGAGGAATCTTTGACATAGTGTGTGGTGGTAAAATCTAATAGGATATCAAGCAAATCTTTTTTGCTCCTGTTCATGTTTGAGTTAACTTCATATATTTGGTAAGAATTATCGTCGCCAGCAATCTCTCTCATGATTGTCTGTATCAGCGTTTTCTTGCCTATTGAATTTCCGTGTAATATCATTAGTGGAACAAATTCGCTCAAGCTGCTATTTGCTTCGCCATTTCTGTAGAAATCTGGACGCAAGTTTTCGTCTTCTTCGAGATCAGGTACAATGAAGTTGGCAAGCTCATCACCAGATCCCTGTTGTTTATTGGGATTTATTCTGTTCAATAGACGGTTCCTCAAGGTAGGCTTTTCTAGCGTATGAAAGGATGTTTCAATCCAATTTTTGATTCGAAGTTTCAATTTGGGTTCAATTAATACTTGTTTTAAAGTGACAGGCTTGAATAGCTGCGGCCATGTGAGAGTTGTATTTCTTTTAATATTTGTGCCAAGTAATGCGGGTGCTTGATAGCGAACAGGAATACAAGATGCTGAATTCTTGTCTTTCAACGATTCATAGTCACTAGGAAGAAAATTATGATTTAATGGCGGTATTGTGCGGAAACGAAGCGGGATATCAACGCTCCGATCTGACAGCTCTTTGTCACCTACTGGGTAAATCGATTGATGTAATGGTAATGGTGGCTCTATTTCATTTAGTTTAGAGATGCTATTTAATCTTTTGAACGTGTCGGTTGTCTCATGTTTAAGGAAGTTTTTAATCTTTGATGCTCTTTCATTAAGAAGCGATGATTTGATTCTCGATGTGGAAATTATAGAAATATCATCTTCATGCTCCTGTGAAAGTGCAATTTTGCTACAATTAGTCTCACTTTTGGGACTCTTATCACTGATTACAATAAGATCATCATCGTCGTCATCGCATTTTTCTTTTGTGCGTTTCGTCATCAAAAACTCCTTTGCAGATTTGTGATTAGTAGAAACAGCTTCAATTGGCTTCACAACAGAGTGGTTTAAAAATATTACTGAAGAATCGTCATGTTTGGCTGTTCTGGCGTCAAAAGTGCCTGATTCAGTATCATTTTCGTCATCGATGGTAATCTGTAGAGCATCTTGTCTTCTCACTTTTCTCTTATTTCCTGTCAATATATCAGATAAAGACACGTGCCTTTTCATTGGAAAACCTTCTCTGATTCAAAAGTTTAATGCTATGGTACCATACGATTTAGTGCAGCGAAGGTGGTCAGTGAAGACGTTAAATACATGAAGCAAATAGCCGGATAATAATACTAAACTAATTTATCACCGCTAACGTTACGCGTTTGGCGTCCTAAAAAAAAGAAGGAAAAAAAAACCTATTTACTCACTCTATCTCGTCATAAAACGACATATAAATATTATACAGATGATGAAAGCCCACAAATTATGTTTAGTAGCGTTCTTTTAATCTAGATGCAACGGTACGTAAGTTCCCATAAACTTTACCTGGAGGGGAACCCAAAATTAAACTAACCACAGATTCTCTTGCCATTCTGATGTGGGTGAACCCGCCCAAAATGTGGATTTTAGAGTCAGCTAAGACAATTCTTGTTCTTGTAGCGTTTTCAATCGCAAATTTCGTTTTACCGTCTTTACCGGCAATACGACCGATGGCTCTCGACAAATGGTCACCTGTTAGAGTCTTGACATCTTTGACTTCAAAAGTCTCAATATATAAATCATCTAGCCTCAATAGTGCGATAGAATCGTCAAGATCAAACCCTAAGGTAAAGGCTTTGATAAAATCGGCCCCTTTTTGCAACGCACCAGGGTCTGTGGTAAATTTAGGATTCGTTCTTAGTTCTACGGATTTGGTCTTTAAATTCATTCTGACTTGCAGCTTCAAGTGCTCGACCAAAGGAGGATAAATTTTTGTCCAACTGTTCCTCAAGGGTGTCATTCTGTGTGGTGGAACCATGATCTTTCTCGATTCAAATTTTATTTTGTTACCCTGCGTTTTGCTAGCTGAAGTGAAGCGAGGTTTCCCCTGGTCATCAACCACTACGGTCTTAGATTCGTGCATTTTCCGGCTACCTTCTTCGCCCTCTACCTCTTCTTTTGCTGTGTTATTGTCGGAATCATCTAACAGAACGTCGTCATCATCGTCCTCATCGATGCTTTCGGTATTATTTATTCCTATAATTCTACTACTGCCCCCATCTTGTCCACTTACAGGTGTCACAGTAGCCTTTTTCAAAGCAGTAGGCGCAACCATAATGTAGTTTATTTTCACTTCAAGTCTTTTTCTTAACTAAACAGAAGAATATTGAAAACTACCTATTATTGATGCAATATGTATCTTTCATTGTGATGAGCATCGGTATGATAATAAGGAAAGAAGAAAAATTTTTTCCCGCTCGCACTTTCCGTAATAGGTGATAAAAACAGACCTAATACTGTAGTAATCTTTAACTGCGTTTAGCCCTACATTTATTAGTTATGACCTTACTCTTCAGATTAGGTTAAAAAATTCGTATAAAGACACATTGACTTTTTGTCACTTTTTTTTACTTCTCGTTATTGGTTCTAGCTGATCCTTGACTTACTATGGAGGGATGCATATTAAAGTTGACAGTAGATTTGCGTCAAGAAGTATTAAAACAAAAGGCACATACAGATTATCAGGTGGTGGGAGGTTTATAAAATTCATGCTAATCACACGTTTACGGGTCCCTACAATAAAGCGGCCACTGCTTCCAATTACAAGTCATCTCGTAAGACACTGTATTCGAACTTACGTCGCAACTAATCATGGAAATGTCAGACCTTTTATAACACCTTACAAGAGTTCGTTACCTGTTAGATGTTTGATCGCCCAAAGGCACATCCGAACATTTCCAAGCAATGACAAGTTCACTACCAAGGCTTCCAATATTGAGACTATTTTGCTTAGAAAAAATAATGAGCGAGAGTTCAAGCAATCGCTTTTAGCAGATGCAAAGAATTTTCAAGAAAGGTTCAAAATCAATCTAAAGTGGATTCTTATTAAAAACAACAGGCCGTTCTCTCTGAATGAAATAAGTATTATAGCGTCTTGGCTGATATTGTCACAAATTCTATGGCTCATTCTGAGCACCACCACTTTCATTTCGTTCTATCTATTCGTCATTAACTCTGTTTTCAGTCAGGAATACATCCATGAGAAGAAAATCTATGAAAGGCTTCTAAAATGGTTGTTGAAAGATCATAAGTGCTCCAATCAAGATTTGGAAATCACATTTTCTCCGGAAGATAAAGCATCAATGCTTGTGCTCTCTCCAGACTGGGAGTCAAATTCAATACTTATAAAAAGGCTAAATGTCAGGGATGAGATTTTGGACTTAGACTTAAAATTTCACCACATTAACCTGAATGTTTCCCTAAAAAATTGGTTACTTGGCAGGGGACTAATTACAAATGTTTCAATATACGGTATTAGAGGATGTTTGAACTTATCCAATTTCATCAATTTAGTAAACTCTTTTCAAGGAGATCAAAAGACGGAGAATTTTTTGAAAACTTTAAATAACGTTGAAATTACTGACTCAGAAATTCTTTTGAAACAATCTCTGAGTGCCCAGGAAACTCCGAGTCTAAAATTTTCCATTTACAATCTATCTTTACCACGACTAAGACTGAACCATTTTATTTCTGATATTCTGAGTGCCAAAACATTTTCCGGTTCAATTAATAATTCTCTTTTCAACTTATTTAAGAGGCAACAAAAGTTAACAGCAGTTATTGAAAATAATAACAAAAATAGGATGGCAAGCTCGAAGTTTGATTTCACGGACAACAATCAGGAAAATTACCGCACAGTGACTCATCAGGATGATCCGAATTATGTAACGACGTTAAGATTGAACTTTATCAACATTAATGATTTAAAATTTAATGGCAATGGTAAGTTCAACTGGTTGAAAGACGGCCAAGTTGAAATACTTGCTGACATAATGCTAACAAATTCTACTTCTCATCTATCATCGGAGTCGAAATATGCAGTGGTGGATTTGAAGGTAACTTGTAGGGACTTGAAGACAACTTTCCCTCAGGAACCTCCAGTATTATCGACAGGTGACAGTATTGTTTCATTGGATGAATTGAAACCTATAATAACATTTATTAACTCATATGAAGGGATGGCTAATCCTATATTGAAAGATTTCTCGGAAAACGAGAGATTGACCAATTCCATAATCTGGAACTCGCCAAATGTATCGATTAATAGGCAAAGGAAATCTTATCCTTTAACTACAAAAGTCACTTCCAATTCCACGAAGGAAATCATCAAGTTTCATAATCAACCAAATACTAATGCAAACGAAATTGTTTTACGCTGTAAGATGGTCAAAAACTTGTCAGATTTACAGCTTATTAACATTAATCAAATACTAGACCAAATTACCATGGAGCTATATGTTGATTTAACCAAAATAGTAGAAGATTGGGAGTTTAAAAACAAAAATGATTGGATGAAACAATGGGGTACTACCTTTGCATCCCAATTATTGTTGTTTGGGTTTGGTGCCATGGTTTGACTATTGCTTATATAATATCAAACTGAACTCCCTTGCATTTCATTTATCAAGTAAATTGAAGAAAAAATAAGAAAAAAAGCCAAACTAAAAATACCTCCTTCGGAACATGCATAAAATATAATGTGTATATACCAAGTACTTTAAATTATATATTCAAACTTTCTCATGACTTATTTTTTTTTGTCGTCATCAACTTTGGTGCCCGTCATTTTATCGATTTTTACGACGGGCATAAATGAAGCCTCCTCCACGTTTATTGCCTTATTTAACTTGGCACCAATTCCCAGTCCATCAGGATGTATCTGTGAAACATTTGAAACGTCCTTGTTTCGACTCTGTGTCTTGTCGCCTTTAGAATCTCGCTCGGAGTCACTTTCCCACCCCATACCCCGAAGTAAAGCATCTCCAAATTCCTCGACAGGTACCTCATTATATTCTTTTTCGGTGACATATTCCACCAGAGGAGCATCGTTTTTTTTGGTGTCCGCATTTTCACTCAGCTTGATCACTAATTTCTTCTTAGAAGATGATTCTTCATCAAGATCGAATTTATCAATACTTTGAATCTTTATCTTACTTTGAGGTTTATGCGAAAGGCTTGCAGTTTCCGCATCATCCCAATCGAATAAGTTGACCTTCTGTAATGAGTTTTTTTTTTTTGTCTTCTTGGAAATATTTTTTTTCAAGGTCTTACTCCCCAACTTAAGTGAAAACTTGCTCATTCTACATCCTAGATATGCCTCTAGACATTTTACCTACCATCGCTCGACGTGCATTATTACCTTAATAACTTAAAACAGTTATTCCTATATTTTTACATTTTTTTCTACGCACGGTCGGGTAACAAATGATAGCGCCAGATCATTGATAACCCAAGTGTTGCATGTTGAACCTGCAATGCATAAATATTAGAAGCATAGTAGTATGAAGTGACTGTGACAAATGAAGCTCTGTAATTCTTAGTTTGAATAACTTGCACATGTACTATGGTCAGTATCATGTCAAGCTTGTAGTACGTGTGAACACAGATTTGGTTATGGAGTAATATAATATTTAACAGCAAGAGAACATCAGTGGAGCTTTACTTAGACTTCGGGAGGTTTTCATACAGTTGTGTACTATACATAGATTAATAAGATTGCATATCAGAACTAACAATCCTATCTTGAGCTGAGTACCGAGTTTGTATCAGCCTACAATTAGAGATTTCAATGGGAAAAAATGAGTATGCAACAAATAGTTAACCATTGCTCGATTAAAGCACTCTTCTTTTTTATAAGAATACCTAGGATAAGATCATTTAAACTTAAATTCACAGCCATAATATATGCATAACTCCTCATATAGCTGGCCTTATAGTAGTTCGATGGAGTACACTGTTAGCCCTGGCTTAAAAGTCGTGAAATCATTGAAATCAAGATGATCCAAATCCATATGGAACAAGTAATTTCTTTTGGGTATTAAGTTAATAGTGCCATCTCTCTTCAACTTTTTCAATTCTGATGTCATGGAATTGGGAGTTACTAAAGTTAGTGGAGTTATGGACCCGTTTAAACGCAGCCGCCTAATTGTTTCTGTTAAAAGTGGTAAATCACAGCCTTTAAGGTCTATTACATGATGGTTACCTACACTGAATGCCACTTCATCTATCGACTCAATACCATCCTGTGTATTGATAAGAGAAGAAACGGTTAGGTTATTGCTCATATACATCCAGGTGGGTGGTGAGTATGTTTTCCACCATATGTGAACGCCCATTTGTTCGGTACGAAAGTGGAAGTAATCTCCCAAAAATTGGATAATTCCTGCTTGATGCGAAATTCCCATGATGAACGCCATGATTATGTTAAAAAGAAGCCAAGTTCCCTTGAAAATTTTCTTGTTTACTAACGTGGAACTCAGAGGTGTCCAGTTTAAGTTTGTCACGAGTAGTGGAACTAGCGGTACAAGGAATCTTAATTCTTGATGTTGAAAGAATGAAAGAAAAAGCAGGCCAGATATGATTGCGTAACTAGATAATTTATCGAGTTTGTAACCGGAAAAAATCGCTAGCAGCAATACTGGACCAAGTATTTGAGGTAAATTGACCAGCAGATGGGTGTATCTTGGATGTAATCCATGTACTTGCAAATTTTGGACATTGAGGTTGTATTTCAGGTTATTCAAGGGCGTAATAACAAATCCCTTTCCGTTGTTATAAATATTTGTATCAATAAGAACAAATAGACACGAGGAAAATGAAAATGAAAGTAAAAGTAAAGAAAAGGATTTCCAATGGACCCGGTAAAACTTCCAGAATAATATCAAACATGGTAAGAAAATAAATGCAGGAAAAGTAACTCTATTAAAAACACCAAAACTAAATATAAGTCCCAATATGACCGAATTTTTGAAATTCCTTCTTTGAATATTTTTTTCGTTTACCATATCTTCCATTACAGTTAAAGTTGAGATCAAAGCCAGCGTTTCTATGGAATTGGAAAACGTGTGTGTTTGGTACGTCCAGGTTACGTAAGAAGTTAAAAGTAGACTTTTTTTGATGAAGTGTACGGCCTTTCTCTCATCCCTTATTAATTTAGGAATTAAAAAATGATAGCACAATAGGTACATCACATAGTTTTGTAGTCTCATCGAATACAGAATTAACGCTGGGTTGTCCTGAATTTCGGGAAAAGATTTTAAAATAGTGAACAAAGGCCCGTAAACCAATAATAGGGGACCGTAACTCCTAGCAGCAAATTTTGATTTAAATTCCCATGGGATGGTACCTTTGACCTTCATGAACTGCATAGCCAAAATCTCGATGCATTGGAAATGTTCATCTGGATGAATATACGACGGGCCTAGGCATAGCATTAGGCCGATGGCATATACTAAATAAAGCCACCATTGATACCTCATCATACACTTCCAAGTACCTGATGTGTGCTTGCGAGTAAGAATACAATGGTATCTTATCGGACATATAGATTTTCAGGCCTTTTGTATTGTGTTTTCATCTTTATATTACTTCAGATTGTGCGCATCTCGCGAAATCCTCAGAGCTTCAGATTTGAACTTGTTGCCGACATAGTAAGTCCTCTCAGCGCCTTACTGTAGAAGCACCTTTATAAGCTATATTAAATCAATACACCTTCTATGAGATACATAGATCGATAAGTTGACTTTTTTTCACTATATTAGTGACTGGTTTTACTTCTTGCCAACATTACAGTCCGCACATAAAAGGGTATTACGATGTCTATATAATGTTTTGCTCTATATTGCGCGTACCAAACACGCTACTAGTAAGACATGAGTTCCATCTAGCGAAGAATCACCGCACGCTATGGTTACTTAGACGGTTATGGTTTAGTTGATTATCGTTATAATGTTGATTGTTACCCGCATGGAGCCTTCCTTGTAGTTTAGAGATCTTTTAAACGTTCTAAATAAGTAAAAGAGAAAGACCTTATGAATACACTGATATCATATAGAAAAAGAAAGCAATACCAGCATCAACAATAGCCTATTCATGTCGCAGAAGATTGGACACAGTGGCTTGGCTTTTGCGCGCCTTTGGCACCATGTCGACGTTGCCCGTGATAAGAGGACATTGGGTAGATTGGCTTCAGCAATTGCAATTACCTTAATTGGTAAACATAAGCCGGTCTATCATCCGTCACAAGACTGTGGAGACTACGTAGTAGTGACTAATTGCCAAAAAATCCGTGTAACAGGTAAGAAATTTGAGCAGAAGACTTACTGGTCTCATTCAGGTAGACCTGGTCAGCTAAAGTTACAGACAATGAACAAGGTTGTTGCCGATAAAGGATTTGGAGAAATTTTGAAAAAAGCAGTTAGCGGTATGTTGCCTAAAAATAAATTGAGAAAGCAACGGTTAGACCGCTTAAAAGTTTTCGATGGAAGTGAAAACCCTTATAAACAAAATATTACTGCCTTTGCCCATGAGCAATCATCAATACCAGAGCCTCTTAAAGAATCAATTTTTAACCAATTGAAATAGCTTATTGAAATTATTTGTCATTTTTTATATATATCCTTTTTGCAGTCTTCAATCCATGTATATATTTATCTGTTATGTAGTTTTAATCAAAACGCGTATTAAAATCTTCTTTCTTTTATGAATACTAAATATATTTAACAGTGTGTAACAGCAACATTGTTCCAAAATGAACACCGTATATTTTTCTTATAACTTTTTACATAAGTCATTATTTATGACTTGGATATTTAAGGTTTTCCGCTAAAGTTCATTAATATGTCTTGATAAAATTAAATTTTAAATTGGTAAAATGCGAAACAAGGACTATAAATAAACACTGTGAGTCCCATTTTATTCATCATTATTTTTGTATTTTTTGAATGCTTGAAAGTTCTCTCTGCTTATTAAAAGAAATGCTTCATTCTTATTTTATTACTATTGCCTAGTTGTTTACCCTTTTTTTGGCAAGATCAGCACAAATGAAATGTTTTTTATTATTTTACTTTCTTAGAGTTACAACATTATTTCTTAAAAATCTCTCGAACGATCGGTATATAAACGTGGTGTAATGTTCATAGCCATAAGTTCTTGGAATAATAACTTCGCGGCGTATGGAATATGAATTTGATAAATATCAATCTTATTATCACATCCCTTACATTCAAATTGGTTATGATTTAATTTCGCGATAACTGTCATCAGCCCGCAAATACCACAAATATGGACTCTAAAGGCATCGGATGCTTCCATTAATCTCTCCTTCAAGAATGAGGCAGCACCATGAGCAATCATACAGTCACGTTCCATCTCACCGAATCTTAAACCACCGTCTCTCGATCTACCCTCTACAGGCTGTCTCGTCAATACTTGCATTGGACCACGTGCTCTGGCATGTATCTTGTCATCCACCATGTGTCTTAGTCGTTGATAATATGTAGGACCAAAGAAAATTTGAGCCATTAGTTTTTTACCTGTGTGACCATTATACATAACTTCAAACCCACGAGATTGATAACCATGCTCACGCAGTAGTTTGGATATACCTTCTACAGTAATGTCCGTGAAAGGAGAGGCGTCACCTTCATTACCAGATAGTGCCGCGACTTTACTCAACAAACATTCAATTAAATGGGCAACAGTCATACGAGATGGAATAGCATGAGGGTTAATAATCAAATCTGGAACAATACCTTCTGCGGTAAATGGCATATCTTCTCTACGATATGTGATACCAATAGTACCCTTTTGACCGTGACGAGAAGCAAATTTGTCACCAATTTGAGGAATCTTTGTAGTTCTTACACGAACTTTGACAAACTTTAACCCATCTTGGTTTGTTGTGACTAAAACTTGATCAACAATACCGTTTTCAGTACTTCTCAATGGTGTGGAAGCATCACGTTTGGAATGGTATGCTGTTCTTTGACCGAGTTCCTCTTCATCTGGTGAGATTGGTGTGGTTTTACCGATAATCACATCTTCTCCTGAAACTCTAACACCAGGCGCAATTAGACCATCATCGTCCAACTTATCGTATGTACCATGTTTCATTCTTAAGGTGTTTGTACGTTGTGGTTTCTCAAAAGTCTCCGTTATAGACATACCGTACTTCTTTTCCTGATCCATATAAGATCTGAAAAACAGAGATCTGAATAGACCACGATCAATTGAAGACTGATTCATAATCATAGAATCTTCTTGATTATAACCGGAGTAACATGCAATAGCAACAATTGCATTTTGGCCAGCGGGTAATTCTCTAAACTTCAAATATTCCATCGCACGTGTAGTACCCAATGGTTTTTGAGGATAATATAGAATATTGGCCATAGTATCCATACGCACATTATAGTTTGTTAAAAACACACCCATAGCTTGCTTACCCATCGCAGATTGGTAAGTGTTACGCGGAGATTGATTATGGTCAGGGAATGGAATAATGGATGCTGCGACACCGAGAATCATAGAAGGATGAATCTCACAATGTGTAAATGTTGTAGCATGATGTGATACTCTTATACGTTTGGCAGGATCAACATCGAGATCGTTTTCCTCATTTGCCTCTGCAGGCTCGAGATCTTCCGGTTGCATTGCGATCAATATAGATTCTTCTTCTTCAGCATCAATGTATTCCACTAAACCCTCATTCAATAATGATGACCATGTATATTCTTCTACATCTTCAAATCCACCTTCAATATCTTGATATTCGGTAGCCATCAGTTTGGCAATATGACCCTTTCTTACCTTTAATTCCTTATGGCCTAGTGATTCATCGTCTTCAACAATAAATAATGGTCTATAAACTCTACCGGCATCTGTAAAGATTTTTAGCTCCTTTTCACGAATATCTCTAATCATAGAAACTTCCGGATTGATATCACCCTTTCTTCTCAATGTTCTAAGGGTTTCCATTAATCTTGCTGGGTTTCTGTGAACACCGTGCCACACACCATTGACGAAGACCCTTGTCGCGTCAGGTGATTGATGTGGTACGTAATCTTCCAGTGGTTCCATACCCCATTCACTTAAAAAAGTGATGATAGGCATTGGATCTGTACCAACAGAAATACAAGACATCAGTGACAGATTCTTAACTAAACCACACGCTTGGCCTTCAGGAGTTTCTGCAGGACAGACCAACCCCCAATGTGTATTATGCAATTGACGTGGTTTGGCTAATTTACCATCACGACCAATAGGAGTGTTTGTTCTTCTTAAATGTGATAAAGTGGATGAATAAGTGTAACGGTTCAAAACCTGAGAAACACCTGCCCTAGAAGACATGGCTTTTTTTTGTTCACCCCAGTTACCAGTAGCCAAAGCGTACTTAAGACCTGATGTTATGGTTTTTGCGTTAATCGCTAATTTCATGTTAAAGTCATGGGCTTCCTCTACAGTTCTTTGCATATAACGGAAAATATCTTTAGTTAATTTTTTGAACAATGTCTTGAAAAGTTGGGCCAATAATGGACCTGCCAAATCTAATCTTTTTTTCCCGAAATGATCACGATCATCTTGGTCTTTACGATCTAAAGCACACAGTAATAATCTGTTTATCATATAACCTAAGAAAAATGCCTTTCTACTTTCAAAACCTTCTAATTGAGTAATATGAGGTAGGAATTCTTTTTGTAAAATGTCTTTTGCATATTGGATTCTTTTTTCTTTCTTGATACCAAGGGCAGTACCACGACGACCAATAAAGTCTAATGCAGTTTCACGATCTTGAATAACAAACCCGTCTTCAACACAAGGCTTAAGCATTTCCAGCATTTGCCAATCATTTACGTCGTAGCAGATATGTTCTAAAATTTCACCGTCTGGAATAATACCTAAAGCTCTGAATATGATTACAATAGGAATATCCTGTTTGATATATGGTAATGTGGCTTTAATAGTACGAGCTGAACTACCCTCACGACCATAAAGCTTGACTTGAAGGGTACTGATAAACCTAGAACCTTTTTCAAGGGCAGATCTAATTTCTGCTACATGAGAAATTGGAGATGGGGCGGCTTTTTTAAACACTTGAACAATATTACCTGCAGAACGCTCCTGTGCAATCAAAACTTTTTCAGAACCATTAATGATGAAATAACCACCCATATCAAAGGGACATTCTTTCAGCTTATATAAATCTGATTCTGTAGCTTCACTTAGGTAACAATTCTTTGATCTTAACATAATCGGTAAACGGCCAATGAAAACTTTTCCGCTTTCGCTGTCATCTTCAGATTCTTCGGCAATTAATTCATATTTCAGTTCCCTACCTGGAACATCAATAGCTTCATATGTTCTCTTCTTAACATCAACAAATAAACCAGACGAATATGTCAAATTACGTAAACGTGCTTCTTGTGGATACAACGCATGGGTAACACCATCAGATTCATTTACCATTGGCTTTGTAACATAGATTTTACCAAAACTAATCTCATACTTTCTACTGATGTTGTCTGATTCGGTAGTATGTTGAGCCAACTGCTCTAAAATCAAGGTGGAATCCTCGCAAATAATGTCTTGTAAAGTATAATCAACGAATTGATTGAAAGAGTCAAGTTGTTGTGAAACTAGCCCCTTCTCGCGAAAAAAAGCGGATATAACAGCCCACGAATCTTCTGCAGTAATTGGTGCACTTTCATCCTCGAATCCATATGGGTCCTCATCATAATACTTTTCTGAGTTTGCAAGGTCAGACATCCTTATAATTATTTTTCTATACTTGTTTGTGTTCTTTTTCTGGTCCTAATTTTTATAATACGGAGCTTCTACAGTGTCTTATTCCGCTATAGTGTTCCTTATGTTTGTTCCTTACTGTTGGGTTCTTCTTTAAGAAATATACGATATGCAAAAATTATCTGAACTATCTGTAAATCTGAGGAGAAGGAATGAGTGCAATATCCAAGTACCCTAACTTTATAAAGCTGCTCCCTACTTAGACAAATCACTAGCTTTTATGGTTGCTAAAAGTAGTGGTCAGTTCCTTATTGCATGAATTACAACTCACTTCTTGTTTGTTCGCCACTTTTTCAAAAGCTACTACGAAAGTGAGAGGATGAAAAAAAATAGAAAAGTGAAAAATCATTTTGAACGCCAAGCAGGGTAACAAATTATTTTAAGATGGCCGCTATTTTGTCAACTCAGAATTATTTGGGATTATGCTTTTAAAACAGAGAAACCTCAATTATAGTGCAGTTATGAAATGCTATATGCTATGTTCAGCCTATAAACTCATAGTAGCAGCTCGAAGTAGCATTTTTTTAAATTCTTCACCATTTGGACAACTTTATTTCATTCTTTTAAGTATACTTTCTTTCCTTAATAGCCGATACAGCATGTTTAACCATGCCGACGATTATGCGGCAGGTTGGAGAGGAAGTCACAAGAAGGAACTATATTATTTATTTTTTTCTGTTTCCTAGAATGCATACATATGCGTAAATATATATGGCGATTTTTGTGTTTCGTCGCCTGAACTTTGTTTTGTGTCTATGAAAAATTAGGTACCTTCATAGACTACCATTATGGTAAAATGGAAAAACTATTCTAATCCAATTCAGTTGTCTCATCTAGAATATCCTCCATAAAATCATAATCATTCGGGAACTCAGTGCTGGTAAAATTTTGTTCGAAAGACGATGATTGTTGTGAAGACTTCTGATAAGCAGCTCCATTCTTTGTAGATTCACGGTCACCGTTTTGATGGCGATTTTTGTCGCCTTGGGGTTGCTCCGTTACAAAGGGTTTCAATCTCGTTAGAATGAGATTTTGTAGGAAATCAGAAACTTTTGCTAAGTAGAATGTTCTTGGAAATTCGTACCTTTTTGTTACAGATATTAAAATCTGAGTTAATTTACCGAATAAGAATTTGTCATTGGTGTCATCTGCAAACCAAATGTTATAAATTGAAGAAAACAGTAGATAACTGTTAAAATTCGGTTCTGTTATCTTATTAAGGAATCCGGTAAGCTTGTTTTGAGATTCCATAAAGGCAATGAAGTCATATACCAGCTCTCTTGTCAAGCAAATACTTCCAAACGACATAAGTAAAGAGGTAAATGGTAAGAAATTCAGAAAGGCATCAATAGGAGTATAGAGGTAAATAAAATGTATGAACTCGTAAAGACTCCAATATTTTAACAGTGATTTATAAATGGTGATGACAACTGGGGACTGACCCAAAGAAGTAGCGGTTTTAGCAGCACTTGCCTTTGAGAAGTCAACGGAAGACGTCAGATAGACCACTTCTAATGTCAGCTGCAAAGGAATGGCAACTGAGGTAAGCAAAAATAAGGGCCATAAAATTAAATTAAACATTAGTTTTCTATGGTGGAGTGAAGCACAGCAGAAAGAACGTTAGGAACCTTAGCTAAAAGATAGAAAAAAAGAGCACTACAAAAATCTTATCCTCGATTTGAAATACTAATGTCGAGCCAGATCAAATTAAATGAAATCGAAATGATATAACGTTGCTCTTGCACGTGTATTTCGCTGCTTAGGAAAGTTGTTTCCACATATTATCTTTTGTACGATTTTAAACAGTAAAATCGATGCATATTAAGGGAGGCCCAATACCCGCGGGCAGTAACCGCATCTTTGGAAATACCGGGTAATGATAAATGCCCGGGAAAAAAGAGCATAAAACATAGAGGCGATACAGGAATGAATATGTGCTATTTACGGAAGGGAAAAACACTTATTGTTTTTCTGAAATGTGACACAGTAAAGTCCGTCATATACGGTTCTCCGTTAGGCGCTACCACACACATATATATATAAGCCTGAATGCAGTAGACAAATTTCAGATATCATACAAAGGAAGCGTTCTCTGGGACCCCTTTCTATGTTTAGATGGTTCACTGAACTTGTTCGTTAACGTAAATATGTCTTCCTTTTTGATTCCAACAATGATATTATAAAGAAATTATCGTCACAACCTAATCAACAAGGACAAAGAAAAGAAAAAAGTTGAAAGAGAGAACAAAAGTTCAAATCAAAGAAAATAAGAACATCAAATTACCTATTACAATAAACAATTAAGCCATACTCGCAACAATTTGCGATAATAGAAAGCAGCACCTCGTTGGCGCAGTCCCTTACATAGTAACAACATTTATCACTTCACACAATCAGGAGTGGAACTCAATGGAAAACAACACCACACGTATGATCTTACTAATAAAAGAACATGAACGTTCCTCAGCGCGAACGTTCGCATTCTGCGCCTTCGAGCACAGGATAAGTTGCAGAAAGCCATCACATCTATGCAACGATTATCACGACACAACCTTGCCGCCGAGAAAACGTCCGTGGAGAACCATTCGGTCGATTGCTTCCCACGGAACGAGTGGACTGAAACTTAAGACTGCCCCTCTCTTTCCGCGGAATCGCTCATGCCGCGGTGCCACAACATTTTCAGATTTACTAGGACTCCGGTGAGTGTGGGCTCACCCGCGGGTCGTGATCACGATTCAGCACCCTTTGGACTCGTGATTCCGTGGAAAGGTCAGATCTGTATTCCTACTTATGGTAATGTGCTAAAAAAAGAGAAATGTCTCCGCGGAACTCTTCTACGCCGTGGTACGATATCTGTTGAACGTAATCTGAGCAATACAAACAAGGCCTCTCCTGTACATATATAATTGTGATGTGCATAACCTTATGGTTGTTCGCTTTCATTATCATACCTTAGAATGAAATCCAAAAGAAAAAAGTCACGCAAAGTTGCAAACATATAACAACTGTGTTAGTTATCACTCGACTTTGTTATTCTAATTATAAATAAATTGGCAACTAGGAACTTTCGAAAAAGAAATTAAAGACCCTTTTAAGTTTTCGTATCCGCTCGTTCGAAAGACTTTAGACAAAAATGCCCGAGGCCAAGCTTAACGATAACGTCAACGACGTTACTAGCTACTCCTCCGCGTCTTCTTCTACTGAAAACGCTGCTGATCTACACAATTATAATGGGTTCGATGAGCATACAGAAGCTCGAATCCAAAAACTGGCAAGGACTCTGACCGCACAGAGTATGCAAAACTCCACTCAATCGGCGCCCAACAAAAGTGATGCTCAGTCTATATTTTCTAGCGGTGTGGAAGGTGTAAACCCGATATTCTCTGATCCTGAAGCTCCAGGCTATGACCCAAAATTGGACCCCAACTCCGAAAATTTTTCTAGTGCCGCCTGGGTTAAGAATATGGCTCACCTAAGTGCGGCAGACCCTGACTTTTATAAGCCTTATTCCTTAGGTTGCGCTTGGAAGAACTTAAGTGCTTCTGGTGCTTCCGCAGATGTCGCCTATCAGTCAACTGTGGTTAATATTCCATACAAAATCCTAAAAAGTGGGCTGAGAAAGTTTCAGCGTTCTAAAGAAACCAATACTTTCCAAATCTTGAAACCAATGGATGGTTGCCTAAACCCAGGCGAATTGCTAGTCGTTTTAGGTAGACCAGGCTCTGGTTGTACTACTTTATTAAAATCCATCTCTTCAAATACTCATGGTTTTGATCTTGGTGCAGATACTAAAATTTCTTACAGCGGCTACTCAGGTGATGATATTAAGAAACATTTTCGTGGTGAAGTTGTTTACAACGCAGAAGCTGATGTACATCTGCCTCATTTAACAGTCTTCGAAACTTTGGTTACAATAGCGAGGTTGAAAACCCCACAGAACCGTATCAAGGGTGTCGATAGGGAAAGTTATGCGAATCATTTGGCGGAAGTAGCAATGGCAACGTACGGTTTATCGCATACAAGGAATACAAAAGTTGGTAACGACATCGTCAGAGGTGTTTCCGGTGGTGAAAGGAAGCGTGTCTCCATTGCTGAAGTCTCCATCTGTGGATCCAAATTTCAATGCTGGGATAATGCTACAAGGGGTTTGGATTCCGCTACCGCTTTGGAATTTGTTCGTGCCTTAAAGACTCAAGCTGATATTTCCAATACATCTGCCACAGTGGCCATCTATCAATGTTCTCAAGATGCGTACGACTTGTTCAATAAAGTCTGTGTTTTGGATGATGGTTATCAGATCTACTATGGCCCCGCCGATAAGGCCAAGAAGTACTTTGAAGATATGGGGTATGTTTGTCCAAGCAGACAAACCACCGCAGATTTTTTGACCTCAGTTACAAGTCCCTCTGAGAGAACCCTGAACAAAGATATGCTAAAAAAAGGTATTCATATACCACAGACCCCGAAGGAAATGAACGATTACTGGGTAAAATCTCCAAATTACAAAGAGCTAATGAAAGAAGTCGACCAACGATTATTGAATGACGATGAAGCAAGCCGTGAAGCTATTAAGGAAGCCCACATTGCTAAGCAGTCCAAGAGAGCAAGACCTTCCTCTCCTTATACTGTCAGCTACATGATGCAAGTTAAATACCTATTAATCAGAAATATGTGGAGACTGCGAAATAATATCGGGTTTACATTATTTATGATTTTGGGTAACTGTAGTATGGCTTTAATCTTGGGTTCAATGTTTTTCAAGATCATGAAAAAGGGTGATACTTCTACATTCTATTTCCGTGGTTCTGCTATGTTTTTTGCAATTCTATTCAATGCATTTTCTTCTCTGTTAGAAATCTTTTCGTTATATGAGGCCAGACCAATCACTGAAAAACATAGAACATATTCGTTATACCATCCAAGTGCTGACGCTTTTGCATCAGTTCTATCAGAAATACCCTCAAAGTTAATCATCGCTGTTTGCTTCAATATAATCTTCTATTTCTTAGTAGACTTTAGAAGAAATGGTGGTGTATTCTTTTTCTACTTATTAATAAACATTGTCGCGGTTTTCTCCATGTCTCACTTGTTTAGATGTGTTGGTTCCTTAACAAAGACATTGTCAGAAGCTATGGTTCCCGCTTCTATGTTATTGTTGGCTCTATCCATGTATACCGGTTTTGCTATTCCTAAGAAGAAGATCCTACGTTGGTCTAAATGGATTTGGTATATCAATCCGTTGGCCTACTTATTCGAATCTTTGTTGATTAACGAGTTTCATGGTATAAAATTCCCCTGCGCTGAATATGTTCCTCGTGGTCCTGCGTATGCAAACATTTCTAGTACAGAATCTGTTTGTACCGTGGTTGGAGCTGTTCCAGGCCAAGACTATGTTCTGGGTGATGATTTCATTAGAGGAACTTATCAATACTACCACAAAGACAAATGGCGTGGTTTCGGTATTGGTATGGCTTATGTCGTCTTCTTTTTCTTTGTCTATCTATTCTTATGTGAATACAACGAGGGTGCTAAACAAAAAGGTGAAATATTAGTTTTCCCACGCAGTATAGTTAAAAGAATGAAGAAAAGAGGTGTATTAACTGAAAAGAATGCAAATGACCCCGAAAACGTTGGGGAACGTAGTGACTTATCCAGCGATAGGAAAATGCTACAAGAAAGCTCTGAAGAGGAATCCGATACTTACGGGGAAATTGGTTTATCCAAGTCAGAGGCTATATTTCACTGGAGAAACCTTTGTTACGAAGTTCAGATTAAGGCCGAAACAAGACGTATTTTGAACAATGTTGATGGTTGGGTTAAACCAGGTACTTTAACAGCTTTAATGGGTGCTTCAGGTGCTGGTAAAACCACACTTCTGGATTGTTTGGCCGAAAGGGTTACCATGGGTGTTATAACTGGTGATATCTTGGTCAATGGTATTCCCCGTGATAAATCTTTCCCAAGATCCATTGGTTATTGTCAGCAACAAGATTTGCATTTGAAAACTGCCACTGTGAGGGAGTCATTGAGATTTTCTGCTTACCTACGTCAACCAGCTGAAGTTTCCATTGAAGAAAAGAACAGATATGTTGAAGAAGTTATTAAAATTCTTGAAATGGAAAAATATGCTGATGCTGTTGTTGGTGTTGCTGGTGAAGGTTTAAACGTTGAACAAAGAAAAAGATTAACCATTGGTGTTGAATTAACTGCCAAACCAAAACTGTTGGTCTTTTTAGATGAACCTACTTCTGGTTTGGATTCTCAAACTGCTTGGTCTATTTGTCAGCTAATGAAAAAGTTGGCAAATCATGGTCAAGCAATTCTATGTACTATTCACCAACCCTCTGCTATTTTGATGCAAGAATTCGATCGTTTACTATTTATGCAACGTGGTGGTAAGACTGTCTACTTTGGCGACTTGGGCGAAGGTTGTAAAACTATGATCGATTATTTTGAAAGCCATGGTGCTCATAAATGCCCTGCTGACGCCAACCCAGCTGAATGGATGCTAGAAGTTGTTGGTGCAGCTCCAGGCTCTCATGCAAATCAAGATTATTACGAAGTTTGGAGGAATTCTGAAGAGTACAGGGCCGTTCAATCTGAATTAGATTGGATGGAAAGAGAATTACCAAAGAAAGGTTCCATAACTGCAGCTGAGGACAAACACGAATTTTCACAATCAATTATTTATCAAACAAAATTGGTCAGTATTCGTTTATTCCAGCAATATTGGAGATCTCCAGATTATTTATGGTCGAAGTTTATTTTAACTATTTTCAATCAATTGTTCATCGGTTTCACTTTCTTCAAAGCAGGAACCTCGCTACAGGGTTTACAAAATCAAATGTTGGCTGTATTCATGTTTACGGTTATTTTCAATCCTATTCTACAACAATATCTACCATCTTTTGTCCAGCAAAGAGATTTGTATGAGGCCAGGGAACGCCCCTCAAGGACTTTTTCTTGGATTTCATTTATCTTCGCTCAAATATTCGTGGAAGTTCCATGGAATATATTGGCAGGTACTATTGCTTATTTTATCTACTATTATCCAATTGGATTTTACTCCAACGCGTCTGCAGCTGGCCAGTTGCATGAAAGGGGTGCTTTATTTTGGTTGTTCTCTTGTGCTTTCTACGTTTATGTTGGTTCTGTGGGTCTGCTTGTCATTTCTTTCAACCAAGTTGCAGAAAGTGCAGCTAACTTAGCCTCTTTGTTATTTACTATGTCTTTGTCTTTTTGTGGTGTTATGACTACCCCAAGTGCCATGCCTAGATTTTGGATATTCATGTACAGGGTTTCACCTTTGACTTATTTCATTCAGGCTCTGTTGGCTGTTGGTGTTGCTAACGTAGACGTCAAATGCGCTGATTACGAATTGCTAAAATTCACACCACCATCCGGTATGACATGTGGGCAGTACATGGAACCATATTTACAACTAGCAAAGACTGGTTACTTAACTGATGAAAATGCCACTGACACCTGTAGTTTCTGTCAAATATCTACAACCAATGATTACTTAGCTAATGTCAATTCTTTCTACAGTGAGAGATGGAGAAATTATGGTATTTTCATCTGTTATATTGCATTCAATTATATCGCTGGTGTCTTTTTCTACTGGTTAGCAAGAGTGCCTAAAAAGAACGGTAAACTCTCCAAGAAATAATAGAATTTTGAATTTTGTTAAGAAAAGAAACTTACCAAGATGGACTTTTTTAATAAACATACATAATCACTACATATAGGTGCGTAATAATAAGTTTTTATTTTTTTTCTTAAATCAGCGAGCTTTCTACATTTCAATTTTCTTAAATTTACCAGCTCTGATAAATCAAAGTTCAATGTCCGAAAGAATTCCGAGAATTTTATTTCTAGGTTATCTCATCGGTACTTTTTTTTTATAGGCATCAGCATATAGTGTGAAAACATTATTTCTCAACTGTGCCTTACGGTTAAAAAGAAAGGACGCAATGGATATAGTTAAAATATAAGATATATTATATCATTATCTGTCCCGAATGGCGAACCGTCTTCTCATATACGGCCTTATTTTGTGGGTAAGTATAATCGGATCTTTTGCATTAGATAGGAACAAAACTGCTCAAAATGCGAAGATTGGTCTACATGATACCACTGTGATCACGACTGGAAGTACAACGAACGTGCAGAAAGAACATTCCTCACCACTATCCACCGGTTCTTTAAGAACCCATGATTTTGGACAGGCCTCTAAAGTTGACATACGGCAGGCTGACATACGGGAAAACGGTGAGAGGAAAGAGCAAGATGCACTAACACAGCCTGCAACACCAAGGAATCCGGGCGATTCGAGTAATTCATTTTTATCGTTCGACGAATGGAAGAAGGTCAAGTCGAAGGAGCACTCATCAGGCCCTGAACGTCATCTTAGTCGAGTGAGGGAGCCAGTCGATCCCTCTTGCTATAAAGAGAAAGAATGCATAGGAGAAGAGTTGGAAATCGATTTGGGGTTTTTGACAAACAAAAACGAGTGGAGTGAAAGAGAAGAAAATCAAAAAGGATTCAATGAGGAAAAGGACATAGAGAAAGTTTACAAAAAAAAATTCAACTATGCATCCTTGGATTGCGCTGCAACAATTGTCAAAAGCAATCCAGAAGCGATTGGAGCGACTTCTACGTTAATTGAGAGCAAAGACAAGTATTTACTGAATCCCTGTTCAGCTCCGCAGCAATTCATTGTTATAGAGCTTTGTGAAGATATCCTGGTGGAGGAAATTGAAATTGCTAATTACGAATTCTTTTCCTCGACCTTCAAGAGATTTAGGGTGTCAGTTTCTGATAGAATACCGATGGTTAAAAATGAATGGACCATATTAGGAGAATTCGAGGCAGGAAATTCAAGAGAGTTACAAAAGTTTCAAATACATAATCCCCAAATCTGGGCAAGTTATTTGAAAATTGAAATTCTATCCCATTATGAGGACGAATTTTATTGTCCCATATCCTTAATCAAAGTATATGGTAAATCAATGATGGATGAGTTTAAGATCGATCAACTAAAGGCTCAAGAGGATAAAGAACAATCCATAGGAACTAACAATATAAACAATTTGAATGAACAAAATATCCAAGACAGATGTAACAATATAGAAACGCGTTTAGAGACTCCAAACACAAGCAATCTCTCAGACTTAGCTGGTGCATTATCATGTACTTCAAAGCTCATCCCTTTGAAGTTCGATGAATTTTTCAAGGTGCTTAATGCATCCTTTTGTCCTTCCAAGCAAATGATATCTTCTTCTTCTTCTTCGGCTGTTCCTGTAATTCCAGAAGAATCCATTTTTAAGAACATCATGAAAAGGCTGTCACAACTGGAGACAAATTCTAGTTTGACAGTTTCTTACATTGAGGAACAGAGCAAACTGCTATCTAAATCGTTTGAACAACTTGAAATGGCGCACGAAGCAAAGTTCAGTCATCTTGTCACGATATTCAACGAAACAATGATGAGTAATCTAGATCTGCTGAATAACTTTGCCAATCAATTGAAAGATCAATCTTTACGTATATTAGAAGAACAGAAACTGGAGAATGACAAATTTACTAACCGTCATTTATTGCATTTGGAAAGATTGGAAAAAGAAGTCAGTTTTCAAAGAAGAATTGTTTATGCGTCATTTTTCGCCTTCGTAGGGTTGATATCCTATCTATTAATAACGAGAGAGCTTTACTTTGAAGATTTCGAAGAGAGCAAAAATGGCGCTATTGAAAAGGCAGACATTGTTCAACAAGCAATCAGATGAATCCTAGAGCGCCCAGAATCATATTTTTAAGCATAATTCATTGAGCACTCAAGATGAAAAAATCCACCGCCATATATGAGGTGTTTCTATAGGAAATATCTATATACTTTTATAGTTCTAATTTCATTTTACATAAACTGTTTTAATCAGTTTCTAATAATCTATGAAGATAATTCACTGTTTCTTGAGGGGATGCTATCCAGAGGGTACATCCAGCTAGCCTTGCCTTAAAATCATTTGCTGATCCCACCGGTGCAAACTGATCGCCTACGTGTAAGGTTTCAGAGGGTTGGATAGGAGATTCAGGGTTATAAAATTGTTGCAATGAACGAACACCAAGATCTTTCCCCCCAATATCACACCAGACATCACTACCACCATCAAAACAACTAAATTGAATTCTTCTAGATGGGGCAAAAGACTCTAAAGTGTTTTGAAGGGTTAAAACTATTTCCTCCAGTTGTTCCCTATCAAGCTTAACAGGAACTTGTCTTTTAGAAGCTTCATCGTACCGTTCGCCTGGGACGATACCCACTGCCCTGACTTTACGGATAATAGAAATCTCTGAAGGTAGGTTTAGTCTTTTTCTTAACCTGTTAAGAGTTCTCTCGGCAAAGTCCAAAGTCTTTTCCACGTCCTCGAGGGACCAAGCCTTCATTCTAGGCAATAGCCATTCCTCTTTGTCAATTTGTCTAAAGCCAAAGTTATCTTCCTCCGGGTCTTCATAGTAACGGAAAAGGTAACTCGACTCACCACCCATTATTGTTAAATTCTGCTTTTGAGAAACTGGTATATCAGTTGAATCATGTAATGCAACAATTAATCCTTTTAATCTGTTCTCATAGGTTCCAGCTTCATCATATCCGGCCGCAGTGACTATTCCCACATTGATACCGCACCGCAACAGCTTGAGAATATAAGGAATTACAGGATTAGTGTAAACCAGGGAGCCACCATCTTCATACAGCGTCACATCTCCATCAAAAGTCACTAATCTCAAAACCTTACCATTATGTAAGTTCTCCTGTTTCTTAAAGTGAAATATCTGTGCAGTATTCAGGATATGCCTGATATCATTAAAACTGGGTGCTACCATTCTACGCGCCGAAATGGCCCGTTGTGAGTCTTCCCATAGAAAAGCTTGTTCCAATGGAAGTTCCGTAAAGAATGTTCCAATTGATGGAACCAAAAGATTTAAACGCGATTGTCCTAATATATTCAGAGATTGAGAAGAGGCGCCATCTTCAATTTCGTCTTGGCTCATGTTTCTTGAGTCAAATTCTATTTTATCTTTAATCAGCCCTTCAATGTCTTTAAAGATATCAGCATACTGCGACCTTACACGTTGAGTTGTTGCTAAGTCGTCATTGTAGTCACCTTCATGAGAGACGGCATGTAGAACAAAAGGCGAGGCCAGTAGCCCCTTTACCCAATCTATAAACTCATCCTTGCGGTGGCTCTTCAAATGATATTCCACTCTATATCTTGAGGACATTGCTATTATAAGTTAACTCACGATCTTTTGTTACTTTCTTTGAATAGTTTTCTTTTCTTAGTACATTCCTTTACCTTTTAAATTTTGTTAATTTAAGGGCGGCCTGTCCCGCTAAACGTGGGAAGTGGAAGGACATGAAATATTATAGTGTAATACAGGAAGTATACAGAGAAATCTATAGAAACCTATCACTGCAGATTCGCACACTACACCCATGAAGTAACCACAATAGTAAAAAAACATAACAAAAGTCGTAATATTTATCAAAACAAAAACATCATTTACGCCCAAAAGTGGAAATCAATATTAAGAGCGAAATGAAACAATAGAAATAAAAATAGAATACAATCGGAAAGGAAAGAAATCAAAAGACGGTTAATCAATCTGATGTTAAATCGACCACTTCCGAGTTATCTTGAGCCGATGTGTTAAAGTCATTAGTTTGGGCCAGAGTTTTATTCATTATGGCGTGATTTGCCTGTGGTCTCCGTTTCATAAGGGTGGCGTATGGATTCTTCGGAATGTAGATAGAAACATTAGAATGCCTTCTCTTCCTAATTTTTCCATCATCTCCATGGCCGCTGGTGCTCACGTGTATATATGGAGGGAGATGTGCCGCCGATGTGGTCCTTGTTGGTAGTTCAGTTTCTGCTTCTGAATTTGGGTCCACAGGGGGGATTGGAGGCAAATCACCTTCGATTCCCAAAAGATTACGATCTTGAGCTGTGGTATTGTAATTAGGTCCGTAGGGGTTTCTCTGCGCTTCCGTTTGATTAGTCAAATTTTGTAGAACAGCCGGTAATAGTGGCGTTGATGGCCCTCTATTGTAGAATATTCTGCTGTCACCATTCGTCGCCGTAACGAAAGAATTAATACTGCTATTGTTCGTCGGTGTGTCATTTATATTTGTAGTAGCGCCTTGGTTCAAGAATGACCTCATTTGAAAAGCATCTTGATAATTATCTTGGTCCATAGTTGGAGAACCTTTCGGCGTTGATGTATGATTGGGGTTGTAGTCACTGGATCCTTCTGATTCTGAGGGAAATATATCTGCTCTTAATTGGTCATTACGGGGGTTCACGTGCGTTGGGAAGCTTTTACTAGCCGGAATAAAGGCTTCATCATCTGAGCTATCCAGAGATATTATTTCGGGTTCGTTGTGGTTTGAACCATTACGCAAATTAGTATCGAAGGCATTTCGGCTGTCATAATCTTGCTCTTGTTTGACAGTGCCTTGGTTCTCGTTTTTCACACTGTGATTTTGGTTAACAGTATCCGTTATAACGGCCGAACTATTATGAATCGGTTTCCATGAGCCATCAACAGATATCTCAACTTGCTCAACATCTTCATTGCAATTTTGAATAATATTATCTACAAATTCGGAAATCTTCAACTGGTCGAATTTTATAGGGTGTTGACAAATCGGACACTGCCATGTAGGGACTTGTGACTGAGAGTGAAGAAACCAGAGAGCATCAAAACATTGGATATGCTTACATTGGTCAGTCTTCGCCGGATACTTCATCCTTGTACAAGATATAGGACATTGCAAACTCAGCACCGTGGAGGTTGTAATAATATCGTCATCATCTTGCTCATTCAAGGTTCTTTTGATGTATGCTGTGGTGGCTTGCTTGATAATTTTGGGCCTTTTCAGAATTTTCCCCAGAAGAGCTTCAGGTGAAAAAACTTCCACTATAAAGCAACTTATAGAGTACTCTTTATCAATATTGAGATAATGTAAGTCTAGGTGATTCATCTCGGTCGGTACTTTAAGATAAGGCGTTAAATTTGCAGGATTACCTGTCCCATTTTGTTTCTTTAAACCTTTCACGTTGTCCTCTAGTTTGGTGCCATTAAACACTAGTTCACAGGGATACGGGAAATCTATTGCCTCATGGCCCACAGTTTCATATATAAACGGTATTGAAAAGCCAGAAAACAAATACAGTTTATAACTCTTGTTAGATTTCAAAAGATCATGATTAGATTTACTTACCTTGAACTTCATTTTTGTACAACCTCTTCCTGCAGATTGCTTCAATTTTTTATTGGCATCCGGTATTTGTACTATTGGTTTGTAAAACGGTGAGGTAAAGGAATATGCTAAGGCCTGTTGTTGGGAATAAGGTGGCAATGCAGTACTCTGGAGAGCTGTCACGGGTAGTTGCCCCGATGCTACAGGATGCTTGAACGCACCCGTCTTTAAAGTTTCCCAAAGGGTAGAGTATTTTGGTAATGATGAGTTTATCCTTACTTTCGCGATAAGAATCTTAATAGCCTTAGGCCTCCACGGATCTATATGTCCAATATCACAGGATTTTCTTAAGAATTGTTTTATTCGGTCTTGTAAGACAGCCTTTTTGCCCGTTATGGATAAATCCAGAGATTTGCATATTTGCTTTAACTCTAGAACCTTTAATTGTTCCATTTCATTTATTGCATCTTTTATTTCATTTATGAGTCCACCACCTGTGTTGGACAAAGGGTTCGTAAACATATAACTGGCATTATTATTATTATTATTATTATTATTATTATTATTTGACATGACACTTGCCATCGTGCTCTTTTCCCTTATACGTTTCTTGATTATCAGTGTATCGTTTGTGGTATTCTTAGTTCCTTGATATTTGCCTCAGTAATAGCCCTTTAAAGACCAACAAACGGATGACTATAGAAATGTTAATTTTAGTGTTATGTTATATGCGTGGTACTGAGCTGTGTTTGTTATATTATGCTCTGTGTGATAAAATAGCTAAAATGGATGGATAAATTAACACGAAAATTAACGAACAAAAATCAACTAACACACTTCAAAGCATAAAAAAAAGGAAAAAGAAAAAGAATCAAGAACAAATAATAAGCTCTGCTATAAGAAAATATATTATGTAAATAGTTTTGCGGTTAGTTTTTGACTTTCTTTATCACATTTTGTTGAACAATGATTTACTATACTAAAATATACTTAAGTTCTATGTTTTACTTTCAAGCTGTTATATCGACTTGTTCTTCTTGTATGTCACAAATATTGACAATACTCTCCTTCAGCACAGCAGTTGTACCCCTGGGGAATTTGTAGCTTTTCTGCTTTGATTCTCTAACATTTGGAGTCAAGTAATTCCTCAAGTATTCTGCATCTTTACCTATTTCCATGACACACACATCCACATTAGAACCAGACCCCAAATCATTCCAGATACCAGCCTGGATTGCATCAGAGGCCAACTTTATGGCTTCCTCCTTCGTAAGGTCTTGCTTCCAGTGTGATTCCAACACAGCCATTGCCGCTAGAGAACCAGATCCTAGAGAAAGGTAGTAGCCCACGTCAGTAGAACCATGCGCATGAATGGAGAACAAATGAGATCCCGTAGGGTCTACACCTGCAACAATCAAATAAGCACCAATATGACCTTGGTACTTAAATAGGTGCTGCTTTAGCATTTGTAAAGCTGAGACCACTCTTGGTTCTCTCGAGGTATATAAGGAATGTAATTCAATGTTAGACCCGATCAACTGCGTAACTGCCTCAGTATCGGCGGCGGTACCGGCACCAGCACACCATATTTTGGGGGAAATTCTATGCAATTTTGCGCAATTCTTATCTGCGACAATTGGACCTTGTGTTGATCTTGTATCTGCTGCAATCACCACTCCGTTATTGAATTTTACGCCCACAATGGTGGTACCCGTGGAAGTTGCCTTAGGTTGTGTGTGCGAGTTTTCCGCTAAGAAATTATTTCTTTGATAATTGTCGAACGATAAACCTGCCATGCTCACTCAATTCTATTTTCTACAATCAGGTTTATGTGGGGGAGTATTCCTGAAAAAATTTAACGCTTTACTATACAAACTCTCCACCTCAACTGATCACCCTTCTGCTGAATTATTAGTTTATCCTTTTCATCTTTCTTTTTGGTATTTTGCCACTCGGCCGGGTTATAAAATACGAAACATGGCCCTAATTTACCCGCTTTTACAATAAAGGGATTGTAATGAGGGTAAAAATATTGGCCCTAATGAAAAATCACTAGCAACGGAAGTGCAAGTAGAACCCTGAAGTCGCCGAGTAGGAAAGTGATTCCCAAGAGGAGTAGAATAAAGAAGAGAATCTACATATGGATTATTTAGGTAATAGTTTCATTGCTGATTGTCAACAACAATAATAACAAGGATAATTGAAGTATGGGGAAAGGTGCGGCCAAGTATGGTTTTAAAAGTGGGGTTTTCCCCACAACAAGGTCCATTCTGAAGAGCCCCACTACAAAGCAGACTGATATTATTAATAAGGTAAAATCACCCAAGCCCAAAGGTGTTCTTGGTATTGGGTATGCCAAAGGTGTAAAACATCCAAAAGGATCACATAGATTATCACCCAAGGTAAACTTTATCGACGTGGATAATCTCATTGCGAAGACCGTTGCTGAACCCCAGAGTATAAAATCCAGTAACGGTTCGGCACAGAAAGTGAGATTACAAAAAGCTGAATTAAGAAGAAAGTTTTTGATTGAAGCATTTCGCAAGGAAGAGGCTAGGCTATTACACAAACACGAGTATTTGCAGAAGAGGACAAAGGAACTGGAAAAAGCAAAAGAACTGGAGCTAGAAAAACTAAATAAGGAAAAATCTTCAGACTTGACTATTATGACTCTAGATAAAATGATGTCTCAACCTCTTTTAAGGAACAGATCACCAGAAGAGAGCGAATTGTTGAAGTTGAAAAGGAATTACAATCGATCGTTGTTGAACTTTCAGGCGCACAAGAAAAAGCTAAACGAATTATTAAACCTCTACCATGTCGCTAATGAATTCATCGTTACAGAATCCCAACTACTAAAGAAAATTGATAAGGTTTTTAACGATGAAACGGAGGAATTCACTGATGCCTATGATGTAACTTCTAACTTCACGCAATTTGGAAATAGAAAATTATTACTTTCAGGTAACACCACCCTACAAACCCAAATTAACAACGCAATAATGGGCTCTTTGTCAAACGAAAAGTTTTTCGATATTTCTTTAGTGGATTCATATCTGAACAAGGATTTAAAAAACATTTCCAATAAAATTGATTCCAAATTAAACCCCACCTCTAATGGAGCTGGAAATAATGGTAATAATAATAATACAACCAACTTGTAAATAACTAATATATATACTACTTCAACATGTCATGTATTCGAAAGTGCCTTAGACGCATTACAACTAAAGAAAAGAAGAAAAAAAAATCAAATCGAGAATAAATATGCCCATGTATATACGTCACTTGCGAATTGTCTATTTCTCTCGTTCCCCTTTTTCTTTCAGTCCGCTGATGTTATCAATGTGATATTATCGCCTTTCAACAGGATCTTCCCCAAGGGCGTGCCCTTCTCCACATCTTCTTTACCATCGGCACTATTCACAGGAATTTCCACGGCTTCATCGATGACAACATTCATGAACTCATCAAATCCAACTATTTTACCCTTGATCCTTATGCCGATTTGCTCGAATAACCATATCGTTACTGGTGTTTGCTGTTGTAAGAAGTTAAATATGCAATTTATTGGTGGCACCATGGCCTTGGTTTTAACTTTGTTCGACATTCCAAGCCTCTTGTTTTTCGCTCTATATCCTTCCTGTGTTCCTTAATCTCCTTTCCTTAGTATTATCTCTTACCTTTACCATCTATTATTGTTATTTCACTTCAATTTTCTATTTCTCTGTTAGATGCTCAGGCTTTCGGTATAATTGAAAAAAATTTTCAAACATAAGGGATATTGACAAAAAAATAAATGAAGGAAAAAGGCATGAAAATACTCGTTGACAGATCAGTATCAAGGATTTATTGAGGATATACTAAGGATTAACTTGCGTTATGGACAACTTACAGGTATCTGATATAGAAACTGCTTTACAATGCATATCGTCTACTGCATCTCAAGATGATAAAAACAAAGCGCTTCAATTTTTAGAACAATTCCAAAGATCAACTGTTGCCTGGTCTATTTGCAATGAAATATTGTCTAAAGAAGATCCTACAAACGCTCTTCTAGAATTAAATATTTTTGCTGCGCAAACTTTAAGGAATAAAGTCACATATGATCTATCACAATTAGAAAATAATCTACCACAATTCAAGGATTCTTTGTTGACGCTTTTATTATCGCATAACCAAAAATTGATTATTACACAACTGAATGTCGCGTTAGCACGTTTGGCGATCCAATTTTTAGAATGGCAGAATCCAATTTTCGAGATCATTTCATTGTTGAATTCTTCACCATCTATATTATTAAACTTTTTAAGAATTTTACCTGAGGAAACCTTAGACATTGCATCTACTCCCTTGACAGAAGTGGAATTCAATTCCAGAATTCATGAACTAATTGATCCGATAGCAGAAGATGTATTGAAATTCCTTGTATCATGCATAGACCTATTACAAAATACAGACGGGAATTCCAGCTCATCTATTTCATTAGAACAAATTTTACGGTGTTTGAACTCTTGGTCGTATGAATTCCCTGTTGAACAGTTGCTAACCGTACAACCCTTAATAAATCTCGTGTTTGAAACTATTTCCAATGGTAATGAAAGTGACATGGAGGCATTCGATTCCGCTATTGATTGTCTCTGCGTTATCCTCAGAGAAAGCAGAGATACTACTAATGAGCAGTTGATTTCTGCTTTATTTCATCAGTTAATGCTTTTACAAGAAAAACTATTGCCTACTCTGTTCACAGACCACCCTTTGAACGATGAATATGATGACGATCTCCTAGAAGGTATGACACGATTATTCGTAGAAGCTGGCGAGGCTTGGTCAGTTGTCATTTCTAAAAACCCCGATTTTTTTAAACCAATGGTTTTGGTATTATTGATGTTGACCTGCAAAAATGAAGACTTAGATGTCGTTTCCTATACTTTCCCCTTTTGGTTTAACTTCAAACAAAGTTTAGTTTTGCCAAGATATCAAGAATCAAGAAAGGCTTACTCTGATATTTTTGTTAAATTAATAAATGGTATAATTACTCATTTACAATATCCATCAGGCCAGTTTTCATCTAAAGAGGAAGAAGATAAATTTAAAGATTTCAGGTATCATATGGGCGATGTGTTAAAAGACTGTACTGCAGTGGTGGGAACTTCTGAGGCTTTATCGCAACCACTAATAAGAATTAAGTCCGCAATAGAAAACAACAATAGCTGGCAAATAATGGAAGCCCCATTATTTTCCCTGAGGACTATGGCTAAAGAAATTTCGTTGACTGAAAACACTATATTGCCAGAAATCATTAAAATCATTTGTAACCTTCCAGAGCAGGCCAAGATTAGGTATGCATCAACATTAGTTCTTGGTAGATATACCGAATGGACAGCCAAGCATCCAGAACTACTAGAAGTTCAATTGCAATATATTTTTAACGGTTTTCAACTGCATGAGGGTTCATCGGATATGCAAAGTATAATCACTGCATCATCACATGCATTAATGTTCTTCTGTTCGGACTGCTCTAAACTATTAGTTGGGTATATTGATCAGTTGATTAATTTCTTCCTCAACGTGCAGAGTTCGATTGATATTGAGTCACAATTTGAACTATGTCAAGGATTAAGTGCAGTAATAAATAATCAGCCAGAGGCCAAAGTTTCAGTAATATTTCAAAAGCTCGTAGATGATAATTTGCGACAAATCGAGGCTTTGATTCCTCAATGGAAAGCAAATCCAACGCTCTTGGCTCCACAGATTGCTGATAAGATTGATTTGCTATATGCGCTTTTTGAAGAATTGAAACCGAGATACAATTATCCTCAGCAAGGATCGGAACCTTTACTCCCCAGGATAGAATTTATTTGGAAGGCATTAAGAACTCTGCTAGTTGATGCAGGTGCAATGACTGATAGTATTATCGTAGAAAGAGTAGCTAAATTGTTACGCAGAATTTTTGAGAGATTTCATGTATTTTGCGAGCCAATATTACCTTCTGTTGCCGAATTTCTAATCCAAGGTTATTTAACGACTGGATTCGGTTCCTATCTGTGGTGTTCTGGTTCCCTTATTGTTATATTTGGTGACGATGAATCATTCCCCATATCCCCGAGTCTGAAAGATGCTGTCTGGAAATTTGCCCTCTCCCAATGCGAGACGTTCATACTGAATTTCAACAAGTTTGATAAACTTCAATTAAACGATTATCATGAGGCAATAATCGATTTTTTCTCATTAATTTCAGACTTGATAATGTTTTATCCTGGCGCATTTTTGAATTCAACAGAGCTTCTAGGCCCCGTACTGAATGTTGCCCTCGAGTGTGTTAATAAGCTTGATAACTACGATGCTTACATATGTATCTTGCGTTGCTTAGATGATATCATATCCTGGGGGTTCAAGACTCCACCGATCTCAACAGTGTCCATCGAGATTGTTCCAGATGAATGGAGGAAGCAAGTTATTAACGAAGTCGTGATAGCCCACGGTAACCAATTGATATTAGTGTTATTCATCGGGCTGGTTACTACTTTTGAAAACACCGCTCATTCAGATGCCATCAGTTGTATTGTAAAATGTTTAAGGATATTGACAGAGGCAAACAACAACGATGCCACTATTTGCATCGATTGGATTTACAAAGTGGTGGAACAACTTGGCCAAGTAACCCTTAATGAAAGAGATAATTTGGCGAAGGCCGTGGTTGAGGGGTTGAATTCAAAGGATTACAGAAAGGTGAGGGAAGGAATTAGGGCGTTTGTTGGATGGTATTCAAGAAAGAATATCAATTCGAGGTTTGAATAGTCATTTAATAAATAGCATATTGTTAATCTGCACGGAATGTATAAAAACAAAATAAACAATTTAATAAAGATAGAAATTAAAGGTAATTGAAGTAGAAAAAAATTAAGTATTAAAATATTGTAATTAAATATAGAATTGTTAAGAAGAACAAAGAGAAATAGTGACATATGATAAACATCTCTTCACACATTCTGGTGACTCAATTTTCTGAGTACATCAGGATATGCCCTAAAAATCTCATCAAACCTATGAGGGTAAGAATGATGGAAGACCTCCGGGTCATTACCAAGAGCAACAAAGAAAGTTGCAGTACCGGATCTAATGGCTTCTGTTGCAATGTTGCAAATCTGTAAAGCAATAACAAATGAGAATGCCATTAGGGCGCCGTTGTAAGCGCCGTTCGAATTGTATTGAGGCGAGGTAAACCTTAGATACAAGAACGTGAACAAAGCGGTCATATAACTAGCAAACATTGAAAATAGACCCAGTGCAATGTTAATTAAATTATCATTGATTAGGGCGTCCATTCCCTTTTCTCTTAACATATACCAGGTTTCTTTGGCCGCTCTTAAATACGGTTTACCATAAAGAGCGATGAACGAGTATGCATAATGATTGAAATACTCGGCGAGCCACTTCAGAAAGCCGATAATCCAGTCAAACACCATAAACAAAATCTGGATGGCAATTTGACCGCCACCGCTGGAGGTAACATCGTGTCTGATCATTTGCAATATTTGTCTCAACAGGTCGATCAAAGCGACTAGCAAGGACCCAAAGCAAATGGAACCGAACGAGTAAGTCATGGCTCTCTTCAATGCTCCAAATGCGGGCCACCTTGGCATTCCTTGGTCAGACTTTGACATATAATACCAGCTGCCAAAGACGCCAGAAATAACACAATGTATGACGTTTCTTATTACTTCAGAGATATAATAGCCGCAGAAAAAAACCACAACCAAAACACCAATCAATTTGGAATGCGAACAGCTGCCACCAGAAACGTCACAGCCGCCATTCGAGCTATTAGGATCGTACTTTATGTACGTAGCCACAATGACTGCTGAGAAGAGAAACCCAAACGCACTAGCAACTAGCGCTCCAACAAATGAAACAAAGAAGATCTGTGGGCATTTCTTCATGGCATCGACGACGACTTTCAATACCGCCACAGAAAGGGGAATTCTAGACCTCATACCCCAGTAGCACCACGCGGTCATGAACGTGAAGACTAAAAACACAATACCTGCAGACCAGTACCTCAAAGACATGTACATGATGGCAGTCCCAAGAGAAGCCACTAGGTTGATGACCATACCGCAATATATAAACTGCTTCGGAAAAATTCGACAAAGTGTGAGGCCCAAAACGGAGAATACCAGGGCAATAATGCACACGAAAACTAGCAGGATGGCAGCATTGGTGTTCAGCGTACCAGTATTCACACCATCGTATATTCCGGAACCCGTACTGCTATAGGTTTGGGACCACGCTCTTAAGGTTATGGCAGCAATGGCGATGAATCCGCCTACCGTGCATAGGAAAAAAATGGTAAATGGCCAATCGTTCCACCTGGGCTTGTTGTCATTTTCAGTAGGAAAGGCCTCGTCGAAGCTCCCTATAGGAGCCCCACTCGTTTTGGAATTTAGATTGTAATATTGATCCTGTCTAAAATGGTACGGCGTCTGGCCATCGTTGACATTCGCCGCGGCAGAGTTCTCGGAAGAACTGGGCGGCCTATGATTGGGATCATATGCTGGAGGAGGTTGTGGAGGCCTCTCGTATTTTTCATTCAATGGCATGACGTATTAATGTACCGATAATTATGGTCACTATTGATGGCCCTGATCGGAAATATGCACCTTCAAGTTTTTTATAATGCGCAATTAAAAAAAAGTAAGAAAGGAATATAGAAGCATTCAATTGCTATGATTACCAATAAGTAGCGATTACGACTGAACTACATTCAACGAATATTCGCATATCAATATATATATATAAGGGCAAGCTACGTATAAGGATATATATGTGATGATAATGTTATATATAGCTGGCAATTACGCCATTACGCAAACAGAAAACCCCTTAAACCCCTCAAGGATCTACCGAAGGAAGAATCCTGTTAGAAGGGAACATACCAACCACAAAAAAAAAGAAAAAAAAGCATTCTGCAGTAATTAGCCGTAGTGGACTTTGTTTTTCTTTCTGCAAATGGCCGTGCGGTGTCGGGCGGGGTCTCTCACTCAGTACCATTACGTGTGATAACTCCGCTGGCGAGGTGCGCCGCTCCCTGCAGGCTCTCCGAGAGGAAATCTCTTCGCGTATGCTTATCCTTCATCAAGACGTCTTGGTAAGGACAACATTGCTCTACAGGATGTCGCCGCGTATGTCGCTCGAAGGGTAGTGAATGGCTGCATGTAGTACATAATTTGCGAAAAACAGTGGGCTTGCCAAAATCTGCCTCAGGTGACAAGCCATTTTTCCAGTGGGATGATCTACTCGTGTGTAAGACATGTCGAAACGCACGCTGTTGCATGAAAAGTAGCCGTACGGCTGTATGTGTGGTGTACGGGTGTAAAAGTAGTCAAGCGTATGGCGGTAAGCAGCGATTCAGCAATTCTATATCTGAATAAAGTGAACTTTTGTACCATCTTTAGTAGCCAGTTGATTCATTTTTTTCTGTCAGGTGCGACCCATCATCGAAGTGGGTTGATAATCTGGGTAATTATATAAACATTTTGATCATAAAAAAGAACTAAAAAAAGGCTTCAAAGTAGTCGCGCCGCGAGATTGCCTCGACTTAGCATTAATTGTCTTTGTAATCATCGAAAAGAGTGGAAAATTCAGATTGATTAAGCAACTCTTCCCAGCCTGAGTTATAATTTGCCCAAAATTCATCTGTCAGCATCTGAATGATCTCTGATTGACTCTTTGCATGGTTCTTAGTTTCACCAGGCGAGGGTGACATTGGAATTATTGAGGGCGTGGGCGTTGGAACTGCAAGGCTGAGATCCCGCTGCCTATCACTCACAATTTTAGCTTCTGATGATGGATTATCGCTCTGCGGATCTAGTTCTTGTTTGATTTGTGCTAGCCATGTTTCCTCGGCCAACTTTCTGAATTCAATAACGTTGCCAAGAATAGTCCTATAGGTCCTTTCAATAGCTAGCTCTATCACAAATTGTGATGATCTATGCATTGTGCGTATTAATTCTTTATTTCCGGCCGTGAACAAGCGATCGAAGATTGACGAGTACAAGCTCATTGCTGTACCTAAAGGTAGATCCTTGTCTAAAGGAACAGTCAATTTCGTCAAATCCGACCATCCAACTTCCATATCGTTGGATAGACATAGTCCATTTTCGAAAAGCGTCAACTTAAAGTAGATCAGAGAACAAAAAAACACCAATGTTTTGGAAAAAAGCCCTGCCGTGAGGCTCATTGATAACGCCATATGTGGCGGTAAGTGCGGGTTGGAGGCTTCGAATTTCTCTGGGTAAAGTGCTTTGTCGATACGATAGCATCGAATTGTGGTATTCACAATGATGGAAAAATTGATCAAAACCAATTGAAACGTATTATTTTTGGATTCTATGTTTCTGACTTTCAGCACAGAATGTATTAGTGCATAAAACGACAATAATAGTCCGACTGCCATACTTAAAATTCTACTTTCCCTTAATGGAACTTCTTCCGATATATTTTCACCTGTGTAATGTCCAAGTGGGCCAAGTTCTTCTTCTACAAAATTGATAATTCGCTTGGAATAAGCTTTCAAATCCGGGAATTTATCTCTATCATAAAGAGTTAACAACATTGGCCTTGTAAGTTTTAAATATCTTTTCAGCTTCCCCTCATATGTTTTACTTTTACTATTCAATATGCAATGATCTTGGTTTTCGTCTAGATAAAATTTGTTAATCAATAAGGGTCTACCAACGTTACAAGATATGTTATAATCGATAAATATTGCCATTAACCAGACATTTTCTAAACTTTCGATGCTACCCATAAAAACCTCATGTTCCTTGAAAGTTTCTCTAATGTTTAAATGCAACCCTATTGTAGTAACCGTAGTAACTAAACATTCATTTATATTAACCAAATCGGAGCCATCTCCACCGAATGAATATGTTTCACGATGGTAGTAGAAAAGTATTAACATTTGTGCACGCTCAATGTAGAACACCTTAGCGGTGGAGGCCCCCTTTAGTAAAGTAAAGAACTTCTCAATTGGGGTTGGGACATCTGTATGGAAGTATTTCAGACATAGGATTAATAGTATCACAGCAGCTTTGTAATAATTTTTCTTTGGATTGGATAAAATATAAACTATGGATCTGTCACCTTCCGCCTTTACCTCTTTTTCGGGCATGAAATAATCTAAAAAGTCTCTTCTAACTTTTGCCTTATCAAGAATCACGTTGATCTCATTGCATGCTCCATCATTAAAGAAATCATCTAAAATAGACAAAACTTTGTTATATGATGGTAGGAAACGACATATCTGTTTGATTAATGGATCTGGCTGCCAATCCGACTCATCCAAAAGGCCTAGTTCCCTGCACATCGTTTTTTGGTTGTTTTGCTTCCATTTATTTCTTTCTACTTTAACCTTCGCCCATAATTGTTTATATTTTTCAATGAACCCCCAATTACTATTTGCAATTTGGGTTCTCATAGAAGTGGGGCCGTATAGTGTTGATCTTCCGGAATGTTTACTTTGTAGGTAGTACCGGTCGGCATATGGATTTATTACACCATCGGGTAATGGAGATGAAGTTTCAGTAGAACCTCTACCTACACTAGTGCCTAAAGGAGGGAAATTTGGCGAAGTGTACATGGAGCTCGCAGACGAATTAGTGTTTTTTTCAGCTTCTAGAATACGTATTTTGTTTTCTAGTTCTTCAACTTTCTTAAGTAAATCGGCGTTAGGATAGGGACCATAGGTAGCTTTCTTTTCGATGTTTTTGTTGAATTCTTCAGCATATTGACAGGTTGTTAAGTTTCTAGAAATGCATGTAGAACACATAGGTTTTTGCTGATCACAACGAAGTTTTCTCCTTCTGCAAAAGCCACAAGATTTTATAAGCTTGTTTCTCTTCTTACCGCTAGTAGAAGTTGGTGTTCCTGAGTTACTTCCATTGGCTCCACCGGCCGTACTATTACTATTATCGCTTGGCGGCGTAACGTTGGTGGCCTGGAAACTTCCCAACAAAGCATCGCTTCTTCTTTTCATTGTGACGCTATTCTTATTGGCACGGCTGAGGGCAATAAACTTTCCCACTTTCTCGTTGATCTTGTTGTTCCTTTGATCTAACTTTTCTCTTGTAATTCCGAATTTTTGGCGTTTTGGTAATTCCAAGGGGAAGTTGTCTATTACACACGTCTAGTGATGTGGAATACTATAGATGTCTTGGTATTGTTATCCTTTTCCCCGTATATCAGCCTCTACCCCATTAGTAATATGGCATGGAACCTTTTAACGTTTTTCTAATTTCCGCGGATTTAACTCCGTTCACTATGATTTCTGCCAGTATCATACTGGCAGAAATCTACATTCGCTATATATAAAGAGGATATACTGGTAATAACTACAGCTTCCATGTGAGCTTAAAACGATCATACTCATCTTTCTTCATCTTGATAGAGATTGGTAATGCTGTCATACTCCCGTGATTATAAAGCAGAATGAGAAATATTGAGACAACCGTAAAAACAGCTACTGCCCAGAATTTAAACCTTCAAACTTCATCATCAGAAAGGTATACTGTGTAAATAATGCGTAAATAGTAGGAGCATGGTGTTCTCTTGTCGTTGAAAGAACATCTGCGGCGAGCACGTGCGGCTTAATTCTCAAACGTCTCGCGGAGGTAAATAGTGTAAAGGGAAGCCTCAACTTTAAGACATGAAATCACACTGAAATAACGCCTGAAAGGTCAGGAACAGTGAGTACGTAGGAATATAAGAGCGTGGGGAAACACAAAATGGGCAAAACCGCGGATAATCATGGTCCAGTACGTTCTGAGACAGCACGTGAAGGAAGAGAAAACCAGGTTTACTCACCCGTTACAGGTGCAAGATTAGTTGCTGGCTGCATATGTTTAACACCCGACAAGAAGCAAGTTCTCATGATTACTTCTTCTGCACACAAGAAAAGATGGATTGTCCCCAAAGGTGGCGTTGAGAAAGACGAGCCTAATTACGAGACGACTGCCCAACGAGAAACTTGGGAGGAAGCTGGTTGCATAGGTAAAATTGTCGCCAATTTGGGTACAGTTGAAGACATGAGACCCCCTAAGGACTGGAACAAAGACATTAAGCAATTCGAGAACTCTCGAAAAGATTCAGAAGTAGCAAAGCACCCGCCAAGAACCGAATTTCATTTTTATGAATTAGAGATTGAAAATCTCCTTGATAAATTTCCGGAATGTCACAAAAGACATAGAAAGTTATACTCTTATACAGAAGCTAAACAAAACTTGATAGACGCCAAGAGGCCTGAATTGTTGGAGGCCCTTAATAGGTCTGCTATCATTAAAGACGACAAATAGCTAGCACATACATATATATGTATATACGTCATGGTCGTCAAGCCACCGCAAACATATTTATCTATTCCTTCGCAAATATGCTCTTTTCACTTCGATCCGCCCAGGAATCCCGACATCATGTCTTGTAGGAAATTCGTTTGTTTAGGAGCAACAATATTGAAATATTCCTGGCCCAAAAATTCTAACTCACTTTTGTAAGCTTGAGAAAAATCTAAATAATGGTTCTTTAAATTCAAGAAATAGCTCTTATCCTTAGTCTGACAGGTAATTAGCAACAATTGCAAAAAATTTAGGTCAGAATAATCTTCAAAAAAAACTATTTCATAACCATTTTTATCAATTTTCTCGTACTTGGGGTGAAATTTCTCAATAAATCTTTCCAAAAAAATGTCTTTTGATTCATGTGCAAATGATATGTTAGAGATGAATAAATAGTTGAAAACCAATCTGCTGAAGAACTCAGCCACCGTGCTATCTTCGATATCATCAACTTGGCATAACCAGTCCCATAGTAAATCGACATATTTGATCATTGAATCATGTGTACCTAACATAAAATATCTCTCAGCTTCATAAACGAAATCTCCCTCTAATAGTTTGCTACCAATGGTGTTGTGCAAGTAAGGATCTCCAAATTTGTATTCACTAAATTTGATAGACCAATTGTTCATACCAGTAATAACGTCCTTTAAATTGGGCTCGCTAGGATCCAATTCGGCTATTAATCTAACCAATCTAGCAACTGAGATGTCATCAACTTTAACTTCCGCTAAATCATAAACTTCTAAAAGATAGAAGATCAAATCCGTGCCTGAACCGCCCTGCTTCGCCTTTAAAAATGAAAGGGCCCCTTGACTAATTAGTTCTATGGCATGCTCGTATGATTTACTTCTAACATATCTATTAGCAATAGTTCTCAACGTTTGATGCGCTTCGTAATAATCTCCAGCTTTGATCTTATTTTCGAATCTTTGTAAGGTTTTAGCGAGTTTCGCTTGTACAGCATTAGATTCAGCAGGAACCATAGCTTGTTATTATTATTTATGTCCCTTTATGATGTTTACTTGGTTGTTTTACCGCACATGTTATTATTTCATTTTTTGACTTTCCTTTCACTTTTTTTCCCATTGTTTGTTACCTTAACGAAGAGGGACAAAACGAACAAAATACTGAAAGGTGTATTTTGATGGTAAATAATTATTGACTTATTTCAACAAACGGGCTACTAACTCACTCGACGGTTGACATACTTTAGTCATGGCTGATAGATCTGCTATTCAGTTGATAGATGAAGAGAAGGAATTTCATCAAAGTGCATTACAATATTTTCAACAATGTATTGGAAATCGTGATGTTGGTCTAGATTACCATGTCATCTCAGTTTTCGGTTCTCAATCGAGTGGTAAATCGACTTTACTTAACGTCTTGTTTAACACCAACTTTGATACCATGGATGCTCAGGTGAAAAGGCAGCAGACTACTAAAGGCATTTGGTTGGCTCACACTAAACAGGTTAATACAACTATTGAAATCGATAATGATCGTCCAGATATTTTTGTGCTAGATGTTGAGGGCTCCGATGGTTCAGAAAGAGGTGAAGACCAAGATTTTGAGAGAAAAGCCGCTTTATTTGCCATTGCAGTATCTGAAGTTCTTATAGTTAATATGTGGGAGCAGCAAATTGGGCTATATCAAGGTAATAATATGGCTTTATTAAAAACAGTTTTTGAGGTCAATCTTTCCCTATTTGGCAAGAATGATAATGACCACAAGGTGCTGTTACTTTTTGTAATTAGAGATCATGTAGGTGTGACTCCACTCTCGAGTTTGAGTGATTCCGTTACGAGAGAATTGGAAAAAATATGGACAGAGTTAAGTAAACCTGCTGGTTGTGAGGGTTCTAGCCTGTATGATTATTTCGATTTAAAGTTTGTCGGGCTAGCTCATAAGTTGTTGCAAGAAGACAAATTTACCCAGGATGTCAAGAAATTAGGTGATTCGTTTGTGATGAAAGGTACGGAAAACTATTATTTCAAACCTCAATATCACCATAGGTTGCCATTAGATGGTTGGACTATGTACGCAGAAAATTGTTGGGATCAAATTGAACGTAACAAGGATTTAGATCTTCCAACTCAGCAAATTCTGGTTGCTAGATTTAAAACTGAAGAAATATCTAATGAAGCTCTAGAAGAGTTCATTTCAAAATATGATGAATCGATTGCTCCTTTAAAGGGTAACTTGGGATCTTTAACATCTCAGCTAGTGAAGCTAAAAGAAGAATGTCTGACAAAATATGATGAACAAGCATCGCGCTATGCAAGAAACGTTTATATGGAGAAACGAGAAGCTTTAAATACAAAGCTGAATTCACATATTTCAGGTACAATTAATGAGTTCTTGGAATCATTAATGGAAAAGTTATGGGACGATTTAAAATTGGAGGTGTCTTCTAGAGACAAAGCTACTACCTCTTTTGTAGAAAGTGTGGCGGCAGGTAAGAGTAAGATTGAGAAAGAATTTAACGAATCAATGGAGACCTTCAAAAAGTTAGGGCTACTAATATCAAACGAAGAGATTACCTGCAAATTTTCCGACGATATTGAAGAAAGAATCAAGCAACTACGTGATGCTGAATTGAAAGCAAAAATCGGTCGTATTAAAAAAAATCTGGTTCCCGAATTAAAGGATCATGTGATTCATTTACTATCACATCCATCCAAAAAGGTTTGGGATGATATAATGAACGATTTTGAATCTACTATCAAAGACAATATATCTGCGTATCAAGTGGAAAAAGATAAATATGATTTTAAAATTGGACTTTCAGAGAGCGAAAACGCGAAGATTTACAAAAATATTAGAATATTGGCGTGGAGAACCTTGGATACCACAGTACATGACTACCTGAAAATAGATACGATTGTTAGTATATTGAGAGACAGGTTTGAAGATGTATTCAGATATGATGCTGAAGGTTCTCCAAGATTGTGGAAAACAGAAGAAGAGATTGATGGGGCATTCCGTGTTGCAAAAGAACATGCCCTGGAAGTTTTTGAGGTTCTTTCACTTGCTGTAACCTCAGATAACGTTGAAATTATTCCTGATGTACCAATGGCTGAAGAGGAAAGCGGCGAGGACAACGAAATATATCGGGACAACGAAGGTGTGTTTCATTCCCGTCGTTTCGCACACATCTTGACTGAATTGCAAAAGGAGAATGTTTTAGATCAATTCCGCAGGCAGATTAACATTACTGTTCTGGATTCGAAAAGGTCTATCATCACTACTAGAACGCATATTCCACCTTGGATTTACGTTTTGCTAGCCGTATTAGGGTGGAACGAATTCGTGGCTGTCATAAGAAACCCCTTATTTGTAACCCTTACCTTGATCTTAGGTGCAACCTTTTTTGTTATTCATAAGTTCGGCCTCTGGGGCCCTGTTGTTAATGTTGTTCAAAGTGCAGTTGGTGAAACAAGAACTGCAATAAAGGATAAACTAAGGCAATTTGTCGTTGAAGATCATGAAGTGAAGGAATCTTTTGAAATGAAAGATTTCTCAAAAAACGAGCAAAAAGAAAAATGATATGAAAATATTTTTTGATCGAATAATTTATTTCAATTTACCGTGTTTACTTTTTTGTTATTATAGTTATTATTATAATTACTGTTCTCCTAACGTGTCTGTGTGTTTGTATATAACTATAGGGAACTATTTATATGACATTAAAAATATATGCAAATGCATATCGCAAGCTTATGAGTTGTGTGAGTGGCTTCAATAAATCTGATAGATTTACACTAAGCAAAACATTTCAGGTTGATATAGCATTGATAGATGTTTTCCATTCATGAATCTGTTTCTCTAAAGATTGTTTCTCCTCATTTGTGAATTTGCTGAATAAAAAATGCAATACAGTCTCCCAAAATTGTTCAAATGTTCTTAAGTCATTCAGATTTGTCGGTTTTGATTTCAAAACTGTTGGTAAGCTCTTCCACTCATTCTTCTTTATCTTTGAACAAGTGAAAAGTTCCGAAAATACAGACACCCAAAACAAATAAATGTAATTCGAAGCGTTTTCTATGGTAGTTAATTTATCTGGGTTGTAATCTATGAATCCAATATCTTCACCATATTCCTTTCTTAAAGTGTGGTCAATAGCAAAGAAAATAGTTTCTTTTACTTGCTCAAACACATTTTGTGAGACTTTATCGAATTGCAAAGGGGGCGTTTCTATTCCAGGAATATGAGCATATGATGTGACATTCTGATCGAAATTATTTACTGTAGAGTCACGCAGATTAGCAAATCTCAGTTGGTTTTCTTCATATGCTCTCATTGCAATTATTTTCGCATCCATGTTCTTCCTAAATGAAACAGTTAATATATCTTCAGTTAATGCCTTTGTACAAAGATTCTTATCATTCGAAAGCAAAATAACAAAACAATTTAAAATCTCTTTGAAGTACAAGCAACAGTCCAATATCGAGTCATCCTTTAAACTGCCTGGATTCAAGCTTTGTTTCAATTTTTGACCTATTAAACCGGAATCTAAATTGGCTAGATTCTTATAAATCCAGTCGTTCCCCCATCTGGCCAATGTGCCTATTGTCCTATCATGTTCCTGATTAGTTGTATCGTCATTGTCCCTAGCAATATCAGGGCTCTTTTTTAGTCCGTCCAGTTCTTGGATTACGGTGGTTGGTACAATAATCAAATGATGATAAGTGCTGGACAGTGATCTCAATTTTTCTAAAGTGTTTAGATGCGAAATAATAAAGTTGGTGTCGACTACAAAGGCAGTTTTCAAAGTAGGTGGATTTAACAGCGGTAAATCGTCATTGATTTTTGGCATATAATTAGCGACAGATTGTGCTTCCATCTCCCTCTGGCTAGAAAGATATTCAGAAATCATTTCAACGTCGCTTTCATCATTCAAGTCACACATCGGAATATCGCCTTCTTCGTCGTGATTTATACAGCCATTACTATCGCCTGATTGGCCTCTATTTTCATGTGAAGATGTGGATGCTATGATGTTGTCGATGTCTTGTACCGTATATTTACCGTGTGGTCTTAAGCTAGCGATATCTTTAATCGATTCGGAGATTTTGTGAGATACCGAACCATTGAAAGTTTCTGATCTTATATGGTTGTTACCTTTTGGAAAAGCTCGTTTCTCATCGGTCATGGATTTGGTAAGCAGCTGGAGCCACTAATGTTAGGCCTACGTATATAAAATTCTTGTCTACCATAGAAGGCCCATAACAACTAACGCGGAAGAACTCAATATACCCAAAAAGTATATCAATGCGGGTATGGTTTTTCGCACCTAAATAATTAGTGAATATATCACGAGTTACAATAGAGTTATTAGTATTATTGTATTATAGTGATGTACTATTTAAAGAAGACATATATAAGAAACAAAAGGCACAAATATATAAGATAGATTTTGTATAGCTGCAACCTTCAATCTGCAAATAAGCTTCCTAACGCAAACGACGAGCTTCACGTTCAGATTCCATTAGAACCAAAATGTCGTTTTCTCTAACTGGGCCCTTCACGTTTCTGACAATAGTTCTGGAAGTGTCTTCCAAGAATTCGACACGGACTTGGGTGACACCACCACGAGAACCGGTTCTTCCTAAAACTTTGATGACCTTGGCTAAAGTGACTGGGGTTTTGTTATCCATGATTGCTAGCTTGGTTTTCTGCTTTTGAGAAGAATCGAAAACGAACACAACTGTAATTTACAATAAATCATCTATTAGACTGAAATTTCATTTTCTTTATTCCAAGTAGTTCAACGACCAAGAAAAAAAAAATTTATCAAAAAAGTGCGTGGTCACTCTAGACGGCCGCGTCTGTACAAATGAAAAATTTGACATCGCAGGGTATAAAGATTGGGATTGATATGCTTAAAAGGGATTTGATGCTTGTTTTAATGAGAAAAAAATATCAGGAGTATAATAACGTCAATATATTAAAATGTCTTCTGTAGAAGAATTGACTCAGCTGTTTTCACAGGTTGGGTTTGAAGATAAAAAGGTGAAGGAGATTGTCAAGAATAAAAAGGTTTCTGATTCACTTTACAAATTGATTAAGGAGACTCCTTCGGACTATCAATGGAACAAATCTACTAGAGCGCTAGTACACAACCTGGCATCTTTTGTCAAAGGTACAGATCTACCCAAGTCTGAATTAATTGTTAACGGCATCATTAATGGTGATTTGAAGACATCTCTGCAAGTCGATGCCGCATTTAAATATGTAAAGGCTAATGGCGAGGCATCCACCAAAATGGGTATGAATGAAAACTCTGGTGTTGGTATTGAGATTACAGAGGATCAGGTTAGAAATTACGTCATGCAGTACATTCAAGAAAACAAGGAAAGAATTTTAACTGAACGCTATAAACTGGTGCCAGGTATTTTTGCCGATGTTAAAAACTTAAAGGAGCTGAAGTGGGCCGATCCACGTAGTTTCAAGCCAATTATCGACCAAGAAGTCTTAAAACTTTTGGGTCCAAAGGATGAGAGAGACTTAATCAAGAAGAAGACCAAGAATAATGAAAAGAAGAAAACCAATTCTGCCAAGAAGAGTTCTGATAATTCTGCATCATCCGGTCCAAAGAGGACTATGTTCAATGAAGGTTTCCTAGGTGATTTGCATAAAGTGGGTGAAAACCCACAAGCTTACCCAGAATTAATGAAGGAACACCTTGAGGTTACTGGTGGCAAAGTTCGTACAAGGTTCCCTCCGGAGCCCAATGGATATTTGCATATTGGTCATTCTAAAGCTATTATGGTTAATTTTGGCTATGCTAAATATCACAATGGTACCTGTTATTTAAGATTTGACGATACCAACCCCGAAAAGGAAGCTCCTGAATATTTTGAATCCATTAAGAGAATGGTTTCTTGGTTAGGTTTTAAACCATGGAAAATTACTTACTCAAGTGATTATTTTGACGAGCTTTATCGCCTCGCTGAAGTGTTGATCAAAAACGGCAAAGCTTACGTTTGTCATTGTACCGCCGAAGAAATTAAAAGAGGTCGTGGTATTAAAGAAGACGGTACTCCAGGTGGGGAGAGATATGCTTGTAAGCATCGTGATCAGTCGATAGAACAAAACCTGCAAGAATTCAGAGATATGAGAGATGGCAAGTACAAACCTGGTGAAGCTATCTTAAGAATGAAACAGGATCTAAATTCACCAAGCCCACAAATGTGGGACTTGATTGCGTATAGAGTTTTAAATGCTCCACATCCAAGAACGGGAACAAAATGGAGAATTTATCCTACTTACGATTTTACACATTGTTTGGTCGATTCAATGGAAAATATTACACATTCTTTATGTACTACTGAATTCTACCTATCTAGAGAAAGCTATGAATGGTTATGTGATCAGGTTCATGTGTTCAGACCCGCTCAAAGAGAATATGGTCGTTTGAATATCACCGGTACAGTTTTATCCAAAAGAAAAATTGCGCAATTGGTGGATGAAAAATTCGTTAGAGGCTGGGACGATCCTAGACTATTCACGCTTGAAGCTATACGCAGACGTGGTGTTCCTCCTGGTGCCATTTTATCCTTTATCAACACATTAGGTGTTACCACAAGTACCACAAACATTCAAGTTGTGAGGTTTGAGAGCGCTGTTAGAAAGTACCTAGAAGATACCACACCGAGATTAATGTTTGTGTTGGATCCTGTTGAAGTTGTTGTCGATAATTTATCTGACGATTATGAAGAATTGGCAACTATTCCTTACAGACCTGGTACTCCAGAATTTGGTGAAAGAACTGTACCATTTACAAACAAATTCTACATTGAAAGGTCAGATTTCTCAGAAAACGTTGATGATAAGGAATTTTTCAGATTAACACCAAACCAACCAGTTGGTTTAATTAAAGTCTCACACACAGTTTCTTTCAAAAGTTTGGAAAAAGATGAAGCTGGTAAAATTATAAGAATTCATGTCAACTATGATAACAAGGTTGAAGAAGGTTCGAAACCAAAGAAACCAAAAACTTATATTCAATGGGTTCCTATCTCTTCAAAATATAATTCTCCATTGAGAGTTACTGAAACTAGGGTTTACAACCAATTGTTCAAATCTGAAAATCCATCTTCTCATCCTGAAGGCTTCTTGAAGGACATCAACCCAGAAAGTGAAGTCGTTTATAAAGAATCTGTCATGGAACATAACTTCGGGGACGTTGTCAAGAACAGTCCATGGGTCGTTGATTCTGTTAAAAACTCGGAATTTTATGTTGAAGAAGATAAGGATTCCAAAGAAGTGTGTAGATTCCAAGCTATGAGAGTAGGTTATTTCACTCTGGATAAAGAGAGTACGACTTCTAAGGTTATTTTGAATAGAATAGTTAGCTTGAAGGACGCAACTTCCAAGTGAATGATTTAATGTGCATATATGTATATATTTATATATATATCCTATTGGTTGAAAATGATGTAATAGTGTAAATTTTTTAATTATATTAGATAATAAAGACCAACTCATAATATTGTTACGTATTAATGATATATAACTGGGGATGTATAATTATAATGAAAACAAAAATGGAATATAAACCATACTCCGATGATAGAAACATTATATCGCCTTTTCTTTTCGATGTAGTATTTCTTTTTACAAAAAAATCATTTTTGAAGGAAAATATAACGTTAATCTACATGGATTCAAACTCTGTATCGATATATCTACCATTCCTTAGCAACGTCTTGCATAACATGGGCATTATTTCCACTTGCAAGGGTTCCAAAGGAAACTTTTCACCATCCACTGAAAATAAACCTGACTCCACTTTTGGTATAATCTTATAAGCCAATATTTTTGAGTGAATAACTTCTGGCTCTAATACATGAGAACCTTTATCCAAGGATAATAAAATTGGTGTCATTCTTGTCACTGGGATTCTTGCATCCGTTATGACTAAATCAATGGTACCATCCGCTGGTAAAGCAGCGGGAAAAAATTTGGTGTCCTTAGCAATATACGGCATTTTCCCTGTGTAAAAGATTGTTAAGTTATCAGTTAGCTCTGAATCCATTTTCTCCCAGTCTCTAGGTACTGGTTCCGTCATCGGATACTTTAATTTAAAGTTGTCCTCGTTGAGAAAATTCGGTGAAAGTTCATCTTTTGTACTGTTGTTGATATTGTTTTTAGATAGTAAATCCGGCGAAGAGTTTGGGCTAGGATTTGGTTCGAAGGTTAAACATCCTTTGTTTTTATCTTTATTTTCTAAGAAATGAACTTTTAATTCCTTTTTAGATTTGGCAGCATATTTGACGAAAACTTCGCAGGGATATTTCTTACCTTGGATAATGTTGAATGCTACACCCAAATTAAACCTAACGGGACCCATCCATCTGATGAATTCAGTGTTAATATCAGATTCTGCAATAACGCCGTACGTCTGACTCAAAAAGGATAATCTTGGCCATTCGTTCATATAAGAAGGTTGGGAACAACACATTAAGTCTATTCTTGTTTCAATGGATTTGACAAGGCACAGAGCGGCGTACGATGGGTTATTTGTCCAATGACATGAAATGCTCATAGCATTTCCTGAACCGCAAGGTAGCTGAGTTACGGCTAGTTTATTGAACGCATCCACTCTGTCGGGTCTTCTATAAAGCCCATTAATTACTTCGTATGGAATACCATCACCCGAGGCACATGCAATGGTATCGTATTTGCTGATATCTAAATCTTTGGCAATATCGATGGCGTGACGGGCATATTTTGTGTATGCAATTTCTATTTTGCAGCCACTTTCCACTAGTATTGGCCTTGCTTTTGTCAGGAATAAATTTTTAGCAGTACCTTTACCACCGTGGGGATTAATAATGACTAATATCGATCTGTTTCTCTTGGAATTTTCATAACTTTTTTCCAGGATTTCTTCCACAGTACCAGAAGAAATGTTCTCCTCTCCGGTATTTGCTCTCGATTTCCTAGAAACGTGATCTATTAACAAGGTTAATTTTTGTGGTATAACATCATGGCCCTTGGGTACAGCAAAAGTTAACTCAATTAACTGTTGATTATCTTTTATCCCTAAAGATGGTGAGTTATCCTGTGAATCATCGGGAGACACCTTCACAGTGTTCGTTTTTGTATCCCACTTGTCTTTTTTGGGAAATGACTGTGATTCGCTTACAGGAGCCTTATCATTGCTCAAACTATGATTCTCAACGTCGTCATTTTCAGACGAAGAACTCAGATTTTCCGTTTGAAAAGGATTCGAAGAAATTTTGCCATTATTGAAGCCTTTCTGACCGACATTCACATATTTTGCGTTCAAAATTCTGTTGAACGGAATGGTAGTATTAAGAGGCAACAGTTCCAGGGAATCATCCTCATCAAAAGAACCTCCATCAGAGCTCAAAGTTCCATCATCCAGACAGGACAAGCAGCTCAACAAGGATAAAGAATCTCCGCTTCTGAGTTGACCATGCTTATTGAACATATGGTGTGATTGCGATTTGATCAATACACCTTCATCGGTCAAGATAGCCCTAAGTTTTTTCTGCACCACCATTATCTATAGTAGATTCTTCGCGTACTTTTCGCTGCTAGACTTTTGTGTTCTTGATAACCTCCAGGATCAGTACGTTAGACAAGGGAAAGTATCAGATGGGTTAAACACGAATTTTCACCTTCTTGTATGCCTTTCTTCCGTTAAATCATCTTTTTGCTTCAAGACCCTTGCAGCACGTTTTTTTCAGGCTCGGCAGTAGGGTGACACCCATGGTTTACAAGGCGATAAAATGACAAATGCCAGGTGGTATTGTAATAATAACGGCAAGAGTATAGAAAGTCAGAGGGGAAAGCACATTGAATGGTCCTGGTAAAGGGAGTTGTTAATGAGTAAGCGGGGTAGTTTACAGGATAGAGCTTCCCCATCGGAGGAAACTGTAAAGAAGGCGCAGAAGAGACGGAAACCAATAAAGTCATGCGCTTTTTGTAGGAAAAGGAAATTACGTTGCGACCAGCAGAAGCCAATGTGCTCAACTTGTAAGACGAGGGGTCGTTCTGGTTGCCTGTATACAGAGAAATTCACCCACAAAATAGAAACAAAAGAGTTATTTGGCAGTACTCCGAACATTGAACTGTTGAAAAGGATTGAGGATTTAGAGAAAAGACTAGATGACAAAGAGTTGACGGAGAAGGATGTAGCGCTTAGTACGAGCCCATTTAGGAACCCTTACGCTAATTTTTACTATTTACAATGTAAAGGCTCGGGAAGAAGAATAGTATATGGTCCTACATCTTTGAGAACGCATCTCTCAAACGATGATAATCGGTTTGTAAACACGTATAATCAGCTCTGGTCCAAAGTGAAAATCGAGAGAAACAGATGGAAGGCTAGGCATAAATGGACAATGAAGCCAGAAACTCAACTCCTAGAGGGACCGCCGTTAGAAAAGACAGGCTCTGACATCTTGCAACAGGTTTGTAACGTTTTGCCATCTTTTGAACAATCGTCAAAGATTATAACAGACTTTTTCAATACTGAACTGGAAACTAATGAAGTTAGTGAAGTATTAGATAAAACCAAAATAATAAACGATTTCACTTCCTCGTTTCTTCCAAGTGACGAACTGTTACCCAACGGTGAAAGGCGGATTGAAAAGTTATTACCATCGACAAAGAAAAACTATTATAAGATTGGAGTTATTTTGATGATACTGTGTATTCGCCATTTCTACAAAAATACTCCGGAAGAGATAGAGAAATTTCTCATCATGCTGACGGGACTGTCAACAGCTAAAGTATATTTCATTGAACGTGCTCAATTTCTCTTATTGAAATACTATCATCGAGAACTAATTTGGGCGTGTGGAGACGATTCGCATATGATTAGTCTAGTTGACTTATTATGCAGCACGGCAATTATGCTGGGTTTACACTTGAATATAAGAGAAATATACAAAAATCAAGAAAATATTGTGGGGAGTATGGAAAGTTTGGAAAATTTGTGGGTTTGGATTATATTATCAGATTTCAATGTTTCTTTAAATATTGGGAGATGTTTGGCGATTAACTCATCCTATTTTCAAGTCGATGAATGCGAGAATGGTGAGAGGTTGCCTAAAAATACAAACAATTATTCATCGACGGTTTTTTTCGATCAGTCAAATTCCTGCATGGGCAAGCTTAAAAGGTTTTTAAGATTAGCTCGACCAATGCTAGATCAAATTTATGATAGAAGCGCATTTCCAGACTTAGCCGAAAATTGTAAAAAACTAAGAAACTTTGTAGAGACTGAATTCCACCCAATATCATATTACACTGACAGTGAGTTAATATCTAAAGTTCCTTTGTGCGAGATTAAAGTGCTTGCGCAGGTTTTGAATTTGTTGTTGACGTTTTATTCCTTGAGGTATTTGATTTACAAGGAAAAAAGCGTTGTTTTAGAGAACAACATCCTGCAAACCATTTTGGTCTCTTTTTCCCTTGTCATCAATACGACCATACTGTGTTTTAACCTAGATGAGAAGCATTTTCCTGAGTTTTTTGATCATAATTGCGTTCATTTACCGCCATTTATGGCCTTGTCTTTAGTATACACAAATTTCCTTTTTCCTAGGGCCTCTACTGGCTTTTGTGCGTTTTTGTATCATAAGTTAACTCTTTTTGAGAAGGGCTATTATCTATCATCCAACATCAAAGATCAAGAAGTCACAGATTGGGATTTGTCAACCTTGAATATCCCGTTGGATAAAGCTATGAACTTACTTACTGCTTTCAAAATACATTCAGATATATTTGCTAAATGGTCTAATGATAACAACAAGCAGTTAAGAATTATTATGGCTCGCTCTTATACATTTGTTATCAACATCGCCCTGGAAAGCATATATAGAGCTGTTTTGGAAAAAGTAATCAAATATAGAACCGAGGTCGAAAACACATGCTTACAACAACTCCAAGACGAATTGAATGGGTCCTATTCGCTCACTGACAATGTAAATACTCCAATCGATCCCAGTTTAAGTGACCTGGGCGTCACAAGCGCCAGTCCATTGGCGGGAAATTCTCCAGGATTACCCCCGGAGGAAGTGCGAAATAACAGCGAAAACGCTTCGCATAACAATGAAACTGGGCCAATTGAGACTGAACTGGCACAGACAATATCCAACGAATTTTGGACGGCGTACAACCTTGGCTGGGAGGAACTAATGAGTCAGCCAGATTATAAATATTTATTTGATACGCAATAGAGGAGAAGTTCTTTTACAAAAAAACATGCTTGCGACAGCAGCTAGATAGAAAACTTGCATATTGTAATGGAAGACAGTCGAGAGCAAGCCATTGGCTTGGACTTGCGCTTGGACCTATCTTTCGGACCAACTATTTAATGATTAGTAAGACAAAAATGACATTTAAGCATCTATAAAATAAGAAAAATAAAAAAATGAAGGGAAAAAGCTAAACACTAACTTCTTGACCAAACAAACAAGGAAAAGCCAGTAATTGCGTGAACAAAAGGCACCTGCAATTGTTCTGATGGATGTACTTTGTCCAACCTATTCTGCAAGAAAAAGAAATCAACTCCAAAGAAGTATGGAGCTTACTGGCACTCTAGCCTCCAAAAGCTGTTAAAGTGTTCATTCGATTGTCAAAAATCTTCCCCATAATAATCACCCACCTCAACAAAATACTTCCACTTAATTATTGATCGATTAGAGCTAGCGTCAGTGATTATATGCTAGTCCGAAAGGACAGCCCCATGACAGCGGCCGCGCAGACGCCTAGGGGGGAAATAAGGGGTGACAATACCAATGAGTATAAAGGCAGAAAGAAGAGAAACAGAAGCACGGGGGTTTCGTTTGGTCTTCAAATATATGTTAGGTCGGTACCTTTTCATTGCAAAATTGAAAAGATTTGAGCGTGTAAAAGTAAAAAAATACATGATGGGTTCCCAAGATTTAGCTAGTTTAATTGGGAGGTTTAAATACGTCAGGGTGTTAGATTCGAACCCTCATACAAAGGTAATCTCACTACTAGGCAGCATAGATGGGAAGGATGCCGTGTTAACTGCTGAAAAGACGCATTTCATATTTGATGAAACGGTACGTAGACCCTCTCAAAGTGGCCGTAGCACTCCGATTTTCTTTCATCGTGAAATAGACGAGTACTCCTTTTTAAACGGTATTACTGATCTGAAGGAATTAACTTCGAATGACATCTACTACTGGGGGTTGTCTGTTTTGAAGCAGCATATTTTGCATAACCCAACTGCGAAGGTTAACTTAATTTGGCCCGCCTCGCAGTTCCACATCAAGGGATACGACCAGCAGGATTTACATGTCGTCAGAGAAACTCCTGATATGTATAGAAACATAGTTGTGCCCTTTATCCAAGAGATGTGTACCAGCGAAAGAATGAAATGGGTAAACAACATTCTTTACGAGGGCGCCGAGGATGATAGAGTTGTTTATAAGGAATACAGTAGCAGGAATAAAGAGGATGGATTCGTCATCTTGCCCGATATGAAGTGGGACGGAATCAACATTGATTCGTTATACCTGGTCGCGATCGTGTACAGGGACGACATCAAATCTTTGAGAGATTTGAACCCAAACCATAGAGATTGGTTAATTAGACTCAATAAGAAGATTAAGACCATCATCCCCCAGCACTATGACTATAATGTAAACCCGGACGAGCTAAGAGTTTTCATTCATTATCAACCTTCATATTACCATTTTCATGTCCATATAGTGAATATAAGGCATCCAGGAGTAGGCGAGGAGAGAGGCTCCGGAATGACAATACTGTTGGAAGATGTTATAGAAGCGTTGGGTTTCTTAGGTCCTGAAGGTTATATGAAGAAGACGCTTACTTATGTCATTGGTGAAAATCATGATTTATGGAAAAAGGGCTTTAAGGAAGAAGTTGAAAAGCAACTGAAGCATGATGGTATCGCAACCAGTCCTGAAAAAGGCTCTGGGTTCAATACCAATTTGGGTTGAAGGTAGAAGAGCAGCACTATTTTTTCATGTGCTGAACTTCAGGAAGCGCCGGCTTATATAAATGTCTTATTTAAATGTTTGTGTATACATCTCAATGGATTTTGAATTTTAACATAGAATGCGAATGCACAGTAACATAGTACATTCAGTTGCTATTTTCCGTATAAGCTTTCTTTCCCTTATAGCATACATAGCCTTTGACGTATTGCCAGCCTTTTCAAAGAAATGCGAAAAAATAGTGCATTACCACCTACGTAAGGTAGGCTGGAGAAAAAGATAAACTTTTGCATTCTCTGCTCACCATACCGCGAAGGAAAGTAGTTATAACGTGTCCCGTTTTCAACAAGGTTTTCTGGTATATTGTTAACGGTGGAGAAAGCATCTAGTATCAATTACTTCCAGAGTACACACAACGAATATTATGTCTGTCCAAGATACTAAAGCGGTAGAGTTTTCTATGGGTCACATCAGATCATCCTCTGTATCCCTGGTAGCAGAGGCTACTTCAAACACGAATAGTGAAGACAAATTATCTAAGGTCCAACTCTACGAAGATTTGTGCCGGTACGAGGATACATTGAGTAAGTTGGTGGAATCTGTAGATCGTTTCAAACCAAACCTTGATATTGCCAAGGATTTGATCAGAACTGATGAGGCCTTGTTTGAAAACGTCAAACTGTTAGCTGAATATGACAATATCTACCGCAACTTACAGAAGATTGACAAAGACTCTGAAGAACTAGATTCTAAAACCAGGAAGATATTGGAAATTCTAAATGAATGTCATGACGAGTTAAAAGCACTACCGATGCTTGAACAAGTAGAGTTCGAGAAAAACACAATTTTACAGCAAAGATCGAAAATCAATTCGACAGAGTTGTTGGATTATGCCACCAAACTCTCCAAGTTTACCAAAATACCACCAACGTTCGACAAGGGAGCTGTGGGACCCAACAATTTTATATGGCCCGCAGAGGATGCCCTACGAAGAGGAATGCTTGCTATGGCCTCATTACATAGTAAAGAGCTAACTAGAATACCCGGTGAAGAAGTAGAAGAAACAGAAGTACCGACCGTACCGCCATCTCAAAGTGAAGAACAAAAAGGGCAGATGGCCAAGAAAGAAGGTACACCAAAGACAGACTCGTTTATATTTGATGGTACTGCTAAAGAAGTTGGTGATGAGGCAGACAATACCAAAGATAAAGAAAAGGAAGAAAATAATGATGATGCCCTAGATCTTGATCTTGATCTGTTTGATCCGGACGACTTCTAGTTGCAGTGTCTTGAATCTCTTCCTCGTTAGGAATGAAGAAAAAAAAAAGTTAGACAATAATTCGTGTAGGTAAAAGCGTATATAAAATTACATATATAATTTACTGCAATATGTCAAAGTGTATGAAAAACATTTGAAAGTAAGTTCCCACAGGAACTGGAAAATAAGACAACAAGACTGTGACTTCCACACGCATCTGTCGTTTTTGGCCATCTACTCTTCCTTTTTTGAAATAGGCTTTGGTGAGTAACCACTAAAACTCATTTTTCTCACACGTTCACCTGATCCACTTGCAGCGTTAGAAAATTCCTGCTTGAATCTTTCAAAAGCTTTAGAAAGGTTTTCCTCTTCTATTTCAAGACCATTTTTATTTCTCCATTCTTTGTAATCTTTGCAGAAATCTTCCCAATCTTCCTTAGCATTGTCCCACTTTTCTAACTCAATTGGTGGAATACCTAAGTTCATTTCTTCTTCTTCTGCTGTCTTTCCCTTTTCATGTTCAATCTTTGCCTTCAATATACCACCCAAGTTTGGAGAGCTTGCAGAAATATCTTTTTCCAACTTCTTTTGTTTTCTAATGAATATTTCTTTAGGTTGTTTGGATTTAAAAAATTCAGTAACTTGTTTAGCATATGGTCCTCTGAATAGGAAAAATGAGAAAGCAACAATAATATGAACATAGAAATAAACAGAGCCCCATACCATTAAAGATGGCTTCAAATCAAGGATAATAAATGGTTGCACCATGTAACCAAATGCTAGTTTAATTGCATATATGCCAACTAAATCGTAGATTTTTTTAGAAGGCAAAGGAGTGACACCATCTTCTCGCAAGAAAATTGGTCTAAAATTGCGTCTGTAGATTTTACCACATGTTTGGTACAAAGCCCCTGTCGCAAAAGTCAGATAGTACCCAGGTCTGGTACCATGCCAAAATGCGGAAGTTAGGAAAGTAAACAAAGTTGAGCGGAAACCAGGTTTTTTGCCCTTCTTTGTGACACGTAAATAAACAGAGTATTTTAGCCACTTGTTAGTATTCATATTCCATGCTTCCAACATTTCACGCGTATTCTGCGCCGTTTCTACGGTCCAAATGTCAATATTTCTGACACGATCCCATCTGATCTTTTGTGTCTTTGAATCATAACCATTATAACCCAAACCGCACAAAATACAAGATCCTTCCGAAATAGTCCAGGCAGCATAGTACTTGAATCTATGGATGAAACCAAGCAAGAATAAGTAATGGATTCTGAATATAAAAGATCTCGTTGGGAAGCCATCTTTGTCCAAAACGTATTTTACGGGGAAGTGCTTCATTCCTAGTGTACTTAAAATCATCCAAGCAAGACCTTGAACAACTTTCCATAATGCAAGTTTACCATTCTTTGGAATCTGTCTTCTTTCACCAGGGTGGTGTCTTCTCATAGGCTTTTTGCTTTCAGGCAAGTCACGGAACATCTCACAATTCAACCAGCTGTCAAAATCGGCATAATCGAAACTTGGGCCAGTTAGCAACGTTGAATAGAAAAATGCATATGCCAGGAACTTTAATAAGGGTGGATGACCTCTGACAGCACGAGATTTTTGATGCTCAGTCAAATCTTTGAAATCGCTTTCGCTAGTGCATGAACCATCATAGTACGACCATGCAAAAGAAGTTAGTTTCATGGCTAAAACCATTTGTGAACTTGTAATGTCAACGGTAGTTTGAGTCTGTTCGTTAAGGAATTGGGCGTGTATATGATTTATTGCCAAATGACCCATAACAAACATGAAATTCAAGTGTGGCATAAACTTGGAACGGTAAAATCTTGAGATCAAGTAAGTAAACATGGTACTAATAAACAGGGTCCTGAATCCACTTACTAGATTCAGCACACCGAATAAGTAAAACATCGACATAGAAATGATAAAACAACATTTTAAACCTATACGCTTCTCGGGAATTCTCTTCAAAATAGCATTCAGTGGGAACGATCCCAATAAGCAGATAGCATATCGCAGTGTAAAACTATCAATCCCATAGTTGGTAATTATCTTTGTTAAAACAGCGTCCACAGGATTGTACATGTTGGAAGCGATCAGCAGCAGAATTAAATCACCACGGTTTGTCTTGGCGTATGCGGTTTGTCTTCTTGCTTGACCTGTGCCTGTATTTTGTCCTTGGCTTTAAATCTGTTTAATAAGAACCCTTTATTTAGATGACCATTGTTTTCGACGGTTTGTGGTTTCGACGCGCAATGTGAAAGATCTTCAATGTTTTGTTGAACAGTAAAGCAAAACAGCTCAACAGCAGGACAAAAAAAGCTAAAAAAGAACTCTTCGCACTTTTAACAAGCAGTTTTACTGAACAATTTTAGAAGTAAATTTCAGGAAGGTTCAACAGCTTTACATGAAAGAGGATGCTGGCCATTTTTTTTTTTTAAAAAAGTTTTTTATATACACAAACTCAGTAAAATAATTACAAATATGTAGCATGTGTAGGATGCCTTGAAACATCTCCGCTGGCAATAGCCGTTAGACATGCCCAATCTTCAATGGTCACCGTAAGCCTTATATGACGAAGGAGTTGCTGCCCTTCGTTTTCTCATGCTGCTTTTTTTCGTAGGGGATATGGGATTGAAGAAGGAGGACGCGAAGGAATACTTTTGGTCGGTCAAGGTCACTATTGGCTTGACACCAAACAAGCGTAAATTCTCGTGTTCCACTTGAGTCGGTTTACAAGAAGTACAGAAATATTTAACACATACCTGCTATTTGGACAAATTTAGCAGTAAAAAAAAGAACGTTTAAAGAATGCTTTCCAGAACAATCCGTACACAAGGTTCCTTCCTAAGAAGATCACAACTGACCATTACAAGATCATTTTCGGTTACATTCAACATGCAGAATGCACAAAAGAGATCACCCACAGGAATTGTTTTGATGAACATGGGTGGCCCCTCTAAAGTTGAGGAAACATATGATTTTTTGTATCAATTATTTGCCGATAATGACCTAATTCCCATTAGTGCTAAGTATCAGAAGACAATTGCTAAATATATTGCTAAGTTTCGTACCCCCAAGATAGAGAAGCAATATAGGGAAATTGGTGGGGGCTCCCCAATCCGGAAATGGTCTGAGTATCAAGCCACTGAGGTCTGTAAAATCTTAGATAAAACCTGTCCAGAAACGGCGCCTCATAAGCCTTACGTGGCGTTTCGTTACGCAAAGCCGCTAACCGCAGAAACTTATAAACAAATGCTAAAAGATGGCGTGAAGAAGGCAGTGGCCTTTTCTCAATATCCTCATTTCTCTTATTCCACTACCGGGTCATCCATCAACGAATTGTGGAGACAGATTAAGGCATTGGACTCCGAGAGATCTATATCTTGGTCGGTTATTGATCGTTGGCCTACAAATGAAGGTCTAATCAAGGCCTTCTCCGAAAATATCACCAAAAAACTACAAGAGTTTCCGCAACCTGTCAGAGACAAGGTTGTTTTATTGTTTTCCGCACATTCTCTACCCATGGATGTTGTTAACACCGGTGATGCCTACCCAGCTGAGGTAGCTGCGACGGTTTACAACATCATGCAAAAATTAAAGTTTAAAAACCCTTATAGGTTGGTTTGGCAATCCCAAGTTGGACCAAAACCATGGTTGGGAGCGCAGACAGCTGAAATTGCGGAATTTTTAGGCCCCAAAGTTGATGGCCTAATGTTTATTCCTATCGCCTTTACCTCTGATCATATTGAAACATTGCATGAAATTGACTTAGGCGTCATTGGGGAATCGGAATATAAGGATAAATTTAAGAGATGCGAATCTTTAAATGGCAACCAGACCTTTATTGAAGGCATGGCAGATCTCGTCAAAAGCCACTTACAGAGTAACCAACTCTATTCTAATCAACTACCTCTTGATTTTGCACTTGGCAAGTCCAATGATCCTGTAAAGGACCTTTCATTGGTATTTGGCAATCACGAATCTACTTGATAAGGGCCATTCATCCCACAATCTCAATATCAGTATATTCTCTTATTTATTAATTGAGGTTGCGTATTTATGTTTTCTTTGTGGTATATAATATATCATTATTTATTGCATTTTAAAACTTTTTTTTTCATTATTTTTCTCTGTTGAATGCAGTCAACATCTCCCTTAATATTCGATACTCATCTTTAATACTATCAGCAAAAAGTTTAAGATAAAATATTCTTAAAAATGATTTCGCCCAGGATCGAACTGGGGACGTTCTGCGTGTTAAGCAGATGCCATAACCGACTAGACCACGAAACCACTATTTGTTGAAATCTTTAACAAGCGAGGAAACTTTAGTGAAATATTAAAAGGACTAAACCGGACCGGTTCTTCTATTTCTACATATCTAATCACCCAATGTAGTTTTTGAATATTTGTGAATAGTTGGATAATTGTTGGGATCCCATTGTGCACAAAGGCCATAATATTATGTCTACAGAATATACTAGATGTCCTCCCTATAGGATATAGTAATCCTCTAAATGGAACCGATATTTCTACATAATAATATTACGATTATTCCTCCTTCCGTTTTATATGTTTCATTATCCTAGCACACTATCAATCTTTGCATTTCAGCTTCCATTAGATTTGATGACTATTTCTCAATCTTTATGTTATCTCCTTACGCCGCATGTGATAATATACTGCTAGTATGACTACTAGTTGATAGAAGATAGTTGATTTTTACTCCAACAAAAGTAACAATATTATTTAGAACTATAGATTCCATTTTGTGCATTCCCATATTCTCGAGGAAAACTTTTAGTATATTCTGTAGACATAATATTATCGCCTTTGTGAACAATAGAATCCCAACAATTGTCGCAAATTTACCAATTTTCTAGATTGCAGTCACCTTTTCAATTAATCACTAGTGTTTCACTTGTAACATTGTCGTTGTTGTTTAACGTATTCTGTCCCGTGCCAACTATGACAAAAATGCAATGATTTCAGCGGTTAAATACGAAGCGCAACAAGAGTTAGCGAAAAATAAGTACCACCATTCTACGCTACCATTACTTACTGAAATTAGAGACAACTGTTATCTATTGGCAGATGTTCATACGGGGCTTTCAAATATTGATGAAATTATGTGATGTTTAGAAGAAGATTCGAACTGTTTTCAGTAGATTTGGTAACTGTGCAACCATAACTCATGCCATCTTTTGACGTCATACATAGTTGTTGGAATAAAAATCAACTATCATCTACTAACTAGTATTTACGTTACTAGTAT
>ERZ794936.65-NODE-65-length-82382-cov-41.342719_pt1 | contig 82382 bp, 74 predicted proteins | sample MGYA00511083_ERZ794936 | MGnify/ENA primary metagenome ERZ794936 (study PRJEB30137, sample SAMN04331409) | food metagenome | isolation source: Y2 must sample point D1 replicate A | place: Australia: South Australia | collected 2014 ... | reverse complement strand
GGAACGGGCCATGCAGAGGCTCCGCTGTGGAGACCGGTATCCGGGTACAGATAAAAAAAACCTCACCCGTCAGGTGAGGCTTTCTGAGACATCAGTACGGCGACGGCTTAGTCATCCAGGAAGCTGCGCAGAACTTCTGAGCGGCTTGGGTGACGCAGTTTACGCAGTGCTTTCGCTTCGATCTGACGGATACGTTCACGGGTAACATCAAACTGTTTACCCACTTCTTCCAGAGTATGGTCAGTGTTCATATCAATACCGAAACGCATACGCAGAACTTTTGCTTCACGGGCAGTCAGTCCGGCCAGAACATCATGCGTTGCTGAACGCAGGCTCTCAGAGGTTGCAGAGTCCAGTGGCAGTTCCAGCGTGGTATCTTCGATAAAGTCGCCCAGATGTGAATCTTCATCATCCCCGATCGGTGTTTCCATCGAAATCGGCTCTTTAGCGATTTTTAATACCTTACGGATCTTATCTTCCGGCATCAGCATACGCTCAGCCAGTTCTTCCGGAGAAGGCTCACGACCCATTTCCTGCAACATCTGACGCGAAATACGGTTCAGTTTGTTGATGGTTTCAATCATGTGCACCGGAATACGGATAGTCCTTGCCTGGTCTGCAATCGAACGGGTGATTGCCTGACGGATCCACCAGGTTGCATAGGTAGAGAATTTATAACCGCGACGGTATTCAAACTTATCAACGGCTTTCATCAGACCGATGTTACCTTCCTGAATCAGATCCAGGAACTGCAGACCACGGTTGGTGTATTTCTTAGCAATGGAGATCACCAGACGCAGGTTCGCTTCAACCATCTCTTTTTTCGCACGGCGGGCTTTCGCTTCACCGATGGACATACGACGGTTAATGTCTTTTACCTGCTCAATCGTCAGGCCGGTCTCTTCTTCAATCTGTGCCAGTTTCTGCAGGCCACGGGAAACATCTTCCTGAACTTCCTGCAGTTTTTCGGACCATGGTTTCTTCAGGGCCAGAGCCGCTTTGAACCAGGTATCGTTCGTCTCGTTACCGGTGAATAACGTGATGAAGTTCTTCTTCGGCATCTTGCAGATTTCAACACACAGTCGCATGATGGCGCGTTCCTGACCACGGACACGATCCATCATTTCGCGCATATTGTTGACCAGATAATCAAACTGTTTAGGCACTAAGCGGAACTGCTTAAAGACCTCTGACAGGTTCTGGATTTCGACAATAGCGTCAGCATGGCTGCGGCTTTTGCTTTTGATGACGTTACGGGTGACTTCATACTGAGCACGTAATTCAGTAAATTTCTCGCGCGCCAGTTCAGGATCGATAGAGTTATCGTCATCTGAATTGTCGTCGTCGTCTTCTTCGTCTTCATCATCGTCACGATCTTCTTCTGAAAGTTCAGACCCGACGTGTGTTGCTGTCGGTGCCAGATCTTCTTCAGCATTCGGATCGACAAACCCGGTAATGATATCGGAAAGACGGGTTTCACCGGCTTCAACTTTGTCGTACTGCTCAAGCAGGTAGGTGATTGCTTCCGGATATTCTGCGACGGAGCACTGAACCTGGTTAATACCATCTTCAATGCGCTTAGCAATGTCGATTTCGCCTTCACGGGTCAGCAGTTCTACTGTCCCCATCTCGCGCATATACATGCGGACCGGGTCTGTCGTCCGGCCAATTTCGGATTCTACGCTGGATAATACCTGCGCAGCGGCTTCTGCTGCATCTTCATCAGTATCCGAACTGTTTTCATTCAGCATCAGATCATCAGCATCCGGGGCTTCTTCCACCACCTGGATGCCCATGTCGTTGATCATCTGAATGATGTCTTCAATCTGATCGGAGTCGACAATATCTTCCGGCAGATGGTCATTGACCTCAGCATAGGTCAGATAGCCTTGCTCCTTACCACGGGTGACAAGTAGCTTCAGCTGTGACTGCGGGTTTTGCTCCATAAGACGGTATCCACACTTCTGTTAATGAGATTGGTGTTGGCCGGGGCTAACCGGCAATAACAGTAAAGGCGTTCAATAGCTGCGGCCTTCATCGCAGCAATGGGCATCTGCCCTCAGTAATCGGCAATTAAGCCGCGAGTAATCTTTTTGTCATCTTTCAGGTTTCAGTATAGAAGAACCTGGCAGAGTCTGTGGTCTCTGATGATTTTTTCATCAGTATTTACATTCGTAATCGCACACCCGCGTGCAGCGAATGTGCTAATGACTATTTTTTCGCTAATGCGGTCAGCAGCGACTGTAGTTCCCGCCGTTCTTCACTGTTCAGTCCGCGGGTACGATCATAGGCAATTAACTGCTCAAGGCGTTGTTCCAGTGCCGAGTCATAGAGACTTGCCAGTGAATCGCTGAAGACGGCTTCAACTTCTTCATCCACTATCATGTGGTTCCAGATAGCCAGAGTTTCAAGGGACTGGCCGGTTTTTGTATCGCGATAGCTTTCCAGCAACTGAGCGGTTGTCATACCCGGTTGCTCATTGCAACGTTGTACCAGTTCAGCGAACAGGGGGAGGCCGGCAATGCCTGTCTCCATCAATCCGTCAAGTGAGGGTACCTGCGCGGCAAGTTCAGGATGCTGCAATAGCAGGGCAACCAGTACCCGCATGGTCGTCTTTTTCATCACCGGGCCCGCAGGGGCGGCTTTACTCTCAGCCTGTGCCGGTAACAGCTTCTCCAGCTGCCGGTCATCCAGAATACCCAGTTTATTACCTAGTACCTGACGCAGATAAATTCGCAAGGTTTCGCCAGGGATTTGACTAATCAGCGGCAGTGCCAGTGTGCTCAGTCTCGCTTTCCCTTCACGGCTGCTTAAATTGGTCTGCGGCAGTAAACTTTCAAATAAAAAGTCTGACAACGGCACGGCCTGAACCATACGCTGCTCAAAGGCCTGTTTACCTTCTTTACGTACCAGTGTATCCGGGTCTTCCCCGTCCGGCAGGAACATAAAGCGCAGCTCCCGTCCGTCGGTCATATAGGGCAGGGCGGTTTCTAAGGCCCGCCATGCTGCATCCCGGCCCGCCCGGTCTCCGTCGTAGCAACAGATCACGGTATCGGTATTTCTGAATAATAACTGGATATGTTCGCTGGTGGTTGAGGTACCTAACGAGGCAACGGCATAATCGATGCCAAACTGTGCCAGCGCAACCACATCCATATACCCTTCAACGACCAGCAGCTTTTCTGGCTGCGGATGCTGACGGGTGACTTCATAAAGGCCGTATAACTGGCGTCCTTTATGGAAAATCGGTGTTTCAGGTGAGTTCAGGTATTTAGGGGTATCATTCCCCAGCACCCGTCCCCCGAAACCAATGACTCTGCCGCGTTTGTCGCGGATAGGGAACATGATCCTGTCACGGAAACGGTCGTAACTCCGGCCATTATCATTGGTGATGAGCATTCCGGCCTCAGTCAGGGAGTGTTTATCCTCCTGCTGTTTTCCGAAACGCTTCAGGGCATTGTCCCAGCCCGGCGGAGCATAACCTATTGAAAAATGGTCGATGACCTGCTGGCTTAACCCCCGGCTTTGAATATACTGGCGTGCGGGTTCGGCCTGTTGTCCGGTGAGCGATGTCTGATAGAAGCTGTTCAGGCCATCCATCAGTTGATAAAGACTCTGACGCTGATGGCGTTCCAGGGGGCTATCGCCGCTGCCACTTTCATAAGGGACTTCCAGTCCGTTCATGGTGGCGAGTTCTTCGATGGTTTCCACGAATTCCAGACGGTCGAAATTCATCAGAAAGTCGATAGCATTACCATGGGCACCACAGCCAAAACAGTGGTAAAACTGTTTGTCGCCGTTAACGGTAAAGGACGGTGTTTTTTCGTTATGGAAAGGGCAACAGGCGTGATAATTTTTGCCTTGCTTTTTTAACTTTACACGGGCATCGATCAGATCCACGATATCTGTGCGCGCAAGCAAGTCATTGATAAATATACGCGGTATTTTCCCAGCCATAGACTCCGGATCTTTAGCTCATAAACGGCAACAAGCCGCGCTTCCTTTCGGAAAGCACGGCCTTTCACTTAACTCAGTCTGCGCATAACACGCAAGGGAGCGGACTCCCTAAGAAATTAGTACAGACGAGTACGGCGTGCGTTTTCGCGAGCCAGTTTCTTGGCATGACGCTTAACAGCAGATGCTTTAGCGCGTTTGCGTTCAGTCGTTGGTTTTTCATAAAACTCACGACGACGCACTTCAGCCAGAACGCCTGCTTTTTCGCATGAACGTTTGAAGCGACGCAGTGCAACGTCGAAAGGCTCGTTTTCACGTACTTTGATTACCGGCATGTAACTCTCACCTCGATAAAATTCGGTTTTTGCAGCTGGCTGCAGCGCCAGCTTATTTCAAAATGGTGCAGTATTTTACTCCAGCGTAGGCTGACTTGTAAAGCACCATGAACAATTTCAAACCAACGAGCACTCTGCGCTGCGGCTGCCGGTTTTTTCAGACCGCGAAGTATAGCCTATTCTTTGGCCGGTAAAAAATGTTTTTAATGAAATCGTGCAGCGTAGGTCTGAATTACCACCTGTGGTACACTCCTGCAGCGAAATCAGAGGTGAGTGTGATGCGAGTTTTGGGTATAGAAACGTCTTGCGATGAAACCGGAATTGCAATTTATGACGATGAATCCGGTCTGCTGGCTAACCAGTTGTATAGTCAGGTAAGTTTACATGCGGATTACGGCGGTGTTGTGCCGGAACTGGCCTCACGGGACCATGTGCGTAAAACCGTGCCCTTAATCCAGGCAGCCCTGGCAGAAGCAGGCCTGACCCCGAAAGATATTGATGCGGTCGCTTATACCGCCGGTCCCGGACTGGTCGGCGCTCTGATGGTCGGGGCGACGGTCGGACGTTCGCTGGCGTTTGCCTGGCAGGTTCCGGCTATCCCGGTTCATCACATGGAAGGCCATCTGCTGGCTCCTATGCTGGAAGATAACCCACCGGAATTTCCGTTCGTTGCGTTACTGGTTTCCGGGGGACATACCCAGCTTATCAGTGTGACCGGCATCGGTGAGTATCAGTTACTGGGCGAGTCCATTGATGATGCTGCCGGTGAAGCGTTTGATAAAACGGCGAAGCTGCTGGGCCTGGATTATCCGGGCGGGCCGCTGTTATCTAAAATGGCGATGCAGGGCGTGGCCGGTCGTTTTACCTTTCCGCGGCCGATGACGGATCGCCCCGGACTGGATTTCAGCTTTTCCGGGCTGAAAACCTTCGCGGCGAATACCATTCGTAACAATGACGATGATGAACAGACGCGTGCGGACATTGCCAGAGCCTTTGAGGATGCCGTGGTTGATACGCTGATGATTAAGTGCAAAAGAGCGCTGCAGCAGACCGGCTTCCGGCGGCTGGTGATTGCCGGCGGAGTCAGCGCCAATCGTACTTTACGGACACGTATGGCGGAGATGATGCAGCAGCTGGGGGGCGAGGTATTCTATGCCCGTCCGGCTTTCTGTACCGATAATGGTGCCATGATCGCCTATGCCGGGATGGTGCGTTTTAAAGGCGGAACCGAAAGTGATTTGGGGATAACGGTCCGTCCCCGCTGGCCATTATCAGAACTGCCCCCGCTGAACGATTAAAAAACGGTCAGCCGTTCTGAGGGCGGGTATGCCCGGAGGTCAGGGCTGAGTTATTCTGACTTCCGGCGTTTGCCTCTGCGTTTCCAGAGTCTGGGTTCCAGGCCGCGCCACAGGCGCTGAATATTATCATGGTGGCGCAGCAGGATAAGACAGGACAGCATGGATACCGGAAAGGTGAACTGCGGTTTAAACCACCACACATAGAAAGGTGCGATCAGCGCACTGATAATCGCTCCCAGCGACGAGTACCCGCTGAGCAGGACGGTCAGCAGCCATGTCCCCATCATCAGCCCCGTCAGATCCCAGCCAATAGGTGCGATTGCACCCAGCGCGGTGGCAACGCCTTTACCGCCCCGAAAATGAAAAAATAACGGATAGATGTGTCCCAGACAGGCTGCGATGGCCGTGAGACCTAAAAAGAACGGAGATACGTGCAGGGCATAGGCCAGCCAGACCGGTAACATTCCTTTTAAAACATCAAATAACAATACCGCGACCGCAGCGAGTTTGCCGCCGAAGCGCAGAATATTCGTCGCACCCGGATTACCGGAACCTTGTGTCCTGGGGTCAGGGTATCCGCATATTTTACACAGCAGTATTGCTCCGGAAACGGAGCCACAAAGATAGGCAAAAAGGATCATTCCTGCGGCAATTACTGTCATAATACCCTCTATACCCTGTCCGTTATCCTGGTCGCTGACAGAGGATAATACGCATAAAGTGTCGGAAGTGGTATCGGTTCACGGCAAAAATACAGAGAGTGTCACTATGGATATAGTTTTTATTGAGCAACTGACGGTATTCACTACCATTGGTGCTTACGACTGGGAACAGACGATTCAGCAAAAACTGTTGCTGGATATTGAAATGGCCTGGGATAACCGTAAAGCCGCAGCCAGCGATGATGTTGCCGACTGCCTGAGCTATGCGGATGTTTCTGAAGCGGTGCTTCACCACTTGCAGGGACAGCGTTTTGCCCTGGTAGAGCGGGTGGCGGAAGAAATTGCCGGGTTACTGATGCAGCGTTTCGGGCTGGAAGGGGTAAGGATCAAAGTGAGTAAACCTGGTGCGGTAGCGCAGGCGACTCAGGTCGGTGTCCGTATTGAACGGGGTAATATTCCGAAATAAAAGGTAATACTCTTGCGGTGATTGCCATCTTAATGAAACCCAACCACATTACCAATGTCATAAGTCCGGTTCATTTATTACGTTACGGAATTTTCAGACATTCCGCAGCCGTGGTAACCGGACCCTGGCAGTTGTATACCGTCTGAAAATCAGACGGTGATGGGGAGTTTTTAAGGGCAGAATAAAAAGAGGGTAGTCCCGGATGGCAGATATGCATCACCTGTTTGTTGCCGCTATTTTAGGCATAGTGGAAGGGTTAACAGAGTTTTTACCGGTGTCATCGACGGGGCATATGATCATCGTCGGTCACTTGCTGGGTTTTGAAGATAAAACCGCCGAAACGTTTGAAGTGGTGATCCAGCTGGGGTCAATTCTGGCCGTGGTCGTCATGTTCTGGCGGCGACTGTTTGGTCTGATAGGTATCCGTTTTGGTCAGGTTCCCCATGAAGGTGAAGGTCAGGGGCATCTGACGCTGATCCATATTTTACTGGGGATGATCCCTGCGGTAGTTATCGGCCTGCTCCTGCACGACAGAATTAAAGCGTTATTTACGCCGATGAATGTCATGTATGCGCTGGTCGCCGGGGGGGTGTTACTGATTCTGGCCGAAAAACTGAAGCCGGCACAACCGAAAGCCGTCGGTCTGGATGATATCACCTACCGGCAGGCTTTTATGATCGGTCTGTTTCAGTGTCTGGCGCTCTGGCCGGGTTTCTCGCGGTCAGGCGCAACCATTTCCGGGGGAATGCTGACGGGAGTCAGTCGCGTTGCCGCCTCAGAGTTTTCTTTCCTGCTGGCGGTTCCGATGATGATGGGGGCAACCGCGCTGGACTTATATAAAAGCATGGGCTTCCTGACGGTCAGTGACATACCGATGTTTGCTACCGGATTTATTATGGCATTTATCGTCGCTCTGGTGGCGATCAAAACCTTCCTCGGCGTGATCAAACGGATGTCGTTTATCCCGTTTGCGATTTACCGTTTTATCCTGGCGGCGATCGTGTTTGCGATTTTCAGCTAATCCGGCAATGACGCGGGTGCCGGGCCACAGAGAGTGTGGCCTGGCATCTTTTAACTATTCGCCTGGCGGCTGACAGTACGGGATTAACGCCTCCGTCCGTTTCTTTGTCAGTTCCTGACGTATCTCCGGCCCTTTAAATCCTGCCTGAACAATCGCCGCGACCGGTACGGCGGCGGCAATCTCATACATCTTTCTGACAAAAGCCCCCTGGGGGTAAGGATTAGCGGTTAATCCTGCCCGGCCGCGGGCATCGGCTTCACTGGCGAGCGTCAGTTGCAGAATACGTTCGGGTTTTCGCCAGCCGTCGATACTGTCAAACAAACCGATAATCTTCTCTGCCGGCTGGCGCTCAATCGTGTGCAGTACGTCATGAAACTCAGTGATCAGTAACGCAAGATCCCGGTAATGGTTCGGGACTTTCAGGCGCTGGCACAGGGCGGTGATCAGTGGCAGTCCAGCCACGCCATGACCCGGGTGTGACGGCCAGAGGGCCGGCGGGGTCAGGGCTTTCCCGGCGTCGTGAAACAGCGCGGCGAAACGCACGGCGGGATCATCGGTGAGTGACGCCGCCATTGCCAGCGTCATCAGGCTGTGGATGCCGGTATCGATCTCAGGATGCCATTTGGCCGGCGCGGGGACGCCGAACAGATTATCCAGCTCAGGGAACAATACCTGCAAAGCACCACAGTCACGCAGCACCTGAAAATAGACCTCCGGAGCGGGTCCGCTGAGCACCTTTTCGGTTTCTTTCCACACCCTTTCCGGGGTCAGGTGTGCCAGTTCACCGCTGGCGGATAATTGTTGCATCAGGGAAAGGGTTTCGGGGGCGATGGTAAACCCCTGCGCCGAGAAACGGGCGGCAAAACGGGCAACTCTCAGAACCCGTAACGGGTCATCGATAAAGGCGGGGGAAACATGACGCAGCAGACGCTGGTTCAGATCCTGCCGGCCCAGCCAGGGGTCGATAATTTGCCCGTCGCTGTCCTGAGCCATCGCATTGATGGTCAGGTCCCGTCGTTGCAAATCGTCTTCCAGCGTGACATCCGGGGAAAAGCGGGTGGTGAAACCGGTATAGCCATGGCCGGCCTTACGTTCGGTGCGTGCCAGTGCATATTCTTCATGGCTGACCGGGTGCAGAAATACCGGAAAATCGCGTCCGGCCTGTTGGTATCCCTGTGACAGAAGCGTGTCGGGGGTTGCTCCGACCACCACCCAATCCCGATCTTTCACCGGTAACCCCAGCAGGGCATCACGGACGGCACCGCCGACCAGATATGTTTTCACGGCATAACTCCTTTATCACCCACGTATACCTGCCAGAGTATACATGACTATGACAATTCAGAAATTATCTGCCGGAAATCCTCTGCCGGGGCAGTCGTGTCCCCGGCAGAGATCAGTCTGTCGCGGCTAGCGCATCCAGCGGTCACTGTTTTTGCGACGCGGGATCATATGAGGCAGCAACAGACCGATCAGCAGACCGATCCCCAGCACCCCGCCGCCATACATAAACCACTGCATAATGATGGCGCGTTGCTTATCATCCAACTGAACGTTCGCGGCACTGACTTTTTTCTGTGCGACGATCAGCTGATTTTTCAGATCCTGGTTTTCCTGCTTCAGCGTATTGATAGCCGTATCACTGCCGGCCACTTTCTTTTGCATATCAGCCGTACGCTGATTCCAGCTGTTATCTATATTTGCCAGTTTATCGGTCAGATCTTTCACTTGTTGCTGCAGTTGCGGTACCTGGGTACGCAGGCTGGGGGTATCACTCAGTTGTGACAGCGGGATCCAGTTAGTCCGACCCTGGCCATCACGAATTTCGGCGTAGTGGGTATTCTGATCCGTCTGTAACAAGGTGACCTGGTCTCCGGCATTCAGCTTGCCGACCAGACGGTATTGATCCCCGGGGCCACTGCGGACCCAGGTGGACAGCTCATCAGAAATATAGCGGGTGGTGTCTGCATGGACGACCGGCGCAATACCGGTGAAAGCCAGCAGAAAAATACCTGTACGAGTAATTTTATTCATTCGACGTCGTTTTTGCATATTATAGGGGTCAGTTCAATGCCACAGTCTGGCGAGGGGCCGTAGAGATATAAATGAGAACTTTCCTGTTCTCGGCGATGGTAAAGCCTAACAAATCCAGGACATTGAGTCTTTAGTCGATTACTCTGGTTAAGGAGTAATTCTCCGGTTAATTGATAGCAATTGTGATACTCAGAGATCCTATGACCATAGAAACAGAATTAAAGTTCATTGCCAGTAAAGAAGCCGTGACCCGTCTGGCAGAACGCCTGAATAGCTGCCCGGGCCAGCATTTCGAACCCCGCGCGTTGGCAAACATCTATTTTGAAACGTCTGACAACCAGCTGCGTCGCTGGGATATGGGGTTACGCATCCGTGGCGTTGATAACCACTATGAGATGACGCTGAAAACCCGCGGACAGACGATCGGCGGCTTGCATCAGCGTCCGGAATATAATGTCAGCTTAACCTCGAATGCTCTGGATATCCGTTTATTGCCTGCAGATGTCTGGCCGGAAGGCACGGATGTTGAGGCATTGCAGCAACAATTGCACCCGCTGTTTCAGACCGACTTTGCCCGGGAAATCTGGCTTATCACCTATGCCGGCAGTGAAATCGAAGTAGCGTTCGATCAGGGTGCGGTGATAGCCGGTGAACTACAGGTGCCATTATTTGAAGTCGAACTGGAACTGAAACAGGGAACCCGTCACGATTTAATGGCTTTTGCTTTTGAACTGATCCGTGACGGTGGGCTGCGTCCTGGCAGCCTGAGTAAAGCTGCACGCGGTTATCATCTGGCTCAGGGCAATCCGCAGAAAGATGTCCATCCGTTCCCGCGTCTGCAGTCGGATAAGAAACTGAACTGCGAGCAGGGCTTACAGGCGATGCTCTCCACCTTACTGGCGGAGTGGCAGTACCATGAAGAACTCTGGCTGAACGGTGATCGCAAAGCGGCAGCCCGGGTACAGGAAATTCTGCTGGCGATCCGTGAAGTGTTTACATTATTCGGTGGCATGCTTCCGCGCAAAGCCAGCGGGCAGTTGCGCGAACAGTTGCTGGCACTGGAACAGGCGATGACGGGTGACATTGCGGCTGAAACGCTCTGTTTCTCTGCCGTTTCTGCAGAAACTCAGCTGACACTGACTCACTGGTTAATCGAACAACCGTGGAAAGCTCTGCTGGAAGAGAAACACCGTAAAAAAATGGAAGGTTCGTTTAAACGCTTCTGTGATGTGATGCTGGGGCGGGTTTTCGCTGAATTAAAACAGATCACCAGTGGAGTTAATCAGGTGTCTGAATATCAGGACAGGGCTCTGAAAATTCATAAGCAGTTACTGGCTGTCTGCCTGCTCTGCGGTGCCTACCCGCTGTCGGCGGTCGATGAGTGGCTGGCACCCTGGTGGCTGGCACTGAAAAAAATTAATGAACAGCAGTACGACGATCTCCCCTGGACCTTACGTTCGCTTCACCGGCAGGCCCCTTTCTGGCTGAACGGTAACGAGGCGGCCAGAAACAGAGAATAATCGCTGCAGACTACAGGCAGCCCTTCAACAGAACTCACAGGAAAAGTGTATGTTGCCGTTACCTTCGTTGTTGCAGGATCTGGCCGGTAAAGCGGCCGCTACCCTGGCTCCGCCGCTATCACCGGATACCCTGCCGGCGGCCGCGCTGGCATTCAGTGACTTTATCTGCGAAAGCTTACAACAGCACCCCGGCTGGTGGCAGCAGATACAGCAACAGCCGCCTCAGGCGGAGGAATGGCAACAGTATTCGTCGTGGCTAAGCACCGCGTTACAGCCGGCTGACAGTGAAGCTGCGGTGATGCAGATATTGCGAGAGTTCCGGCGGCATATGCTGGTACGTATTGCCTGGATGCAGACACTTTCTCTGGCCGGTACGGAACAAAGCCTGCGTCAGTTGAGTGAGCTGGCGGAGGTCCTGATCGTGGCGGCCCGCGACTGGACCTACCGCCAGTGTTGTCTGGAATGGGGAACCCCCTGTAATGTCGAAGGAAAACCCCAGACCCTGTATATTCTGGGAATGGGCAAGCTGGGCGGCGGCGAGCTGAATTTCTCGTCAGATATCGATCTGATTTTTACCTGGCCTGAAAACGGGACGACCCGCGGGGGCCGACGGGAACTCGACAACACGCAGTTTTTTACCCGCATGGGTCAGCGTCTGATCAAACTACTGGATCAGCAAACCCCCGACGGCTTTGTGTATCGGGTCGATATGCGTCTGAGGCCTTTCGGCGACAGCGGACCTTTAGTCATGAGTTTTGCGGCCATGGAAGACTACTACCAGGAGCAGGGGCGTGACTGGGAACGGTATGCCATGGTCAAAGCGCGGATCATGGGGGCCGCGGACGATGAAGGGTACCAGGAGCTGCAGCAGATGCTGCGTCCGTTTATCTACCGGCGTTATATTGATTTCAGTGTGATCCAGTCGTTACGCACGATGAAAAGCATGATAGCCCGTGAGGTCCGCCGTCGCGGGCTGACGGATAATATTAAGCTGGGCGCCGGAGGGATCCGTGAGTGTGAGTTTATTGTTCAGGTCTTTCAGCTGATCCGTGGCGGACGTGAGCGTTCTCTTCAGCAGCGTTCCTGGCTTGCCGCACTGGAGGCTATTGCTACGCTCCATCTGTTACCGGCAGAGGAGGCTGAGCAGTTACGGACGGCCTACCTCTGGCTGCGCCGGCTGGAAAACCTGTTGCAAAGCATCGGTGATCAGCAGACGCAGACATTGCCTTCGGATCCCCTGCAGCAGGAAAGACTGGCCTGGGCGATGGGGACTGACGGCTGGATGCAGCTTCGTACGGCACTGGCACAGCATATGTCGCGGGTGCGGGCCATCTTTGATGCACTGATCGGCGAAGACATTCCCGATGCGCCCGGGCAACATGCGCCGGGTGATTATAATGAATTATGGCTGGGTGATTACACCGGCGAAGAACTTAGCCCGTTGACACCGGCACTGGATGAAGAGCAGCGCCGGCAATTACTGCACCACTTACACCACTTCCGTCACGATGCTAACCGCCGTACCATCGGCCCCCGGGGCCGCCTGGCGCTGGACCAGCTGATGCCGCGTCTGCTGGCAGAACTCTGCCCGCGTCCGCAGGCGGATACCGTGTTGCAGCGACTGCTCCCCCTGCTGACGGGAGTGCTGACACGAAGCACGTATCTCGAGCTGCTGACGGAACATCCCGGTGCACTGTCTCACCTGATCCGGTTATGTGCAGCGTCTCCGATGGTGGCCGATCAGCTGGCCCGTTATCCGTTATTACTGGATGAATTGCTGGACCCGGCGACACTTTACCAGCCGACGGCCACGGATGCTTATCGTGATGAATTACGTCAGTATCTGATGCGCATACCGGTGGATGATGAAGAACAGCAACTGGAAGCACTGCGCCAGTTTAAGCAGACTCAGCAGTTGCGTATTGCCGCCGCCGATATTGCCGGGGCATTACCGGTAATGAAAGTCAGTGATCACCTGAGCTGGCTTGCTGAAGCGATCCTTGAAACTGTGGTGCAACAGGCCTGGAATGTGATGGTTCAGCGCTATGGCCGGCCTTCGCACCTCAGTGATATGCAGCAGCGGGGATTTGCGGTGGTCGGTTACGGAAAACTTGGCGGACTTGAACTGGGTTACAGCTCTGATCTGGATCTGGTTTTTCTGCATGACTGTCCTGAGGATGCCTTTACCGATGGCGGGCGCAGCATTGATGGCCGTCAGTTCTATCTGCGGCTGGCCCAGAAAATTATGCATTTATTCAGCACCCGCACCGCGTCGGGCATTTTGTATGAAGTGGATGCCCGTCTGCGTCCGTCAGGCGCGGCCGGTATGCTGGTCAGTACGTTCAGTGCTTACCGGCAATATCAGCTGGAAGAGGCCTGGACATGGGAGCATCAGGCGCTTGTCCGTGCCCGTATCGTTTATGGTGATCCCGGGCTTGCGACCTGTTTCGATGAAATTCGCCGGGAAGTCCTCTGTCAGTCACGCATGTTGCCGGCTCTGCAGAAAGACGTGCGGGAAATGCGTGAAAAAATGCGTCAGCATCTCGGCAGTAAAGTCAGACACCGCTGGGATATTAAGACAGATCAGGGCGGGATCACGGATATCGAATTTATTGCCCAGTATCTGGTGCTGGGACAGGCGGCAAGTCAGCCTGCGCTGGCCCGCTGGTCGGATAATATCCGTATCTTTGAAGCTATGGCACATCACGGCGTGATGCCTGCTGAGGAGGCAGAGCAGTTAAGCGCTGCTTACGTCTCACTCCGGGAGGCGCTGCATCATCTCGCACTGCAATCCCTGCCCGCGACGGTGGATGAAGATGCCTATCTGCCGCAGAGGAAAAGGGTGCAACAGAGCTGGCAGCACTGGCTGGAACAGCCGACGTAACCCTTTTAATACCCTGAGTGGCTGGCAACTTTTTTTCGTCTATGTTGCCTTAACTTCGGGGTATTTTGCTGGCTGATGTGTCAGGCCAGCGCTTTAGGTCTTGCAGATAGCAAACACTGAAGGGTGTTTGTGGTATTATCGGCAAAAATTTTTGGTCTGGTTAATTGCTGTCTGGAGTCGTTTGAATGAAAGTAACGCTGCCTGATTTTGGCCGTGCGGGTGTACTGGTAATTGGTGACGTGATGCTGGATCGTTACTGGTATGGGCCGACACAACGCATATCTCCTGAAGCGCCGGTGCCCGTGGTTAAAGTGGAAACCGTGGAAGAGCGGCCTGGCGGCGCGGCAAACGTCGCAATGAATATCGCAGCCCTCGGGACGGCTTCACGCATTGTTGGTCTGACCGGGGAAGACGAAGCGGCTGACACATTATGCCGGACACTCGAAGAGGTGCAGGTCGGGTGTGATTTTGTCCGCCTCAGTACCCATCCGACCATTACCAAATTACGGATCCTGTCGCGTAACCAGCAACTCATCCGTCTGGACTTTGAAGAAGGCTTCGGGGACATTGACCCGGAACCTATCCGTCAGCGTATGAAAGCCTCTGTCGATCAGGTCGGTGCGGTGGTGCTTTCTGATTATGCGAAAGGAGCCCTGGCTGACGTACAAACGCTGATCCGCCTTGCCCGCGAGGCCGGAGTCCCGGTACTGATCGACCCGAAAGGGAGCGATTTTGAACGTTATCGTGGCGCAACGTTACTGACACCGAACCTGTCAGAGTTTGAAGCCGTGGTTGGCAAATGCCGTGATGAAGCCGAAATTATCGGCCGCGGTATGACTCTGATGGAAAAATATGAACTGTCTGCGCTGCTGGTGACCCGTTCCGAACACGGCATGACCTTATTGCAGCCAGGCAAAGCACCGGTACATTTACCGACTCTGGCGCAGGAAGTTTACGATGTCACCGGGGCCGGTGATACGGTGATTGGTGTGCTGGCAGCCTCACTGGCGGCCGGATGCAGTCTGGAAGATGCCTGTTTCCTGGCCAACGCCGCGGCAGGGGTGGTTGTCGGTAAGCTGGGTACCTCGACGGTCAGTCCGGTAGAGCTGGAAAATGCCATTCATGCCCGTCCGGAAAGCGGATTCGGGGTGATGGATGAACAGCAGCTGAAACAGGCAGTCGCGCAGGCACGTGCCCGCGGAGAGAAGGTCGTCATGACCAACGGTTGTTTCGATATTCTGCATGCCGGGCATGTTTCTTATCTGGCTCATGCCCGTAAGCTGGGTGACAGGCTGATTGTGGCCGTGAACAGTGATGCTTCTACCCGTCGTCTGAAAGGCGAAAGCCGTCCGGTGAATGCGCTGATGAACCGTATGATTGTGCTGGGCGCTCTGGAAGCCGTAGACTGGGTTGTTGCATTTGAAGAAGATACCCCTCAGCGACTGATCAGCGAAGTATTACCGGATTTGCTGGTCAAAGGTGGCGATTACCGGCCGGAAGAGGTTGCCGGAGGCGAAGAGGTGATTGCCAATGGCGGTGAGGTTCGCATTCTGAATTTTGAAGATGGAATTTCTACCACGAATATCATTAACACCATTAAAAGCCGTCAGTCCTGAGTTTTAACGGGCAGTTGACGGACTGAAAAACGGGAGCCTCTGGCTCCCGTTCTTTTATTCTGCTGCAGACGGTTTGTGGTCTTCTGCGTCAGCATCAGCCACGACTACAGGAACGTCAGGGGTACTCTGACTTTCCAGAGCGGCCAGACGTTGCTCCAGTGCAGTCAGTTTTTCACGGGTACGGAGCAGAACCTGAGTCTGAATATCGAACTCTTCGCGGTTCACTAAATCCATCCGGCCCAGTTGCGCCTGCAATACCTGACGAATTTTCTTTTCGACATCATCGCCCAGAGTACGGATCCCCTGCGGCATCGCGTCATGCACCTGGCGGGCAAGTTGTTCAATTTTCTTCGTATCTATCATGACTGTTTCCTGTAATGTACGCCCGAAAGCGGTTTCGGCACCGCCGGTGGCTGTCCCGGATAAGATTAAGTGTAATGCTTCAACGGTCAACGGGAAACCATAAATTAAAAGCAATAAATGTTAATAGCTTTTGCCTTTCGCCTGATTGCCGTTTTTTCGGATTGGGGATATAGTGGATCTGCTTATTCTCAGGGCGGGGCGAAATTCCCCACCGGCGGTAAATCAGTGTCTACTGAAAGCCCGCGAGCGCTTCAGCCAATGGCGGAAGGTCAGCAGATCCGGTGTAATTCCGGGGCCGACGGTTAAAGTCCGGATGGGAGAGGGTAACGATAATCCAATGGCCCCGGGTGGGTCCATGCCGTTATTTTTTATGTCTTGCTGACATTCCTCCTAAGCTGCCCTGATTCTGGTAACGTTGATAATCAAAGGATTTTTACCATGAATCAGACTCTTCTTTCTGAATTTGGCACGTCTGAACAACGTGTAGAGCGTGCACTGGCTGCACTCCGGGAACATCGCGGCGTCATGGTGCTGGATGACGAAAACCGGGAAAATGAAGCGGATATGATCTTCGCCGCAGAAACAATGAGCGTGCCACAGATGGCGCTGACCATTCGTCACGGCAGCGGTATTGTCTGCCTGTGTCTGACCGAAGAACGCCGCCGTCACCTGGCGTTACCGATGATGGTGGATAATAATACCAGCGCTTACGGTACCGGGTTCACCGTGACTATCGAAGCTGCTCAGGGGGTTACCACCGGCGTTTCGGCACAGGATCGTATTACGACAGTCCGTGCGGCTATCGCCGATGATGCTCAGCCTTCAGACCTGAACCGTCCCGGCCATGTGTTTCCGCTGCGCGCCCGTGAAGGGGGAGTTCTTACCCGTGGCGGCCATACGGAAGCGACTATCGATCTGGTCCGTCTCGCAGGCTTTAAACCGATGGGTGTGCTGTGTGAGCTGACCAACGATGACGGTACCATGGCCCGTGCACCGGAAGCCATTCTGTTTGCAAAACAACATAATATGCCGGTTGTCACTATCGAAGATCTGATTGCCTGGCGTCAGGTGCACGATAACCGTCAGGCGGTTTAATTCCGCGACGAACTCCCTCAAAAGCTGACATTTTGTCAGCTTTTTTTATGGCTCACGGCGGGTGGGCCATTCTTCCTTATTCAAATTCATTGAAAATGATCATCACCGTTATCCGGGTGTAATCCGTGATGGAAAGCGTATCGTGTCATGCATTAGCCATCTGAATTGCGGAGTAAATATATGACAGCCTCACGTATGCCAGCGGTGTTTCTCGGCCATGGCAGCCCGATGAATGTACTGGAAGAAAACCGTTATACCGAATGCTGGCGCGAGCTGGGGGAACGGTTACCCCGACCTGACGCCATTCTTGCGGTGTCTGCCCACTGGTATACCCGCGGCACCGCGGTGACGGCGATGGCACAGCCACGCACTATTCATGATTTCGGGGGCTTTCCGCAGGCGCTGTTTGATACGCAGTACAATGCTCCGGGCGCGCCGGCACTGGCCAGAAAAGTGGCCGACTTATTGTCACCGGTCCCGGTAGCGCTTGATCAGCAGTGGGGGCTGGATCATGGGTCATGGGGAGTGCTGATTAAAATGTACCCGGATGCTTCTATTCCGGTGGTGCAGCTCAGTATTGATGGTACGCAACCGGCCAGCTATCACTTTGCTCTCGGACAGAAACTGGCAGCGCTGCGTGAGCAGGGGATCATGATTGTTTCCAGCGGGAATGTGGTCCATAACCTGCAAAAGGCTCACTGGAAAGGCGGTAATGAAGTGTACCCGTGGGCAGGATCCTTTAATCATTTTGTCCGTGAGAACCTGAACTGGCAGGGCGAGCCGTCTCAGCATCCGCTGGTGAATTTTATGCAGCATGAAGGGGCCGCCTTATCTAACCCGACGCCTGAACACTATCTGCCATTACTTTATATTCTGGGCGCATTTCAGCCGGGTGATAAGATCTCTGTTCCGGTCGACGGTATCGAGATGGGATCTCTGAGTATGCTGTCGGTGCTGATGGAATAACGTTACTGTGGCGGGGATCGCCGGGATCCCCGCCGGTGCCTCTCTCCGGTCAGCTTATCCGGTGAAATAGTGCGGGTAAAAGCGCGAGAGATCCTGCGTGATCATTTGCTTATCTTCCCTCAGTCCGATACCTGCCGGCGCATCATCTATCAGCCAGCTACCAATCACGGTGTAATTGCCGTCAAATACCGGGAGCGGATGAAATTGCTGAATAATATAGCCTTCTTCGCCGTACGGGCCATCGGCACGGGCAACTTCGCCCCGGGTATCCATAATACGGATATTGGCTCCCTCGCGTGAAAATAAGGGCTTGATAACATATTTCTCCGGCAACGGCGGATTATCTTCAGCAAACCACGCCGGTAACAGATTCGGGTGGCCGGGAAACATCTCCCATAACAAGGGCAGGATGGCTTTATTCGAGATAATGCTTTTCCAGGCCGGTTCCAGCCAGCGAACCCCGGCATCGGCCAGTTTCATGGAAAAGGATTCCCTGAACATATGTTCCCAGGGATAGAGCTTGAACAGATTACTGATCACTCTGTCGCCGGTATCGGTGAACTGACCTTTTTCACCCAGCCCGATATCATCAATGTACAGAAAATCATTATCGACGCCGGCCGCGCTGGCACAGTCCTGCAGATACTGTACTGTTGCCCGGTCTTCGGCGGTATCACGACAGCAACTCAGGTGCAGCAGTTGTATGCCGGAATGTTGTTGTAACTGACGGAAACGCTCGATCAGTTTTTCCTGCAGACTGTTAAACTGATCACTGCCGGCGGGCAGATGCCCGGCCGCCACCTGATCCTCCAGCCAGATCCACTGGAAAAAAGCGGCTTCATACAGTGAGGTCGGTGTATCGGCATTATTTTCCAGCAGTTTAGCATCGCCTTCGCCTCCCCAGGCCAGATCCAGCCGGGAATAAAGTGACGGTTGCCGGTTTTTCCAGGCATCGGCGACAAACGGGCGGACATGTGCCGGAATGCGGAATTTATCCAGCAGTGCTTCACTGTGGATCACTCTGTCGACGGCCTGCAGACACATCTGATGCAGTTCTGCTGTCACTTCTTCCAGATAGTCAACCTGTGGCAGCGTGAAGCGGTAACAGGCTTCTTCACTCCAGTAAGGTTCGCCATACAGAGTATGGAAACGGAAGCCATATTCTTCGGCTTTCCTGCGCCAGTCAGGGCGCTCGGTGATCAGTTGTCGTTGCATTCCAGGCATCAGCCTCCGAAGGTTCTGCCGCTGCGGGCAGCGGGTGCAGCGCTATGACGCTGCATGGGCATCTGACGCGCCACGGACTCTCCGAAACCGCCACGGGTAATGGTGGTGGTGGTTGCCGGTTTCGGTGCCATGGCGGTTTTCGGCACGGTCGCACTTCGTCCGCCCGTTGCCGGACCGTAGCTCCGCCCGTTGCCGGACCGTAGCTCCGGCCGGAGGCATCCACAAATTGTCCCCGGGCCGGGCTTGCCGCATTACGCGGGCTGAACAGCGGCTGGGCCATCCCCCCACCCATCATGCGCCCCATCATGTAGCCCGCCATCAGTGGCATCCAGGGGCTGCTGCTGTGTTGAGGTTCAGTCCCTGCGGCAGCCGGTACCTGCTGGCACTGATTTTCACCGAACTCGGCGACACAGTCTTCGCGGGTAGCATATTTCGGGGCAGTACGGGCGGCTTCTTTGACGGCGCTGTTATAAGCGCTGGTACATTGTGCGGACTGCCCGGGATTTGACTGACTGCACTGGTCAGCATTCATGTACATTGAGACTTTCTCGTCTTTTTGTTCGCAGCCACTGACCATAAATACTGCGGAAAAAGCCATCGCCACCGGCGTCAGATGGCGAGGCTGCCAGCCTTTTCGAAAGGCAGCATGACGTATATTTTTTGTCCGTTTCATTTTATTTTTCCTTAGCCCAGAGATCAGGGCTAAGAATAGGGGATGGCTGGTCGAAAATGAAGCAGAAGCAGGGAGCGCACGGGGATCTTTACGTTGTTATACGTTTCGCCGGGGAACGGAGTTGTCCCCGGCGGATCAGGGCTAGTGGCGGAAAGGGTTACCACTGCGTTGTGATGTGACGTTCTGACGTGCTGCGGCCGGTGTCACTGCAGCATTACCTTGTGCGGAGGTGTCGCCATCTGCCGCAGCATCCTGTTGCGGATTTTCAGGCGCAACGGTATCCGGTGAAGTAGATACGTCTTTACCCAGCTGAGCATTCAGTGTGGCCAGGTCCTGTTCATTCAGGGTTCCCAGTGCATACTTGATATTCAGCTGATTAATCAGATAACTGTAGCGTGCATCTGACAGTTGCTGTCTTGCGTTGTACAGGGTAGTGGTGGCATCCAGTACATCGACGATAGTACGGGTACCCACCTGGTAGCCTGCTTCCATCGCATCCAGCGAGCTTTTGGCAGAAACGACGGCCTGTTTGTACGCATTAATGCTGCTGATGGAGGCATTCACGTTATTAAACGAGGAACGTACGGTCTGGACCGCGGAGCGATGTGCACTTTCCAGTTTTTCGCTGGCGCTGACAAAGCTGTATTCTGCCTGCTTCACTTCTGAGGAGACGGCACCGCCGCTGTACAACGGAATAGAAAGGCTGAGGCCGACCTGAGTTGTTCCGGCAATCGAGTCCTGAGTGGACGACGTGGTATGTGCACGGTAGCCATCATACTTACTGTTAGACATTCCGGTAGATGCCGTCAGGCCCAGCGTAGGCATATGACCGGTTTCAGCATATTTAATCTGTTCACGGGCCAGATCCTGCGATAAGCGCGCCGACAATAAGGTCAGGTTGTGATTATCCGCTTGTTTCAGCAATGCATTCACGGCTTCCGGTTTCTCGGTCCGGAAACGGGACATATCCAGCGAGGCCAGCGAGTAATAGTCATTCCCTGTGACCTGACGTAAGGCTTCAACCATATTATCAAGATTATTACGGGCAGTGACTTCATTCGCTAATACACTGTCATATTGTGCACGGGCGTTCTGTACATCAGTAATCGCGACCAGGCCGACATTGAAACGCTGAGTTGTTTGATCCAATTCGCGATAAATGGATTGTTTCTGCGCTTCAGTATAAGAAAGCGTATCAATAGCCTTTAACACATTGAAATAGGCTGTTGCCGTATTCAGGATCAGATCCTGTTGTGCAACCTGATAAGTAACATCCTGAATACCGGCGGTTTTTTCCTGTAACGTCAGCGCACGCCATTTAGACATATCAAAAATAGTCTGTGTCAGCTGTAATGAGGCACTGCCGGTGTTGGAGCGAACACCGCTGTTATCACGATAGCCACTGTTGAAAGTGTAATCGCCACCCAGACCTAACTGAGGTAACAGAGGGCTGCGTGATTCATTGATTTTTTCGAATGCGGCATCACGATCGGCAGCAGCACTGCGCAAGTCAGGGTTAGAGGTACGGGCTTGCTGGTAAACCTGGAGAAGATCTTCTGCCTGGCTAAGCTGTGTGAAGCCGGCAAGGCTCATGCCAATAATAATGGGGAGCAATTTTTTCATTTGCATTCCTTGTATTGCAGCGAAATTGCATAAATAGTGCTATCGGGTGCCAAAAAATAATCAGCGATTCTATCAGAGTAAGATGGCATGTTAAGTTGGCTTAACGTGCCATCCGGGTTGGATAGCGCGAAATAAGGGCCAAATATGTACCTGCAACGGGGTGTAACATTTGCAGTATATAACGTTATACCGGGTTGTCATTATAGGTTATCAGGAGTAACGCTATGGCGGAGATAAAAAAATCGCCCCTGACTTTCGGGCATCACGATGTAGAAATTATGACACGGGAAAGCCGGTATAAAGGTTTTTTTTCTTTGATTAGCTACCGTTTTCGGCATCGTTTATTTTCCGGCGGGATGAGCCCGGTGATTGAACGTGAAGTTCTGGAGCGGGGACACGCCGTTGCGGTGCTGCCTTATGACCCTATCCGTGACCAGGTTGTGCTGATAGAACAGATACGGATCCCGGCCTATGATACCAGTGAAACCCCGTGGCTCCTTGAGATAGTGGCGGGTATGATAGGTAAGGATGAATCTGATGAGCAGGTGGCACGGCGCGAGGCAAAAGAAGAAACCGGTTTAACCCTGGGCCGGCTGAAACCTGTGATCAATTATTTGTCGAGCCCCGGCGGGAGCAGTGAGCGGATCACTGTGCTGGCCGGAGAGGCTGATGCTTCGAAGGCTCAAGGAACTCACGGGCTGGCAGAGGAAAACGAGGATATTCTCGTCAGGGTGGTGAGCAGGGAGCAGGCTTATCAATGGGTAGAAAAGGGGATTATCGATAATGCAGCCACAGTGATTGCCCTGCAGTGGCTTGAGCTGCATCACAGACGACTGAAAGAAGAATGGAAGGCCACATGACACAACGCTACACTCCCGATTTCCCTGAAATGATGCGTCTTAACGAGACGAACTATGCGCAACTGCGCCGGCTGTTGCCCCGGGAGGAGCGGGAAGGGGAGAGCATAACGTATCAGATTAACGGTGCACGTTATCGCCTGACTATTGAAGAATCCACGCGCTACACCACCCGCATTAATCTTTGTCAGACCGCGCCTGCCGTCAGCTACTGGAGTCTGCCTGCGATGTCTGTCAGGCTTTATCATGATGCACGTGTTGCGGAAGTGTGTTCAACACAACAGATCTATCGTTTTAAAGCGCGCTATGATTATCCGAATAACAAATTGCATCAGCGTGATGAAAAACATCAGATTAACCAGTTTCTGGCCGAATGGCTCCGTTACTGCCTGCTGCAAGGTACGATGGCCGAAGCGATGTGTTAACCCCGGGCCTTTTCCCGATAATCGTGTGCTCACAAAGGATATCTCTTGGATAGTGTGCTAACCCCCCGGATCGCCGACAATGCACAGATACGTGTGCTGCAATTAACAGATACCCATCTGTTTCAGGGCAGGCACGAATCTCTGCTGGGCGTGAATACCTGGGCAGGCTTCCAGGCGGTGTTAGATGCTATTCTTGAGCAACAGGATCATTTTGATTTGATCATCGCTACCGGTGATCTGGCTCAGGACCATTCGGTACAGGCATACCGGAATTTTGCGGAAGGTATTTCCCGTCTCCCCGCCCCCTGTGTCTGGTTACCGGGGAACCATGATTTTCAGCCAGCCATGTATGATACGCTGGCCAGTGCCGGTATCAGTCAGTGCAGGCATGTACTGCTGGGTGATGACTGGCAGATGTTGCTGCTGGACAGTCAGGTGTATGGTGTCCCCCATGGCATGCTGTGTGACTTTCAGCTGGAATGGCTTGAAACGACACTTTCCCGCTCACCGGAACGTGATACGATCATCCTGCTGCATCATCATCCGGTACCTTCCGGATGCCGCTGGCTGGACCAGCATAGCCTGCGTAATTCTCATCAGCTGGATGCCGTACTGCAGAGCTATCCCCGTGTCAGGGCGCTGATTTGCGGGCATATCCACCAGGAAATGGATGAGGATTGGCAGGGCCGTCGGGTGCTCTCTTCGCCTTCCACCTGTGTCCAGTTTAAACCCCATTGCAGCGGTTTTACTATTGATGCCCTGCCACCGGGCTGGCGCTGGTTAACTCTGAAACCGGGCGGAGAAATAGAGACTGCCGTTTGTCGTCTGAATACGACCGATTTCCTGCCCGATCTGGAATCTGAAGGATATTAATCCATGTCTGTTTTGCTTTACCTGCATGGTTTTAACAGTTCCCCCCGTTCTGTGAAAGCCACCCTGCTACAGCAATGGGTGCAACAACATTACCCGCAAGTCACCATGATCACGCCACAGTTACCGGATTATCCCGATGACGCCGCCAGGATGCTGGATGCACTGGTCCCGGAATTTGCCGGAGAGCCTGCGGGCATTGTGGGGTCGTCTCTCGGCGGGTATTATGCCACCTGGCTGTCACAGCGTTTTATGCTGCCTGCGGTGGTGATAAACCCTGCGACCCGGCCTTTTGAACTGCTGCAACACTATCTTGGCGATAACCGGAACCCGTACACGGGCCGGGAATATGTGTTAGAGTCTCGCCATATCCATGACCTGAAGGCAATGCAGGTCGACCCCCTGGTTGCACCGGATCTTTTATGGCTGTTATTACAGACCGGCGATGAAGTGCTTGATTACCGGCAGGCGCTGACCTGTTACTCAGCCTGCCGCCAGACAGTCGAGGAAGGGGGAGACCATGCCTTCCGCGGTTTTGAACGCTATTTTCCACAGTTGATTGATTTCCTGGGATTAGCCTGCGACTGACCATGCAGCGCAAACCAACCTAATTCAGAAAAAACGAAAAGAGAACAATGACCCAATCAAGTTATAACGCGGATGCTATTGAGGTACTGACCGGGCTTGAGCCTGTCCGTCGGCGACCAGGCATGTATACGGATACTGCGCGTCCTAACCATCTTGGCCAGGAAGTCATTGATAACAGTATCGATGAAGCGCTGGCCGGGCATGCAAAACGCGTTGAAGTGATTTTGCATGCGGATCAGTCGCTGGAAGTGATTGATGATGGCCGGGGAATGCCGGTCGATATCCACCCGGAAGAAGGGGTGCCGGCGATTGAATTAATTTTCTGTCGCTTACATGCCGGGGGTAAGTTCTCTAATAAAAACTACCAGTTTTCGGGCGGCTTACACGGGGTAGGTATATCGGTCGTGAATGCGCTATCGACCCGTGTTGAAGTTTCAGTTCGCCGTAACGGTGAAGTCTTCGCAATGGCCTTTGAAAACGGTGAGAAAGTCGAAGATTTACAGGTGGTTGGCACCGTCGGCCGCCGTAACAGCGGGACGCGGGTTCACTTCTGGCCGGATGCGTCATTTTTTGACAGCCCGCGCTTTTCCGTCACCCGGCTAACCCATTTACTGAAAGCAAAAGCGGTACTCTGCCCCGGCGTGGAGATTATTTTCCGGGATAAAGCGGCGAATACTGAGCAGCGCTGGCGCTATGAAGACGGCCTGACAGACTATCTGAAAGAGGCCGTTGATGGCCTGATCACCTTGCCGGAACAACCGTTTGTCGGGACTTTTTCCGGCGATACGGAAGCCGTGGACTGGGCATTGCTCTGGTTACCGGAAGGCGGAGAGTTACTGACCGAAAGTTACGTTAACCTGATCCCGACAATGCAGGGAGGCACGCACGTTAACGGACTGCGTCAGGGGTTGCTGGATGCGATGCGTAACTTCTGTGAGTACCGCAATATTCTGCCGCGGGGTGTCAAACTGTCTGCCGAAGATATCTGGGATCGCTGTGCCTATGTGTTATCGGTCAAAATGCAGGACCCGCAGTTTGCCGGTCAGACAAAAGAACGTCTTTCTTCGCGCCAGTCTGCGGCCTTTGTTTCGGCAATTGTTAAAGATGCCTTCAGCCTGTGGCTGAACCAGAATGTTCAGCAGGCGGAACAACTGGCAGAAATGGCCATCAGTAGTGCCCAGCGCCGTATGCGTGCTGCCAAAAAAGTGGTGCGTAAAAAAATCACCAGCGGCCCGGCGCTGCCAGGCAAGCTTGCAGATTGTACGGCCCAGGATCTGAACAAAACCGAACTGTTTCTGGTGGAAGGGGATTCCGCGGGGGGGTCCGCTAAACAGGCCCGGGATCGCGAATATCAGGCGATTATGCCGCTGAAAGGGAAGATCCTGAATACCTGGGAAGTCTCTTCCGATGAAGTGCTGGCCTCACAGGAAGTTCATGATATTTCTGTGGCGATTGGTATGGATCCGGACAGCGAAGATTTGAGCCTGCTGCGCTATGGCAAAATTTGTATCCTTGCGGATGCGGACTCCGACGGGCTGCATATTGCCACCTTACTGTGTGCCTTATTCGTCCGTCACTTTCCGGCACTGGTCCGGGGCGGCCATGTTTATGTCGCGATGCCGCCATTGTACCGTATTGATTTAGGGAAAGAAGTTTACTATGCCCTGGATGAAGACGAAAAAGCCGGTGTTCTGGAGCAACTGAAACGCAAGAAAGGGAAAGTGAATGTTCAGCGCTTCAAAGGGTTAGGTGAGATGAACCCGATGCAACTGCGTGAAACGACACTGGATCCTAACACCCGTCGACTGGTTCAGCTGTCTGTTGATGAGAATGATCGGGATGAAACCCTGAAAATCATGGATATGCTGCTGGCGAAAAAACGTTCTGAAGACCGTCGTAACTGGTTGCAGGAACGGGGTGATAAAGCGGATATCGAAGTCTGAGTCCCGGCCAGGCAGGCAGGTGTCTGCCTGGCGTTAAACTGCGGTGAAATCCCCCGTTATCTGTGGCGATTACAGTTCGGTTAATCGTCGTGCTGAGCGGTTGGGATCCGGCGCCAGAGAGATAAGCACGACGGAGAAAAGAATGAGCAGAGAGCCTGTCCATTCGGGCAAGCCAAAAGGAACGCCCAGCAGTATTACCGACAGGAAAGCACTGCTCAATGGCTCCGCACAGCTCAGAATACTGGCATTCTGGCTTCCGGTCAGATAAGCCCCCTTCAGAAACAGACTGAACGTCAGCGCGGTCCCTATCAGGATCAGATAACCCAGAGCCAATCCGCCGGAAATGCCCAGCATACGCAGGTCCAGACCCGGCAGATAAAACGGTACCAGGGCGACACCGGCAATCAGCATACTTATCCCCGTGACAGACAATGTGCCGAACCGGCGTATTAATTCTGAGGAATACCCGGCGTTAAATGCCGCCGCGCAGGCGGAGATCAATCCCCAAATCAGACCTGAAGCAGAAAGCTGTAAGGATGTCAGATGGCCCTTTGTTGCCATTAATAATGTTCCTGCCAGTGAGGCCAGTACAGCAATACAAATCATCATTCCAGGCAATTTCCGGCGGGTAACGACGGTGTACAGGACCAGCACGACAGGGGCCAGAAACTGTAATACGGTCGCGGTCGCGGCGTTGGTCTTCTCTATAGTGATCAGGAAGGAGAGCTGTATCATCAGCGTCCCGAACACACTGAAAATAATCAGCCTGATCACCGTCGACCTTTCACGAAACATTTTCCCCGGCTGGCTGCCCTGTAACAGACCGAGTGTTGTCAGGATCAGACCGGAAAACAGTAGCCGGATCATGGTGACAGCGCCGGGGCTCAGAGCATAAGACCGGAAAAGATACTGGGCACTGACCCCGGAGCTTCCCCACAGTGTCGCGGCCAGCAGTACCAGATAAACTCCCTGACGAGATGTATTCATTAATTTCAGACAAACCATGGCGATAAAACGTATAGAAACCATTTTTTGACGTCAGTGTCACGTGAGCGTCAGCCTTTCTGATAAATACAGAATTTGGTTCTGCGTATCCGGATTCTGTTAAACAATTATTGTCCTGATGGCGAGCCAGGGACAGTCTGCGATCACCGCTCCGGCTCTTTTTTCTCAGGGATTGTCTGTCTTTCCGGGGCTGCTGTGAGTTTTGTCGGATACGCTAGCAGGACGGAAATTCACGGGCAAAGAAATCGATAAAGGCACGTAACTTAGGTCCTGTATGACGGTTATCCGGCCAGACAATATTTACCGTGCGGGTGGATGTTTCACTGCCGGCTAAACGGATAAGTTTTCCTTCCGCGACGGCTTCCCGGCAAATATATTCGGGCAGATACGCAAGTCCGGCCCCCGCAAGGCATAACTGATGGATGAGCGGCACCGAGTTGAACGCGGATGCCTGTCTGACTTCCCGCGGGTCGAACGGGATCGCGCCATCCCATCGTTCAATCCGGCCAGTGGAAGGATAACGGTAAAACAGAAAACGATTCGCATTCAGCTTTTCTGCAGGCGCGTAGGCCGGGGAATGGAAAACAGCCATGGATAATGTGCCGATACTTCTGGCATATAATCGCGAATCATGACTTTCGCCAAAACGTATCACCGCATCAAAGCCATCTTTAATAATATCGCTGTGATCATCACTGACATCGACGTCGAGCTCAGTCTGAGGCCAGGCCTGCATAAATTTTGCCAGCAGTCGGCTGAACAGACCATCGATATTCGGTACGCTGATTTTCAGTTTTCCCCGGTAATTCTGTTTAAGATCACTGAAGGCACTTATGGCATTATCAAATTCACTGACGATAGTCGTGGCATAATGTAAAAGAAGTTCACCTTCCTCCGTCAGAGAAATATGCCGGGTACTGCGCCGGAACAGCAGAATATTATGACGGTGTTCAATTTTCTGAATCACTTTGCCCACGGCGGAAGGCGTCATACCGAGTGCACTGGCCGATTTGGCAAAGCTCTGGCTGTTCGCTGCCTGAATAAAAACAGATAAATCCTTCACAGAATACATGTACGCTCCGGGTCTGATTACGGAATAATATTCCATTCACTGTATCCGGATTGTAAGTTAAACACTTCGCAGACAGAAGATATGATGACCCGGTAGACAGGAAGATCTTAAATCATGATGTCCTGTGATCCCGGACGACAGCGACGTAATATCAGTTACGCAGTCCGATAACCCTAATGATTAACGGAGAATAGCAATGGCAACACTTTTCCCTCATTCAGGCCAGAGTTTTACCTTAACGATGGATAATGGTCTGCAGATTATTAACAGTTATCATGCCGAGAACGATCTTATTCGTGTGGAGTTTTTATCGGGCGACTTAACCGGGACCGCGATGGAAATTCCTTTCCAGTGGCGTGAACTGGCGGATGGCAGCTTTCTGCTGAGCTGGCAGGAGTCAGATAATAATACCGTCGTGCATTGCGATAATTTTAAAACCGGTATTTCTTATGCTTATTACACCACTATGACCGGGGATTTTTATGTGATGGAAGGAAAAATCCGACCTACCGGCGGGGAGTAAAGGGAAGCATTTAGCAGGTATATTGTGCGGGCTCTCTGGTCATCGCGGGCCTGCTGATGGCAAACTCGGCACAATAAGTCACAATGGCAGCCTGTCAGGTCTCTCCGGCCGGTGATAAGGCTGGGAACCTGCCGGGAAAATAATTGATGAAAGTTACTCTTGAGGATATGCGGATCTGGATAGCTGTCGTGGACAGTGGCTCCATCACGGCCGCCGCCTCACAGCTGGATATGACATCGTCGACAGTCAGCAGAACACTGAGCCGCCTGGAACGTAAACTTGAAACCGCCCTGATGTTGCGTACTACCCGCAGAATGGCACTGACGCCGGAAGGGACATTATTTCTGCAGCGAGCCCGGGAAATTCTGGCTGCCATGGCGTCTGCCGAAGATGAGCTGGCGATCCGCCGGGAAACCCCGGCAGGCAGATTACGCATCAACACCGCCCCTTCATTTATGCAGCATGTCATTGTGCCGTTTATTGGCGGATTTATAGAACAATACCCGCAGATTGAACCTGAACTGGCCACTGACGATTTACCTATTGATCTGCTTGAGCAGCAAACGGATATCGCTATCCGGATGGGGGTATTGCAGGACTCAGGGATCCATGCACGGTTGCTGGGGTACAGCCCGTTACGTTTATTTGCCAGCCCGGACTATCTCCGCCGCTATGGTACGCCGCGTCACAGTGATGAACTCAGTCAGCACCGGACACTGGGATTTTCCCAGCCGGCGGTACACAATCACTGGCCGGTGATGAATGCGCAGAATGAACTTTTACAGGTCACTCCCACGTTACGGGCTTCAAGCGGGGAAACTATCCTGCAGCTTGCCATTGCCGGGCAAGGTATCGCCAGGCTCTCTGATTTTGCTTCTGCATCTGCACTGCGTCAGGGGCTGCTGGTACCGGTACTGGAACAGGTTCTGCACCCGATGCAGCTTCCGGTGCATGCCGTGTATTACCGGAATACCTCTCTGACGGCACGGGTACGCTGCTTTCTTGATTATCTGCAACAGACCGTGCATCAGCACGGTCTGTTAGTGAACCGGTAGTGGTCAGTTAAATACTTTCTGTAAGTGCTGCTGATATTGCGAGATATAGAACGGCACTTGCGGATCTTTAATCACATCATTGCAGATAAAGGTCGGTAACGGGCTCATACCCAGGAACTGACAGGCTTTATGGGAATGCAGATACACGCCATCGACCCCGACACCTTCAAAGAACTGCTGCGGATCGGTAAAGGCTTCCAGCGGAGCATTCCATGTCAGAGATAACATATATTTTTTACCCTGCAGCAGGCCCCCTGAACCGTATTTTTTGGTGCTGTCTTCGCGGCTGCGTCCGTCACTGGCATACAAACGGCCATGACCATAGGTAAATACTTCATCGATATATTTTTTAACGGTCCAGGGTTCACCCATCCACCAACCCGGCATCTGGAAAATGACCACATCATGGCTGACGAATTTATCGATCTCTGCCTCGATATCGTAGCCCTGATCGATACGCGTGACGGAGACCTGATGCCCAAGACGGCGAAGTTCTGCGGCACCTTCTTCACTCAGGGTGTGGTTTAATCGTCCGGCGGAGTGACCGAAAGTGGTCCCTCCATCAATAATCAGTATCTGGCTCATCGCTGTTTCCTCATTAAGTATTTTTACGCATTATGATCTCTGAAGATGAGTAAAAAAACCCTGCAGTGAGCAGAAGAATGTTGCTGCCGATGCAATAATCGCTCAGTGCCCGGGGTATCGGATAGCCGTTGCGGGCTGTGATCTCTGACCGGGGCCCGGGAAGAAAACATACAGGCAGGAAGGCCACTTTTTTGAACATCGGGAATGGCCGGGGCTGAGTACATTGTGCAGGCCGGGAGCGGTTGCCGGGAAAACACCCGTTATTTTCTGCAGTCAGCGACACTGACAGCGATAATATTGACCCGGGGATCGCGGAACGGGTGACGGATCTGAGTATGGCGGAGGGACTGAGCGTATCATTATCCCCCGTCCGGGAAATAAAAAGGCAGAACAAGCATCGTCATCGGCCGGGTATCGCTCTCAGGTCGGAGATACCGCGAGAGCATACCGGCGGGGCAGGCGGTGTTGGTCACGCTATTTTCAGCCACTCACCGGTTGGTCATAAAAAATCTTCCGGTGCTGCGTCCTCTTCGTCCCTGTGACTAAGCCCTGTGAATAATGTACTATCCCCGCCAGATAACCGCCAAAGACTGGTGTCTGGCTGGCCGCGAAGTGAGGATTGATTAAGATGAGCGACATGACCCGGGACGGAACTGAACGTCTCGCATTGCATAAATTTACGGAAAACGCGTACCTGAACTACTCCATGTACGTCATCATGGACAGGGCACTGCCCTATATCGGTGACGGACTGAAGCCTGTTCAGCGACGTATCATCTATGCAATGTCTGAGCTGGGGTTAAATGCCAGTGCAAAATTTAAAAAATCAGCGCGTACAGTCGGGGATGTTTTAGGTAAATATCATCCGCACGGTGACAGTGCCTGTTATGAAGCGATGGTGCTGATGGCACAGCCGTTTTCCTACCGTTATCCGCTGGTGGACGGTCAGGGGAACTGGGGGGCACCGGATGATCCTAAGTCATTTGCAGCCATGCGTTATACCGAATCACGCTTATCGAAATATGCTGAAATCCTGCTCAGTGAACTGGGGCAGGGGACGGTCGACTATGTCCCTAACTTTGACGGTACGCTGGAAGAGCCGAAAATGCTGCCCGCCCGGTTACCGAATATTCTGCTGAACGGGACGACCGGTATCGCGGTGGGTATGGCCACTGATATTCCGCCACATAACCTGCGTGAAGTTGCGAATGCCGCTATTGCACTGATTGAACGCCCCTCCACAACGCTGGATGAGCTACTGGACATTGTTCAGGGCCCGGATTTCCCGACCGATGCGGAAATTATTACCCCGCGCAGCGAGATCCGTAAAATTTATGCCAACGGACGCGGTAGCGTCAGACAACGCGCTGTCTGGAAAAAAGAAGACGGCGAAATCATTATCTCTGCGCTGCCTCATCAGGTATCCGGGGCCCGGGTGCTGGAACAGATTGCGACACAGATGCGTAATAAGAAGCTGCCGATGGTGGAGGATTTACGTGATGAGTCAGATCATGAAAATCCGACCCGGCTGGTGGTTGTCCCTCGTTCTAACCGTATCGATGCAGAGCAGGTGATGAACCATCTGTTCGCCACCACGGATCTTGAAAAAAGTTATCGTATTAACCTCAATATGATAGGCCTGGACAACCGTCCGGCGGTGAAAGATCTGCGGGAAATCCTGAGTGAATGGCTGGTTTACCGTCGTGAAACCGTCCGTAAACGTCTGAACTTCCGGCTGGATAAAATCCTGCGCCGGTTAAATATTCTGGCCGGTTTACTGGTTGCGTTCCTGAATATCGACGAAGTGATCGATATTATCCGTACAGAAGATGCCCCCAAACCGGTACTGATGTCGCGTTTTGAGCTGAATGATATTCAGGCAGAAGCCATTCTCGAGTTAAAGTTACGCCACCTGGCAAAACTCGAAGAGATAAAAATTCGTGGAGAGCAGGAAGCGCTGGAGAAAGAGCGTGATGAGCTCCAGGCCTTACTGGCGTCAGAACGTAAGATGAATACGTTACTGAAAAAAGAACTCCAGGCCGACAGTAAAACCTATGGCGATGATCGTCGCTCTCCGTTGTGTGAACGTTCTGAAGCGAAGGCTATCAGCGAGACCGACCTGGTGCCTTCAGAGCCGGTGACTATTGTCCTCTCCCGGATGGGGTGGGTCAGAAGTGCAAAAGGTCATGATATTGATCCGGCCGGGCTGAATTATAAATCCGGTGACAGTTACCTGGCTTCCGCGCGGGGTAAAAGTAATCTCCCTGTCTCCTTTATCGATTCCAGCGGACGAAGCTATACCCTTGACCCGAACACCTTACCTTCCGCGCGAGGTCAGGGAGAACCCCTCACCGGGAAACTGACGTTGCCGCCGGGGGCGACCATGGAACACGTACTGATGGAGGCTGACGATCAGCGTTTACTGATGGCCTCGGATGCCGGTTATGGCTTTATCTGTACCTTCAGTGACCTGCAGTCGCGTAACCGTGCCGGTAAAGCCTTACTCTCTCTGCCGGCCAATGGCAAAGTAATGACCCCTCTGGCCGTCCATCATGATGATGATATGCTGCTGGCGATTTCTGCGGCAGGACGGATGCTGATGTTCCCGGTGACTGATCTGCCAGCATTGTCTAAAGGTAAGGGCAATAAAATTATCTCTATCCCGGCGGCTGAAGCGGCCGAAGGGAAAGATACTCTGGCCTGGTTACTCCTGCTGCCGCCAGGAAGTGTGGTGACGTTACATGTCGGTAAACGCAAACTGACTCTGCGTGAAGAGGATTTACAAAAATTCAGAACCGAACGTGGTCGTCGCGGTACGCTGTTACCTCGCGGGTTACAACGGATTGATCGGGTGGAAGTGGATGCGCCGTCACGGGCAGAGGCCTGGACTAAGGATGACAGCGAGTCTTCTGAGAATTAACCGATTGATATTTCTGCCGGCAGATTCTGCGAACTGCAAAAAAAACGTTATACTTGCCGGCTGAAAAGTATATCAGGGTAACCACAGCGATGACCTACGGCCAGCGTTGTGATATTCAGGCCTGTCTTCAGGATGCTCCGGAGCAGGCCACTATTAAGAGGTTGTTATGCTGTTAGTTCTGCGCGCCCTTTTCGTTTTTGTTTATTCGGTTATCGTCTGTGTAGGCGGATGTCTGTGGTGTTGCTTCTCTCCCCGCAACCCTCGCCATGTGGCGACTTTTGCCCATGCTTTTGGCTGGCTGCACAATATTTTTGGTCTGCGGATCGAGTCCCGAAAACCGGAAGGGGCTGAAAAAATCGGTAATGCTATCTATATTGCTAACCACCAGAATAATTATGACATGATCACCGCGGCCAATATGGTCCAGCCGCCGACAGTTACCGTCGGCAAAAAAAGCCTGGTATGGGTCCCTTTTTTCGGACCGCTTTACTGGCTGACCGGTAATTTGCTGATCGATCGCAATAATAAAAGTAAAGCCCACGACACCATCAGTGATGTGGTCGAACAATTTAAGAAAAAAGAGATCTCTTTCTGGATGTTCCCGGAAGGAACCCGTAGCCGTGGCCGTGGTCTGCTGCCGTTCAAAACCGGGGCATTTCATGCTGCTATCGCCGCCGGCGTTCCGGTCATCCCGGTGGTTGTTTCAGATACCCATGATAAAATTAAGTTTAATCGCTGGAATAATGGTCTGGTGATTGTTGAAATGCTGCCACCTGTCGATATCAAACAGTTTGAAGGTCAGTCCGCCAGGAAGCTGGCGACTCACTGCCGTGAATTAATGGCGGCAAGACTGGAAGAGCTGAATGCAGAGGTTGCCCGTCGTAGTCAGGAAGAAAAAAGATAATCTGACCGCTGGCTGAAGTGGTCAGAAAAAATGTGGGTCGTTTGTCGTGGGGCGTTAATAAGTATAAGGTCAGAAGCATTATGTCTTTTAGCAGGCGTCAGTTCCTTCAGTTATCCGCTGCAGCCGTCGCGGGTACGACATTATTACCGCAGGTAGCACAGGCCGAGGAACGCGGAGAGAATCCCTTACCGGTACCGCCTTTGCTGGAATCCCGGCGCGGACAACCACTATTTCTTACCCTTCAGTCAAGTCACTGGGCCTTCAGTGGCGGGAATAAAGCGCCGGTATGGGGCTTTAACGGCCGTTATCTGGGGCCGACCGTACGAGTAAAAAATGGTGATGATGTTAAGCTGATTTACAGTAACCGCTTGCAGGAGGCGGTTTCTATGACGATCAGTGGATTACAGGTACCTGGCGCGTTGAATGGCGGGGCTCCCCGGCAGATTTCGCCGAACGTTGACTGGGCACCGGTACTGCCGGTCCGCCAGCCTGCGGCGACCTGTTGGTATCATGCCGATACGCCACATCTTATGGCTCCCCATGTATACAATGGCCTGGCGGGCATGTGGCTGATTGAAGATGACAACAGTAAATCTCTGGCATTACCCAAACATTATGGTCTTGATGATTTTCCGCTGATCATTCAGGACAAACGACTGGATAATTTCGGGTCACCGGAATACGACAGTCACGCGAAAGAAGGCTTTTACGGCGATGTTCTGTTGGTGAACGGCGTGCAGAAGCCCTATGTGAATGTATCGCGCGGCTGGGTCAGGTTACGTCTGCTGAATGCTTCCAATGCCCGTCGTTATCAGCTGCAACTCAGTGATAACCGGCCTTTTACCGTGATTGCGGGTGATCAGGGCTTTCTGCCCGCGCCGGTCACGGTACAGCAATTGGCGCTGGCCCCGGGGGAACGCCGGGAAGTGCTGGTCGATCTTTCGCAAGGCAATGATGTTTCAATCACTGCCGGTACCGCGGCGACCTTTGTTGAACGTATCAAGGGTATCTTCCAGCCATCCTCTATTCTGACCTCGACGCTGGTGCTGACATTGCGTCCGACCGGTTTATTGCCTCTGGTGACTAATGATTTGCCGACACAACTGAACGGTCCGGCTCAGCAGAGTAGCGTCACCGGCAGCCGCCAGATCCGTCTGGATGATTCTCCGCCCGGCATCAATGGTAGTGCCTGGGATATGATGCGTATTGATACGGTGGTGACTCAGGGAACGACTGAACGCTGGACAGTGCAGGCTAATCATCCGCAACCTTTCCATATTCAGGGCGCGGTATTTCTTATCAGTAGTGTTAACGGTGCGCCGCCGATGGCAGAAGATCGGGGCTGGAAAGATACGGTCTGGGTGGACGGTACCGTGGAGTTACTGGTCACTTTCCCGCACAGTTCCTCTGAGCATTTTCCGTTTGTTTATTACAGCCAGAATCTTGAACTGGCTGACCGCGGCGTGGCCGGTCAGCTTATGGTTCAGCAGGCGATTAACTGATCCTGATGCTTCCTGAAATGACCGGCGGGATAGCCGCCGGTCAGCGTATTACACTTTATTAAAACTCTCGGGTTCCGGACCCAGGCGTTTTCCTGCATCCAGCGCAGCCAGCTCGCTCAGTTCACTTTTATCCAGACTGAAATCGAAGACGTCAAAGTTCTCATCGATCCGTTTCGGGGTCACTGATTTGGGGATCACGACCAGCCCGCTATCAATATGCCAGCGGATAACAATCTGTGCTGGCGATTTTCCGTATTTTTGAGCCAGGCGAAGGAGCAGCGGCTGGTCAAAGACACCTTCACCGCCTTGTGCCAGCGGGCTCCATGATTCTGTGCGAATATGATGCAAATCATTCCAGGCATGCAACGGACGTTGCTGGAACAGGGGATGCAGCTCAATCTGATTAATCGCCGGGGTCACACCGGTTTCGCGGATAAGCTGTTCCAGGTGGGCCTGCTGAAAATTACAGACACCGATACTGCGCGTCAGCCCTTGCTTCTGTAACTCAATCAGTTGTTTCCAGGCATCGACAAAATTGTCATTCTGCGGACAGGGCCAGTGGATAAGGTAGAGATCCACATAAGAAAGTTGCAGCTTTTGCAGGCTGGTTTCCAGTGCCTCGCGGGCCTGTAACTGATCTGAATTCCAGAGTTTGGTGGTAATAAACAGATCTTCCCGGGGCAGGTCACTCTGCTGCAGAGCCTGACCGACACCTTCTTCGTTCTGATAGACGGATGCGGTATCGATAGAGCGGTATCCTGTCTTCAGGGCATGGATAACGGCATGGCGCGTCTGTTCAATGCTGGCTTGCCAGACGCCTAATCCCAGTTGAGGCATAAGACAATCGTCATTGAGTCTGACAAAGGGTTGTCCGGACATACTGTTCTCCTCCGTGGTATTTGGGTATTGCATTATTACGGTGGCACGGGGTTGAGTGTAGCTTGTTATTGCCGTCTTTACCGGGCAGGGCGGTCACTCTCAGATAATACCGGGTATGATGTTGCGGGCCGGAGGAAAAGGGGGCCTGCCTGTACCGAACAGGCCCTCAATCAACAGCGATACCGGGAAGTTATCCGGCGTTGTGATAGCGTTTTTTCAGGATAAGGATCAGTGACCCGAGAAGGCCACTGACCAGTAGCAGTAACGGGATTAACATCAGGACGGTCATCACCTGGTCTTCATGTCGCCGGATCAGCGGCACATGACTGATCCCGTAGCCGAGAGTCACCAGGATCACCACCCACAGCAGGCCACTCAGCCAGTTAAACACCTGAAATCGGGTATTGCTCAGTCCCGAAATGCCCGCCATGGTCGGCAGCAGGGTGCGGACAAAGGCCAGAAAACGGCCAATCAGCAGTGCCGCAAGGCCATGCTGCTGAAACATCTCCCCGGCCCGCTGATGATAACGGGGCGGCAGATGTTTCAGCCAGCCCTGCACCAGCGGGGAATTCCCGAGCCATCGCCCCTGAAGATACCCCATCCAGCATCCCAGGCTGGCTGCTGTGGTGAGGAGCACCAGCGCAGGAATAAAGTGCATCACGCCTCTGGCAATCAGAGCGCCGGCCAGTAACAGTAAGCTGTCACCTGGCAGGAAGGCTGCAGGCAATAAGCCGTTTTCCAGAAACAGCAGGGTAAACATTACCGCATAGACAATCCATACACTCTGAGGATCCGCAAGAACGGCAAAATCCTGATGCCAGAGAGCCAGGACTACCTCATTTAAAGCACTCATCAGTCGTCTCGTTATAAAATCATTACCGCAGAGCCGCCGCAATAACTGCCCGTCAGGGCGGTTAAAGCCGCATCACCCTCTCATTTGTTTGCAGGCCAGTGCATTATCCCCGATGACGTGCCAGACGTTCAAAACCCGCCGCCAGGTCGGCAATCAGGTCATCGACATTCTCCAGCCCGATATGCAGACGTACCAGAGTGCCGGGCAACAGTGCTTCTCCCTGAGGACGGATGGCTGCAATTTCTTTCGGCTGGTTAGTGAGGATCAGCGATTCAAATCCGCCCCATGAATAGGCCATGCTGAAGTGGCTGAAATTATCCAGGAAATCGGCCAGCGCTTCTTGAGAGAGTTGTTCCCGTAATACAAATGAGAACAGACCGCTGCTACCGGTGAAATCGCGTTTCCAGAAGCGGTGGCCCGGTGACTGCGCCAGCGCCGGATGATTGACACGCCAGACTTCTTCACGTTCTGCCAGCCATTCGGCGACTTTCAGACTACTTTCTTCATGCTGTCGCAGACGGACGGACAGGGTACGCAGGCCCCGTGAGGTCATATAGGCCGTATCTGCATCCACCATCTGCCCCATCAGATAAGAATTTTCACGCAGGGTCGGGTAACAGCGCTCATTTGCTACCGCCGTACCGATCATCCCGTCGGAGTGACCTATCAGGTATTTAGTGCCCGCCTGGATTGAGATATCAATTCCGAAATCCAGTGCATTAAACAGTACACCGGCCGCCCAGGTGTTATCCATCATAATAATGGCGTCCGGAGCTTTCCTGCGGACTGCAGCCACAATGGCCGGAATATCCTGCACTTCCATAGTGATGGAGGCCGGAGATTCAAGGAAAACGATACGGGTGTTCGGCTGGACCCATTGCTCAATTTCACTGCCGGAGGTATGAGGAAAGTAGGTGGTGGCGACGTTAAGCTTACGCAGGATAGTGTTACAGAAGTCGCGGGTGGGTTCATACACGGAACCGCACATCAGAACGTGGTCGCCGCTTTCAGCGAACGCCAGAATGGCGTTGGTCACGGCGGCCGCGCCACAAGGATAAAGGGCACACCCTGCACCATCTTCCAGCTCACACATCGCTTCCTGAAGTGCAAAGTGAGTCAGGGTGCCGCGACGTCCGTAAAAAAGCTCACCTTGTGTGCGGCCCGCCGTCGCTCGTTTTTTTTCGGCAACAGTCTCAAAAACCAGCGATGATGCCCGCTGAATGACGCTGTTTACCGCGCCTGCGGTATAGCGTTTGCCTCTGCCTGCGCTGATCAGTGTCGTTTCCAGCTTTTTATCTGAAGTGTTATTAGTCATTTTTCTCTGCTCTGCCAGTATAACCCTGAGTGACACGTTAACATGAAAAGGTGCCCGGGCCAGTGATCACGAGAAAAATTCACCTGATCGTTTCCTGTCACAGAATAAGGGGTTCTGATGACAGCATAATGACGGCGGCAGAGGCCTCCCGTGGGGGACAGGCACTTCAGGATGTAAATACTAATGATAACCACTATCAATTAAGCTGTGATTTGGTATGATCGGTGATATTGCAGGTTGTTAAACGGTTATATGGAGTCGCACACGTGGTAGCCAATGATCTTATGCAGACGGATCTTTCCGTTTGGGGCATGTATCAGCATGCCGATATTGTTGTAAAAATTGTCATGATTGGTCTGTTACTCGCATCAGTGGTGACCTGGGCGATATTCTTCGGTAAGTTTACTGAACTGAGTGCAGCCAAACGCCGGCTCAGAGCAGAACAAAAGGCGCTAAAAGAGGTACGGACTCTGCAACAGGCCGTGGATGTCTCTGCGACGTTCCCGGCCAGTAGTCATAGCCGGGCACTGATTGCGGAAGCGCTGGACGAACGGGATCTCTCTGCCGGAAGTCATGAACCGGAAGGGATTAAAGAACGTACCGGTTTCCGGCTGGAACGTAAGGTCGCCTCAGTTGGCCGTTTTGCCTCACGCGGTAACGGTTTTCTGGCCACTATCGGCTCTGTTGCTCCGTTTATCGGGCTGTTCGGTACGGTCTGGGGCATAATGAACAGCTTTATCGGGATAGCTAAAACGCAGACCACCAACCTGGCAGTGGTCGCACCGGGCATTGCAGAAGCTCTTCTGGCAACGGCTATCGGCCTGGTGGCGGCGATCCCGGCAGTCGTTATCTATAACTTTTTCGCCCGGATGATTGCCGGTTATAAAGCGTCTCTGAGTGATACCGCGGCGCAGGTACTGCTGCTGCAGAGCCGTGACCTCGATCTGAATCAGGGTGCGGTGAACAGTACTCCGGCGCGTACCTCTGCCCAACAACTGCGGGTGAGTTAATCGTTATGGCAATGCGTCTGAATGAAGATGTGGAAAACGATGGCGAAATGAGTGAGATCAACGTGACGCCCTTTATCGACGTCATGCTGGTATTACTGATTATTTTTATGGTAGCGGCCCCGTTATCGACGGTAGATGTTAAGGTCAATCTCCCGGCCTCTACCAGTAAGCCTGCACCACGCCCTGAAAAGCCGGTCTATCTGAGTATCAAAGCAGATAAATCGCTGTATGTCGGCAATGAGCCGGTCTCTGCCGGACAACTGATGGCGTCTATTGATGCACTGACCAGTGGTAACAAAGACACCACCATCTTTTTCCAGGCAGACAAAGATGTAGATTACGCGACCCTGATGAGCGTTATGGATGAATTGCGCGCGGGCGGGTATCTGAAAGTCGGGCTGATGGGGCTGGAATCCGCGGCCCATTGATTGCCGGTTATGTGTCCAGTGAGTGAAGGGCTTCTCTGAAAAGGGAGGCCCTTTTTTATACCGTCAGTTCTTATTGTTATTGTTGGTAAATTGTTACCTGCGACCGCCATTGCAGGCACATTCCTTCCGATAAGTTTACCTGACGTTTGCCACCTGCTGATCGGCACACTGTGTATCGGTGACCTGGTCAGACGTTATCCGTTGAAACAGAAATCGGTGACACTGAACGTGTGTGAATAAGTGTTCTTTGACGCTGTCTGCTGTGATCTGTCAGCGCAGGAGGCGATGGAATAAATGTTCCCGTCACCCCCGTTTTATACTCCCTGCATTGTATGCGGATATTTTTGGCGTCCGGAATCAATTAAGATTTGTTAATGTCAGATTGTATGGCGTACTATGATTAATTAGCAGACGTTTTTTACAGGGCGTCAGCGTGCAACAGTTCTTGCCGTACTTGTCTGCGCTGGCGCAGTGCCGGATTGATTCAATCACTTAATAAGTCATGACATTCTCTTTCGCAACGATGATTTTCATTGTGCCAGGGAGTTGTTCTGTTTTTCACTGCTATTTTTAGTCAATACCTTCGTTTATCAACCTGTGACAAAAGGAATCATTATGCTCGATGTCTCCTGGGATAAGTGGCTGGTCCTTATATCCCTGCTCATCGCCTTTATCGCCTCTTTTACTGCATTGGATACAGCAGGGCGTGTCGCCAGTTCGCAGGGATGGAAAGCCAGGTTCTGGCTGGCGGGGGGCGGAACAGCTATGGGTATTGGTGTCTGGTCGATGCACTTTATCGGCATGCTCGCCATGAAATTTCCGATGCCAATGCATTACAGTATCGGTTATACCGGAGTTTCTTTGCTGCTGGTGATTGTGGCATCAATCGTCGCTCTGCAACAGGTGGTCAGCCAGCAACATCTGGGCTGGGAACGACTCACCCGTGGTGCATTATTGTTAGGCAGCGGGATTGTGGGGATGCATTATCTTGGAATGTATGCCTTGCTGATTGACCCGGGGATCGTCTGGGATCGGGGTATGGTGATCCTGTCCATCGTCATTGCCTATGTTGCGTCCGGCGTTGCCCTCTGGCTGGCTTTTGAATTGCGCAAAGGGGAAAGCGGGATTGTACTGCGTCGTCTGCAGGCATCTCTGGTGATGGGATTCGCGATTGCCGGTATGCACTACGTGGGGATGGATGCAGCAAGTTTTAAGTCCGGGTCCCATATGTACGGGCACGGTATCAATTCGCCAGCGCTGGCTATTTGGGTGTTTTTGTTTACCCTCAGTATCCTTGGCTGCAGTCTGCTGGTATCGATGATTGATTCGCAGATAAAAACGACACGACTGGCAAAGAAATTACATCAGGCCAACCGTGAGTTACATAAGCTGGCGATGCATGACCCCTTGACCTTATTGCCCAACCGCGCTTATCTGGAAGAACAACTGGACCACTACATTCAGGGTGCATCCTCAGGGTCGGCGTTTGCCCTGATGTTCCTCGACCTGGATGGCTTTAAGATGATCAATGATGCTTACGGGCATCATATCGGTGACCGGTTACTGATTATGGTGACCGAGCGGTTAAAGAATATTCTTGATTCTGACCATGTGCTGGCGCGTGTCGGGGGGGATGAGTTTGTGTTACTCACACCGTCTACCTCGGCAGAAATGGCAGAACGAATCGCTGCCGGAATGGTGAAGGCTATCGAAAAGCCGTTTCATATTTCGGACTATGAGCTGATGGTGTCAATCAGTATCGGGATTGCCCTCTATCCGCCACACGGGTCCGAAGGCCGGGATATGATGTTCAATGCTGATGTCGCCATGTACCACACCAAGAATAATGGCCGTAATGGTTTCAGCGTCTACCGTCCGGACATGAACCCGATGGGTAAAAGTCAGGTCCAGTTGAAAAATGAACTGTGGCGGGCGTTGTACCATAATGAGTTACGTCTGTTCTATCAGCCGAAGAACGATGCCGGAAGTGGTCAGATTATCGGTTACGAAGCACTGGTACGCTGGCAGCATCCTGTGCGTGGTTTATTATCTCCGGATAAATTCCTGCCGGTGGCAGAAAAAAGCGGCATGATCATTCAGGTGGGCGAATGGGTGCTGAATGAAGCCTGTCGTCAGCTGGCTATCTGGCACGCTCAGGGCAATACAGAATTATCCGTATCCGTGAATCTGTCAGCACTGCAGTTTGAACAGGAAATGCTGGCCCAGGTGGTACTGAATGCATTAACTACCAATAATGTACCGCCGGAAAAAATGATTCTGGAGATCACCGAAACCACGGCCATGCGTTCGCCTAAGGAAACTATCCGGATACTGAACATTCTGAAAGAACACGGTATTCAGGTTTCTATCGATGATTTCGGCACCGGCTATTCCAGTCTGCTGTACCTGCAAAGTATCCCGGCCAGCGAACTGAAGATTGACCGTGCGTTTGTGCGTGAAATTAATAATAACCATACCGATACCCGGTTATTAGCTATGATCATTGAACTGGCGAAGAATATGAATCTGAATATTGTCGCTGAAGGCGTCGAGACCGAGGAGCAGCAGCGTCAGCTGACGGAACTGGGCTGTAATATCCTGCAGGGCTTTTATTTCAGTCGTCCGGTTCCGCCGGAACAACTGGTACTGCCGGAAGTGATGGCTAAACCCCATACACAGGTCAAACTGGATTTGGTACCGGATACCGGTTCCCGGAAAATCAGCGCCTGACGAGAGCTTAAAGGCCCGTGCGGGGACCGACCGACCCGCATAAGGTGGATGTCACTGTTATTAATCATTCACCGCGGTTTTTCGCATAAAAAGCCCTCCCCGAAAAACGGGGAGGGCTTTTTTAATATGCCGGGAACCCGCAGCCGGGCCATGAGGAAACGGCTTCCGGGGTTTATCTGCAAATGTGTCATTTTTCAGAACGCCTGGCACAAAGGGGACGCAGGCCGTTATTCCGCGGCTATTTCGGCAATCATTTCGATTTCCACCGCCATCCCCAGCGGTAACTCTGTGGCCGAGACGGCACTCCTGGCATGTTTGCCTTTGTCACCAAACACCTCGACGATAAAATCTGAAGCACCATTGATGACCAGATGCTGCTGATCAAACCCCGGAGCACTACGAACCCATGCCAGCAGTTTGACGAATCTTTTGATTCTGTTTAACGACCCCAGTTCGTTTTTCAGCACGCTGAGCGCATTAATCGCAGCCAGCCGTGCCGCCTGATATCCCTCGTCAGGCGTTATGTCGTGGCCTACCGAACCTTTCCAGACCACAGTACCGTCTGACAGCGGCCCCTGCCCGGAGACAAACGCGAGTGAACCACTGATGACCACCGGGACAAAGTTAGCCGGGGGGGAGGTAACGACGGGAAGAGTCATACCCATTGCTTCGATTTTCTGATCCGGAGTTAGCATATCGTTTTCCTGAACGCGGAGAGTAAGTGATACCAGGGGGTACCGCTGAGCGTTTCATCATAAAATCTTTTCCGGATTTACTCTCATACTGAAAACTGATATCCGTAATGATACCCCGCGGATTAACGGGCCGTCGCGGGGCCGTGACAGCAGTAACATTCCCCCGGGCTGCCGTGACCGGCGAACCTGTGACAAATCGCGGACGGCAGGAGACAGGGTTAACACTGCAGTGCCTGAAACCGGAAGGATCCCGGGTAAGGCTCAGACGTTCACTGCCAGTGCTGGCATACGAATTGCTTTACTTTCTATGAACCGCAGAACCCCGGTACGGAAGGGGATCCCATCGAACAAAGGGCCGCGGACCGTGAACTCCGGATACCGGAGACACGCGATGACTCTTAGTACCGAACCGGTACTGCTTTTACAGGTAAATTCTATGACGTATGACGTATTTGTTTTAGGTGCAGGGATGGTGGGTACCGGCTGCGCGCACTATTTACAGGAAAGCGGAAAAACCGTCGCCCTGGTCGATAAAGGTGCACCCGGCATGCAGACCTCTCATGGTAATGCAGGCATCATTCAGCGGGAGGCTATTCAGCCGTATGCGTTTCCCCGCCAGTTATCGGTGATCCTTACTGCGGCGGCTAACCGGCGAACGGATATACGTTACCAGCTGCCCGCGGTACCTTCGTTTATCAGGCCGCTCCGCCAGTATTACCACTATTCGGCTCCTGCCAGGTATGCCGGCATCGCACGCGAGTATGCCTCACTGATCTCCCTCTCCCTCGAAACGCATAATGAGTTAATTCATAAAGCGGGTGCAGAGGCACTGACGGGAACTCACCAGTGGCTTGCACTGTCACGTACCGACCGGCACCTGGAAGAAAGTTACCTGTCTGCAGATTTGCTGGCAGAGCAGGGGGTCAGCCACACAAAATTATCGGCAGAGGATTTGAAACTCAGAGAACCGGATATCAGTCCTCTGTTTCCCGGGGCTGTTATGTGGACGTCTCCCAGGACGATTCGTGATCCGTCAGCATTAGTGCAGTCGTATGTGGATCTTTTTCTGAGTGGCGGCGGAACCTTTATTTCCGCAGATGCGCAAACCCTGAGCCGGACCCGTGACGGTTTGTGGGAGATCAGAAATGACCAGGGGGATGTCAGCCAGGCACGCCAGGTGGTGGTGGCTCTGGGGCCATGGAGTACATTACTGACCGCTAAGTTCGGATATCAGCCCCCGTTATTTTCTAAGCGCGGTTATCACCGGCATTATAAAACACAATCCGGTAAGCAACTGAATAACTGGGTACTGGATGCGGAAAAAGGATTTCTGCTGGCGCCGATGAACCGCGGTATCCGGCTGACGACCGGTGCTGAACTTGCAAGGCTTGATGATCCGCAAACGCCCCGTCAGCTGGAACAACTGGAGCCTGTTGCCCGGCAGGACTTTCCGCTGGGAGAACGGGCGGATGATGAGACATGGTCAGGCAGCCGGCCATGTTTCCCGGATATGAAGCCGGTTATCGGTGAAGTGCCTGGTGTCAGTCATATGTGGTGTGCTTTCGGTCACGGGCATCAGGGGTTCACCCTGGGACCTGCCACCGGCATGCTGCTGGCGCAGATGATGACCGGTCAGAAAACCGCTATCGAAATGCAGCCTTTCCGTCCGGGAAGGTGGACGTAGCAGCTTTCTGCGGTATGCAGATGGCCGGCCTCCGGAAATTGCACGGAGAAGGACCCATAAAAAGAACGGCGGGGAGTGGCCCGCCGTCAGTCAGTCAGACACCTTTGTTGTGCACTTCACTGTCCATTCTTGCCAGGTCTTTATCCAGCAGGAAGGCACCATTTGAGCTGTTTTCCAGCATGCCCAGTTTATCCAGTACGGTTTTGAAGATTTTTTCTTCTTCGTGCTGCTCAGCCACATACCACTGCAGGAAGTTGAACGTAGAGTAGTCGTGAGTCGTCATCGCCGCATGAGCCAGCTCATTAATTTTGCCGGTAATCAGTTGCTCATGTTCGTAAGTCTGTGCAAAAACGTCAGAGAGTGATTCAAAAGTGACCGGTGGTGCTTCGATGCTGCCAAGTACCGGCAGAGCACCGGTATCGCTCAGGTAATCGAACAGACGCTGCATATGTTCCATTTCTTCACGGGAATGCTTTTTCAGGAACGATGCTGCACCTTCAAAGCCTTTATCCGCACACCAGGCGCTCATCTGGAGGTACAGGTTGGCTGAATAAAACTCAAGGTTCAGCTGGTCGTTCAGGCGGGAGATCATATCGGCACTTAACATAGGGATAACCTTTTAAACAGAGGTAATACGTTGTGTATTTATGGTGTGCAATTATGCATCAATATGGGCTGCTTGTGAAGTGAGCGTTTGTGTTTTTATCTTTATTTATCATGCTCTTAGTAATGTGAATTATTCAGTTAATGTAATGCAAGTCTTTCTCATTTTCATCTTTGTCCGGCAGGCATTTTGTTAAGAAAAAAGTGTTTTTTGCTATCAGGCAGCGCTGAGTATGAAATATCGCGGGGCACGCATTTAAGAAAGCTGTCGGCTGAATACCGAAATGTCCTGAAATAAGGTAGAATATGCATCCGGAGAATGCCGTCATGTGCACTCCGCAGATAATTACGTGATGTTGACTGATGCAGGTAGGGTTCAGGCCAGGCAGTAACATCCGTTGGAGCCGCCGGAGAAACATTTTCCCGGTACGATGATTTTTACGGAAATACACCCCTGTATTGTTTTTCCGCCAACAATGAAGAACCTGTTGATGTCTACAGCACTTTTTTTAGACGAAGTGGCTCGTCGCCGTACCTTTGCGATTATTTCGCATCCGGATGCCGGTAAAACCACCATCACCGAAAAAGTCCTATTATTCGGACAGGCTATCCAGACTGCGGGTTCAGTTAAAGGCCGTGGGTCCAGCCAGCACGCAAAATCTGACTGGATGGATATGGAAAAGCAACGCGGGATCTCCATTACCACCTCGGTAATGCAGTTTCCGTACCGCGATAAGCTGGTGAACCTGCTGGATACGCCGGGGCACGAAGACTTCTCGGAAGATACTTATCGTACTCTGACCGCGGTGGACTGTTGTCTGATGGTGATCGACGCGGCGAAAGGTGTCGAAGACCGTACCCGTAAGCTGATGGAAGTAACACGCTTGCGTGATACTCCTATCCTGACGTTTATGAATAAACTCGACCGTGATATCCGTGATCCGATGGAAGTCATGGACGAAGTCGAAAGTGAACTGAAAATTGCCTGTGCGCCGATCACCTGGCCAATTGGCTGCGGTAAGTTATTCAAAGGGGTGTACCACCTGTATAAAGATGAAACTTATCTTTATCAGACCGGACAAGGCCATACGATCCAGGAAGTCCGTACGATTAAAGGGCTGGATAACCCGCAACTCGATGTGGAAATCGGGGAAGAACTGGCCTCTCAGCTGCGTGATGAGCTGGAGTTGGTACAGGGGGCCTCTCATGAATTTGATCAGGAAGCTTTCCTGCAGGGACAACTGACGCCGGTCTTTTTCGGTACCGCACTGGGTAACTTCGGTGTGGATCATATGCTGGATGGTCTGGTCAGTTGGGCGCCAGCTCCTATGCCACGTCAGACAGACAGTCGTGAGGTGGTTTCCGGAGAAGAGAAATTCAGCGGGTTTGTTTTTAAAATTCAGGCCAATATGGACCCGAAACACCGCGACCGTGTGGCCTTTATGCGCGTTGTGTCCGGTAAATATGAAAAAGGCATGAAGATGTATCAGGTGCGTACCGGCAAAGATGTCGTTATCTCTGATGCGCTGACCTTTATGGCCGGTGACCGTGCACACGTCGAAGAGGCTTATCCGGGCGATATTATCGGCCTGCATAACCATGGCACCATTCAGATCGGTGATTCGTTCACCCAGGGCGAAAAAATGAAGTTTACCGGTATTCCGAACTTCGCCCCGGAACTGTTCCGTCGTATCCGGCTGCGTGACCCTCTGAAACAGAAACAGTTGCTGAAAGGGCTGGTACAGCTTTCAGAAGAAGGTGCCGTCCAGGTGTTCCGCCCGGTCTCAAACAATGATCTGATCGTGGGTGCCGTCGGTGTGCTGCAGTTTGATGTGGTGGTTGCCCGACTAAAAAGCGAATATAACGTTGAAGCTATCTACGAATCGGTAAACGTTTCAACGGCGCGCTGGGTTGAATGCAGCGATGTGAAGAAGTTTGATGAATTCCAGCGTAAGAACGAAGTTAACCTGGCGCTGGATGGCGGGGATAATCTGACCTATATCGCACCGACGATGGTTAACCTGAACATTACTCAGGAACGTTATCCGGATGTTGTCTTCCGGAAGACACGCGAACACTAACCGGTTGTTGTTTCCATGAAACCGGCCTCTGGCCGGTTTTTTTAAGATATTCCCGCGTTCTGATTCAGGATTTTCCTGCTTCTGCCAGCCTGTATATATTGCTTATTATCACTTTCTTTTGGCAGTGAGGGCTTCCCGTCTTTGCTTTGCAGCAGTCTGTTTCCGGACTCAGCAGATTCCTAAAAATCTGCACAACAATAAAACTCAACTATTATTAAAGAGATGTGACCGATGCCCGTACCGGGAATGACCGGATACGACATTCAGCGACAGGCAGACGTCACTATCATGCAGGATATTATTAATGAAAAAAATCAACCAGCTGAAAAAGCTGTTACTTATTTCCGCACTTTGCAGTCTGCATGTCTACGCCGGCGGGCCGTCGACAGAGAACTCCCCGACACAGGGGAAATCGGTGATGCGAAGTGTAGACAACTTTATGGATGACAGTGCCATCACCGCGAAAGTAAAAACTGCGCTGGTCGATGATAAAGAGATTAATAGTACCGATCTTTCACTGTCGACAACCCGGGGTGTGGTCACCGTGGATGGCTTTGTGACATCGCACCAGCAGATTGAACGGGTGGATCACCTGGTCAGAAGCATCAGCGGGGTGAAGCAGGTGATTAACCATCTGCATTTAAAATCAGCAGAACAGACAAACCTGAAGAGTTATGCCAGTGATACCGCGACAACCAGTGAGATTGTGGCCCGCCTGATGGCGGATAAGCAAGTCTCATCGAGGCATATCTCTGTGACGACCACCCGCGGTATGGTCCTGCTGACCGGTAATGTCAGTAGTCGTGAGCAAAAAAACAGGGCCGCTGAGGTCGTACGGAAGGTTTCCGGGGTCAAAGCGGTCAGAAACGAATTATCTGTCAGCAAATGACCTGAGCTATCGACGCAGGCTGCAGGGAAATTGAAGATAAATACGCGTTCTGAGTGGTTGTCAGAACAAATTATAAGATGAGTCTGTTAATGAAGGTAAGGAGATTACTATGTTTCGTTGGGGAATTATCTTTCTGGTGATTGCATTAATTGCAGCGGCGCTGGGCTTTGGCGGACTGGCAGGCACTGCTGCCTGGGCTGCTAAAATTGTATTTATTGTCGGTATCATCCTGTTCCTTATCAGCCTGTTTACCGGCCGGAGAAAGTTATAACGTTGTCCTGAAGCCTCTCACTCTACTGCCGGAAGGGATGCCGGCAGCGTCCCCGCCTGATAAACTTCTCCGTACAGTCTGACGGCTACCCTGTTTGTTACAGCGCTCTCTGCCGCCGGTACTCTGTTACGTTGTTACGGGAGAAGATTGTGCGTTTTATAGATACCCATTGTCACTTTGACTTCCCGCCGTTTGCTGAGCATGAGGCTGAGGAGCTGACCCGTGCCCGTCACGCCGGGGTGCAGGGAATAGTTATTCCTGCCGTAACTGCTTCCCGGTTTAGCCGGATTGCCTGCCTCTGTGAACGTTTTCCTTCCCTCTGGTATGCCCCCGGGCTGCATCCGTTATGGATTGCAGAACATACTGCGGAAGATGTCGATTGCCTGCAGCAGTGTCTGCAGCAGGGGGGGGATAAGCTGGTGGCGTTGGGGGAGGCCGGGCTGGATTTTTATACAGAGGAGCTGGCCGCACAGGCAGATAAACAGCGCTCTCTGTTACAGAGCCAGCTGACATTGGCACGGCGCTATGACCTTCCGGTGATCCTCCATTCCAGACGTTCTCATGACCCGCTGACCGCTTTACTGCGGAAGGCTGACCTGCCTGCCGGCGGGGTGGTCCACGGTTTTTCGGGGAGCCTGCAACAGGCCAGCACATTCGTTCGTCTGGGGTTTGCTATCGGCGTCGGCGGCACGATCACCTATCCCCGGGCCCGTAAGACCCGTGAAACTATAGCTTCTCTGCCCCTCAGTGCACTGGTGCTGGAAACCGATGCTCCGGATATGCCGGTCCACGGATCCCAGGGGCAGCCAAACCGGCCTGAACATGTGGTCACTATTCTGCAGGCTCTTGCGGAACTCCGTCCGGAACCCCCGGAACAGTTGGCTGAAACCCTATGGCAGAACTCTTTGCGGCTATTCCCCCGGTTACACGTACACGCCTCCGATGCGGATTAAAGTTATTTTGTTATTTTTATAACATTTACCCTTCCGGCCCCTGACGGCTTTTCCCGAATTTTACGGCCTTATTTGCGATTTTTTCCTCTTTTAGTTCGGGGGAATGGATTATTTGATCCGTCACGCAGTCCTTACGGCGATTAATTGTTAGAATTATGACAAATAGTGGTGCGTCTTTTCCTGCACCGGATACCGGCTCTTTGCAGAGGAATAAAGAATGACTGATATGACAACGATCGCCCGCCGGGCCCTCGGATTGATGGATCTCACCACGCTGAATGATGATGATACTGATGAAAAAATTATCGCTCTGTGTCGGCAGGCAAATTCAGCCGCCGGACAGACGGCCGCCATTTGTATCTATCCGCGGTTTGTTCCGCTGGCCCGGAAAGTCCTGCGTGAGCAGGGGACTCCCGGCATCCGCATCGCCACCGTGACCAACTTTCCGCACGGTAATGATGACATCGATATCGCGGTGGCAGAAACCCGGGCAGCCATTGCCTATGGTGCGGATGAAGTCGATGTAGTTTTCCCCTGGAAAGCATTGAAGCGTGGAGACACACAGCGGGGAGCCGAACTGGTCAGCGCCTGTAAAAAGCACTGCGGAGAAGCCAATGTGCTGCTGAAGGTGATTATTGAATCCGGGGAATTACAGGATCCTGCGCTGATCCGTCAGGCCTCGGAAATTGCCATCGATGCGGGGGCTGATTTTATTAAAACTTCCACCGGAAAAGTGGCCGTCAATGCCACCCCTGAAGCCGCCAGAATTATGCTGGAAGTGATCCGTGATAAAGGTGTATCAGCGAGCGTCGGTTTTAAACCTGCCGGCGGCGTGCGTACCACCCGGGATGCCGCCGATTATCTGGCGATGGCTGCCGGGATCCTCGGAGACGACTGGGCCGATGCCCGCCACTTCCGCTTCGGAGCCTCCGGGTTACTGAACAGCTTACTGAAAAGCTGTGGTGTGGACACCGAAGCACCGGCCGCCGGTTACTGACACGGTATACCTCAGAAAAGCGATATTACTGCCGCGGCACGTCATTCGTAAAGCCCGACGATGCCGGTATCAGGGAGTCAGGACTCTTCAGCACAGCGGGGAAGCACCATGTTTTTGCCACAGGAAATTATCCGTAAAAAACGTAACGGTCACAGTCTGACAGACCAGGAAATCAGGGCTTTTATTCAGGGGATCACGGACGGTAGCGTCGCCGGGGAACAGATTGCTGCGCTGGCGATGGCTATCTGGTTTCGGGATATGACGCTGCCGGAGCGCGTAGCCCTGACCCTGGCAATGCGGGATTCCGGTACCGTACTGAACTGGCAGGGTCTGCATCTTAACGGACCTGTACTGGATAAACATTCCACCGGCGGTGTCGGGGACGTCACTTCTCTGATGCTCGGCCCGATGGTCGCAGCCTGTGGTGGGTATGTTCCGATGATTTCCGGGCGTGGCCTGGGACACACCGGAGGGACTCTGGATAAACTGGAAGCCATCCCCGGGTTGAATATTTTTCCCGACAACGATCGTTTTCGTCAAATCATTCGCGAAAATGGTGTGGCAATCATCGGTCAGACCCGCACCCTGGCACCGGCAGATCAGCGTTTTTATGCTACCCGGGACGTGACCGCAACCGTGGATTCTGTTCCGCTGATCACGGCATCCATTCTGGCGAAAAAACTGGCTGAAGGGCTGGATGCGCTGGTGATGGATGTCAAAGCCGGCAGCGGGGCATTTATGCCGGATTTTGACAGCTCGGAGCAACTGGCCCGATCCATTGTCGATGTGGCAAACGGTGCCGGCTGCCGGACGACGGCGTTACTGACCGATATGAGTCAGGTACTGGCCTCTTCGGCCGGTAATGCGCTTGAAGTCCGTGAGGCGGTACGCTTTCTGACCGGCGAGTACCGCCATCCCCGGTTACTGGAAGTGACCATGGCCCTGAGCAGTGAAATGCTGATCAGTGGCGGATTGGCCGGCAACGATCAGCAGGCGCGGGCCCGGTTGCAGCAGGTACTGGATAATGGCCGGGCCGCTGAGGTGTTCGCTCAGATGGTTGCGGCTCAGGGCGGCCCGGCCGACTTTGTCGAACAGTATGCGCGTTATTTAACGGCTGCGCCGGTGATTAAACCGGTATTTGCCAGGGAGCCAGGGGTTATCAGTGCAATGGATACCCGGGAGATCGGGATGACTATTGTCCGGATGGGCGGCGGCCGTCAGCGGGCCGGTGAAAGTATCGATTACCGGGTCGGTATCAGTGATATTGTCGCCGCGGGCCAGCCGGTGGATACGCACCGCCCTCTGGCAATGGTGCATGCGGCCGATGAGCAGAGCTGGCAACAGGCGGCAGAGAGCCTGCAAGCCGCCATTTCGGTTACGCACCAACCGCCAAAAGAAATCCCTTTAATTTATCGCAGAATTTGCTGAATGGTTGCATACTGTTCTGATCAGTTTTTTTCTCATGACATGAACGCACAGGAGGCGAGCATGAAACGTGCATTTATTATGGTGCTGGATTCCTTCGGGATCGGAGCCAGCAAAGATGCAGAGAAATTCGGTGATGTCGGCTCAGACACGCTGGGCCATATTGCTCAGGCTTGCTACGACGGTAAGGCTAATCAGGGCAGACAAGGTCCGCTGCATTTACCGAATCTGACGGCGCTGGGTCTGGCAAAAGCCGCAGAGATATCGACAGGTAAAATCCCTGCGGGGATGGATGCCGATGCCACTATTCTCGGGGCTTATGCTAGTGCGGCTGAACTTTCCTCCGGGAAAGATACGCCGTCCGGGCACTGGGAGATCGCAGGAGTACCGGTGCTGTTTGACTGGGGATATTTCAGTGACACAGAAAACAGTTTCCCGCAGGCGCTACTGGACACGCTGGTCGAACAGGCCGGGCTGCCGGGTTACCTGGGGAACTGCCATTCTTCAGGTACGGTGATCCTCGATAAGCTGGGCGAGGAGCATATGCGTACCGGTAAGCCTATCTTTTATACCTCCGCGGACTCGGTCTTCCAGATAGCCTGCCATGAAGAGACGTTCGGTGTAGAGCGGTTGTATGAACTCTGCGAAATCGCCCGTAAGATCCTGACCGAGGGTGGCTATAACATCGGCCGTGTTATTGCCCGTCCGTTTATCGGAGCCAAAGCCGGTGAATTTGTCCGTACCGGTAACCGCCATGACCTCGCGGTCGAACCGCCTTCTGCCACCATGTTACAAAAACTGGTGGAAGAGAAAGGAGGAAAGGTGATTTCGGTCGGTAAGATTGCCGATATTTATGCCCAGCAAGGGATCACCCGTAAGGTTAAAGCGACCGGACTGGATGCGCTTTTTGATGCCACACTGACAGAGATGAAACAGGCTCCGGATAATTCGATTGTCTTCACTAATTTTGTAGACTTCGATTCCAGCTGGGGACACCGCCGTGATGTCGCCGGATATGCCGGGGGGCTGGAATTATTTGACCGCCGTCTGCCGGAATTAATGGCGCTGGTGGGGGAAGGGGATATTTTGATCCTGACCGCAGACCATGGCTGTGACCCGACCTGGTCTGGCACGGATCATACCCGTGAGCATATCCCTGTATTGATCTACGGACCCGGGGTTAAACCCGGCCCGCTGGGACAGCGTGAGACCTTTGCCGATATCGGGCAGACAATCGCGACCTATTTTGGTCTTTCAGCTATGGATTACGGGCGTAACATGCTGTAAAAAAGTCTCCTGTTTCTCATTTGCTGGCAGTCATGCCGGTAAATGACACGATTAAAAGGAAAAATAACATGGCAACACCTCATATTAATGCTGAAGCTGGTGATTTTGCAGACGTTGTTCTGATGCCGGGCGACCCTCTGCGTGCGAAATATATTGCTGAAACTTTCCTGCAGGATGCCCGTGAAGTGAATAACGTTCGCGGCATGCTGGGTTATACCGGGACCTATAAAGGCCGCCGTATTTCAGTCATGGGACACGGTATGGGGATCCCTTCCTGCTCTATCTACGCGAAAGAGCTGATCACCGAGTTTGGCGTCAAAACCATTATTCGTGTGGGTTCCTGCGGTGCGGTACGTTCTGACGTTAACCTGCGTGATGTGGTTATTGGTATGGGCGCCTGTACGGATTCTAAAGTGAACCGTATGCGCTTCAAGGATCATGACTTTGCCGCGATTGCTGATTTCGATCTGGTTCGTAACGCAGTGGATGCAGCGAAAGCGCTGGGTATTGATGCCCGTGTCGGTAACCTGTTCTCTGCCGATCTGTTCTATACTCCGGACCCGCAAATGTTTGACGTCATGGAAAAATACGGCATTCTGGGTGTGGAAATGGAAGCGGCCGGTATCTACGGTGTGGCCGCTGAGTTCGGTGCTAAGGCTCTGGCTATCTGTACCGTTTCAGATCATATTCGCTCCGGCGAGCAGACGACGGCCGAAGAACGTCAGCTGACTTTCAATGATATGATCAACATCGCGCTGGAGTCTGTTCTGCTCGGTGACAAGGCTTAAGATATCTCTTATTTAGCCTCAGCAACGCGAAGAGTGATTGCTTTTCGCGTTGTTCATTTCTTGTTACATTCTTCAACAAATGACACACTTTAATCTTTCCCGGATCAACTTGTCACTGGCACTGGCTGACTATCTCTCTATGATAGGCTGCTGGTGATAGCTCTCCCTGCAAACTATGTTATGTAATGAATCTGCGCAATTTCGAAATTGAAGAAAAACTATTTATCCGTCGTGCCATCACGGCGTTTGTTCTGGTAGCAGTATGCTTTGGCATCCTGGTATATAACCTCTATCGGCTGCAGATTTGTGAGCATAGTTATTACCAGACCCGATCAAACGATAATGATATCAAAATGATCCCGATCGCACCCACGCGGGGGATTATCTACGATCGCAATGGCACGGCGCTGGTACGCAATATCACTCAGTATGATCTGACGGTGATCCCGTACAAAGAAACCAATCTTAAAGCGACTATCCAGGCGCTGACGCCACTCATCGGCCTGACGCCGGAAGATGTGAGCGATTTCTGGCATCGTCTTAAACAGACCAGCCGTTATAAACCTATCATCATTAAAGATGAGCTGAGTGAAGAACAGATAGCGCGCTTTGCGGTGGATGAATATCGCTTCCCCGGGGTCAGCATCGACTCTTATCAGGATCGTCAGTACCCGTATGGCGCGGATTTGGCCCATGTCGTCGGTTATGTTTCTAAGATCAACGACAATGACTTCAAACGCCTGAATGCCGAAGGGATTGCTGAGAACTATGCGGCAGACCACAACATTGGTAAGCAGGGGATTGAAAGTTACTATGAATCCGTCCTTCACGGCCAGACCGGTTATCAGGAAGTAGAAGTCGATAACCATGGGCGCATCGTGCGCGTACTGAGTGAAAAGCCACCTGTTGCCGGAAAAAATGTCTGGCTGACACTCGATTTGCCGCTGCAGCAATATATTGAAAGTTTGCTGACGGGGCAGCGTGCTGCAGTGCTGGTGGAAGATCCCCATGATGGTTCTGTACTGGCGATGGTTTCGGCCCCCAGTTATGATCCTAACCCGTTCGTGAAGGGAATAAGCTACCAGGCCTATAAGAAGCTGCTGGATAATAAAGATCTGCCGCTGATTAACCGCGTGACCCAGGGGTTATACCCGCCGGCATCGACGGTGAAACCTTATATGGCGATGTCTGCGTTGCTGAACGGGGTTATCACTCCGCAAACGACGTTCTTCGGTGCTCCGACCTGGACACTGCCCGGGACTGACAGACGTTATCGTGACTGGAAGAAGACCGGTCACGGCATGCTGAATGTGACCAAAGCCATCGAGGAGTCGGCAGATACCTTCTTCTATCAGGTAGCTTATATGATGGGGATTGATCGTATTCATCATATGCTTAGCCAGTTTGGTTACGGTAAGCTGACCGGTATCGACTTGCATGAAGAGTATAAAGGTCTGCTACCGAGTCGTGAGTGGAAAGAGAAAGTCCATAAGAAAGTCTGGTATCAGGGGGATACTATCTCTGTCGGTATCGGGCAAGGATACTGGATAGCAACGCCTATTCAGATGGTGAAAGCCCTGGTGGCCTTACTGAATAACGGCCGCGTGATCACCCCGCATTTGTTATACAAAGAACAGCAGGGTAACGATGTTCAATTGTATCACCCGACCGAGGCCCAGCCGCAGATAGGTGACCCGAATTCGCCTTACTGGGCACTGGTTCGCCGTGCCATGTTTGGTATGGCGAATGCACCTAACGGGACCGGCTATCGCTATTTCCATACGGCACCTTATGGTATAGCGGCGAAAAGTGGTACATCGCAGGTATTTAGTCTGAAGCAGAACCAGGTCTATAACGCGAAGATGATCCCGATACGCTTACGTGACCATATCTTCTATACGGCATTTGCGCCGTTTAAGGATCCGAAAGTTGCCGTCGCATTAATCCTTGAGAACGGTGGCGTCAATGGTGTCACGGCAGCGCCGTTAATGCGTAAGATTCTGGACCATATTATGTTACCGGCAGACCAGGCGAATATGCCGGTCACCGATAAAGATAAGGGCAGCGTTCCTGCGGATATCCCGGGGATGGGAGATGCCGCACCCGGGTCGGTGACAACTGACCAGTAAGAGCCGGACAGACAGAGGCGCAAGGTGTTGCCTTTGTCTGTTGTTTTTACGGGAGTTGGGCTAAATTTCAGCGCATTGCTGTAAAAGTCAGCGGTCAGTTCATCTGAGACGAAAAGTGATTGACGGAAAAGCGCTATTACGGTTTAATGCGCCCCGTTGCCCGAATAGCTCAGTCGGTAGAGCAGGGGATTGAAAATCCCCGTGTCCTTGGTTCGATTCCGAGTTCGGGCACCATTCTTTCTAAGGCCCCGCAGAAATGCGGGGCTTTTTCGTTTCTGCGGTATGGTCCTTCCCCGGGGTGTCCTCCGTTTTATCCTGATGCCTGTCTCCAGATATTGCCTGTAGCCTGCTCACTCACACATTCCTGCTGTTCTGACGGCCTGACATTCTGTCTGTGTGGCCCCGGTCAGCTTCTGCTGTGCCCTATGCATGACTCAGCTCTGTTTCTCTTTTTTTCCGGGAGAATTACCTGAGCAGGCTCAGAGTTTCTGGTTATCCACTCATACCGTACTCTGGCAGCTTGATGAACATCATACTGTGCCTGATCCCCTTTTGTTGCAGATTGCTCCGGGGCATCCGGAGTTTGTGTTGTATCCGGAGGATGGCGGATATTTGGGACCCGGTATTGTCAGTGATGAAGGCCAGGGAATGTTCTTTTTTCCCTGGTAACGACTGAGATGGATAACGGAGGCCATCTATAAAGTTAAAATATTTCTGATAGTTAACTCAGGATTTCGTATTGTATTTTTATCGTTATTCATGGGAATACTACATTTAATAGCCTGCCGGTTTTAATTTTTCGAAGACCAAAACCACCCAAACAGAAAATAAAAATGGACTTATCCTGCCCCTGCATTTATCAAAAATGCTGCGTACAAGTAATGATAGCTGGGAAACCCATTGCATCAAAAGCGACTAAGTAGCGTTCATATAATAATTTACTGACATCAATAAACAAACTCCGGATTGTCCGACAAAAATGTATCGGGATAACACGATAAGGCAGTGCACTATTATGTGGCAGAAATGCACAAAATCATGTTTTTTTGAACCATTATCGGTAAGTTACGCACCATAAAAGTGATTACCATGCACTTTTCTCTCCCTCTTTAAATTGTCCAACAAAATAAGGTAATGACATCTTGCTTTTTCGCGGTGGCGGGTGTTATGTTTATTTTGACTCTGCAAACTGATGGACAATTTGTGTGGTGTTGTCTCCTGGCGGGGAGCTGATTTTTGATCGCTTAAGTCAGAATTTTGAGTGCTGTCCTCTGTGAGAAAGGGCATATGTTTTTATGTTTAAAAAATCAAAAGCAGAGAAACTATGATAACCAATGATGCAATCAAAAAATCCAGGCTCTCAGCTGCACTCAGCCTTCTTGATGAAAGTGGTCTGGTGAATGGAAAGGATGAAATATCTCCGGCTCTGGTAAAAAATATCTTAAATATCAGATACGGACTGGAGGGTGAATTAAGACGGTTACCTACTGAAAAAGATGACAGTTTTATTCTGACTTGCGACGGGGGTCATCGCCTCGTAAAAATATCATCATCCGGCGAATCACGTGGAGTCGTGGAAATGCAGTCGGCCGTAATGGAATGGCTTAATAACCACACTTCGGCCTGGGAAGTGCAGAATGTTATTACCACCCTGGATGGCGAGAGCATTGTTCCAATTCAAACAAAATCTGTTCGTTATTTACGGGTATTGACCTATATCTCCGGTGACATTATGGCAACTGTTCCGGTTGACGAGGAGCAGCTTATCTTAACAGGGCGCGCTGCCGGTGAGATTGATATGGCATTGCGGGGATTTGCTCATCAACATGATTTGCATCCTTTGGTATGGGATCTTGCAAATGTTCCAACGCTGGAAATTCTGCAGGAAGAATTAACAGATGAAAATCTTCGGGCATTAGCCGCTGAAGCTTTTGAGCGGTTTACACGCAATGTGGTCCCTCTGATGGGAGAACTTGAAACCCAGGTAATACATGGGGATTTCAGCCCTTACAACGTCTTAGTCTCTGCAGAGTCGGCGGATTTTGTCAGTGGAATAATTGATTTTGGTGACGCAGTTCGGACGTGTGTGATATTTGAACCCGCCGTAAGCGTATGTAATCTCCTGGGCAAATGGGCTGATGACCCCTGGGGGGCTCCCCTGGCTTATCTGCGGGGATATCTGTCGAGCTATCAAATGTCACCAGCGCATGCGGTACTCATTGCTGATGCGGCTACTGCTCGTCTGGCATTACGTGCGGTGGTTTCTCAATGGAGAGCACAACGTCTCCCTGACCGCCGGGAATATATTGAATCTCATGCAAAACATGACCGGGACAACCTCGCGATGGCGCTGGCGACGCCCGTTTCAGATGTGCAGGCGCGCATCCATCACCTATCTGCAACGTCATCTTTCTGACCGGAGCAATGACCAATGACAACTCCTAAGTACGACACAAAAGTAAGCCGGGCACTTGAAGTTTATCCCAATAAATTTGATCCCTCCCGGATGGATAACCTTGAGCCACGCTTGCGTTCTATCGTGGAACGGCGAATGAGTATTCTGGGGCCGGGATATTCACTCATCTATCGTAACCCGGTTGAATTTGTGGAAGGGCGGGGAGCTCATCTGTTTGATCGCGAAGGAAATGACTTTCTTGATGCGTATAACAATGTGGCATGCGTGGGTCACTCGCATCCGCATGTTGTCGAAGCCATCACTTCACAGATTAAGAAACTCAACACCAATAACCGATATGTACAGGAAAGCCTGGTTGACTATGCAGAACGTCTGGTCGCTACCTTCCCGGAGGAACTCTCCCGTGTAACATTCGGCTGTTCAGGATCGGAAGCTAACGATCTGGCCATTCGCGTCGCGAAATTCTACACCCGTAATCAGGGGATTATAGTTACCCGTAATGCCTATCATGGCATTACCAGTGAAGTCGCTTCCTTTTCTCCTGGTCTGGGGCCGACATCGCCTATCGGACCCAATGTTGTTCTTATTGAAGCCCCTGATCCTCGTGTCGCTGCTGCCGAAGGGCTTTCCATTGATGAGTATATGAGGAAGGAGATTAAGCGAGGGATCTCTGAACTTGCCCGGCATGGCTTTGGGCTGGCAGCATTTGTGGCAGACTCCCTGTTCACCAGTGACGGAATTTTTGCTGACCCGACGAGCTATCTGAAACCCATGATTGAAGAGGTTCATGCCGCCGGGGGGCTTTATATCGCAGATGAAGTACAGTCAGGATTCGGCCGTTGCGGGGATGCCATGTGGGGGTTTCAGCGTCATGGTATTATTCCGGATATCGTCACACTGGGTAAACCGATGGGCAATGGATTACCGCTATCGGGTACTGTTTTCCGCCCCGAGGTTGCGTACGAGTTTGGTCAGAATTGCAGGTATTTCAATACCTTTGCTGCCAGCCAGCTCCCCATCGCGGCGGGTGCGGCTGTTCTCGATGTGATCAGCAGCGAGAATCTGTTGGAAAATACCATAGTCCAGGGGAATGCGCTGCGTAAGGGGCTGCACGAGATCGTTAAGAATTCTCCTCATGTATCTGATATCAGAGGGGTCGGATTATATACCGGTGTTGAAATCGTTGCTGATCGGGATTCCGGATCACCGGATAAACTACGCACTGAAAAATTCATTGATGAATTACGCGAAAGAAGGATCCTTATTCGCAGCTGTGGGGGGGATGGAAATGTCCTTAAAATTCGTCCTCCGCTAGTCTTCAATTCATCTGACGTAACACGTTTTCTTGAGACCTTCTCTGATATTGCAAAAGAGTTACTCTGAATACGTGAGAGCCTTATCAGGGTACCGGTCATTACCCATGTCCGGCCCCCTGATAATTCTGTAATCAGCGAAATGTATGGTAATGTGCTTCGGGTCTGCTTATATATCGGGGCTGTCTGAAAAGGAATGGTCAGACAGTTATCGGAAAGGAAGTCGTCACCGGGCGGTTAACTTTTGCTGAAATCTTTTGCTATTTTCTTACTACAGAATGCACAGTGTGTTTTCTTTTTAAGCAATCATCAACATTAACATGTAGTTATATCATGGAAAATCATCTGCAATCACCTTTGTCTTCTGAAGAAAGCAAATCCACCACTTTAGAATCACTTGTCTTAACGATACGACAGCGGATCCTGCATGGTGAGTTCGAACCTGGCTCATTTTTGCGTGACATCCGTATGGCAGAAGAGCATGGGGTATCCAGAACGACATTCAGAAGTGCGGCTCAGATTCTAGTCAGTCAGGGACTGCTGGTACAAATTGTGAACAGAGGGTTCTGTGTACCAAAATTCGGCCCTAACGATATTGTTGATGTGACGCGGCTTCGCGGGGTTTTAGAAGGCGAAGCGGTACGCATGATTACCTACAGTGGATTGATCCCTAAAGGTGCTCTTGATGCTATTGAAGTTATGCGTGCGGCTCCTGCGGGTGCATCATCGGCATACCTGAGTGCAGCCGATAGAGCCTTTCATCGTGCGATTATCGATGCCAGTTTGAGTCCCAGGTTACAAAAAAGTTATAGCGTTTTGGAGGGTGAGATTGAGTTACTCATGGTTCAGCGTAATGCCTTCTACGAGAATTCAAAAGAATTAGTGGCTGAACATGAGCATCTTATACGTTGCCTTGAAACGCGTGTGTTCGATATTGCCCGTGATGCATTTGTTGAGCACTGGGAGGATTTGAGTAAAAAGTTATTATTACCGACGTGAACCTTCTTAATTTAACGGGGATTTATTAAATTCCCGCCAAATAGTGGGCCAGAATTAGCCCTTACTAAGATCCCCACCGATGATAATTACTGTACCCCCTCTGTTTTAAAACCGGGAGCGGGAAAATACACGATTACAACGGCCCGCTTCATATATCGCAGCAGTATTACTGAATTTTCAGCGGCAGAAGAAGCCTGCGCTATCTGCAAAGTATTTCTTATACCGGTATCGTTCATGAACCGGAACGTATTTCCTGCTCACGGCCTTTAGCAACCGGCGCGTCAAAGTCCGGTTTACGCTTCACATTACACGGTGTCCGGGGCAGGAACAGTGGCAGTAAAAATATTATTGTTTATTGTCTTTGCTCAACTGTCTGTTTAGAACATTGTGATCGGCAGGCGTGAAAGTCTGCATGATCGGTAAGATGTTCGCTGCCACTGACCTGCGCAGTCTGCCGAAAATAATAAAATTCCTTCCCGGACAATGAGTTTACAAAAAATAATGACGAGTCATCTTGATCAAAACACTCCGTTAGTATTACTGTATATTTATACAGTAAAAATCTGAGAAACCGATCATGAAGTTCTATCTGCCTGCAGAGATCCATGCCATGCAGGATCTGCCTTTTTTTATCAGTCGTGTCCCTTGCGGTTTCCCGTCACCTGCACAGGATTATGTTGAACAGCGTATCGATCTTAATCAGTTATTGATACGGCATCCCGGTGCTACCTATTTTGTCCGGGTCAGTGGTGACTCCATGATTGAAGGCGGGATCGATGACGGCGATATGCTGATTGTCGACAGCTCACTTAAGGCAGGGCATGGGGATATTGTGGTGGCCGCAGTGACGGGGGAATTTACCGTCAAGCAACTGATGCTGAGACCTTCACTGCATCTGAGGCCGATGAATATCACCCATTCAGTGATAACGATTTCTGATGCTGATCAGTTTGAAATTTTCGGTGTAGTAAAACACGTAGTCAAAACGCTGGGGCAGTAATGTTTGCGCTGGTAGATGTGAACTCATTTTATGCATCGTGCGAAACCGTATTCCGCCCGGATTTAAAAGGGACGCCGGTGGTTGTGCTGAGCAATAACGATGGTTGTGTTATCGCGCGTTCAGCGGAAGCTAAAAAACTGAATATCAGTATGGGGGAACCCTATTTCCGGCTGAAAAAACTTTTTCGCGAGCATCGGGTCAGTGTGTTCAGCTCAAACTATGCCTTATACGCAGATATGAGTCACCGCGTGATGAGTACGCTGGAAGCACTGGCACCGGCAGTAGAAATTTATTCCATTGATGAAGCATTTATGGATCTCACCGGCATTCGTCATTGCCGGAATCCGGAAGCCTTTGGCCGGGAAGTCCGGGAGCGGGTGCTACGTGATACCCATCTTACCGTAGGGGTCGGGATAGCCCCGACGAAGACATTAGCCAAGCTCGCCAATCATGCGGCTAAAACCTGGCGAAAAACCGACGGAGTCGTTGATCTGTCAAATGTCGAGCGTCAGCGTAAATTGATGGCCCTGACTCCGGTGGCGGAAGTCTGGGGAGTGGGGCGGCGCATCAGCCAGAAACTGAACAGGATGGGTATCCTCACGGCAAAAGATTTATCGGAACAGAGCACATGGGTCATTCGCAAACATTTTAATGTGGTACTGGAACGGACGGTGAGGGAACTGCGGGGCGAACCTTGTCTTGAACTGGAAGAATTTGCTCCGGTGAAACAACAAATTGTCTGTTCCCGTTCGTTTTCTACACGGATCTCTGAATATACGGCGATGCGTGAGGCCATATGTAATTATGCTGTACGGGCTGCGGAAAGATTACGTGGAGAAAGACAATATTGTCGTCAGGTGACGGTATTTCTGCGTACCAGCCCGCATGCACAGGGAGAGATATTTTACGCGAACCAGGCCACGGGCAATCTGCAAACCCCCACCAACGATAGCAGAGATATTATCCGCATTGCGATGAAAGTACTGGACCGTATCTGGCAGGACGGGCCACGGTATATGAAGGCGGGTGTCATGCTGGGGGATTTTTTCAGCCAGGGAGTCTCGCAGCTCAATTTGTTTGATGACTATAAGCCTCAGGCTAACAGTGAATCACTGATGAGGGTCATTGATGGCGTTAATCAGAGTGGAAAAGGGCAATTGTGGTTTGCCGGCCAGGGCGTCGAACAACTCTGGGTAATGAAACGCGATATGCTTTCTCCCTGTTATACCACCCGCTACACCGATCTTCCCGTGGCCCGCTAAGGCGGGGCATATCCGGTCACCCGGTGCCCACGGGTTTGTTCCGGACATTTGCTCTCTGTGGCAGAACCCCGTCTGAAATTAGCGATATTAAATAATTTATTTAAGTTAACCCGCTATCAGTATATCGCTGGCGGGGTAGTAAATGTGCGCGCTCCCCGGGGATATCCGGAGCGGAGGTCGTTTCTGATATGGGAGCATACAGAAGAAGAATAAAGGGAAGTTGATCTCTGCTTGTGATAACGATACTAATTCTCATTATTATTTACATTTATTGGTTTGTTCGTACAATAGGAAACATCTGCCGGTGTAATAAAATGTTACATGGAGCATTCTGTTTGCAGTCATCGGCGAGGGTGAAGCATTTTGATCAACAAATGGAATCGATGATAATGAGAATACTTCGCGTAAAACCGTTCGCAGTGATACTGACAACGGCCTTTTTCCCCGGAATGGCGGATGCTACCGATAAAGAAACACTGGTGGTCACTGCGACGGGTTTTGAACAAAAAATTCAGAACGCACCGGCCTCCATCTCTGTGATCAGCAGAGAACAAATCGAAGACAAAGCCTACCGCGATATTACCGATGCGCTGAAAGATGTCCCCGGCGTGGTCGTCACCGGCGGGGGGAGCAGCAGCGATATCAGTATCCGCGGAATGTCCTCTCAGTACACTCTTATCCTGGTCGATGGTCGGCGGGTGAGTACGCGGGGAACCCGGCCAAATAGTGATAATGCCGGTATTGAGCAGGGCTGGTTACCTCCTCTGGGATCTATAGAACGGATAGAAGTGATCCGCGGCCCCATGTCTTCCCTGTATGGTTCGGATGCGATGGGAGGGGTCATTAATGTGATCACCAAAAAAACCTATAACCGTGGTAACTGGCTGGGATCACTGCATTCGGAAGCCACTTTTCAGGAACATCGTCGCTCCGGAGATCTTTATCAGACGGATGCCTATGTTTCCGGCCCGTTGATTGACGGGCTGCTGGATATGAAACTCAGCGGGTTACTCTCCCGACGTCAGGAAGACAGGGTAGTCAATGGCTATAACGAGCAGCGGATGCGCAATGGTGCCGCGACGCTCACCCTGACACCTGATGACAGAAACCGTATGAGTGTGGATATTGCCAGAGAGCTTCAGGACAGAAACAGTACTCCCGGAAAATCTCAGGCAGTGGAGAGCTGTCGGGGCACCGTATGTACGCCGAACAGCCGCAGTGAAAACCGTTATGAACACACGACTTATGCGCTGACGCATCATGGATATTATGATGAGCTGAATACCAGCAGCTATCTGCAACGGGAGGAAACTAATAATCCCGGCCGCGCAATGAAATCTTATAACACTACACTGAATACTCAGGGCCAATGGCTGCTGGATGAGCATTCGATCACTTTGGGCGGACAGTATGGTTATGAAAAACTCCATGATGACGGAAACCAGTTAGAAGCGGCCGCGGGACTGAATAAACTGACACGCTGGAGCTGGGCTGTTTTTGCGGAAGATGAGTGGGCAATAACCCGGAGTTTTTCGCTGACCGGTGGAATGCGGATGGATAAAGACCAGAACTATGGAACACACTGGACCCCGCGAGGCTATGGTGTCTGGCACCTGAACGACCAGTGGACAATAAAAGGCGGTATTTCAGCGGGTTATCGCTCACCCGATCTGCGTCAGTCCTCCGCCAGTTGGGGGCAGACCACCGGAGGAGGGCGGTCAAACGGAATTATTGTCGGTAACCCTGATCTAAAACCCGAGAAGAGCCTGAGCGAAGAAATAGCGCTGCTATGGGATAACGGTCATCAATTGAATGCCGGATTAACGCTATTTAATACCGATTTTAAAAATAAAATTACCGAAGTTCGTCGGTGCAATAGTAGTGCAGACCCCGCCTGTACCATTGGCAGTACGCATTACGATTTTGTCAGTGACCGTGTCAATGTGGATAAGGCGACTCTGCGTGGTGCGGAGGCGACTCTGGGATGGAAACCCGCAGAAGGCTGGAAACTGACCGGTAACTATACGTATACAGATTCTGAGCAGAAAACCGGGCAGTTTTCCGGCAAGCCACTCAATAAAATGCCAAAACATATGGTTAATATGACACTGAACTGGCAAGCAACCCGGGATCTGTCCGTATGGAGCCGGATAAACTTCCGGAGCAGAACGTCGGAGTATCTGAGCCGCACAAGTATGGCGGAAGGAACGCCCTCTTATAGTTTTGTTGATACTGGTATTAATTACTCTGTGACTGAATCATTATCACTGCTCGCGGGGATTTATAACCTGCTGGATAAAACTATCAGCTATGAAAACTATTCAGCGACTCTTGACGGACGTCGTTATTACCTGGGAGCCAATTATAATTTCTGATCTTACCGGCCACACTTGTGTGGCCGGTGTTAACGCCTTACATTTCTTAGATTTGTTCTATTTCCCTCCTAAGATCATCCGAACTTTTATTTTTAATTTTCTCTTTTCAATTAATGCTTATTATTAAGAATAATTCCATATGTGGTTGAGCTGCGTGAATTATTAACGGCGGATGAAAGTTTCAGAGTGTTGACTCTGATTATAATAATCAAATGCTTTTAATTACCGCGTTAATAAATAAAACAAAAATAAACACTCCGGATAAATAAATAAACGATCTTTTAAGTGTTAATTTAAAAAATAAATGAAATAAAATACCTAAAATTTAACTGCAGCTAGTGATTTGTGCTGCATGTGTGTTTGCTAATGGTTTTTAAGGCTGTTTTTTGTGTTTTACATGGCATTAAAAAGCAAGTACCATCGCCTCAAGCTTTGGGTGGAATTAAAAATGTATATTCTTATGTCTGGCGATAGTTATAACCAGATGGTAGGGGAGGACGGGCTATTATTTCATCCTGTAAGGGTGATGAAATATTCCTGGCAGAGTGATTGATGATTTTTCTTATAGTAATAATAACCACTGGAATATTTTAAGAGTTAATGTGACGAGAGTGAGGTATGAGGTCTGATTAATTAAGGGTGCTTAAATTAACTCTCCCTCAGGATTAATTTATCATTTCCATATAAATAACATTAAATAATTGCGCTGTTTGATTTCATCATGAAAAAAGAAAATATTGAGAACATGACCCGGGGATGGTTTATTGGTCCTTTTGAGCCTTCCGTATTCCGAACCAGTAATATGGAGGTTGCTGTAAAATATTATCAGGCAGGTGACCAGGAACATGCACACTATCATAAAGTTGCGACAGAGATTACTGTTATCGTTTCCGGCGCGGTCAGAATGTCAGGTCAGTATTATTACCGTGGAGATATTATCACTATTGAGGCGGGGCAGGTAACCGACTTTTATGCTGTTGAGGATACCGTGACCACGGTGGTGAAAATTCCTGGCGTCAATAATGATAAATACAGTGCAGAGGAAATGATATGATGAATATTATTATTCCCATGGCAGGTCGGGGTAGCCGTTTTTCAGTCGCCGGATATCGGGAACCCAAACCGTTAATTCGCCTCGGTGACAAGAGAATGATCGAAGTCGTGGTCAATAATCTTCGTCCGCACAGAGCGCATCGGTTTATTTTTGTTTGCCAGGAAGAACATATCTCAGAGTATAAGTTGATTCCATTACTGGAAAATATTGCACCTGGCTCCGTGATAGTCCCTATAAAGGGAATTAGCGGGGGCGCGGCTTGTACTGTATTAGCCGCAGATGCCTATATTGATAATGACCAGCCACTGATGATTGCTAACTCAGATCAGTGGGTGGATATCTGCATTGATGATTATCTGAAACAAATGGATGAGCGGCATCTCGATGGCCTGATAATGACAATGACGGCCAGTGATAGCAAGTGGTCTTATGTGCAATGTAATGAGCAAGGGTGGGTGCAGCGGGTCGTCGAAAAGCAGGTAGTCTCTGATGAAGCGACAGTGGGTATTTATAACTACCGGCGTGGCCGGGACTTCTGTCATTTTGCCCGCCAAATGGTGGGTAACAATGATCTTAGCCACGGAGAGTTTTATGTCGCACCTGTATACAACTACCTGCTGCAACATAATAGTGATTGTCGTATCGGCATTATGAATATAGGCACTGAGATGGATGGCATGTATGGACTGGGTACGCCGGAAGATCTGCAAAACTTTGCCCGGTTACCGGTAGCCAGACAGGCTATTACCTTCTGATAAGAATGCAGCAGGGTGACTTTTCCCGTGAAAATTATTCGCTACGTACATGACAGGAAACTCGGGGCGCGGCCACTAAGCCGGCCTTATACCCTGGCATCTCTGGACATGGATAACACAGAAAATCTGACAGTGATCAGTTTTTCGGACTGCCTTGACCGGCCGGCAGATGAAACCTATATCGTCAATGGTTGCTCGCGGTTTTTTATCGCGGATCTTCAAAATGTCGCACTGGTGAACGTACAGAATGATTCGGCCTTTTATGCACATATGCTTTGGGATATCACTCACCAGATGCCGGCAGGCGGTAAGCTGTATATCCGGGAGAAGATTAGGTGCGAAACACTGCTGGAACGTGGTTACTATCGTGAGGCATTTACAGAGAGCCCGGTGAGCGTATCAGGCTTTCGTGTGTATCAGAAGAACAGCCCTCTGGCAGCCTCGCGGGATAAAGGGCTCACTCAATGGAGCTTCTGCATTCCGGTTGGCCCGGAAGAGCCGACATTTATTAATGCCTGTGTCGAACGCATACTGCAGCTGGATATTGCGGAAAAGGAGATCATTCTGTGCGGTACACCGCACCCGGATTTTCGTTTTTTTGAGCAGGTAAAGATTGTGGGTCAGGATATTCCTGCACCACCAGTACATATTACCCGCAAAAAGAATCTGCTGGTGGAGTCAGCCAGGTATCCGAATCTCTGTATCCTGCATGATCGTGTTCTGCTGGCACTGAACTTTTATCAGGCGGTACAACGTTTCGGAGATGACTATCCGATGACCGGATTTCAGTCGTTTTATTTTACCGATCAATATAACCTGGTGCCCAGGAAATACTCTGATTTCAATACGATAGAGCAGGATCTGACGAAAGAACTATCAATCACCGCGGTGACTCAGAAAGATACATCTCTCATCAGTAAGTTGTTTTATTGTTATCAGCATCCGGCCAGAAGCCAGTTTGGCCATGATTATCTGACAGGCAGTTTGTACATCTGTAAAAAGTCAGTCTGGCAGCACTCCCCGCAGAATGAGCAGTTGTACTGGAATGATTATGAAGATATTGAACAGGGAATTCGCTGTAGTTATGAAGGGATCCCGACAATTATTAATCCCTGGTCGATCACGCAGAGTATGAATGCACGTTCAGTGATCCATTATTACGGATATGTTGCAGTCAAAGATTACCGGGGGAACAAAAAAATGAGCCGTTGTCGCCTGGAAATGTTGCCTTTTATTCCTAAAAAGCCGTTGTTCCGTTTGTCAGATGAACAGGCGAGAAATTTTATTTATCATTTTGCGAAAAAATACGGTGCTTCACAGGAAATATTGCTCTGTATTTCTTCATCAGCGATGAACGGATTGGGCCGTTTTTTACTGATAAAAAAAGTGATCAAAGATATTAAAGTCAGACTTGAGGAAACCAGTGAATTTCTTCGTGACTTTAGTCGCTGGATTTTATGTGAGGATATGGCCCCGAATGAACTGGTGAGGGTTACCCGTGTAATGAATTCGTCCGCCAGTCCGGCGACAAAAAAGAGTATGCTGCTGGGATGCTTTATACTAAATAATCAGCTATCCCATTCCTGGTTTTTTTCGCCATTCTATAAGAATAATGATGACTGGTTTATCAAAAAGCGCAGGATGATTTGTATAAGTAATTTTATATCAGCATGTTACCTTAAATACCTTTACTGGGGAGCTTATTTTCCGATGTCGGTGATGGAGGTGGCAAGGTTACTGAACGACAGTACACCGTACCAATGTGAACGGGGACGCAATGGAACTGAAGGTAGAAGGGATCACTGAAGAGGAATATGGACTGTGGCTTAATGGATTCCCGCAATCGACTATTCCGGCGATGGATGAAGCGGAGTACCAGGTAATTCATATGGGCTTCGATCTGGAGCGGGCGAAGAACTTTTCTATCAGGCCCGATAAGCGAAGATATACGCTGTTCGTTAAGGTCAGTAATGATAAGGAATATGATACTTATCGGGAGCATCTGATTACTTTGGTAAAAATACTGATCATGGATAAATCTGCACAGTGTGAGTCTGTCACCATCTTTATTGTCTCTGCACGATATGAAGATTATAAAAATGAGTTGTGTTCGTTTTTTACGATGAGCACCAGCTATCTGAGAATTAATAATTTTGGTGAGAAGGGTGTGTTATTAACTAATTTATCGATGGCATTGTTAGGCGTAAACATAACAGAATTTTTTATTAAATCGAAAAAGTGGTTAAAAGGAAAGGTAAAGGCTCTCAGGAATAGTTGATGGGATTTTTAAGTATCATTTTTCAGGGAGCGGTCATCCATAAAAACAAACTCTGTTGTGATGTGATAGAAAACATAGCTATCACGCGGCATTACTTTCCGAAAGATGAAATTATCCTGTCTACCTGGAAACTGTCCGCACAGTTACGCCAGCAATTGCAGGAGCTGCTGAAAACACTACAGGTAGTCATTATTGAAAGTGAAGACCCCGGATCGCTGGTTTACCGGGAACGGGAAACGCGCTGGGTAACCAATATTAACAGGATGATCGTCTCTTCCCGGCAGGGGATTGGTCGGGCTACCCATAGTCATGTTGTTAAATTACGGACAGATTCCAGGCTTTACAACAGGAATATCGCCTATTTTTTACAACTCTGCGAAGAGGAGGAGAAAGACCAGGTGTACCCACGGGATCAGGCTTATAGCCTGTTCCGTCAGCGGATCATTAATGGCAATCTTTTTGCCCGTAATGTCAGAGGGTATATGCCTTATCTTTTTCATCCGGGAGATATCCTGTTGGCGGGGAATAAACAGGACTTATTAGATCTTTTTGATATTCCACTTGCAGATGAATCAATATTTGAAGTGTGTTTCTGTTTTTCTATTTTTAGTCTGATGCGCTATGTTCCCGAACAGTATATCTGGGTGAAATATATAGAAAAAGTCACCGGGGTTAATGAGTTTCCCGGTAACTGTTTTACGTCGGAGCATCTTAAAAAAACATCGGAAAATTTTTATATCAATAATTTCATCCCTTACTCCAGTGAGGCTTTGGGATTCTTGTGGAACAAATACAGTGAAGTGTATAAAAATAAAGGATTATCCAGTGTATATACCACCGCGGACTGGGTAGCGTTACAGCATCAACCGTCGAATGCAGAGGCAGGTATATCAATCCTGAGTCAAAAGGCAGACTCAGTGTGGATATTTATCCTGCGAACAATCTTATGGATTAAGTTTACCCCGCTGCATATTCCATTTATCCGGCGGCTGGCAATAAAGATGTTCAGTCGCCGGAGCTGAATGTCTACCCATCAAAGCAGAGGTATAACGGAGGGAATATGCAGATCTTGTCACACCGTGGGCTCTGGACCACAGCAGAAGAAAAAAATAGTCTGCAGGCTTTTTGTCAGTCATTCAGTGCCGGATTCGGCACTGAAACGGATGTCCGGGATTATTGCGGAGAACTGGTCATTTCTCATGATATTCCACACCAGGGATGTCTTTTACTGAGGGATTTTTTTGAATTATTTGTAAGTTATGATCCGTTACTACCCTTAGCGTTAAATATAAAAAGTGACGGTCTGGCTGAGACATTAAAAAATCTCTTACGGGAATATAATATTCATAACTATTTCTGTTTTGATATGTCGGTACCCGACATGCTGAGTTATATCTCCGCCGGAGTGAATGTGTTTGCAAGGCTCAGCGAGTTCGAGTGTGAAAATTCCTTGCTGAGTCAGGTCCAGGGGATTTGGCTGGATAATTTCATTAATGACCAGTGTGACGGGGAAAGGATACAGCGACTGATTGTCAGGGGCTTGCCGGTCTGTTGTGTCTCTCCTGAACTTCATCAGCGGGACCCGGCAGAATACTGGCAGCAGCTCCGCAAGGTCGCGGGAGGATTGCCGGTAACGGACGCTCTGATGCTATGTACCGATGTACCGGATCAGGCCCGGGAGGTTTTTCGTGAACACTAACATCAAAGCGGTCATTTTTGATATGGACGGAGTGCTGATTGATGCCAGAGACTGGCATTACGAAGCGCTGAATCAGGCATTAGCCCTGTTCGGGATGGCGATAGCCCGGCATGAACACCTGTCGAAATTTGACGGCCTTCCTACACGCGACAAACTGGCTATCCTGACGGCTGAAAAAGGGTTCCCGACAGCATTGCATGGTTTCATTAATCAGCTAAAACAGAAATATACCCTGGATATCGTGTTTCGCCACTGCAAACCCGTCTTCCAGCATGAATTTGCGTTATCCGAATTACGTAAGGAAGGTTATCGCCTGGCGGTCGCCTCTAATTCTATCCGTGACAGCATAGAAATTATGCTGAGCAGAGCCAACCTGCTGGATAAACTGGAATTTTTTCTCTCTAACCAGGATGTGGTTCAGGGTAAGCCGTCACCGGAAATATATCAGAAAGCTATCTCCAGGCTTGGATTATTACCTGAGCAGTGTCTGGTGATTGAAGACAATGAAAATGGTCTTCGGGCAGCCAAAGAAAGCGGTGCCCGGGTCATGAAGGTGGAGAGCGTGAATGACGTGAATTACACCAATATCAGGCAATATATCGATAGAATTGAGGGGAAAAAAGGATGATCACCGTCATTACCTCCCTGGGAGGACAATCGCTGTACGAGATGAGTTCTGAGTTTTCTTATCCGAAGATCCTGAATGAGATAAATAATAAAACGTTATTCGAATACTCACAGGAAATTATCAGCAGCTTGCATGAGGATGTCAGACGCATTTTTCTGCTGCCTGAAGATAAAGATGATGAGTATCAGCTCTCACCAATGATCTCGGTGGCCAGCCATGGTCAGGGGGAAATACTGCATTTACAAGGTAATACGGGAGGGGCTGCCTGTAGTTGTTTACTGGCCATAGATAAAATCGATCCGGAAGACGAAATGATCATTATTTCTGCCGATCAATATATTCGTGCTGATCTTAGTGAAATCATTGATCATTTCCGATCGCAATCGGCAGATGCCGGTGTGCTGACATTTCCTTCTTTACACCCAAAATGGGCATTTATAAGAAAACAACCGGATGGCCAGGTGACGGAAGTGGCAGAAAAGAGAACCATCAGTCGTGAAGCGATAGCCGGATTTTATTACTTCAGGAAAGGGAGCTTTTTTACCCGGGCGGCACAGAATTGCATTATGAAAGGTGCAACGGTGAACGGACAATATTATTTATCGGGTTGTCTGAATGAGTTAATTTTAGAGAGCAAAAAAATCATCGGCTGGTCACTGGATGATGGAAGCTATTATAATTTTTATGATAATCATGCTATCAAGGCATTTTCTTCGTCACTTCAGGCGAATAAAAATCTGTTACCCGGCGGTTTTAGCTACTCTGATATCTTCGGGATGAAAACTATCCGACATCCTGATGCTATTTTTGATCCCGGTGTTTCTTTACACGAACACTCCCATAATTACATTGGGGTAATTGCAGTCTCTGATTATCTTATTAATTTAATCGGAAAGTCGGAGAAGTTATCTATAGAGTTACAATCTCCCATCAACGAAGGGAATAAAATTATTATTCTTTATGCATTATATTATGGGGATGTTTATTCTCAATTCCTGGATGTTATTACGCTTTCTGGTCACGGTAAAATTCTCACAATTCAGCACTCATTGATTAATTAATTATTTGGTAATAATTACGTTTAATTCAGGATGTTTTTTATTTAAATAAGGATGTTTAATGAAACATGTACTCCATGCAGCCATAGTCTCTGCTTGTCTGTGCGGTGCGTTGCCTGCTAAGGGCTTTGACAAAATATATACCTTTGGTGACAGTATCAGCGATGGTGGATTTGCGGGAAATGATACCCGTTATATTTCCGGTTATGCCAGTAAGCTTTATTCAGAGATTATTTCTGAGACTTATACTGGTCAGGAGCTTCTTACTTATACTCAGGGAGGAACAAATTACGCGCAGTCAGGCTCAACCGCCAGCTATACCCCACTGCTGATCTATAAAACCGGCTGGCAAATTGATGATTATCTCGCAAGTCAGCAACAGAAGGCCGATGCTAACGGATTGTATGTTTTATGGATTGGCGGAAATGATATCTCGGTCGATGTGGAGAGTACCATACTGAGACTGAATTTCGGCGCATTGTTTAAACAAGGTGAACATTATCAGTTGTCTGATGCGCCGGCAAATGTAGTGAGTCAGGCCAAAACATTGCTTGATGCCGGGAGTGGTATGCTGGTGATACCTAATCTCCCGAATGCAGGGATGAGTCCCTGGACCGGGACGGCATTATTCGGTTTTGCACAGGCTTTTCTGGGCGGCAACCTGTTCGATTTATTCGAGCTGTATACCCTCCAGGATACTTACCTGCGTTCTTTGGGTTCTGTCCAGGGGGAAGAGGCACGTCAGTCTGCGGTCATCGATTCGTTATCGGTGGTACTGGCCAGTAAAGGGATCACCGTACCGCGGGAGCTGACGGCCAGTATTTTCCGCTGGTTCCTCAACACCGAAAATATGCTTACCGAGCAGTTTAATTATGATGTTGAGCAGGGGCTTTCCCAACTGAACGGCAATATTGTTTATGCAGATATTAATCAGTTGTTTAATGAGATTATCGAGTCTCCGAAAACCTATGGCTTCGACAATATCCTGGTCCCGATCTGTGGTATAGGCACCGGGGCACCGAGGTGTAATGAGGATACGGCGAATTTTCATAACGATCAGGTTTATCTCTTTTCTGACTGGTTCCATCCAAGCCCGGTGGCCCATGAAGTTCTGGCCCGGTACATGATGTCGATTATTGATGCCCCTTTGCTGGTCAGCAGCCTGCAACAGGGCGTTCTGAATGTTCAGTCAGACAGACACCTGTATATGGATGGACAACTGCAGACCCTCCGTTCATTAGACGGCCGGGAAAAAGTGACAGTCTTTGGCGGATACAGTGGTAAGTATGCCAGAGTTCGTGACAATATTTCCTCGTTCAACGGGCATGGTCTTGCCAGCAATGCGCTGCTGGGTTTCGCCATACAACCAGTGGAAGGCGTCCTGGTGGGGGGAACGTACAGTACCGGCTATAACCGTTATCAGTCAGCATCCCTGTTCAAATATAGTTATAGCAGTTCCATTATGGGGATATTCAGCCAGCTTAAAATGGCTAACGGACTCTGGGGAAATGTGGATTTCAGCAGCGGCAGCGTCAATTTCCAAAATATTACGAGACAGATCCAGTTGGGGAGTGCGCTGAGAAACGAAAAAGGTAACAGTCGCGGACGGTTCAGCGGTGTTGCGGTAAAAGCCGGCTATGATTTACAGCTTAATCGTTATCTGACTACGGGGCCGGTGCTGGGCTTTAGCTATGACCGTGCGCGTATCAATGGCTATCATGAACAAGCAGACAGCAGTACCTCAATGCGTTTTGGCGGACAGAATGTTAACCGCCGTCAGTTTACCGGTGGATGGCGTATTGAAGCGAACGGATTGCGGGTTAATCCTTACCTTGAACTTGCGTATCGGCATGAAAACATTTCGGCGACATCCGGGATTACCGCAGCACTGAAGAGTACCGGGACGTCGTTCCGCCGTGATGATGCAGGAAAAAAGACCTCTCAATGGCTGGAAGCCAGACTGGGGATGAATTCTGCACTGTCTGAAAATCTCGGGGTGCATGCAGTCATTAATCTCAATAGCGGTAGTGGAGGAAATACCAGCATTAACTATGCCACGGGCCTGAATTACTCATTCTAGTGATCACCGGAGCAGGCAGGCTGGACAGAACATCTGGTCAGTCTGCCCCGGTAGCTCATCTGAAACTATCCGCTATCCTGGTCTGAGAACCGACAGAGGTCAGTCATGCCCGGCAAAAGTCATAACACACAAATAGAAATGATCCAGATATATCGTGCTATAGCGGCGCTGGCTGTGATTATTTATCATTACAGCTGGTTTGCTTTCCCGCTGGGACAGACATTTTTACGCAGGGGATATCTGGGGGTAGATATTTTCTTTATGGTCAGCGGATTTCTGGCATGGACAACAACACGCCATTTACCCGCAGGCTGGCGCAGCAGTACGACATATCTGCTGCGGCGGGGGTTTCGGATTATTCCAGCCTATGCATTTATCACATTAGGATATGCCGTATTTTTTTATTACTATTCTCCGCAACCGGAGCTGGGATTAAATACACTGAAGTCACTGTTGTTCATCCCCTTAAATGGCGGAGGATCTCCGTCCTATGGTTTTCCGTTGCTTGATAATGGCTGGACGCTGAATTACGAGTTTTTTTTTATCTGCTGGTTACGCTGAGCCTATTGTTACCCCGCTACCGGTATGGCGTTCTGGTGATTATATTAATCGCTTGTATTATGCTATTGCCACGGGGGAACATACTGTCCCTTCAGCAGAAGGATCCCCGGTTTTACTGGCAGTATCTCTGTATGATCAGCGATACGATTAATATGGATTTTCTTGCAGGGATTATCACTGCGATGCTCTACCAGAAAATGTCCGTACGTGCAGGCATTCAGCATTGGTTAATGATGCTGGCATCGGTGATTTATTTCATTGCTGCCGTCGGCTGGTTATATAAACCGTTCGGGGAACTCGGAAATAATCATACCAGTGTAATGACCTTGCCGTGTCTGCTGGTTTTTTTATCCGGGCTGAAGCTCAGTAAAGTGAGAAGAATAAATTATTCCGGCTGTTTACTTTTTATAGGGGAAATATCCTATTCACTTTATCTGTTGCATATGGCTGTTATTTTTACGGTGATTGAATTATTTACGTGGTTCTTCGGGAACGACTATTTTGAGGTTTTTTCTCATCGTTTTAATTTGCTCTGCATAAGTTTCGGGATCACTCTTCTTTTATCCTGCGGGTATTATTCTCTGATTGAAGTCAGGTTTTCCCGCTGGCTGAGAATTAATTTTTTCAAATTTATTGGTTTATAAAATATTAAACTAACTCATTATCTTCACGGAGTTTTTATGAATAGTGAAAGGAAATCACGCAGCAATAAAAAGACCGAAATCCTGAAGGCTCTGGAAGAGTTATGCCTGGAAAATGGTTCGTCATCCGGGGGCAGCGGGGCGCTACCGGAGCTGCAGCACTGGCCGAAAACCCGGCAAATTTCAGACCGTTGTGATACCAGTATTTATGTGACCCGTGCCATCCTGTTACAGCTGGTGGATGAGGGAAAAGTTCTGAAGTCTCCGGAGCTCTATTTTAACTCTTTACGCTGGTATATCCGTAAGCGCTGACAATAGCCGGTATCCGTTGATTTATCTGAAAGCAGCAGTCCCCCGGAACCGGGACTGCTGAAAATGATTAAGGACAGGCCATTGCGGTATAGCATTACTCTCTGGTGAACAGACGACGTTTGACGTTCATTAAGAATTCACGGTACGACATACCGCTGGCAGAAACAACAATACGCTGGGCAATCAGCAGGCCTGCCGCCATATAGAGAAAGGCGAATAACCAGTCAGTAAAGGCCGGATCTCTATGGGTCACAAGGTAGTGCAGCGTAGAGAGGGATACCGGCATCAGGACAAAAATGGCCGTCACCAGGCCCGGAGAGTAATACCGGGTGGGTGACATCCGGATAGCCAGCAGATGGGCGATGACTTCCAGTAAACCCAGCAGCATCGGAGCAATTGCCAGGAATAAAACTCCCGGAAAGAAGAACGGGATAAAGACGATAAAGATGACATAACAGGAGGTGATAATCTGCCCGAAATGCAGGTCGTCCCCTTTAAAATTTAGCTGACTGGCAATCATTTCGGTGAATTCCCCCGGGAAGCGGCCTTCTTCCCACAAATGTAAGGTGATCCCGAAAATAAACAGGCCTGACATTCGTTGTGTTACAGGCATGAGCTGCCAGTGAGTCAGTGTGTAGATCAGTATGGCAATGGCCGCCAGACTGAATAACGCCAGATTATGCTTAATTATAAATTGCTTCATTTATTTTCTCCGTTATTCAGCATGGATAATGACCTGTTACACGGTTGACGGCAACCCATGCCGTTCTGAGATCCCGCAGACCCAATACCAGGGATTGCCGGGCATTGATCAAACTGTATTCGCTATTAAGAACGTTATGGTCAGCCCGCCTTCATAGGGCGACTGAAGCAGCGACTATTCTTCTTGTGCATTATGGCGCAGTCAGTTAGCGGTAGGTCCCGGGCTGGCCGAAAATAAGGATATAGCCAGTGTAACGCCGTTGTACCCCGCAGCGATAAATCATCATCAGGCGTAGGGGACGAAATTTGCCTTGCTGTATGTTAGCGGGTACACAGTGACTATCCTGACGGTAAGAAGCTGACCGTGCAGGCGTTCAGTCAGCGACCGGCAGAGAACACTGATTATTTTCCCGGATGCGCTGGATGAAGATAATGAACGGTATGGACGGGTCGTGATCCCTGAGTTATTGACTCCGTCGGTGACAATGACCGATTTTGTACACAATGAAGGGATGAGTCTGATTCAGACAGTCAGGAAAATAGTCAGCGAAGTACTGTATTCCGGAAAATGGTTACTCGTCGTTGCCTTTTATGCTCAGCATTGTAACGTCCTGCATGATGCTGATAGTCGCTGATAACAGAGTTCCCGGGCCGGTCAGGGAGATCACTGGCTGAACATTTGAAACGCGTTACGCAGGCGTAACTGACGGCCATAGCCAGTACGGTGTCACAAGCCTGACCCGGGAAACTGTTTATGCATTCTCCGGCAGGCCTATTTGCGTCAGCTCTTTTCACTCAGATAACCTGCCCTCTGACTCCGGGAATATCCTGTAAGTACCGGGAACCGGGAAGACAGGTCGGCAGGGCAGGGACGGATCAATATGTCTGCTGAGTTCCCGGCCTATCGGTGTCTGCATAGCATTTAAGATAATCGTCTGCCGAAGACAGTCGATATTCCGGGAAAAGATATCTGCAAGGCACCTCTCTGTGTCATGAGCTTTCCTGTGATATCATCAGGGATTGACCAGGCGTCCGATAGCGCGGAAAAAGCTTTTGTTCCGGTGTCCTTTTTTGATAGCCCCTTCCCGGTAAAAATAAACCTTCCTCAGATTACAATGCAGGAGCTCAGCGATTTCTTTCGTGTTCAGGTTATAAAGATAACCGCGTAATAGCGATACCTGCTCTTTGGTTAAATCCAGACGGCTATGAAATATAACGCTATAATTTCTTTTACATTTCCCCTGGTTGTCACGACAGAGAATACGAATAAAAAAACTGAAGTCGTCCAGAGGAAGCCGTTTATCCAGTTCAAAGTCAGCGTTTCTAATATACATGAACTGGTGTAACACCGAGAGCAGACAAACCTTACAATGGGGATTTGCCGATTTTATCTTTAAAATATCATTTTCGGGGTCGATAACTATCGGACAGGTTGTCAGTATGTCATAAAATACGAAATCGAAATCCCTTACTGAACGATGATTTAGTAGTTCTTCTACCGAAGTAAAAGTGTAGACGATAATATTGTCAGAAATGTGCCTGCATATAGAAGAAATTGCCATGCAGGTATAGTTACAGGTATCGATAATGGCAATGGAACGAATGACTTCCTTGTTATTCATATAGCACCATATTTATATTATTCGTTTGATTTTTAAAGTGAATTTTTTTCTTGATTTTTCCGAAGTCAGTGCGAAACGTTATAAGCGTACCGGAGTGTTATTTTTGTCTGTTTTTCATCCTGTCGCCTGAAGGTTTTAAACACTGTAATGAATGAAATATCACTGGATTATGTCAGCTATTTGCCATCTGTTCTATAGAGTCAGCCAAAATTGTTTGAAAATAAGAATATTTCAGTTTCCTCTATTGGACGGGTAACGATATTTAATAGTGTCTGTCTGCTGGTGAAACGGGAAGTATAAATTATTACCGTCACCCTAATTCGGTCATTACCTTTATAACCGGTACGGGGAACATAATTGATTCCGGCAGTATAAGCCCGGGCATACATTTTCTTTACCGCGATATTTTTATCTGTGCATCAGTGTGTAAGACAGATAAGTATCGATGAACATTAGGAGGCAAATATCTGACAAGGATCACATATCTTCTCAAAGCTTCGTGAGAATGGCTGAAAAGCGTTTATTCCCCGGGCTGTTGCGCGTACAGTTACGCGTAACAGTTAGTGGTATGGGGGCAGAAAATGAGTAACTTATTTAACCTGAGCGGAAAGCGAGCCTTAATCACCGGGTCTACCCAGGGTCTGGGATTACTAATGGCTTATGGACTAGGTGAGCATGGTGCCGAAGTCATTATCAATGGCCGCAACAGGGAGCGTTGCGAACACGCCGTGACGCAATTACAGCAGGCAGGAATAACGGCACATGCCTGCGCATTTGATGTCACAGACCCGCAAGCCGTAGCGCAAGCAATTGAACAGATAGAGACGGGTACCGGTCCGCTGGATATTCTGATTAATAATGCGGGCATTCAGTTCCGTACACCTTTCACCGATTTTCCGGTTGAACAATGGGATAACATAATGAATGTTAACCAGAAATCAGTATTTCTGGTGTCTCAACAGGTTGCCCGCAGGATGATTGAGCGTAAGCGTGGAAAAATCATCAATATCTGTTCCATGCAAAGCGAATTAGGCCGCGACAATATTACACCGTATGCCGCATCCAAAGGTGCAGTAAAAATGCTGACTAAAGGCATGTGTGTTGAACTTGCCCGGTATAATATTCAGGTTAACGGTATTGCGCCGGGTTATTTCGATTCAGAAATGACATCGGCACTGGTCAATGATAAACAGTTCACTGACTGGCTATGCCACCGGACTCCTGCAGCCCGCTGGGGCAAACCTGAAGAACTGAAAGGAGCCGCTGTCTTCCTTGCCGCGCCGGCTTCTGATTTTGTGAACGGCCATATCCTGTTTGTTGATGGCGGCATGTTAGCGTCAGTTTAATCCGTCCGGGCGGGAGGCGATGCTCCCGCCAGTAAACGATCCCGCCTCTGCCTTTATCACTGACCGTAGACGTCACTGTGCCTTGTGTCTCCGGGTGATGGCCCGCATTACGTCAGACAGGGTTATCCGGGCAGTATCTGCATTTCACAGGTAGACTACCCGCGAAAAAAATACTTACAGGAAATGTTATGAAACGAAACCGTATGTCCCTGCAGGATATCGCGACCCTGGCAGGCCTGACAAAAATGACGGTAAGCCGCTATATGCGTGATCCGTCTAAGGTTTCAGAGCGTAGCAGATGTGCTATTGATGAAGTGATGCGCCAGCATAATTATATTCCTAACCGGTTACCGGAAATGCTGTCGGGGGCGGGGAGCAAAACGCTTGGTGTGATCATTCCGTCTTTCCGGAATCAGATTTTTTCAGATGTGCTGGAAGGTATTCAGCAGGTCGCAGAAAAGCATGGTTATCAGACAATTATTGCCAGTGATAACTATGATCCGCTGACCGGACAGGAAAAAATAATCACTCTGCTCTCCTACCATATTGATGGTTTACTGCTGACCGGTACACAGCACACTCAGACAGCCAGAGATTACCTGAAAACATCCGGTATTCCGGTGGCTGAGCTGATGGAAATAACTTCTGATTCACTGGATATTCAGGTCGGATTTGATAACCGGCAAGCCGCTTTTGATATGACCGGTGAATTTATCAGGCGCGGTAAAAAACAGATGGCCTTCATCGGTGCGATGGATGATCCGCGTGATGTCAGCCGCTATCAGGGGATGACGCAGGCATTACAGGAATATGGATTGTCAGGGCATCACTATGTCCCCGGAGCAATCTCCTCGATGGTGTTAGGTCGCCGGTTATTTCAGCAAATCATCGCACAGCATCCGCAAACTGATGCAATATTTTGTACGAATGATGATCTGGCGATGGGCGTATTGCTGGAGTGTCAGGCGCGTCGGATCAGGGTCCCTGAAGATATCGCGATTGCCGGTTTCCACGGTCTGGATATCGGTTCAGCAAATCAGCAAAAACTCGCCAGTGTGATCACACCAAGGCTGGAAGCAGGTCAGGTCGCTACCGGGTTGCTGATTGCACAGCTGGAAGGTCGCCGAACAGCGGGCAGTGAAACCGTGGATCTCGGGTATCGTCTGTTTACCGGCGATACTCTCTGAAAGCAGCGACAGGCGGTAAAGCCTGTCGCGGTTGGGTATTATAGTGTTCGCTGACAGGTGTCTGACTAATGTCGCGAGCGAACCAGCTGATAGC